>ERZ1739169.69-NODE-69-length-31841-cov-13.322500_pt1 | contig 31841 bp, 29 predicted proteins | sample MGYA00581756_ERZ1739169 | MGnify/ENA primary metagenome ERZ1739169 (study PRJEB40789, sample SAMEA7425667) | Salamandra salamandra | biome: salamander skin | place: Germany | collected 2020-03 | study: cvxcv | reverse complement strand
GGCGCGCGGCGCGTGGCGCCAGCGCCGGCGGCGCCGGCCGCGACCGAGGCCTTAGAACAGGCGCGCGCCTGGCTCCAGGCCGCCCGGCGGCCGCTGATCATCGCCGGCGTCGAGGCCCTGCATCATCACGCCGAGGAAGAGATCCGCGCGCTGGTGCACGACCTGAAGATCCCGCTCGTTACGACCTACAAGGGCAAGGGCATTGTCGACGAGCGCGAGGACCTGGTCATCGGCGGCATGGGCCTGTCGCCGCAGGCCGACAAGCTCGTGCTGCCGCTCATCCGCGATGCCGACGTCATCGTGCTGGCCGGCTACGACCCGATCGAGATGCGCGTCGGCTGGCGCAACATCTGGGCCGACGACGCGCGCGTGATCGAGGTGTCGGCGACGCGCAATACCCATTACATGCACCAGTCGGCGCTGACGTTCGTGGGCGACATCGGGCACAGCCTGGCCGCGCTCGGCGCCGGGCTCGCCGGGCAGTCGCAGTGGACGGCGGCCGGCGTGGCCGACCTCAAGCGCGCCATCGCCGCCATCTACCGCGCCGACGAGGAATGGGGCCCGGCCGCGATCGTCGACGTGGCGCGCGCCGAGCTGCCCGATAACACCGTGGCGTCGGTCGACAGCGGCGCCCACCGCATCCTGCTGTCGCAGGTCTGGCAATGCTACGAGCCGCGCTCGCTGATGCAGTCGTCGGCGCTGTGCACCATGGGCTGCTCGCTGCCGCTGGGCATCGGCGCCAAGCTGGCCGATCCCGCACGGCCGGTCGCGGTGTTCACCGGCGACGCCTGCCTGGAGATGACGCTGGGCGAGCTGGCGACGGCGCGCGACGCGCAGGCGCCGGTGATCGTGTTCGTGTTCGCCGACGAATCGCTGTCGCTGATCGAGATCAAGCAGCGCGCCAACGGCCAGCCGAACCTGGGCGTCGATTTCGACGGCACCGACTTCGCCGAGGTGGCGCGCGCCATGGGCGGCCTTGGTTTCGATGTCAGGAGCCGTGTCGAGCTGGCCGCCGCGATCCGCGAATCGCTGGCGTCCTCGCGCTTCTCGCTGATCTCGTGCCGCATTCCGAGACAGGCCTACGACGGACGCATCTGAGCCGCGCGTTGACGACCAAGCCCCTTTCGCGAGGGGCTTTTTCATAACCACAAGGGGAAACAACCATGAAGCGTCGCAGTTTCATCAAGGCATGCGCGATCTCGATGGCCGCCGCGCCAGTGGTGCGGGCGGGCCAGGACCGGGTCATCCGGATCATCGTGCCGTTCGCGCCCGGTGGCTCGGCGGATCTGATTCCGCGCCTGGTGGCCCAGGCGATGGCCGAGAGCCTGGGCGACACCGTCATCGTCGAGAACAAGGCAGGCGCGGGCGGCGCGGTGGGCACGCTGTACGTGTCGCGGTCGGCGCCGGACGGGCTGACGCTGGGCGTGGCCACTGTCAGCACCCATGCGATCCAGCCGGCCGTCATGGCTCGTCCCGGCTACCACCCGCTGCGCGACTTCTCGCCGATCTCCAACCTGGCCGACGTGCCCAACATCATCTCGATCAACCCCAAAGTGCCGGCCGGCGACATGGCGGCGTTCATCGCCCTGGCCAGCCGTCCGGATCAGGACCTGATGTTCGGCTCGCCGGGCGTCGGTTCGCTCGGGCACATGATGGGCGAACTGTTCGTGCAGGCGACGGGCGCGCGCCTGCGGCATGTGCCATATCGTGGCGCGGGGCCGGCATTGCAGGACGCCATCGCCGGCCACGTGACGGTGCTGTGCGACAACCTGCCGGCCTCGCTGCCGCACGTCCAGGCCGGACGGTTGCGCGGGCTGGCGGTGGCGTGGCCCGGGCGCCTGGCGCAATTGCCGGACGTGCCCACCTTCGCGCAGACGGGCATCGCGGTGTTGAACGACCCGGCCTGGTTCGGTCTGGTCGGGCCGGCCGGCATGGCGCCGGCGCAGGTGGCGCGCTTGCAGGGTGCCGTGGCCGCGGCGCTGGGTCGTCCCGAGGTGGCGGCCCGGGTCGCCGAGCTGGGCGCGGTGCCGCGCGCCAATGCGCCGGCCGAGTTCTCGGGGCAGATCGGCGCCGAGCTGGAAAAATGGCTCGCCGTCGCCCGCAAGGCCGGCATTTCGCTGGAGGCCTGATGGACGCCGCGATCCGCGATTGCAGCGACGCCACGCTGTCCTGGCTGGCGCACCTGGTGGCCTGTGAAACCGTCTCCGGCGCCGCGTCCAACCTCGACCTGCTGCGCCGGGTGGATGGCGCGCTGCGGGGCATGGGCTTCGCCATCCGCTACACCTACAGCCCCGACCGGCAGCGCGCCAACCTGTACGCCAGCCTGGGCGGCGAGGTGGGCGGCGTCCTGCTGTCGGGCCACACCGACGTGGTGCCGGTGGCCGGCCAGGAATGGTCGCGGCCGCCGTTCACGCTGACGCGCGAGGGCGACCGGGTGTTCGGTCGCGGCGTGTGCGACATGAAGGGGTTCCTGGCCTGCGTGCTGGCGGTGCTCGAGCGCCTGGACCGGAAGGCGCTGCGGCAGCCGGTGCACGTGGCCTTCACCTTCGACGAGGAGATCGGCTGCGTTGGGGTGCGCAGCCTGCTCGAAGACCTGCATGTCTTCGGCATCCGGCCCGCGGCCTGCGTCGTGGGCGAACCGACGCGGATGTGCGTGGTGCGCGCCCACAAGGGCCGCCATGCGCTGCGTTGCGCCGTGGTGGGTCGCGCCGAGCATTCATCCTTGAGCGGCACGGGCGTGAACGCGGCCGAAGTGGCATGCGCCCTGGTGGCGGAGATCGCGCGTCAGGCGGACCAGTTGGCGCGGAGCGAGGTGGACGGAGATTTCTATGTGCCGTATTCGACGCTGGCGGTATGCCGGGTTCAGGCGGGCCAGGCCACCAACGTCATCCCGGAGCGCGCGGAGTTCGATTTCGACCTGCGCTTCCTGCCGTCGGCGGATCCGGACGCGGTGCTGGCGCCGATCCACGCGCACGCCGCCGAACTGCAGCGCCGCATGCGCGCCAGGGTGGGCTCGTCGCGTATCGAGGTGTCGCGGCGCACGGCGGTGCCGGCGCTGTTGCCCACGGCCGCCGAGGAGGCGATCGTCGAGCGCCTGTTCCAGGCCGGGGCCGCGCGCGGCAGCCACGTGGCGTTCACCACCGAGGCCGGGCTCTACCAGGCCGCGGGCATTCCCACGGTGGTGTGCGGGCCGGGCGATATCGCCCAGGCCCATACCGCAGACGAGTTCATCACGCTGGCGCAGTTGGCGCTGTGCGAGGACATGCTGGCGCGCCTGCTGGCGCCCTGATGCCGGCCCGGCTCAGGCCTTGCCGCCGGGCGCCTGCCGCTGGCTGCGCCGCTCGGCGCGGCGCCGGCCCAGGTGCATCAGCGCCATGCCGGAAATGGCCAGGGCCGCGCCCAGGAACAGGCTCGGGCTGGTCGCCTCGCTCAGCCACAGGCTGGAGAACAGCACGCCGAACACCGGCACCAGCGTGATGTAGCCGGAGGCCGCGCCGGCGCCCAGCGCCTTCACGCCCTCGAAGTACCAGGCGTAGGCGATGGCGGTGGCGCCGAAGGCCAGGGCGGCGAGGCTGCCCCAGGCCTTGAGCGGCGCATTGCCGAGCGCCTGCCAGGCGGCCGGGCCTTCGACGCCGAGGCTGGTCAGGAGCAGCATCAGCGCGCCGATCACGGTGGTGACCGTGGTGGTGGTCAGCGCGTCCACGCCCTTGAGCACCAGCCGGCCGATCAGGGTGTAGGCGACCCAGCAGGCGACGCAGCCGAGCAGCAGCAGTTCACCGATGCCGAGCGTGCCCGGCAGGGCGGCGCTGGAGCCGCCGCTGATGGCGATGTAGGCGCCGATGGCCGATAGCACCATGCCGGCCAGGATGGCCGGGTTCAGGTGCTCGCGGAACAGGATGGCGGCCAGCAGCAGCGTGGCGCCGGGGTTCAGCGTCACCACGATGGCGGCCTTGCCGGCCGGCACCAGCTGCAGGCTCAGCATGAAAAAGCTCGAATAGCCGAACACGCCCGCCATGGCGGCGGCGCTCAGGCCGAACCACTGGCGTCCGCTCAGCTTCTTCAGGTCGCGCAATGCCGAGGCGCGGTGCATCCACAGCAACAGGACCACGCTGGCGAACAGAAAGCGCAGGCTGGCCGCGGCCAGCGGCGCCATCGATTGGGCCACCACCTTGCCCCACGACCACGACGCGCCCCAGAGCGCGGCCATGCCGACCAGTCGCAGGTGCGTGGCCATCAATGTGTTTTTCATGTGTGGTTCTTGAAAAAAATCTCAATTGAAGGTGAGCGGGGTGAATTCTAGACTGCCCCGACATCACTCATGGAGACAGGCATGCAGTCGTTGACCCCCGGCGCGCTCGATGGCGTGCGCATTCTCGATCTCTCGCGCATCCTGGCCGGTCCCGGCGCCACCCAGCTGCTGGGCGACCTGGGGGCCGACGTGGTCAAGGTCGAGAAGCCCGGGGAGGGCGATGATACGCGCAAATGGGGGCCGCCCTACATCGTCGGCAAGGACGGCCGCGAGACGGACGAGAGCGCCTATTACCTCAGCGCCAACCGCAACAAGCGCTCGATCGCCATCGACATCGCCAGCGACGCCGGTCGCGCGCGGCTGCATCGCCTGCTGGCCCAGGCCGACGTGCTGGTGGAGAACTACAAGGTCGGCGGGCTGGCCCGCCACGGCCTGGACTATGCCGCTTTGCGCGAGCGCTACCCGCGCCTGGTGTACTGCTCGGTGACCGGCTTCGGCCAGACCGGCCCCTATGCCACGCGCGCCGGCTACGACTTCCTGATCCAGGGCATGGGCGGCATCATGAGCCTGACCGGCGAGGCCGAGGGCACGCCGATGAAGGTCGGCGTCGGCATCGCCGACGTCATGACGGGCATGTACGCCGCCGTCGGCATCCTGGCCGCGCTGCGCCACCGCGACGCGACCGGCCAGGGGCAGCATATCGACATCTCGCTGCTGGACAGCCAGATCGCCTGGCTGGTGAACGCGGGCACCAACTACCTGGCGAGCGGCCAGCTGCCCGCGCGCCTGGCCAACGGCCATCCCAACATCGTGCCCTACCAGGTGTTCGACGCGGCCGACGGGCCGATGATCCTGGCGGTGGGCAACGACGCGCAGTTCCGCCGCTTCTGCGAGGTGGCGCAGATCGAGGACGTGGCGCGCGACAGCCGCTTCAGCACCAATGTCGCCCGCATCCAGCACCGCGAGGCGGTCTGCGAACGGGTGCAGGCGGCGCTGCGCACCCGGCCGCGCGACAGCTGGCTGCGCAGCCTGGAGGCGGTGAACGTGCCCTGCGGTCCGGTCAACACCCTGCGCGACGTATTCGACGATCCCCATGTGCAGGCCCGCGGCGCCCATCTGCGGATGGACTGCGACTGGGCCCGCGACGGCGCGGTGAGCCTGCTGGCGAATCCGCTGAAGCTGTCGGCCACGCCGGTCTCGTACCGGCGCCCGCCGCCGCGGCTGGACGAGCACGTCGACGAGATCCTGCGCGACTGGGCGGACGACGGAACACAACCGCCCGCCTGAGCGCCGGCCACACAGATCCATTGCAGCAGAAACCAGGCCCCGTTTCGAGGGCCGGTCCACCAGGAGACAGAGATGGACAGGAGACAGTTGTTGTTGCTTGCCGCCGCCGCGCCGTTCGGCCGCGCCCTTGCCGCCAGCGGCTATCCCGCGCAGACGATACGCCTGGTCGCGCCCTACGCGCCGGGCGGCACCGTGGATATCCTCTCGCGCCAGCTGGCCGAGCCGATGCGGGCCGGGCTCGGCCAATCGGTGATCGTGGAGAACCGCGGCGGCGCCGGCGGCACGCTGGGCGCGGACGCGGTGGCCAAGGCGCGGCCGGATGGCTACACCATCCTGTTCGGCGCGGTGCACCACGCGATCGCGCAGTCCGTCTATCCGCGCCTGGGCTACGACATCCGCGACATGACCGCGGTTGGCTTCCTGGGGCGCGTCAACCACGCGCTCATCGTCAACAAGGACCTGCCGGCCAGCAACGTGGCGGAACTGGTGGCGCTGCTCCAGGCCAATCCGGAGAAGTACAGCTACGCCACGCCCGGCGCCGGCACCATGCAGCACCTCATGGCCGAGTACTTCAAGAGCGTCACCGGCACGCAGATGATGCACGTGCCGTACCGCGGCTCGGCGCCCGCCATCGTCGACATCATTGCCGGCAACGTGCACATGATGTTCGAGACCATGCCGTCGGCCATCCAGCACATCCGCGCCGGCAGCGTGCGGGCGATCGCGGTGACCTCGGCGCGGCGTTCGCCCAGCCTGCCCGACGTGCCGACCGTCGCCGAGAGCGGCGCGGCCAACTACGACGCCACCAGCTGGTACGGCATCTACGCGCCGCCAAAGACGCCCGAAGCCGTGGTTGCGGCCTTGAACAAGGCGATCAACGCGGCGTTCTCCGATCCGGCGTTCGTGACGCGCTGGGTGGAGCTGGGCGCGGACGCCGGCGGCGGCTCGCCGGCCGAGCTGGCGCGGCTGACGCGCGCGGAAGTCGAACGCTGGGCGCAGGTCGCCAGCGGCGCCAACATCAAGGTGGGCTGACGGCCCGCGCCGCGGCAGTTTTTTTCAAGGATGGCAAGGAGTCATCATGGTGGTACTTTCGAAGGAACAATTGGCGCTGCAGCAGCGGGCCCGCGAGCTGGCGCAGCAGGTGTTCAAGCCGACCGCGGCCCAGACCGACCTGAGCGAGCAGTATCCGTGGAGCAATGTGCGGCAATTGTGCGGGCACGGCTTCATGGGCATGACCATCCCGCGCGAGTACGGCGGGCAGGGCCGCAGCCATCAGGACACGATCATCGTGGTCGAGGAAATGGCCAAGGCCTGCGCCACCATGGGCCGCATCGCGGTCGAGGCCAACATGGGCGCGATCGGCGCGATCATGCAGTACGGCACCGACGAACAGAAGCGGCGCGCGGCCGCCTGCGTGCTGGCGGGCGACAAGCCGGCCATCTGCATCTCGGAACCGCAGGCGGGCAGCGCCGCCAGCGAGATGACCACGCGCGCGGTGCGCCGCGGCGACGACTACCTCATCAATGGCGAGAAGTACTGGATCACCGGCGGCGGCGTGTCGCGCTTGCACCTGATCTTCGCCCGCGTGATCGAGGACGGCGTGGACCTGGGCATCGGCGCCTTCATCCACATCAAGGACGACGCCGACGCCCAGGACGGGCTGGCGGTCACCAGGCGGTCCTACGCGATGGGCGTCAGGGGGATTCCGGAAACCTACCTCCGCTTCACCGACCTGAAGGTGCCCAAGTCGATGCTGGTGGTGCCGCCGGAAGGCCTCAAGCGCGGCTTCGCCGGCCTGATGCAGGCCTATAACGCCCAGCGCGTCGGCGCCGGCACCGTGGCGCTCGGCATCGCGCAGGGCGCGTTCGAGGAAGCCGTGGACTACGTCAGGCAGCGCCACCAGTTCGGCCGTCCCATCGCGGAATTCCAGGGGCTGCAGTGGATGATCTCGGACATGGCCATCCAGCTCAACTGCGCCCGGCACATGCTGCACGCCGCCGCCAACAGCGGCACGCCGGCGACCTTCGGCTTTCCCGACCTGTCGCTGGCCGCGCAGGCCAAGATCGTGGCCGCCGAGACGGCGCAGCGGGTGACCAACGACGCCTTGCAGCTGCATGGTTCGTCGGGCTATGGCCGCGACCTGCCGATGGAGCGCCACGTGCGCGACGCCCGCATGTTCACCATCGCCGGCGGCACCGCGCAGATCCTGCGGACCCAGGTGGCGTCGTCGATCCTGGGCATGAAGCTGCCGCAGACGCGCGACGGCTATAGCCGGGCGGGGTGAGTCGGGCTAGGCGTCCGGCAGATGCGAACGGTAGGACGCGGCCTCGCGCAGCAGCCATTGCCGGAACGCGTCCAGCCTGGGCAGCGCCTGCATGTCCGGCCGGTAGATGACGTAATAGGCCAGCGTCGACGGCACCACGATCTCGGGGAACAGGCGCACCAGCCGTCGCGCGGCCACGTCGTCATGCGCCATGACGCTGCGCGCCAGCGCGATGCCGTGGCCGTCGATCGCCGCCTGCAGCACCGCCGCGGAATTGTTGATCTTCATGCCGCGGCGGGTCGATACGCCGCCGATGCCGGCCTGTTCGAGCCACGCGTCCCAGGTCGGAAAACCCAGCGGGCCGTCCATCGACAGGTCATGGATCAGCGTTTCGCCCGCCAGGTCGGCGGGACGGCGCGGGCCGCCCTGCCGGCGCAGCAGTTCGGGCGAGCAGACCGGATAGACCTCTTCGTCCATCAGCTTCTCGGCCGCCAGCCCCGGCCAGACGCCGGCGCCGTAGCGCACGCCGATGTCGATCTGCTGGGCGGCGAAATCGACGGGCTTCAGGTTGGTGTCCAGGCGCACGTCGGTTTCGGGGCATTCGGCCTGGAACCGTTCAATGCGCGGCAGCAGCCACTTGGCCGCGAAGGCGGGACTGACCGCCACGGTCAGCGGCCCGTTGCGCGTGCCCTCCTGCAGGCGTTCCAGCCCCACCGCCAGGCGCGCCAGTCCGGCGCGGATGTCGGGCAGGGCGCGTTCGGCCGCGTCGGTGGGCGCCAGGCGGGCCTTGCCGCTGGCGCCGCGGTGGAACAGGGGGGCGCCCAGCCACTGCTCCAGCGTGCGCACGAGCTGGCCCACTGCGGCCGGGGTGACATGCAGTTCCGCCGCCGCCGCCGAAAAGCTCTGGTGGCGGGCGCTCGCCTCGAAGGCGCGCAGCGCGTTCAGGTGCACTAGGGATTTCATGACGATAAAGAATTTCTTTTAGTGATGGGAAGTTTATCTGATTTGTCGCGGGGCGCTGATCAGCGAAGAATCTCGGTAATGGGGCGCGGTTGTGTTGATCGCGCCGGCGGCCGGCGCGGATGGGTCGTAGACAGGTTTTCTATCAAGCCGTCGCCATTCGCGTCGTGGCATTCCGTGATTCCTGCCCGCACCGCGGGCCCGTGAGGCAATTCAAATGAACAAGCAATTCAGTGGCAAGAAACTGTTGGTGGTCGGCGGCAGCAGCGGCATGGGGCTGGAGACGGCGCGCCAGGTCCTGGCCGAAGGCGGCCGGGTGGTCATCGTCGGCCACCGTGCCGACAAGACCGAACAGGCGCGCCAGGCGCTGGCCGAACTGGGCCAGGTGTGGGCCTTGAACGCGGACCTGGCTTCCGACGCCGGCCTGCGGGCGCTGATCGCGGAAATCGACGCGCGGCATGCCGACATCGACCTGCTGGTCAACGCCGCCGGGGTGTTCTTTCCCAAGCCGTTCCTGGAGCACCAGGAGGCCGACTACGAGCCGTACATGGCGTTGAACAAGGCCTTCTTCTTCATCACGCAGAGGGTCGCGGCCAACATGGTGGCGCAGGACCGTCCCGGCGCCATCGTCAACATCGGCTCGATGTGGGCGCGCCAGGCGATCGCCGCGACGCCGTCGTCCGCCTACTCCATGGCCAAGGCCGGCCTGCATGCGCTGACCCAGCACCTGGCGATGGAACTGGCCGCCAAGCGCATCCGCGTCAACGCGGTGTCGCCGGCGGTGGTGCAGACGCCGATCTACGAGGGCTTCATCCCGAAGGCCGAGGTGCATGCCGCGCTGCAGGGCTTCAACGGTTTTCACCCGATCGGCCGGGTCGGCACGCCGCAGGATGTCGCCGGCGTGGTGGCCTTTCTGCTTTCCGAGCAGGCCAGCTGGGTCACCGGCGCGATCTGGGATGTCGACGGCGGCGTGATGGCCGGCCGCAACTGATCTGCCCCAACCCTCAAAAGGAATGACGACCATGATGCAAGACTGGAATGCCTACCGCGACGCGCTGCTGGTCCGTGTCGGCGACTACGCCGGCCAGAGCCCCGACGTGATGCGCGGCCTGATGACGATCGACGGCGCCGCCGCGAAGAGCGGTCTCCTGGAACCCAGGATCCATGAACTGATCGCGCTGGCGGTGGCCGTCACGACGCGTTGCGACGGCTGCATCTCGGTGCACACGAAAAAGGCGGTGGAGCATGGCGCGACGCTGGCCGAGATTTCGGAGGCCCTGGGCGTGGCCATCGCGTTGAACGCGGGCGCGGCGCTGACCTATTCGGCGCGGGTGCTCGAGGCGCACGCGCAGTTGTCCGGCGCCTGAGCCGCGCTTGCGCCGCAACGTCCACCCCCATCGCCGCCACGCCATGCTCGTCAACGCCGATTTTTCCCGCCCCGCCAGCGTGTCGCCGGCCGATTACCGTTGGACCGCGTCGCCGCAAGGCGGCGTGGAGCGCGTGCTGCTGGACCGGGTCGGCGCGGAGCAGGCCCGCGCCACCAGCATCGTGCGTTACGCGCCCGACAGCCATTTCCCGCGCCATGCCCATCCCGGCGGCGAAGAGATCCTGGTGCTGTCGGGCACGTTCTCCGACGACGGCGGTGATTATCCCGAGGGCTGGTACCTGCGCAACCCGCCGGGTTCCAGCCACCGGCCGCATAGCGCGGCGGGCGCGATGATCTTCGTCAAGCTGCGGCAGATGGCGGCCGCCGAGCGCGACCGCGTGCGCATCGATACGCGCGACGCGTCGCGTTGGCGGCACGCGGGCGGCCGCGCGGAATGCCCGCTGTTCCAGGATGGCTGCGAGCGCGTCAGCCTGCTGCGGCTGGCCCCTGGCCTGCCGCTGTTGGCGCCCGCCGCCGGCGGCGTCGAGGTGCTGGTGCTGGCGGGCGCATTGGCCGGTGGCGGCCGGCTGCTCCCGCAGGGCAGCTGGCTGCGCCAGCCGCGCGGGGCGGCGGCGGTGTTCATCGCGGGCGGACAGGGCGCGACGGTATACCTGAAGACCGGCCATCTGGCCGACACGCGGGAGGCGCGATGAACACGCCAACGCGCGTCATCGTCATCGGGGCGGGGCTGAGCGGCTTGTACGCCGCGCATCTGCTGGCGCGGCGCGGCGTGCGCGACTACCTGGTGCTGGAGGCGCGCGACCGCCCTGGCGGCCGCATCCTGGGCGCCGGGCCCTACGACCTGGGACCGGCCTGGTTCTGGCCCGAGGTCCAGCCGGAACTGGACCGGGTGATCCGACAGCTGGGCCTGGCGCGCGACGCCCAGTACGAAAGCGGCGCCACGCGGGTGGAGCGCGGCGGGCCTGTCCTGTCGATCAACGGCTACGCCAGTTACCCCGCCTCGGTGCGGCTGGCGGGCGGCATGCGGGCGTTGACCGACGCGTTGTGCCGGGGCCTGGATCCGGCGCGGCTGCGGATGGGTCATGCCGTGAGCCGGCTACGCGTCGACGCGGGCGGGGTCGAGGTCGAGACGACAGGACCGGCTAACGCCTTCGCCACCCATGCCGCGGATCATGTGCTGCTGGCGTTGCCGCCGCGCCTGGCGCTGGCCACGATCGCGTTCACGCCCGGACTGCCGCCGGCGCTGGCGGCGCAATGGCGCGCCACGCCGACCTGGATGGCGCCGCACGCCAAGTACCTGGCGGTCTACGACACGCCTTTCTGGCGTGAACAGGGGCTTTCCGGCCAGGCGCGCAGCGCACTCGGGCCGCTCGGCGAAATCCACGACGCCAGCGTCGAGGGCGGCGCGGCATTGTTCGGCTTCTTCAGCCTGCCCGCCGCGGCGCGCGCGCAGGCGGGCGAGGAGGCGCTGCGCGCCCATTGCCGCGCCCAGCTCGCGCGCCTGTTCGGGCCGCTGGCGGCAAGGCCCAGGGAGGCGTTCATCACGGATTGGGCGCAGGACCCGCATACCGCCACCCAGGCCGATCGCGATCCGGCCGCCGGACACGCATCGGCGCCGCCCGTCCGCGCCGCCGATGGTCCCTGGCACGGACGCCTCACGGCCATCGCCAGCGAATGGGCGCGCACCTATCCCGGCTATCTGGCGGGCGCGGTGGAAGCCGCCACGGCGGGCGTCGAGGCGCTGGCGGGCAACCCCGCCGGCTCGGTCGGCGGCTCATAGCAAACCATTGAGATGAAGGAGACGATCATGATCCACACCTACCGCGCCATCCAGTCGCCGGCGCCGGGCCGGCTCGAACTGGTCGAGCGTGAAATGCCGCCGCCGGCGCCGGGGCATGTCGTGCTGGCGGTGCAGGCCTGCGGCGTCTGCGGCGCCGATGCCGCCGACATCGACCATCCGACGATGGCGCGGCCGCGCGTGCCGGGCCACGAAGTCGTGGGGCGCATCATCGCGCTCGGACCGCAGGTGCCGCCGCCGTGGCGCGTCGGCCAGCGCGTGGGCGTGGGCCGACTGGGCGGCCATTGCAACGCCTGCGAGCCGTGCCGCCAGGGCCGCTTCAACCTGTGCGTCGACCAGCCCGTCGTCGGGGTGGACTGCGACGGCGGCTATGCCGAGCGGATGCAGGTGCGCGCCACGGCGCTGGCGCGGATTCCCGACGAACTGGACGCCTTTCATGCCGCGCCGATCCTGTGCGCCGGCATCGCCACCTTCAATGCCCTCAGGAAATGCGGCGCCGAGGCCGGCGATCTTGTCGCGGTGCTCGGCATCGGCGGATTGGGCCACCTGGCGTTGCAGTACGCGCGCAAGATGGGGTTCCACGTCGTCGCCATCGGCCGGGGCGCGGACATCGCCCGCGACGCGCTCGACCTGGGCGCGCACGCCTACATCGACACCCGCGAGGAAGCGGCCGGCGAGCGGCTCAGGCAGATGGGCGGGGCGCGCGCGCTGATTGCGACCATCGGCGCGCCGGATGCGATCTCGGACGCCCTGACGGCGCTGGCGCCGCAAGGCCGTGCCATGCTGCTGGGGGTCGGCAAAGACCCGCTGTCGGTGTCGTCCGGCTGGCTGGTGGGCGGCGAGCGGACCCTCGCCGGTTCGATCACCGGCACGCCCCACGACAGCGAGAGGACGCTGAAATTCAGCGTGCTCGCCGATGTCCGCCCGATGATCGAGATCGTGCCGCTGGCGCAGGCCGAGACGGCCTACCTGCGCATGAAGTCGGGCCAGGCGAAGTTCCGCATGGTGCTGGACATGGAGGCCGCGGACGCGGCCCGGCCCTGATCTAAGATTGCGCTCCCACACTGCTGTTCAACCTAGAGGCATCCCTTGTCGACCCCTTTATCCGCATCCTCGATCGATCCGGCGCAGGCGCTGTCGCCGCGTGAGCAGCGCGGCAACATCGCGCGCCTGACCGTGGCGCAGGCGCTGGCCGGCGCCAATTCGGTGGTGGTGTACGCCACCGGCGCCATCGTCGGCGACCTGCTGGCGCCGGACAAGGCCCTGGCGACGCTGCCGCTGTCGATCTTCGTGGTCGGCATGGCGGCCTGCATCCTGCCCGTGGGCGCGATCGCGCGGCGCCATGGCCGGCGCACCGCCTTCCTGGCGGGCACCGTCTGCGGCGTGCTGGTCGGCCTGCTGGCGGCCGCGGCCGTGGTGCTGGGGTCGTTCGCGCTGTTCTGCCTGGCGACCTTCTTCGGCGGCGCCTACGCGGCGGTCGTGCTGTCGTTCCGTTTCGCCGCCGCCGACGGCGTGTCGCCCGCCCGGCGGGCCCGGGCGCTGTCGCTGGTGATGGGGGGCGGCGTCGTGGCCGGCGTGGTCGGCCCGCAGCTGGTCACCCACACCATGTACCTGTGGCCGGCCCACATGTTCGCGGCGACCTTCGTGGTGCAGGCCGCCGTGGCGGCCCTTTCGGCGCTGGTGCTGGCCGGGGTGCGCCTGCCGATGCCCAGCGCCGCGCAGGTGGCGCAGGGAAGGCCGCTGGGCGTCATCGCGCGCCAGCCCCGCTTCATCGTCGCGGTGGTCTGCGGCGCGGTGTCGTACATGCTGATGAACTTCCTGATGACAGCGGCGCCGCTGGCCATGATCCTGTGCGGCCACTCCCAGGAGAACGCCAATCTCGGCGTGCAGTGGCACGTCATCGCCATGTATGCGCCCAGCTTCGTCACCGGCCGCCTCATCTCGCGTTTCGGCGCCGGCCGCATCGTGTCGGCCGGGCTGCTGCTGACCGGGCTGTCGATCGCGGCGGGACTGACCGGACTGACGGTGGCGAACTTCTGGCTGACCCTGGTGCTGTTGGGCGTGGGTTGGAACTTCGGCTTCCTGGGCGCCTCGGCGCTGGTGCTGGAGTGCCACCGGCCCGAGGAGAAGACGCGGGTGCAGTCGCTCAACGACTTCATCATCTTCGGCATCATGGCGGTGGGCTCCTTCGCTTCCGGCGGTCTGCTGGCCCTGTACGACTGGATGACGGTGCTGTGGGTATCATTCATTCCTTTGGCACTGGCGGTGGCGGCCTTCGCCGCGAGCGCCGCCGGCGCGCGGCGGCAAGCGTAGACGCCGCCGTGTGGAATGCGTCGCGGAAACAAAAACATGGGAGTCGTGCATGCCGATAGATTTCGAGCCGATCGAGCAGGCGTTCATGCAGACCCTGCGCGCGCAGCCCGCGTTCGCGGGCTGGAAGAAGCGGCGCAAGCGTTGCCTGTGGCGGGCGCTGGCCGACGGCGTCGAGCAGGGCGTGGAACTGCTGCGTTACCGCGACTCGTTCGAGAATCGCCAGCTGGTGTCGCTGGGGCTTTACGTGTCGGTCCCGTGCGAGCGTGAATGGCCGGTCTACGTGCCGCCGGACGTGTGGGACAAGGGGCGGCTGTACCGCCGCGCCTGCCTGGCGCCGGGGCAGGGGCTGGTCGGCGAGGCCACGTTGGGCAGCGGCGCGGTGATCGAGCTGTGTTCGCCCGACGACCTGGCGCGCTGGCTGGCGGCCTTGCCGGCCGATATCGAGCGCTATGTCGGCCCCTGGTTCAGCCAGTACGACACGCTGGCCACCGCGTCGTACGAGTACGAGATTCCACGTTGGCGCCTGCAGCAGGCCGGCCTGCTGCCGTAGCGCCGTCCGCGCCGTGGGGCGGCCTGGCGCCCCTGTACGATGAAATGACAGTGCTGTGGGTATCATGCAAACCTCAGGCGCTGACGGCGGCCACGCCCGTCGCCCCATTTCCGCAGAGACCAGGAGTACCCATGATTCGATTGCACGCGCCCAGCCGCTTCCTTTTTGCCGTCGCCGCCTTGCTGGCGGCCGCCGGCAGCCACGCCCAGGGCCCGGACCGGCCCGCCGTGCTCAAGGCGCTGGAGGCGCGCGGGCTGCGCGTCGTGGAAGAGTTCAAGGTCGGCGGCGACCTGCGCGCGTTCGCCGGCGTGGCGGGCGACCAGCCGGTGGCGATCTACGTCACCCGCGACGGCAACGCCATCGTCGGCGCCCGCCTGGACGCCGAGGGCAAGCCGCTCGACGAAGCCAAGCTGGAAGCGCTGGTCAGCAAGCCCATGGGCGACCAGGCCTGGGCGCAGCTCGAGAAATCGACCTGGGTGCTCGATGGCAAGAAGGATGCGCCGCGCATCATCTACACCTTCAGCGATGCCAACTGCCCCTATTGCCACAAGTTCTGGGAAGCGGCGCGGCCGTGGGTCGATTCCGGCAAGGTGCAGTTGCGCCACGTGCTGGTGGGCGTGATCCGTCAGGACAGCCCGGCCAAGGCCGCGGCCATCCTCGGCGCCGCCGATCCGTCGGCGGCCCTGCTGGAGAACGAACACAAGTTCAACGCCGGCGGCATCACCCCGGCCAAGAGCGTGCCCGACAACATCGGCAAGATGCTCGACGACAACCAGGCCTTGATGGTGTCGCTGGGCTTTCGTGGCACGCCCGGCATCGTCGTGCGCGACGACGCCGGGGCGCTCAAGAAGTACAACGGCATGCCGCCGGCCGGCAAGCTGGCCGAGGTGTTCGGGCCGCGTTGACGCGGCCCGTCCGGCGTCGTGATCGCCGCGGGGCGGTCCGGCGCAAGGCGGCCGGGCCTGTCGGTTCAGCCCTTGCGGCCGGCGGCCTGCAGGATCAGGTCGGTGATCTCGTCGGGATGCGACAGCAGCGACAGGTGGCCCGACGCCAGTTCGATGGTGTGGGCGTTCATGCGCTTGGCCAGGAAGCGTTCCAGCTCGGGCGAGGTGGTGCGGTCGTTGGTCGAGACCGCGTACCACGTCGGCTTGTGGCGCCAGGCGGCCTCAGTGGTGCGCGAGGCGAACAACGTGTCCGAGATGCGGCCCTGTTCGGCGTACAGCACGCGCGCCTGGACCGGATCGAGGTCGCCGGCGAAATCATGCAGGAAGGCCTGTTCGTTCAATTGCGCGTAGCCGCCCGACTGGACCAGCCCGGCGCTGGCGGGCGGGGTGGGGAACCTGGCGGCCAGCGCGCCGTAGTCCTCGCCGGCATCGGGCGCGCGCGCCGCCACGTACACCAGCCCGGCCACCTTGGGATCATTGCCGGCCTGGCTGATCACGGTGCCGGCCCACGAATGGCCTACCAGGATCGTCGGGCCGTCCTGCAAGGCCAGGGCGCGTTGCGTGGCGGCGGCATCGTCGGCCAGCGAGGTCAGCGGATTCTGCACCGAAGTCACATGCAGGCCGGCCTTCTGCAGGCGCTCGATCACGGCCGACCAGCTCGAGCCGTCGGCGTAGGCGCCATGCACCAGCACGACGTTGCGGATGGGGGCGGCCTCGGCGGCCGACGCGGTGTGGGCGAGGCCGGCGCCGGCCAGGGCGAGCGCGGCGGCGATGAGGGAATGCTTGATCTTCATGGGATGTCCTTCGGTTTTCGGTCGATAAGAGGCATGCAGGCCCGGGGCGTCCGGCGCGATGTCGCCGGCGTCTGCCTGTCCGCCGTAAGACGAACGGGCCTCGGGCTTATTCCCGGGGCATGAAAGAAAAAGCCGCCCGGTTCGGGGCGGCTGGCGCGTGGGTCTTTTGCGGCGGTCCAGGCCGTCCGGCTCAGGCGTCCGGCGCCACCGCCTGCTGCACCGCGCGCGCGGCTGGCGTATCGCTCGGGCTGACCACGCCGTAGAAGTAGCGCCCCTGTTTCCAGTACTGCGCCGTCAGGTCGCCGTCGCGCCGCTTGCCGTCGCCGAAATTGACCACGCCGCCGGGCGGGCGCACGTAGTACAGCACCGACTCGCCCGCCGGGTTCTGGTACAGCACCATCGCCGCCGGCCCGTACTCCGAGGACATCAGGCGTCCGCCCACCGGCTGGAAGCCGAAGGCGTTGAAGTCGGGCAACGGCGCCGGCTGCACGAAGTGCCGGTTCAGCCAGGCCTGCAATTCGGCCGGCTGGCTGGAACGGAAGTCGACCATCGAGGGCGCCGCGTCCGAGGCGAACATGCGGTAGGCCTGCACCGCGTCGGCCATCGGCAGGTAGCTGGCGCGGATGGCGGCGTCGCGCATCTGCCAGCCGCCCACGCTGCCCAGCCCCAGCGTCAGCACCAGCGAGGCCGCCAGCGCCATGGCGCGGCGCCGGCGCGCCGCCTGGGCCAGGCGGATCTGCGTCGGGTCGAGCCGCGGCGGCGGCGCGAAGCGGCCCAGGTCGGCGTGCTGGCGCCGCAGGCCGTCGGTCTGCTGGCGGATCGCGTCGACCTCGCGGGCGGCGTCGGGGTGGTCGGCCAGATAGCGTTCGACCTCGCGGCGGCGCTCGGCATCGAGTTGGCCGTCGGCGTAGGCATGCAGTTCTTGATCGCTGGGAGTCGGCATGGTCATTTCATCAATCGCAGGGCAGGCTTGGCGGCCACATGGCCTTCCGTGATCTCGCGCAGCGCCTTGCGCGCCCGCGACAGCCGGGACATTACCGTACCGATGGGGATATCGAGCACGTCGGCGGCCTCCTGGTAGCCCAGGCCCTCCACCGACACCAGCAGCAACAGGCTCTGCTGGTCGGCTGACAGGCGCGCCAGGTCGCCCAGCGCGGCGCGGGCCAGGGCCACGTCCTCGGCGGACGGCGCCACCGGCTCGGGCGCGCCGCTGAAGAAGTCGAGAATGCGGGCGTAACGCTTGCCGCGCCGCTGGCCGTCCAGGAAACACCGGTACAGGATCGAGAACAGCCAGGCGCGCAGGTCGCCGTCGGCGCGGCGGCCGCCGGCCCGCGACAGCGCGCGCTCCATGCACGACTGCACCAGGTCGTCGGCGTTGGCCACGTCGTGGGTCAGCGACAGCGCGAAGCGGCGCAGCCGCGGCAGCACCTCGCGCAGATCATCGTCGGTAAAGCCGCCAGTCATGGGGAAACAAGCCTTTCACGGGTCCAGGGTTGCCGTAAGACGACTGACGGTCGGGTTTATTCCCGGCCTTGGCGTGAATATTACATTTGGGCGGCGGCCGCGGGAACGCGGGGCGCGTTCATCTCGGTCGGGGACGGTTCAATAGCGTCCCGCTGGCAAGACGTCGTCGAGATACGCCGCCGCATCGGGGCGGGCCGTCAGCATGTGCCGGATCCAGGCATTGCGCTCATGGCCGGTCACCGCCAGTTCCCACACGCAGGCCAGCGCCGGCGCGGTGACCGGGGTGAAGACATCGGGCCGGGCCAGGGGCGCCGACAGCATGCGCTGGCAGACGATGCCGCCGGTGATCCACCAGTCCACCAGCAGCCAGACGGCTTCCTGGCCCACGTGCACCATGCAGAAGCCGAGGCCATGGCGGCGCGCGTCCTGCGCGTGGTCGGCCAGCGTCGCGCCAACCGCGGCCCGCGCGGCGACGGCGACCGCCTCCGTGAGCAGCGGCGCCGGATGCGCCGGCGCGTGGTGGATGCCATACGCCTTGATGGCATGGCCGGTCAGGCGCCAGGCGGTTCGATGCGGCGGGGCAGGTAGGGTTCGGGCGGGTGCGGCATGGAAGGAGGCGGCCGGCTGGAAAGGTGCCGTCATTCTAGTCGGCTCGCCGTCGTGCATCCCTCGGTGGCTCCTGCCTGCGCGCATCCGCCGACGGTGGGGCGACCGCACGGCGCCGACCGCCAGCGGAAATTAGTCGAACTGTGTCTTCATCAGGGCGGTCATGCTGTCAGAATACCTTGTCCATCAGCCATGACGCCAAGCCGGCGTCCATCGCCATTTCCGCGACCCGTTCGGGGCCGAGTAGGGTGACGCGTGAGGCATGCGTCGGGGGCGGCGCTACCTCACCTGTGTGATGAACGAAGAATAGCCTGTGGTATCCATCACTGTTTGCCAGAACCGCGATCGAGTTCTGGAGGTCCGCTTGAGTGGCTTTGCTCTTTACCTGTACGAACGCGCGCTCTTGGGTGGTGGGAAGATAAAGGTCGAAATCGGTATCGCGCTGCGACTTTCCTATGGGTGTCAAGCGGCGCCAGCCGCTTGTGGAAAAGATCAGCTCCAATAAGAGTTCGAAATCCTTCGGACCAAGCTTCCGGATAAGTTGTAGCAACGCCACGCGCATTGCAGTCGCAGCCGCGATTGCATTTTCCACTTCAGGGAGCGGCGTGTCCGTAATCTTGCGAATGGCGTAGTCTCGGGCGCGGACATTGCATATGGTTTGACGATACATCTGGACGCAGAGCAGTTCACCGCTGAGCGAGGAGGTCGTCAACGGTTTCCCGGATATGCTGCGAGACTGCCATCCGCCGATAGCTTGACGTTCGGTCGTGCCGTCGTCGTTCCAATGGACGGTCGCCGCCGCTCGGCTCCATAGCATCGATCCTTCTGCAAAGGTGACAAAAACGGCAGAGTCCGAGGCGGTGTGAAACACTGAGGTCTGACGAACGATGCTTTGCGCCACCGATGGATTTTTACCTTCCTTTTCAATCCAGTAGCGCCTTAAATCCTCCCATTTTGCGTTCTCCGCGAACGCTCTGGGCGCTGCTTCATATCCAAACTTCAGCTTGTGGTTGTCGAAGCATTCCCGTTCCCATTTTCCGCCCTCCCCGAGTTTGATGAAGTAGACGGGGGCATGGCGAAGCTCGTGGTAGGTAGGATGCATGTAGGGTGGGGCGTCATGGTTGTCTTTCATGGATGAAGCGATCTGTGCTGATGGCGGTGAAATCTCAGCCAGCGCCTCCTCCTTTTCTGTTCCAGGTTTTCAGTCTCAGGTTGAACGTGCGCGGATGCATACCGATCAGCCCCGCGGCCTTTGTGCCGCTTCCACTGACCGCCTGTGCCGCATACAGCAGACGTCGCTCCCATTGCTCGATCGCTGCATCGCCAGGAAACGAGGCGCCCGTGGCCTGGACGTCCCGAAGGAATCGTTCACACCTGGCCTGTGTCGGCAGTTCATCGATCAGCGAAGACGACGGACCGGTCATCGGCATGTCGATACTGTTCTCCGCGTCCCGCAGACGTTGCAGCTCTCGCTTTATCGTATCCCCAGACATGGAGACCTGGCGCCCGCCCGCGAGGCCGGCGACGATCAGGCGGCGGGCAAGCCGCTCCAGGTCTCGATAGTTCCCCGGAAGGCGCATGGACCGGAGTGCGCTAACTATCTGTGACCGATGAGGGCGGAACTCACTGAGAAGTCCGTCCAGGGGGGTCTGCGACCGCCGTTCATCGAGGTTGAGCAATTCCTCATACGCTCGCAGAAGTACCGACTCCCATATGTCATCAAGATCCTCCGCGCAATCGCGCAATTCGGGCAGTTCGATGACCAGGTCGGTAATGCGGTCGAGAAAGTCGGCGTTGAGATTCTCCCGTAGAACCTCGAAGGGTCGGTTCGTTGCGGCGATAAGCCTGAATTTCACAGGGATTGATTTATCGCCGCCGATACGCCGGATGCTGCCCTCGCGTTGGAGTGCGAGCAGCAGCAATGCCTGCGCCGACACATCCATCCAATGGATTTCGTCAAGGAAGACGCAATCATTGTGGGCTAGTTCGAGCAGCCCCGTCTTTCCCTGCTTGTTCGCGCCCGTAAACGTATTGGGTTCATAGCCTGACAAGGTGCTGCGCAGCATGTCAGGATTGCCCATGAATTCGGCGCAATTGAGGTGAAAGGACCATTCCTGCTCCATTTGCCGTCCGTCGGCTCCTTTGGGGCCTGGACGGTGGCTGGATCGCGGCGTCTGCCACTTGAGAAAACCCTTGCGCAGGTCCCGGGCAATGGTCGTCTTGCCTGTTCCCCGCGCGCCGATAATCAATACGGGGAACGGGACGCCGCCGTATTCCGACACCAGTCGGCTCACTTCCCGAAGCTTCGGCGAGCGCGCTTTTTCAAGGGTCCATTTCTCGCCGCGTTGGCGCAAGGTCTGGATTTCCGAGGGCTTGGCCGAAAGGGTGTCGAACAAGTCCCACGGTACTTCTTTGAGAGGGGACTGACCGGGCAGACGCTTGCTTTGGGGCGTACCCTGATAGGCGCGTACGTTGTCGCCCGCGACCCGGGCCTGCAGCGCTAGCAGCAGGACAGTCTGGGCCGCGGGCGTGCCGGGGCTCAGATTGACGGCAATGGGAGAATTCGGGTGCTTGAGGCGGATATTCCCCAGCGCCTTCACTGTGAATTCGAACAGGGCGGCATGGTCGATCGGCGTCGCGTCGGTATGCCATGGGATGATCTCCACCGCCGGCGCGTCCGGAAACGGCGCGATCTCCCGCTTGAGCTCATGAGCGACCTCGGACTCCGTCGAGTCCTTGTCGCGCAGCCCCTGGTCAGGCGTCTGGGGAACCCTTACGAATACATAGTGCTTTTCGGTTTTTCCGGCCAGCGGCGATCCTTCCCCGAAGAGAAATTCCAGTGTCGGACCGCGCGTCTTCTGGCTATCGACCAGACGGTACTGTCCATTCTTGTCTCGCTCATAGGGGTCATGATTGAACGATACCCAGGATACCGTGATGATGGTCCGCATTGATTCACCCATTCCGCTCTTGAACCTGTCCTGCGGGGAGACTGGCGGAGGGGGCCTGCGCGACTCTCCCCGCGGTGTGTGTAGCGCGCGCCATGACATCCGCCGTCCAGTTGGCGACTGCCATGGCGACGGCCGGGTCATCGACCACAACCCCCACCTCTATGCCATCGGACCAGCCGTGCCTCCCGTCCAGATTTCCGGTCCATAGCAACACCTTCTGGCGGTCGGCTACCAGAGACTTGGTGTGCGTGCGTCGGTGGCCAAATATCTGCAATTGCGCGGAGCCAAGGTCGGAGAGCCAGGCCAGCGCATTGCGCTGCGCTTCGACGTGATTGCGCGGTTGGACCAGCAGATCAATCGAAACGCCCCGCGTCAATGCGCGTTTCAATGCCGCGCCGACCACATGGTCCTCCATTGCCAAAAAGCTGTACGTGGCAATGGCGAGATGGCGGTGGCTGCTATCGATGATCTCTATGGCGGCGGATTGAAGCGATGCCTCGGCTTGTCGAATCGTAGCGACCGGTCGCACGCTACCCGCCGCCGCCAGCGGGCGCCATATGGGCGGCTGCGCGACCTGGCACGATTGGACGTTGAGACGTTCGCCTGGTGTGGACTCCAATGAAGTGAGATGGCGCCAGATGTGGGCGAAAAGCCGACCGTACTCACGTGCGACTTGCGCTTGGTGGAAAACGAGACCGTCTTCTGGATTGGATTCGTAGGCTTCCGGAGTGGCATTGGCTGAAGTGATGATCACGCATTCATCATCGATCACGCAGAACTTCGCATGGCAGTCGTCCGCGCTGCGCAGCCAGGCACCCGCATAGGCCAGCTTTCGCAGATGCTCGTCATGGCGTTTGGCGCGCTCTTCGTGCTTCAGCGTAGTGGCATCTGGATCAGCATCCAGTTCGAGCACATCAGCGCGCAGGTGTTTGCCTAGTGCCGTCAGGATGTAGACACCACCTCGCAGGCGCTCCGAGGCCTCGCATAATGCGTTGACGATCGCGTCATCGGCAAACAGGAAGCTGCAGAAGAACACTTTTTTCTTCGCGTGCGCGATGTTCTGGATGATCGCATCCCGGATGTGCGCCGTTCGCGAAAGGTCGTCGGTCGAGACGTGCCGGATATCAATGCATCCGGTGTCGTGGAGTCGATGAGGGGCGGCGGGCGCGTGTTTGTCGAGCAGCGGTTCGAAGACGATCCCCGACATTTGAGGGGGGGATGCAGGCAGGGCATTCGGGGCATTCGGGGCTTTCGGGACGCCCGCGCCAGAAAGCTGATGCGATCCGTGGCTTCCGTCGTTCATGTTCATATTCGGATTCTTTTCTATTATTTGGTCTCGTCAGCCGCGGCATATGCCGTGGTCAGATCTTCACGCAGGCGGCGATTGCATAATGCCGCGCGCATTTCGGCCTGGCGCCACAGGGTCGTCGCTGACTCCTCGATAGAGGGAAGGCCCGGATTTTCGTTCCAATACTGGATGAGTTGAGTGGCCACGGTGACGCAGGTGCCGTCGAAATCCTTGCGCAGGTCCATGTCGTGCCGTCGCAGGAATTCAAAGTAGGCAGAGCGGCCCGCCTCGATGTCGGCAGGCTGGCCATGCACGCGTAGACCCGCCCACCACTGACCCAGCGAAATAGGCAGCAGCGTGTCGCCGGGACGGTCTGCCTCACCTAGCAGGGCAGGCAGGCGTTCGGATCCGCAACGAAAGTTCAGCGCTCCGTCGGAGCGTAGCGAGGCCGCATCGGGCAAGGCCGTATGGCCTGCGAGTGCGCTCAATAGCCCCTCGAGCCGCTCCGAAGCCGGTGGCAGCAACCGGATCGGCTCGAGGTTCTCGCACGGACGGAGATCCCGGATCTTGCGGTAGCTGCGCCAATGCAGCGATCCGGCTGGCTTTTGCGCAAACGCCGCGAGAATGATCTGCGCGCTCTGCTGGCTCATGGGAGGGGTCTGCCCGCGATGGCCCGACGCCGGCCGGACTTCCCATTGGCTGCCTGGGACGACGCCGATGAGATTTCCCTTCATGCGGACGATGCCCGTGTCGATGCCGCAGGCGGCCATACGATGGGCGGGCGCAAGCGCAAGAATTTCATCGAGCCTGCGCAGGGTCTGCGGGACACGCTCGGGTAAGAGGGGCGCAGCGCGCTTGTGTTGGACATGGGAGTGTGTTCGCTCGTCCTCCACATCCAGAAAAAGCAGGGGCTCGGCCAGAAAGCGCAATCTTGCCGGCCTTTCGCGCCTGCGGATGACGACGCCGCGGTCGAGCGCCTGCAAACCCGCCGCTGTCAATTGGCAGCGGGGGCTGGCGGGGGCTCGCGGAGCATGCAATGTGCGTGCCTGCGTCCGTTGGCGCGTCACGTCGGGGCTGGAGGGGGCCGCCCGCGACATACGGGATAGCAGCCGCTTCAGCAATCCGCTTTCCGGTCCATCCTCCTGCCGGGCGTCATCGGTGGAGCACTGGACCAGCAAGTGGTCCTCGAGCAGGCGATGCATGACCACCTGGGAAACGACTTCTCCCAGCCCCAGGTAGGCATCGACATCTTCGGGATCGACGACGCCCAACGCGCGGGCCAGCGCCAACACCGCCCAGTCGCTGGCGTGAAGCTCGCTCTCTTCGGTGAATTCCAACGCGGTGAAGTCCACCTCGTAGATGGGGGTGTCGCACAGGAGCAGGGCCGTTGGCGGGACGGGGGCACCCGTCTGCATGATGGCTGCCGATAGCTGGGCCAATGTGGTGGGATTCATGCCTGACCTCCAAGTGCGTGACCCCACTTGGGCTTTTGTTCGGAGTCCTGGTAAAGCCGCAACAGCAGGTCTGTTTCCGCACGGCGCCGGCCCTCGCCTTGGCCCGCCAGTGTGGTCGAGTCGCCGATAATGATGCGCTTGTGTCGCGCCCGGGTGACGGCGACGTTCAGTCTGTTGAGGTTGTCCACGTGTCCGCGCAGGCCCTTCGGGTTGCTCCGGGTCGTGCACAGAATGACGAGGTCCTTTTCCCTACCCTGGAAGCGATCGACGATACTGACGTGGATGTCGATGGCCGCTCGGTTTGCCGCGGATTCCTTCCATTGCCTGCGCCACGGATCGTTGCCCGGCGCGAGTTTTTTGAAGATGGCATCGCGCAACATCTGCGCCTGCTTAAGGTAGAAGCAGGTCACGCCGATCTCGAAATCGGCATCCGGGCCGCGCCCGTTCGGGCGAGGGTCTCCGCGCCAACTCTTGACGGCCCAGGTCGCGCAGGCCTCGACCAGTTCCATGGCAACTTGCAGCTCGAGTGGATTATGGTAGCCGCCTCCCGACCAGTCCTTGCCGCTCTCGGCGGTTCCATTTCGCGTCGGGCGGGGAAATTCATAGCGGCGCTGCGGACGCGCGTATGCCGTATCTATCCATATTGCCGGTGCCTCCAGTGTCGGAATCTCCAGGCCGAGCTGGTGCGTGGATACCGCGGAAGGATAGTCGCCTTCATAGACCATATCCGACGAGAACCTGGCCAGGGCCGGCATCATGCGATGTTGATAATTCAGACGTACCGCGCGGCTGTCAGGCAGACGCGTCAAGCGCTCGAACACGCTGGGTAGCGCCAGGGATTGCAATTCGAGCAGTTCGGCTCCCAGACGAATCACCTGTTCCTTGGCGGTGTTCCGTTCTTTCCCGGGGCCCGTGTGCCGGCCTGCGCGTTGGTGGTGTTGGCGCCACGTGCCGGCATCGGCGGGCAGCGCGTGCAGCTCCTCGATATCGGCCGGATCAAGCTGGAACGGCCGGATCAGCTTGTCGATAAGACTGCGCCATGCTTCCCGCTGGCGGCGGTCGTCGGGGTGCATGCGGTTATCGAAATGCCGGCGCAGCTCGGTGCTCACTTCGTCCAGCCAGTTGTCGTCCGGATCCTCGAAGCCCGTTCGTTTAACCCTCTCCGATATCACTGCCTTCAGTTCGCCGACATCCACGTACGGCGGCAACTGACGGTGGTCTCCGACCAGGATCCACTTTCGAGCCCGGGCCGCCGGAACGAGAAAGTCCGTGAGCGAGGCCTTGCTGGCCTCGTCCATGATCATCACATCGAACGCCGTCTCGACATCTCGGAACTCGCGGGCCATGGCGATGCCGATCGGAGTGGCGCAGATGAGGTTGGCGTTCAACAGCAACAAGGCCCCGGCTTCTTCGTCCCGGGCAATGCGCCCGGCCCACTCGCGCTGCACCGCAACGACGGCATCTTCGGCGGCGGCGTCTTCGACGGCGGTGTGCAGGGCCGTGGAGAGCCGAGCCGTCAAATCCAGGGTGCGATTCTGCAACAGGTAGTTCTGGGCCCGAACATCGACGTTCGCTGGCGAGCCCAGCCGGATCGCGGTCACGCCCGGTGCATTGCCGACGCGTTCGAGCACGTTGTCCAGGGCGACATGTGTCGGCGCCACAAGCAAGACTCGCTTGCCGCTTCGGACCAGTTCCTGGACGATGCCGCAGATGACGGTGGTTTTCCCCGTGCCGGGAGGGCCATGGATGAGCGCGATGTCGGGGGTGTTGAGGGCCAGCGCCTTAGCCGCCTGCTGTCGTCCGGCCTCGTCGTGTATGGCGGGCACGTGTATGGGCGGCAGGGGTTGCAATTGGTCGGGGCGCGTCAGGGCTTCGATCAGGCGGACGTGGCTGTCTTCGGCGCCCATTGCGATGACGTCCAGAGCCTCTCGCATGCGTTGAAGAGCATCCGTGCCTGGCTGGATATGCAGTTCCCCGTCGGATGCCAGGTCGCCTTTTTCGTCGTCGCCATCCAACGTCAGTACGCCGTCATCGGATACGTCGCATACGGCCAGCCGTCGGGAGCGGCCGCCAAGGGTTGGCAGGACGAGCTGAGTATTGGGACGCGCAAAGACAAGGGGCCAGGGTTCCTCGGTTGCCGTACGCAGGCGTACCGGGGAGCGCTCGCTGATCTGATATCGGATCTGGGGCGTTGACGACCGGGCATGATCGCGCAGGGCTTCCAGGTAGCGGCGCACGCCGGTGACGAAGTCGCGGTCCGCCGCGGCTTCCGCTTCCACCGCGCGCACGTTGACGGCGGTGCGGACACGGATCTGCATGGCCACCATGGAGCAGAATCCCCGCAGATCCAGGCCTCTTTCGCCTGTCGTGCCAAAGTCGGCGACGATCAGGCTGGCGCTGGACGGTCTGTAGATTTTGCTTGAGGCATAGATTGCCTTCAGGCTGCCGCCGTCGCTGGAAAGCTGGCACACCAGCGCCAGCTGGGAGTTGCCGAGAACCAAACGGAAATCGTCCGGTGTCAGGATGCCTTCGCTGCATTCGATAAATGCTTGCGGCAAAGGCTTGTCTCTCTCCGGTGTGCGGAATTTGTGGTCGGGAGTCTTGATCTGGATCCAGGCCCAGGCGTCGCCGCGGCTGAATGCGGCCAGGATGGTCTCGAACTCCAGTGCCGGGTCGATGTCCTTGATCAATGCCGGCAGTTTCGCGGAGCACGAAATGCCGATGGTGCCACCGTGAAAACGGAGCGTCCCGTACAGCCCCAGGTGCGTTTGGCCGGAAGTGGAGACGATGGGAATGTTGAGGCGTTGAGCGAGCAGGGCAATTCGTTGAACGTAGGTGGACATGACTCATGCCCCCCAAGTGCTGAATGTCAGGCCGTGATCAGGCAATGCGAATGTCTTCATTGGGTCAGTTTGCGTCATCGAGCCGGGTGTATTCCCGGGTGCAGATCTCCTAAAGCAAAGTCCGTGCCAGATAGGTTTTTCATTAATAATCATTGGGTTATGTTGATCCGACGTTTTCTTGTTTCTTGTTTTCGGGAATATTTATTCCTGATTATCGGCAGATATTTGTTTTTTTTAAATCGAGCAGAAAATTGCTTATGTATGAGAAGGATTTTGCTAATTGATCTGAAGAAGGAGCTAGGCTGGATCGGATTATTTTTTTAAGTTATTGATTTATATGGGTAATTATTTTTACTGAACGAGTTGGCACGGAAATCGCACAGGCAATGGTTGCCCCATCAGGAGACTTCCATGACTTTCTTTTTCCATGCAACGCCCGCCGCATCCGATTCCTTGCAATTGACGAGCCATGCCTGCCTGCGCATGCAACAACGCGGCATATCGCGCATGGCAGTCAACGCCGTTCTGGCTTACGGACGCCGCATTCATGCCAAGGCCGCCACCTATTGCGTCGTGGGACGCAAGGAGGTGCAGCGCTATGCGTCCGAGGGAGTGGACCTGTCCCGCCTGACCGGTTTGCAGGTGTTGGTCAGTGCGGAAGGGTCGGTCATCACCGTCTACCGCAGCCAGGATCTGCATGCGATCAAGGCAGTGCGGCGGCCGCGTATCCGAGGCGGCAAGTGATTCGGATATCCGATAATCCCGCTCCGCAGGCTATTCCCTTTCTCGTAAAAATAAACAGGCATCAAGAAATGAATATGAAAGGCCATCTTCTGTACCTCGACATAACCCAGATCTGCGGCATCGGCTGTGCCTTCTGCATGTATGCCGATAAGCACAAATCGGGGCGGCACATGACCCTGTCCGCGCTTGCTATCGAAAACCTCCGGAATCTGATCAATTCTCCTGACGTGAAAAGGATCTCGGTCAGCGGCGAGGGGGAGCCGTTGAACAACGTGGAGGTATTTCATGAGGTGCTGGGGCTTTCCAGTGGGGGCAACGCCTTCGAATTCATCACCAGCGGGTTTCTGCCTCCAGAAAAAATGGAGGCGTTCTACGAACGCACCAACGCGCAGGCCCACGCCAATGGCGACCGGTGCAATATCAGGTTGAGTTCGGATTCGCACCACATCGAGAAAGTCAAGCACAGGTCTCATGGATTCAGTCTCGAATACTTGCAACGCAAAAGACCGCACGCGCTGACGTTTTCGTTCCGCTCCGTGGATACGGATCGGATGTTTACGCGTGACTTTCTCATCGGTGAACTCTCCCGCTGGGGGCTGGCGGCAAGGATAGAGCAGCGGGGGATATTGGAGGACGCCTTGATTACCGGCGATGAAACCTTCAATGTCGACTACAAGAATCTGGTGCATCCGGGTCCCGATGCACCGAGTGGCTACTTGGATATGAAGGGATATGTGGCCGCGATCGAGGACAAGGTGCAGAAACGGTTCACTTTCGGCAGTCTCAACAAAGCGCCGCAGGACAACGGACTGGATATCACGATCAAGCCGAACGGCGATGTGCTCTTGTATGGCATTGAGAACATTGCCCTGGGCAATATCCACATGGATCGTATCGATTGGGAGATGCTCGTCAACCGGGCGCGGGAAACCCCATTGGTCCACGCGCTCTACACTCGCCCTTTCATCGATTTGGTCGAACGACTGGACGATGATGGGCTGGCGCAGTCCATCCTGGCCACCGCCAACAACCCCTACTGGGTCGTCAAGGCCATGGCGCGTCATGATGGATTGCTGGAAAGGCTGATTGCTCCATGATGATCGACTCCCACGTTCACACCGGTTACTCGAAACATGCCGCTGGTAGTGTCGATGACGTGGTCAATGCCGCGTTGGCGGCCGGTGTCAAGGTACTGACCATCACCGATCACGCGCCATTTCACATAGACAGCACGAATCGATTGCTGGATAGCGAACTGGATCGCTATTTCACGGACATTCACAAGGCACAGACGGCATACCGGGGTGACATAAAGATATTGAGCGGGCTTGAATGCGACTACATGCCGGGTTGCGCCGAGCAGGCGGCCCGATTGCTGGCTCGCTACGACCTTGACTTCGTTATGGCGTCGATCCATTACATCCCTACGCCCGAAGACGGATTGATCAAGGTCTGGGACCTTCCTCGTCTCAATCGGTCGGTGGTTCTCGAGTCGTATTTCTCCACCCTGGCCGAATTGTTGGAGTGTGGGTTGTTTGACGCCGTGGGTCATGCAGATGCGTTGCTGCGGGGCGTGCCGGAGGAGATCGTATGCCACTACATGGAGCCCTTGCTCGGCGCCTTCGCGCGCAGCAAAGTCGCATTCGAACTCAATGCTTCCGGCCTGCGCAAGACGGTTCTGGATCCAAATTCTGGCCGTGAGGAGCGTGGCAGGCAATCTTATCCGTCGCGATCTCTGTTGCCCAGGCTCATCGGCGCAGGTGCGGCGTTCACCATCGGTTCGGATGCCCACGCACCCGAAGACGTCGGGGTTGGTGTGCAGGCGCTTATCCATGCCCTGCTGCCTTTGGGCCTGAATGCCATCAGCTACTTCGAAAACCGGCGGCGCGTTGATATCGATGCGGCGTCACTTCTCTCGCCTCAGGCTTTGTGATGACGAAATTCATGGACATGACCCACTCCAAAAAGCCCATTACGCCCCCGATAGGCCGTCAGGCACCATTGGCGCCGAATTGGCGCCAGATGCGTGACACGTCGTCGGTTAGCAGGCTTCATTGCTTTCGCGAAGCTTCGGAAAAACCTCGTCAGGAGGACGTGTCCGCAGGCTTTCGGGCATTCTCCGGGGCGCTGTTCGAGGACGGCTTGATCGGCATGCGCGAATATGTGCGGGTTTTTGGCGGTGAGGCGCTGCATCACCTGACCCACGACGGCCGGGGTTTTCGCGATATGGAGACCGAACTGGATGCTGATGGCCTTTCCGCCATCTACAGCCGTGCGAAATATGGCAGTTTCAGTGACATCAGCTACCTTGCAAAAGAGGTGGTCCAGCATCTCAGCCAGGCTTTGGACGATCCCGAGAGCCATTGGACACGCCTCTTTCGCGATGCGCGTAGAGACGGCGATTGTGTCGTAATGATGACGACCGGTTGGCGAAATGTGCCCTCCACCGCCAACGTGATCTATCAGATGGTCGTCGATCGCATAAATCTAAAACTGGCGCATCTCGGCCTGCCGACCATTATCAATGTGAAGTTGCCGAGGCTTGCCCCGCCATGCGAGAACTATGCATCCTTGACTCTCGCTGAGCGTGAGCGCGTGAACCAAGTCCAGGATCATGTTATTCCCGGCCCGAATTTCTACGCGAACGCCGGTGTCCACGTCATATTCGGCGACGATGTGCTCATCACCGGAGCTACCGCGGATAAGGTCTTCGCGGAATCCATGCGCAATGGCGCAAGATCGTTTCGAGCACTCTATCCGATCGCCATCGATCCGCGAATGTCATTGAGCGATGCCACTATCGAAGAGCGGCTCAACACTGTGAAAGTGTCTGGAAAGCTGGATCACACCCTCGCCGGCCTGCTGTCAGAGCCTGATTATGTGCCGATCCTGCGAACACTCAGGTTGGTGTTCGCAGGTAGGAATCACGCCGATTTTCGGTCCTTCCTGGCACAGATTCCGAACGACAATTGGCTACGGCTGTATATGGCGGCACTAGGCAACGATTTCCTGGGGCAGGAGGAGTGCCGGCCATCGTTGCTCATGCTGCGTGACCATCTTCAGCGGCATGAGCTGTTGGATGGAGGTGGCTTGGTGTAAAGCCGCAGATGCCGGTCGCATTGCGCCATCGTCGGTGCGTTATATGGACTGCTGCCTCATCCGCGCCGACAACGCCTGCGCGCTTTCCTTGCGCTCGCTGTAGCGGTCCGTCAGATAGGGCGAGGCGTCGCGCGTGAGCAGGGTGAACTTCATCAGCTCCTCGACCACGTCGACGATGCGGTCGTAGTACGGCGACGGTTTCATGCGGCCGGCGTCGTCGAATTCCTGGTAGGCCCTGGCCACCGACGACTGGTTGGGGATGGTCAGCATGCGCATCCAGCGGCCCAGGATGCGCATCTGGTTCACCGCGTTGAAGGACTGCGAGCCGCCGGACACCTGCATGACGGCGAGCGTCTTGCCCTGGGTCGGCCGCACGGCGCCGACCGACAGCGGAATCCAGTCGATCTGCGTTTTCATCAGGCCGGTCATGGCGCCATGGCGCTCGGGCGAGCTCCAGACCATGCCCTCGGCCCATTGGACCAGCGCGTGCAGTTCGCGCACCTTGGGGTGGTCTTCGCTGCCGGCGTCATCGACCAGCGGCAGCCCGGCGGGGTCGAACAGCCGCGTCTCGCCGCCCAGCGCGCGCAGCAGCCGCGCGGCCTCCTCGGCGGCCAGGCGGCTGTACGAGCGCTCGCGCAACGAGCCGTACAGCAGCAGGAAGCGCGGCGCATGCGCGGCGCGTTCGGGCGACAACAGGCGCGTCCGGTCCGGCGCCTCGAACAGCGCGGCGTCGAGGTTGGGAAGATCGGAGGGCGACGTGGAATGCATGCAATGCCTCGTGATGCAGGATGGAAATCTCAGTGGGGATGGCGCGGCGCCCGCAGCGCCAGCAGCGCCGCCCAGGCGG
>ERZ1739169.68-NODE-68-length-32440-cov-16.057063_pt1 | contig 32440 bp, 33 predicted proteins | sample MGYA00581756_ERZ1739169 | MGnify/ENA primary metagenome ERZ1739169 (study PRJEB40789, sample SAMEA7425667) | Salamandra salamandra | biome: salamander skin | place: Germany | collected 2020-03 | study: cvxcv | reverse complement strand
TCCCAGAGGCGCATCGGGCTACCCGTGCCGGTCCGAGGCTTAAAGATACAAGGCGACGGTAGTGCCCGGGGTCAACACCCTCGGCACGATATCCAGATTGAAGGCGGCGCCGGCCCGCGCACGATGCCGGCGCGGCGTCAGGTCGAGCCCAGCAGCACCACGCCCGCCAGGATCGACAGGCAGCCCGCCAGGCGGCCGGGGCCGACTTTCTCGCGCAGCAGGAACATGCCGGCCAAGGTGCCCAGCATCATCGACATTTCCCGCGCCGGGGCCACCAGGCTCAGCGGCGCGCCGTTGCGCAGGGCATACAGCACCAGGATGTAGCCCAGCGGCGACAGCAGGCCCACCGCCAGCGCCAGATGCCAGTGGCCTCGCATCAGTTCCCACGCCTGGGCGCGGCGCTTCACCATGTGCGGGGTCATCATGGCGGTGCGGGTGACACAGGTGAACCAGTCGAACAGCACCGGGCTGATCAGCAGCACCTTGACGCCATAGGCGTCCACCACGGTGTAGGCGGCGATGAACAGGCCGATCACCATGCCCCAGCGCACGCCCACCCAGGCCTGGGCGTTGCGGAAAATCGACAGCCGTCCCTGGGTGGCGATCAGCAGCACCCCGATCACGACGCACAGCATGCCGGCGATGCCGGTGGTGGTGGCCGGTTCGCGCAGCAGCAGGAAGGCGCCGGTGGTCGAGAGCAGGGGGCCCGTGCCGCGGGCGATCGGATACACCACCGACAGGTCCGCGACCTGATAGCCGCGCTGCAGGCACAGGCTGTAGCCCAGATGCAACAGGCTGGAGGTCAGGATCGCCCCGACCACGGGCCAGGTCCAGGTCATGCCGTCATGCAGCAGCACCCACACGACCCACGGCGCATACAGCACCGAGGCGCACAGCCCGTAGGCGAAGACGAAGGGAGCGCCCACCATGGCCGCGCGCTTGGCTAGCAGATTCCACGTTGCGTGGGCCATCGCCGCCAGGACGACCAATAACAGGGACGAATACGACATGAGGGAACAGCGTCTTATGACGTGTTTGTTACAGAAACCGCTAGGGTACCGCAAACCCGCGGGCAGGGCGCCATGTTACCTGAGGCGTCGGCCAATTTTTGGTGTAGAATCATTGGTTTGCCAAATCTCATCCTCTGCTTGCGGTACATGGCCTGGCCTTTTTGGCGGGCGTGAACAACATCGAACGGCAAAGCTTTTTTAGTCCGCAAAGGCATGATGATCTAGGAGTTCTCAATGAACCTTATCGCTATCCTGGAACAGGAAGAGATTGCCCGCCTGACCGGCGGCCAAGCCAAGCCTGAATTTGCTCCTGGTGACACCGTCATCGTGAGCGTGAACGTCGTCGAAGGCACCCGCAAGCGCGTGCAGGCTTTCGAAGGCGTCGTGATCGCCAAGCGCAACCGCGGCCTGAACTCCGCGTTCACCGTGCGCAAGATTTCGTCGGGTGAAGCCGTGGAACGTACGTTCCAGCTGTACTCGCCGCAAATCGCCGGCATCGAAGTCAAGCGCCGCGGCGACGTGCGCCGCGCCAAGCTGTACTACCTGCGCAACCGCTCGGGCAAGTCGGCGCGTATCAAGGAAAAGCTGGTCAGCAAGCAAGCCTCGGCGGCTTGATCGCTTATCGGCACACGGCCCTACCAGTGTCGGACGCACACGCCATCCAGCGTTTTCGTTCGGCACGGGTTTCCGGGTTAAAAAGGCACCTGCGAGGGTGCCTTTTTCTTTTTGAAAAGCCGAATGTCTGATTCCTCGTCTTCCGCTCGGCCACGACGGCCACTGGCGCGTCCCGGATTCGATCCGGCGTCGCAACCCTGGGTCGTCGCCAACGATTCCCTGCCGGCGGTGCCGTCCGGCCTGCTGACGCCCGACCAGCTGCGCGGCACGCTCAGCCAGCCGTCCACCTGGACGCTCGAGCTGTCACGCGACAACGACCTGCGCTATCCGGGCCGCGAAGGCACGCCGGTGCCGGCGGCCGTGCTGATTCCGCTGGTGACGCGCGAGAACGGCGTGCACATCATGCTGACCCAGCGCGCGGCGCATCTGCACGATCACGCCGGCCAGATCAGCTTTCCCGGCGGCCGCATCGAAACCAGCGACGCAACGCCGATCGACGCCGCCCTGCGCGAGGCGCAGGAGGAAACCGGCCTGCCGGCCAACCACGTCGAGGTGCTGGGCAGCATGCCGCCGTACCTGACGGCCACCGGTTTCTCGATCATTCCCGTGGTGTCGCTGGTAACCCCCGGTTTCCAGCTGGCGCCGGATGCGTTCGAAGTGGCCGAGGTGTTCGAGGTGCCGCTGTCGTTCCTGATGGACCCGGCCAATCACCGCCTGTACGAGGCGCGGCTCGAAGACGGTCGGGTGCGCCACTATTACGGCATGCCCTATGGCCGGCACTTCATCTGGGGCGCCACCGCCGGCATGCTGCGCAACCTGTACCACCTGCTGCGCAACGGCTTCCAGCCGCGCTGAGACCGCGGACCGCCGTGCCGGCCAGCCGCGTCAATAGCGCTGCTGCCCCGCCAGATTCTCGTCCAGGATCCGCAGGTACAGCGCGTAGCGCGCCGGGTCGATCGCGCCCGCGTCCAGCGCCGCGACCACTCCGCAGTCCGGCTCGTGGCGATGGGTGCAGTTATAGAAACGGCACGACTCGATCGGCTTGGTGAACTCCGGAAAGCCGCGGATGATGTCCTCGCGGCTCAGGTGCTGCAGGCCGAAGGCCTGGAAACCCGGCGAGTCGATCAGGTCGCCGCCCGGCGCGGGCAGGTGATAGAGGCGCGTGCTGGTGGTGGTGTGCTTGCCCATGTCCAGCGCGGTCGAGTGCTCGCGGGTGGGCGCTGCGGCGTCCGGCACCAGCGCGTTCAGCAGGGTCGACTTGCCCATGCCGCTTTGCCCCAGCAGCAGGTTGGTGCGGCCGGCCAGGCGCGGCGCCAGCAGCGTGTGGACCTTTTCGGGTTCCAGCGCGCTCAGTTCGATGATGTCCACGCCCAGCGCGGCGATCGGCGCCAGGCGGGCGCGGGCCGCGGGCAGCGCGTCGACGATATCGGTCTTGTTCAGGATGATCAGCGGCTCGATGCCGGCGCTCCAGGCGCCGGCCAGCGCGCGGCCGGTGAGATCGTCGGAGAAGGTCGGCTGCACCGCCACCACGATCAGCAACTGGTCGACGTTGGAGGCGAACTGCTTGGACCGCATTTCATCGGAGCGGTACAGCAGGTTGCGGCGCGGCAGGATGGCGTCGATGGCGCCTTCGTCCTGGCCCTGGGGCGTGATGCGGACGCGGTCGCCGACGGCGGCGCCGGCTTTCTTGCCGCGCGGAAAGCACTTGCGCAGGCTGCCGTCGGCCAGTTCGACGGTGTAATGGCGGCCGTGCGCCGCGATGATGCGGCCTTCGTTGGCGGCGTTGGCGGGCGCGCTGCCTTGGGGCGCGTCCTGGAAGGCGGCCTTGTTCCGGCCGTTCATGCTCATGCCGCGGGCGCCGTCAGGTGGCGGATGCGCACGGCGGCGGGGGGATGGCTGTCGTAGAAGGCGGAGTGCACGGGATCGGGAGTCAGGGTGGCGGCGTTGTCGTCGTAGAGCTTGACCAGGGCGGACACCAGGCGGTCGGGCGAGCTCTGCTCGGCCGCGTAGCGGTCGGCCTCGAACTCGTCGCGGCGCGAATACCAGCTGGCCAGCGGCGTGAAGACGAAGGTGAAAACGGGAATGGCCAGGAAGAACAGCAGCAGCGCCATGGCGTCGTTGCGTCCGCCCAGTTGCGGCAGCACGCCCAGGCCCACGTAGAACCACGGCTGCTGCGCGACCCAGCCCAGGATGGCGAAAAAGCCCAGCGCGGCGGCGAAGCTGAACAGGATGCGCTTGATGATGTGGCGCTTGGCGAAATGGCCCAGCTCGTGCGCCAGCACCGCCTCGATCTCGTCGGCGTTCAGGCGCGCCAGCAGCGTATCGAAGAACACGATGCGGCGCGAGCGGCCGAAGCCGGTGAAATAGGCGTTGCCGTGGGCCGAGCGGCGCGAGCCGTCCATCACGAACAGGCCGTTGAGCGCGAAGCCGCAGCGCTGCGCCAGGCGCTGGATGCGGCCCGCCAGCTCGGGATCGGACAGCGGCGTGAACTTGTTGAACAGCGGGGCGATGAACATCGGGTAGACGATCAGCAGCGCCAGGTTGAACGCCGTCCACAGCGCCCAGGCCCAGATCCACCAGTATTGCCCCGCGCTGCCCATCAGCCACAGCACCGCGGCCGCCAGCGGCAGCCCCAGCACCGCCGCCACCAGCAGGCCCTTGGCCGCATCCGAGATGAACAGTTCGGGCGTCATGCGGTTGAAACCGAAGCGGGCCTCCAGCTTGAACTGCCGCCACAGCGTGAAGGGCAGCCCCAGCAGGCCCAGCAGCAGCGCCACGGCCACCAGCAGCAGCATCTGGCGCAGGAAGTCATTGCTGGTAAGCTGGCCTACCCACAGGTCGATGAGCTGCAGGCCGCCCATCAGCGTCAGGCAGATCAGCAGGATGGCATCATAGGTGCGTTCGAACATGCCCAGCCTGACCCTGGCGACCGTGTAGTCGGCGGCGCGCTGGTGGCTCGCCAGGCCGATCCGGTGGGAGAATTCCGGCGGTACCTGGTCGCGATGGCGCGCCACGTGGCGGATCTGGCGACTGGCCAGCCACATGCGCACGGCGATATCGGTCAGCAGGAAGGCAACGAACAGCAATGTGAACATGGGCGATACGGCCGGCTCAAATGGGTATGTGCGAAAATCGCGGGTTTGAAAATCGCGTCTTTTATAGGCAAATTATATGGCTGTGAACGAAAACCGCCTGGTCTGGCTCGATATGGAAATGACCGGCCTGGACCCTGAGAAAGAGCGCATCATCGAGGTCGCCGTGGTGGTGACCGAGGCCGACCTGACCGTGGTCGCCGAAGGCCCCGTGCTGGTCGTGCACCAATCGGACAGCCAGCTCGACGCCATGGACAGCTGGAACAAATCCACCCACGGCAAGAGCGGCCTGATCGACAAGGTCCGCGCCTCGACGATTTCCGAAGCGCAGGCAGAGGATACGCTGTTGGCGTTTCTCGCGCAGCACGTGCCGGCCGGCAAGTCGCCGCTGTGCGGCAACACCATCAGCCAGGACCGCCGCTTCATGTTTGCTTACATGCCGCGCCTGGAGCAATTCTTCCACTATCGCAACCTGGATGTCAGCACGCTCAAGGAACTGGCGCGCCGCTGGGCGCCGGCCGTGTACAAGGGCTTCGAGAAGAAGAGCCGCCACGAAGCGCTGGCCGACATCTATGAATCGATCGACGAACTGAAGTACTACCGCGAACACTTCCTGAAGGTGTAAGCCGCCCGCCGGCGGCGCCCGCCTGCGAGCCGTCATGCCGTCATCCCATCCCGTTGCCGTCATTCGCGCCGCCGAACACGAGGCCCTGGCCCGGGGACGGCGGCTCATGCCGCTGGCCGGGGCGGCCGCGGCGCGTTTCGTCGCGGCCCGGCTCGCGCCTGGGGCCAGGGTGCTGGCGCTGGCCGGCCCGGGCAACAATGGCGGCGATGCCCTGGTCGCGGCGACCCGTCTGCATGAAATGGGGTACGACTTGCGGGTCGTGCTGCCCTCGGGCGCGCAATCCCTGCCCGCCGACGCCGCGCTTGCCCATGCCGGCTGGATCGCGGCGGGGGGCGCCACCAGCCGCCTGTTGACGCCCGATGCGGCGCCGGACCTGGTCATCGACGGCCTGTTCGGGATTGGCCTGAACCGTCCCCTGGGGCCGGACTGGCAGGCATTGGTGGACCGCGTCAACGCCTGGAACGTGCCAGTGCTGGCGCTGGATGTGCCCAGCGGCATCGATGCCGACACCGGCGCGGCCCTGGGCCGGCCCATCCGGGCGCGTTGGACGCTCTCCTTCATTGGCCGGGCAAGGGGATTGACGCTCGCGGATGCCACGGCTGGCGCCGTCGGCGAGTCCCACCTGGAGACGCTGGGCGTGACCCTGCCGCAGTCAGGCGCCGGCGCCTGAGCCCGGGCGGCCGCCGAAGCGCGCGGCGATGTCGGCGGCCAGCGGCGTGTAGCGTTCGTTGTCGCGGCCGGCCAGGGTGTTCAGGTGCGCTTCCGAGGCGTCGAACACCTGCCAGTAGATGCGGCCGCAGATTTCGCGCGCCGCATGGCCGGGCCAGTTGTCGGGCAGCATGGGGCCGGGCAGGTGGGGATCGTGCAGCACGATCCGGCGCCAATTGTGCAGCAGCATCACACGGGTGATGAAGGCATCGGATGGCGACGGCGGCGTCTCCAGCAACTTTTCCAATGGTCCGAAATTACGGGTGAACTGCCGGTACTGCTCGGCCACGTCGTCCAGGTTCCAGCACTGCGAGGCCAGGCTGGCGATCGGCAGGCCGCCGGCGCCGGCCAGGTCGCGCGCCGACAGCACCAGCGCCTTGTCCGGGATGCCCAGCTTTTCCAGGATGTCGTGCGCCGCGCGCGCTTCGGTGTGCGGGTGGGCGAACAGGCCCGGCGCGATCATGCCGAACCCTTCCCAGACCAGCTCGCGCCGCAGTTCCGCGCGCTCGGCCAGCCCGTTGCCGGTGCGCGGCAGCGCCACCAGCGTCCATTCCCCGTTCCAGTCCCGCGGCGCGCCCACGTAGATGCGCTGCGAGGCGTGCGCCGTGTGGCGCAGGCCTTGTTCGGAAATCAGGTAGAGGCTGCGGCGGCCGTGGCGCTCGGACTGCAGCCAGTTCTGCGCCACCAGCCGGAACACGCTGGTGCGCAGCAGGCGTTCGTTGATGCCCAGGGGCGCCAGCAGCTCGATCAGGTCGCCCAGCCAGATGGCGCCGCCATGGGGCGCCAGGGCGTCGCCCAGCAGGCTGACGCAGAGCGATTTGGCGCGCGGCGGATCGCTCTTGATGAGGCGTGACAGGTAGCGGTCCAGGGGCGACTGAGGGTTTGCCATAAGGGAGGCCGGGAACGGCCGATATCGGGATCCTCGATATGATACATAAATCCAATGTGATACAGATTTGAGTTTGACAATGGTTTTTTTGTATTAAATAATCCGCCTATGACATGACGGCACTGCGCGGCGTTTGCTTTGCGCTATCGCAAACCGTCTCAAGGAGACAACCATGTACGCTCAACTCGTCGAAACCGGCGTCAAGCAGGTCAAGACCGCGGACCAGCTCGAAGGCCGCGAACAGACGTTCCAGCGCCGCATCGACGATGGCGTGCGGATCGAGGCCAAGGACTGGATGCCCGAGGCCTACCGCAAGACCCTGGTGCGCCAGATCTCGCAGCACGCGCACTCCGAAATCGTCGGCATGCTGCCTGAAGGCAACTGGATCACCCGCGCCCCGTCGCTCAAGCGCAAGGCCATCCTGCTGGCCAAGGTGCAGGACGAAGCCGGCCACGGCCTCTACCTGTACAGCGCCGCCGAGACCCTGGGCGTGTCGCGCGACGACCTGATCGACGACCTGCATGCCGGCCGCGCCAAGTACTCCAGCATCTTCAATTACCCCACGCTCAGCTGGGCCGACATCGGCATGATCGGCTGGCTGGTCGACGGCTCGGCCATCATCAACCAGATCCCGCTGTGCCGTTGCTCCTACGGCCCCTACGCCCGCGCCATGGTGCGGGTCTGTAAGGAGGAGTCCTTCCACCAGCGCCAGGGCTACGACCTGCTGATGCAGATGTGCCTGCACGGCACGCCCGAACAGAAGGCGATGGTGCAGGACTCGCTGAACCGCTGGTGGTGGCCGGCGCTCATGATGTTCGGCCCGTCCGACGCGGACTCGCCCAACAGCGCCCAGTCCATGGCCTGGAAGATCAAGCTGTTCTCCAACGACGAACTGCGCCAGAAGATGGTCGACCAGACCGTGCCGCAGGCCGAATACCTGGGCCTGACCGTCCCCGATCCCGAGCTGAAGTGGAACGCCGAGCGCGGCCACTACGACTTCGGCGAGATCGACTGGAGCGAGTTCTACGCCGTGCTCAAGGGCAACGGCCCGTGCAACCGCGAACGCCTGGCGGCGCGCGTCAAGGCGCACGAAGACGGCGCCTGGGTGCGCGAGGCGCTGGTCGCCCACGCCGACAAGCAGGCCGAGCGCAAGGCGGCCTGAGCTTCGGCCGGGCGGCGCCCGGCCTTCCAACTCCTTACTCATCCATACCCGGAGCGCGACGCGCGCCCGGCATCCGAGGATATCCATCATGAGCAAAGACTGGCCTCTGTGGGAAGTGTTCATCCGCAGCCAGCACGGCCTGGCGCACAAGCACGTCGGCAGCCTGCACGCGCCCGACGCCGAAATGGCGATCAATCACGCCCGCGACGTCTATACCCGCCGCAACGAAGGCCTGAGCATCTGGGTGGTGCGCGCCTCCGACATCTCCGCCAGCAGCCCGGGCGACAAGGATCCCTTGTTCGAGCCGGCCAACAGCAAGGTCTACCGGCATCCCACGTTCTTCCCGATGCCTGAAGAAATCAAGCACATGTAAGGCGGCGGGGGAGACATGGACAAGACTTTCTTTGAATACCTGCTGCGCCTGGGCGACACGTCGCTGATCCTGTCGCAGCGGCTGGGCGCCTGGACCGGCCATGGCCCGATCCTGGAAGAGGACCTGGCGCTGACCAACACCGCGCTCGACCTGCTGGGCCAGGCCCGCATGTGGCTGACGTTGGCCGGCGAGGTCGAAGGCGCGGGCCGCGACGAAGACGCGCTGGCCTACCTGCGCGACGCCCACCAGTTCCACAACGCGCTGCTGGTCGAACGGCCCAACGGCAACTACGCCGACACCATGGCGCGGCAGTTCCTGTTCGACGTCTGGCACTACTTCCTGCTGCAGCGCCTGGCGCAATCGTCGGACGAACGCGTGGCCGGCATCGCCGCCAAGTCGCTCAAGGAAGTGACCTACCACGTGCGGCGCTCGTCCGACCTGGTGGTGCGCCTGGGCGACGGCACAGAGATCAGCCACGCCAAGATGCAGGCGGCGATCGACGACGCCTGGCGCTTCACCGGCGAACTGTTCACCGACGACGCGATCGACCAGGACATGGCGGCGCGCGGCATCGGCTGTGAACTGGCCGCGCTGCGCACGTCCTGGGAACAGCATGTGTGCGAAGTGCTTGAGGAAGCCACGCTGAAGGTGCCCGACGCCGCGGCGGCGAACCATCCGGCCCATAGCGGCGGCCGCCAGGGTCGGCACACCGAGGAGCTGGGCTACGTGCTGGCGGAAATGCAGTACCTGCCGCGCGCCTATCCGGGAGCGACGTGGTGAACATGCTGGCGTCCGCGTCCATCGAGCAGGTCTACGCCTGGCTGCAGGAGGTCCCCGATCCGGAGATCCCCGTGCTGTCGGTGGTGGACCTGGGCGTGGTGCGGGACGTCGCGTTCGAGGGCGACGCCTGCGTCGTCGTCATCACGCCGACCTACTCCGGCTGCCCCGCGATGCGCGAGATCACCGAAGACATCCGCCAGGTGCTGGCGCGCCACGGCGTCGGCGAGGTGCGCGTCGAGACTCGCCTGTCACCCGCCTGGACCACCGACTGGATGAGCGAGAAGGGCCGCGCCGCGCTCAAGGACTACGGCATCGCCGCGCCCGCGCAACAGGCCATCGACATCTCGGGCATCAGCCGGCGCAACGCCGGGCCCGCCATCGAGTGCCCGCGCTGCGGCTCGCGCGACACGCGCCTGGTCAGCAACTTCGGATCGACCTCGTGCAAGGCGCTGTACCGCTGCGTCAGCTGCCGCGAGCCGTTCGATTATTTCAAGACTCACTGAGAGTGGTTTCGAAAATGAGCCTGAACCAATTCCACCCCCTGAAAGTGGCCTCGGTGGCGCGCAACACGCGCGACGCGGTGGTCGTGACGTTCGACCTGCCCGATACGCTGGCCGATGAATTCGCCTTCCTGCCGGGCCAGTACCTGACGCTGCGCACGCAGCTCAACGGCGAGGAGCTGCGCCGTTCCTATTCGATCTGTTCGGCGCCGCGCGACAAGCTGCTGCGCGTGGCGATCAAGAAGGTCGATGAGGGCGTCTTCTCCAGCTGGGCCAATCACGAGCTGCAGCCGGGCCAGACGCTGGAAGTGATGGCGCCGGCCGGCAACTTCACCGTCGATTTCGCGCCGCAGAACCAGCGCCACTACGTCGCCTTCGCGGTCGGCAGCGGCATCACGCCGGTGTTCTCGCTGGTCAAGACCGCGCTGTCGACCGAACCGAACAGCAAGTTCACGCTGTTCTTCGGCAACCGCGCCTCGTCGGCCGTGCTGTTCCGCGAAGAGATCGAGGACCTGAAGAACCTGTACATGGACCGCTTCTCGCTGGTCTACGTCATGAGCCGCGAAACCCAGGACATCGAGCTGTTCAACGGCCGCCTGGACGGCGACAAGGTCGACCAGCTGATGTCGGCCTGGATGAGCCCCGAGGATATCGACTACGCTTTTGTCTGCGGTCCCCAGACCATGACCGAGAGCGTGGTCGAGCGGCTGCAGGCCCGCGGCATTCCGAAGTCGAACATCAAGTTCGAACTGTTCGGCGCCCCGAAGGGGCCGCGCGCGTTGCGCACGGGGCAGGACGCCCGCCAGGCGCCCGGCAAGGGCCAGTGCGAGGTGACCGTGGTGCAGGACGGCCACAGCCGCAAGTTCGTGATCGACAAGAACAAAGACAGCGTGCTGGATTCGGCGCTGGCGCAGGGCATCGAGCTGCCGTATTCGTGCAAGGGCGGGGTGTGTTCCACCTGCCGTTGCAAGGTGGTCGAGGGCGAAGTGGACATGGATGCCAACTTCGCCCTGGAAGACTACGAAGTGGCGCGAGGCTTTATCCTGAGCTGCCAGAGCTTTCCGGTCAGCGACCGCCTGGTGATCGACTTCGACCAGGAAACCTGACCCGGCGCGCGCCAGTCAGACCCCTATTCCATTTGGAGAGACGCAGTGTCCCAGAAATTCTTCGAACGCCATCAGCCCCTGCTGGAACAAGCCCTGGCCGCCGCCGCGCTGCGCGGCTACTGGAGCCCGTTTGCCGAGTCGCCCAGCCCCCGCAACTATGGCGAGACCGCCAATGACGACGGCCGCGCCGCCTTCGAGGCGCTGCGCGGCAAGCCGTTTCCGCTGAACCTGCACGACGCCGACGGCACCGTCGGCGGCGAAAAGTCGCCCTTTGGCTTCGACCTGGGCATCACCTATCCGCACGTGCCGGCCGCCAAGCTGGTGGCCGCGTCCAAGCGCGCGTTGCAGGACTGGCGCCGCGCCGGCCCGCAGGCCTGGGTGGGCGTTTCGCTGGAAATCCTGGCGCGCCTGAACAAGCTGAGTTTCGAGATGGCCTACGCGGTGCAGCACACCACCGGCCAGGGCTTCATGATGGCCTTCCAGGCCGGCGGCCCGCACGCGCAGGACCGCGGCTTCGAGGCCGTGGCCTACGCCTGGCAGGAAATGTCGCGCATCCCCGGCGTCGCCATCTGGGAAAAGCCGCAGGGCAAGAATGATCCCATCCGCATGGAAAAGCACTTCACCGTGGTGCCGCGCGGCGTGGCGCTGGTGATCGGCTGCTCGACCTTCCCGACCTGGAACGGCTATCCCGGCCTGTTCGCCAGCCTGGCGACCGGCAACACCGTCATCGTCAAGCCGCACCCGGGCGCGATCCTGCCGCTGGCGCTGACCGTCAAGGTGGCGCGCGAAGTGCTGCAGGAGGCCGGCTTCGACCCGGACGTGGTGCTGCTGGCCGCGCACACCGCCGAGGAAGACACCGCGCGCCAGCTGGCGCTGGATCCCGCCGTCAAGATCATCGACTTCACCGGCAGCACCGCCAACGGCGACTGGCTCGAGAACAACGCCCGCCAGGCGCTGGTCTACACCGAGAAGGCTGGCGTCAATCAGGTCATCATCGACTCGGCCGCCGACCTGAAGGGCGTGGCGCGCAACCTGGCGTTCTCGCTGGCCCTGTACTCGGGCCAGATGTGCACGGCGCCGCAGAACATCTACGTGCCGCGCGACGGCATCCAGACGCCGGAAGGCCGCGTCAGCTTCGATGAGGTCGCCGCCGCCCTGGGCGCCGCGGTCGACAAGCTCGGCGCCGACGCCGCCAAGGCCGTCGAGTTGACCGGTGCGATCCAGAACGAAGGCATCGTCGAACGCATCGAGAAGGCGCGCGCGCTGGGTCTGCCGGTGGTCGCCGACAGCAAGACGCTGACGCACCCGCAGTTCGAGAACGCCCGCGTGCGCACGCCGCTGCTGCTGCGCGCCGAGGCCGGCAACGCCGCCATCAGCCAGGAATGGTTTGGCCCGATCGCCTTCGTGGTCGCCACCGACTCCACCGCGCACAGCATCCAGATCGCGCGCGACAGCGTGATCGAACACGGCGCGCTGTCGCTGTCGGCTTACACCACCAGCAATGACGTGGCCGAGCAGGTGCAGGACGCGGCGGAAGAGTCCGGCGTGTCGCTGTCGCTGAACCTGACCGGCGCGGTGTTCGTCAACCAGACCGCGGCCTTCAGCGATTTCCATGGCACCGGCGCCAACCCGGCGGCCAACGCGGCGCTGTCCGACTCGGCCTACGTGTCCAACCGCTTCCGCGTGGTGCAGACGCGCCGTCACATCTGAGCGTTGGACCGGACATGACCTACCAAGACATCCAATTCGAACTGGCCGACGGCATCGCCCGCCTGACGCTGAACCGCCCGGACAAGCTCAACAGCTTCACCGCCAACATGCACGCTGAAGTGGCGCATGCGCTGACCCGCGTCGAGACCGAAGGCGCGCGCGTGCTGGTGCTGACCGGCGCCGGCCGCGGCTTCTGCGCCGGCCAGGACCTGAGCGAGCGCAAGCCGGCGCCCGATGGCACGCCGCCCGACCTGGGCGAGACCGTCGACAAGTTCTACGCGCCGCTGGTGCGCCGCCTGAACGCGCTGCCGATGCCGGTGGTGGTCGGGGTCAATGGCGTGGCGGCGGGGGCGGGCGCCAACCTCGCGTTCGCCGGCGACATCGTCATCGCCAAGGAATCGGCCAACTTCATCCAGTCGTTCTGCAAGCTGGGGCTGATTCCCGACACGGGCGGCACCTTCGTGCTGCCGCGCCTGGTGGGCCGCGCCCGCGCCATGGGGCTGGCGATGCTGGGCGACAAGCTCAGCGCGCGCCAGGCCGAGGCCTGGGGCCTGATCTGGCAATGCGTGGCCGACGACGCGTTCGACGCCACGCTGGAGAACCTGGCGCGGCACTTCTCGCGCGCGCCGACCAAGGGCCTGGCCTTCACCAAGCGCGCCTTGCAGGCCAGCCTGGGCAACGACCTGGCGACCCAGCTGGACCTGGAGCGCGACATGATGCGCGAACTGGGCCGCAGCGCCGACTACGCCGAAGGCGTGGCCGCGTTCCTGGGCAAACGCGAACCGCAGTTCAAGGGGCAATGATGAGCAGCACGCACGTTCCGCCCGTCGAGGCGCCGACCGATCCGCAGGAACTGGCGCAGGCCGTGGGCACGGTGATGTATGCCGGCGACGCGGCCTCGCAGGGCCTGGACATGAAGGTCGAGGAAATGGCGCCGGGCTATGCGCGCCTGACCATGCGGGTGCGTCCCGACATGCTCAACGGCCACAAGACCTGCCACGGCGGCTTCATCTTCGCGCTGGCCGACAGCGCCTTCGCCTTTTCGTGCAACTCGCGCAACGTCAGCACCGTGGCGTCGGGCTGCACCATCGATTACCTGGCCCCCGGCTTCGAGGGCGACCTGCTGACCGCGGTGGCGCAGGAGCGCTCGCTGGCGGGACGCACCGGGGTGTACGACGTGACCGTCACCAATCAGGACGGCCGCAACGTCGCCCTGTTCCGGGGCCGTTCCTATCGCATCAAGGGGCAGATCGTCGGCACGCCAGCCGAGGCTTGAACGCGTCAACCAATCAGAGACAAGGCCACCGGCCGAGGCGGGCGCGCGGCGCGTCCTCCGGCACGGAGGGTAGAGCATTCCAGGAGAGAGATAACCATGTCCAACACCATGAGCAAGCCGGGGCTGGACCCCATCGAGCATGCCAGCCAGGATGAGCTGCGCGCGTTGCAGCTCGAGCGCCTGAAGTGGTCGCTCAAGCACGCCTACGAGAACGTGCCGCACTACAAGAAGGCGTTCGACGAGATGGGCGTGCATCCCGACGACCTGAAGCAGCTGTCGGATATTTCGAAGTTCCCGTTCACCACCAAGAAGGAACTGCGCGAGAACTATCCGTTCGGCATGTTCGCGGTGCCGCGCGAGCGTATCTCGCGCATCCACGCGTCCAGCGGCACGACCGGCAAGCCGACCGTGGTGGGCTACACCCAGCGCGACCTGGACAACTGGGCCAACCTGGTGGCGCGCTCGATCCGCGCGGCCGGCGGCAAGCCCGGCGACACGGTGCACGTGGCCTACGGCTACGGCCTGTTCACGGGCGGCCTGGGCGCGCATTACGGCGCCGAACGCCTGGGTTGCACCGTCATCCCGATGTCGGGCGGGCAGACCGAAAAGCAGGTGCAGCTGATCAACGATTTCCGTCCGGACATCATCATGGTCACGCCCTCTTATTTCTGCAATATTCTGGAGGAGCAGCGCCGCCAGGGGATTGATCCGCGTCAAACTTCGCTGCGCATCGGCATCTTCGGCGCCGAGCCCTGGACCGGGCAGATGCGCGCCGACATCGAGGCCGAGGCCGGCATCGACGCGGTCGACATCTACGGGTTGTCCGAAGTGATGGGCCCGGGCGTGGCCAGCGAGTGCGTCGAGACCAAGGACGGCCCGGTGGTGTGGGAAGACCACTTCTACGCCGAGATCATCAATCCGGACACGGGCGAACCCGTGGCGGACGGCGAGCCGGGCGAACTGGTGTTCACCTCGCTCACCAAGGAAGCGATGCCCATCATCCGCTACCGCACCCGCGACCTGACCCGCCTGCTGCCGCCCACCGCGCGCAGCATGCGCCGCATCGGCAAGATCACCGGCCGCAGCGACGACATGCTGATCGTGCGCGGCGTGAACATGTTCCCGACCCAGGTCGAGGAACTGGTGCTCAAGATCGCGCAGCTGGCGCCGCACTACCAGCTGGTGCTGTCGCGCACCGGCAATATGGACGAACTCGAGATCCTGACGGAAGTCCGGGCCGAGTTCTCGACCCTGTCGGACGCCGAGCGCGCGGCGCTGGGCAAGCAGCTGCAGCACGCGGTCAAGACGCACATCGGCGTCAGCGCCCGCATCCAGGTGTCGGATGCCGGCCACGTCGAGCGCACGTTGACGGGCAAGGCCCGCCGCGTGATCGACAAGCGCCCGAAGGGCTGAGCGCGCTGCGCGTCCCCGCTGCCGGCAACGGGGCGGGACGGCCACGCCGCCATGAAAAAAGCAGCCCTCGGGCTGCTTTTTTTTCGACGCCGCCGTTTCCCGCCGGGCGCGCCGTCAGGCCTGGCGCGCCACGTCGCGCACGATGTGGCGGTACCAGAAGTGCAGCAGCGTGGCCGACAGCGCCAGGCCGACCATGGCCATCAGCCACATGCTGCCCGCCCCCTGCGGCGAGCCCGGCACCAGGATCTCGCGCAGCCCGTCCAGGCCGCCTTGGCCCGGCCCGAAACCGAACCACCAGCCGCCGACCAGGCCGACGCCGGCCAGCGCCACGGTCTGCAGCAGCAGCGGCACCACCGCGACCTTGTAGGCCCGCAGCAGGTACGAGTTGATGCACTGCATGGAGTCGAACAGGTGGAACAGCGGCAGCACCGCCAGCAGCGTGGTGGCCACGGCGGTCACCTGCGGGTTGTCGGTGTAGGCCGCCAGGATCAGGGGGCGGCCGGCCAGCAGCACCGCCGCGGTCAGCAGCGCGCCCATCAGCCCGAGCGCCAGGCCGGCCATGCCGGTGCGATGGGCGTGCGCGAGGTTGCCGGCGCCGATCGCCTGCGCCGTCAGGGCGGCGGTGGCCACCCCCAGCGCCATCGGCATCATGTAGCAGAGCGCCGCCAGGTTCGCCATGATCTGGTGGCCGCCGGTGACGAAGGTGCCTTCACGCGCGACCAGCAGCGCCATGAAGGTGAAGGCCGAGACCTCGACCAGGTACGAGCCGCCCATCGGGATGCCCAGGCGCAGCAGTTCCTTCAGCGTCTTCCAGTCGGGGCGGCCGACGTGCAGGTGGAAGCGGCGGTAGTAGCGGTCGTGAGTGATGACCCACAGGCCCAGCCCCAGGCTCATCCACGACACCACCGCCGTGGCCAGGCCGGCGCCGGTGGCGCCCATGGCGGGCAGGCCCAGGCTGCCGTAGATGAACAGCCAGTTGAAGAAGGCCTTGAAGCCGATGGCGGTGAGGTTGATCGCCATCACCAGCTTGGGCCGCGAGACCGAGGTGCCGAGCGCGTAGATGGTGCGGAACACCAGCGCGGCCGGCAGGGCCAGGATCAGCGCCCGCAGGTACGAGGCGATGCGCTCGCGCACGCCGGGATCGACGTTGCCCGACATCGACAGCCAGAAGTCCGGGAACAGCATCAGGATGCCGCCCACCACCGACAATCCCAGCGCCAGCCATACGCCCTGGCCCCAGCTGCGGCCGACTTCGCGGTTGTTGCCGGCGCCGAAATGCTGCGCCAGGATCGGGATGAGGGCGTGGACCACGCCCATCAGGCCGACGAAGACGGTGATGTAGATGGAGGCCGACAGGGCCATCGCCGCCAGGTCATTGGCACTGGCGTGGCCGGTCATGGCGGTGTCGAGAACGCCGAACGAGATGCCGGCCCATTGGCTGATCAGGACCGGCCAGGCCTGCTTGGCGATGCCGCGCAGGGTGGCGCCGAAACTGGCCGGCGCCGCGTGGACGGGGGTCATCGCGTGGGGCCGACGCGCAGCAGGCGGAAGACTTCCTGGCGATCGGCGCGGCGGCCGCCTTGCCACAGCACGTCGGCGCTGTCGCTGTAGGCGGCGGTGTTGTCGCGCAGGCTCTGGTTGGTGGTCTGCTGCAGCACCAGCGTGCACTTGGAATCGAACGTGAACGTCAGGTTGTTGAAGATCAGGAACGAGGCGCGCTGGCCGCTGCCCAGGCTGAGGCCGCGCACGCATTCGCCCGGCCGGATGTTCTGCTCCAGGGCCTGCGCCAGCTCGCCGGACACGGTGCGATAGCTGCGGGCATAGTCGACCGCGGGCTGCCACAACAGCACCAGCAGGATCCAGGTGACCGTCAGGCCGCCGGCGGACAGCACGGTGCCGCGCCACAGGGCTTGCGGCTTGACCCGCAGGCGCCAGACCACCAGCGCGATCCAGCCGATGGTGAAGACCACCGCCAGCGCGAACGCCACCCACGAGATGACGGGCTCATAGCCGGTCGTCTGGCGGCCGATGTTGCGGGAGATCTGCGCGGGCCATTGGAAGTGCAGGGCGATCCAGCCGAGCCACGCGGTGGCGGCGGTCAGCGAAAAACACATCACCGCGAACCAGTCCAGCGTGTTGACTACGCCGCGCCGCAGGGTTGGCAGCGAGAACGCGCCCAGCACCGCGCAGGGCACGGCCAGCAGCACGTATTCGGAGTCGCTGGCCTCGTCCAGCCCGAACAGCCCCAGGGTCGAGCAGATCAGCAGCATCAGCGGCAGCCAGATGTGCGGGGCGTAGATCCAGGCGCGCCAGCGCCAGATGGCCAGCAGCGCCAGCGGCCAGGTCGGCCACAGGTACCAGGGCAGGTCGCGCAGGGTGCGGCCCACGTCGTGCCAGGTGGGCACGGCGAAGGACGCCAGGTTCCAGGTCTTCCAGTTGCGGATCCAGTACTCGCTGCTCTGGCTGGCGGGAATCCACCAGGCCAGGATCAGGACGGCGGCGACCAGCGCGGCCCAGGGCAGCCAGCGCTTGCACTTCCAGAGCGGGCCGCGCGGATAGAAGGCGAGCAGGGCGGCGACCATGATCGGCAGGGCGCCGATCCAGCCGCGCGTGAGGAAGCTGGCGGCCAGCGCGATGCCCAGCGTGGTCGAGCCGGTGACGGGGCGGTCCACGGTGCGCGCCAGCGAGTAGAAGGCCAGCGCCTGGCAGGCCATGATGGCGGGCACCACCGTGGTCTCATGGGTGCGCTGCAGGATGCCGATGGTGGCCAGCAGCAGCAGCAGCGCGGCGTCGGCCAGCATGCGGCCGTAGTCGCGCGGCTCCGGTTCGCCGCCGAAGGGCAGCGCCAGCGGCTGGGCTTCGGCGCGGCGGCCGAGCAGGTAGGTGCCGTACCAGACGCTCATCGCCGTCACGCCGAACCACAGTAGGTTGGGCAGGCGGCCGGCGGTGATGTCGCCGATGAAGGGGCCGAACAGCCAGATGCTGATCGCGCCGATCCAGGTGATCAGCGGGCCTTCCTCGGCGTGAGCCAGGTGCCCCACTTGCGGCAGCAGCCAGGTGATCCCGCCTTCACGGATGGCGGTGATCATGGTCGCCAGGCCGACCGCATCGTCCGTTTTCCACGGGTCGCGCATGAACAGGCCGGCGATGATGTACGCCAGCGCCAGCCCAAGCAGAATCAGCCTGGGCAGTTTCGCGGTGGCCACGGACGTCAGCCTGGCCGGAGTGGAAATGGAAAGTGGGGACACGGGCGTTAATGTAACCGAGTGATCGGGAAGCGCCAGCCCCCGGTTTGCGTAGGAGCGGGATCAGGGGAAAAAAAAGCAGCCCGGAGGCTGCCTTTTTGCTGTGACTCCCGTAGGAGCGACAGGATCAGGAAGCGGACTTGACCGTGCCGGCGGTACGGGCGAAACGGGCGCGGAACTTTTCCACGCGGCCGGTTTCGACGATACGCGTCTGGGCGCCCGTGTAGAACGGGTGCGATTCGGAGGTCACGTCGCACTTGAAGAGCGGGTACGTCTTGCCATCGAGTTCGATGGTTTCGCGCGTTTGCACGGTCGAGCGGGTGATGAACTTGCTGCCCGTTTGCAGGTCGGCGAAGACGACTTCGCGGTATTCGGGGTGAATGCCTTCTTTCATGGTGCTTTCCTAGGACTCCCTCAAGGGAGTCATGTCAAAAGTTAGGGTCGCCAGCACGAATCGCTTTTTCAGGCGTTCTTGCCACGTATCCGAAAAGTAACTGTGGATTCTAGCATGGGATCGTCCGGCCGGAACAGGCAATCCGGGCCGTCCGGGTGGGGAGGCCCGGATTTTTCATCCGGGGACGGATCGAAGCGACGATCAGAGATCGGTGCGCAGTTTCCAGATCTCCGGGAACAGCACTACCTCCAGCATGCGCCGCAGGTAATCCACGCCCGAGGTGCCGCCGGTGCCGCGCTTGAAGCCGATGACGCGCTCGACCGTGGTGACGTGGCGGAAACGCCACAGGCGGAAGGCATCTTCCAGGTCGGTCAGTTTCTCGCCCAGTTGGTACAGGTCCCAGTAGCGGTCGGTGTCGCGGTAGACCGTCAGCCAGGCCTGCTCGACGCCTTCCGACGCCTGGTAGGGCTGGGTCCAGTCGCGTTCCAGGCGGTCGGCGGGGACCGCCACGCCGTGCCGCGCCAGCAGGCGCAGCGATTCGTCATACAGCGACGGCGTCTCGTAGGCCTGCTGCACCTGCGCCAGCAGGTCGGCGCGATGCGCGTGCGGCTTGAGCATGGCGGCGTTCTTGTTGCCCAGCAGGAATTCGATCTGGCGGTACTGGTAGCTCTGGAAGCCGCTGGAGCGCGCCAGGTAGGGGCGCAGGGCGGAATACTCGGGCGGCGTCATGGTCGCCAGCACGTCCCAGGCGTGGACCAGCTGTTCCATGATCTTGCTGACCCGGGCCAGCATCTTGAAGGCCGGCTGCGGGCGGTCCGCCGCCAGGTTGGCGATGGCGCCGCGCAACTCGTGCAGCATCAGCTTCATCCAGAGCTCGCTGGTCTGGTGCTGGATGATGAACAGCATCTCGTTGTGCTCGGGCGAGAGCGGATGCTGCGCGCCCAGCAGTTCGTCCAGGTGCAGGTAATCGCCGTAGGTCATGTCGCGCGTGAAATCCAGCTGCGCCTTTTCCTCTCGGACGATGTCTTCGGGGCGTTGGCTCTGGCTCATGCGCGGCCTCCCTGGCAGGGCGGGGCGGCGCGGCGGGCCGAGGCGGGCAGGCTGCGCCAGCCGGAATGCGGCAGGCGGGCGCAGGCAAGCGCCATGCGCGGATCGGAGGGAGTGTTCATGGTCGTGCTTCTTCGAAAAGGCGGGCCGCGCGTGACGGGGCGGCGCGCTCATCGCGCCGCGTCTCGCGCGCAGCCTGCCCGGTGGCCGGTATCAGCCCAGTTCGCGCAAGACGGCGCGCACCGGGCTGGCGTCAGCCTGGATCAAAGCCAGCGGCAGTGCGATCAGTTCGTAATCGCCCTCCGGCACGTCGTCGAGCACCAGGTTCTCCAGTACTCGCATGTCGTGCCGCAGGATGGCGTGATGGCTGTCCAGGGTCTTGCTGGACGCGGGGTCGATGCTGGGGGTGTCCAACCCGATCAGCATGACGCCGCGTTCGGCCAGCCATTCGATGGTCTGGGGCGCGTAGGCCGAGAAGTCGTCCGTCCACCATTCCTGCGCGGCATGCTTGGCGGTACGCACCAGGGTGCGCGGGGGCAGGTTGTTGGCGGCGTGGAGCAGGTGCTCCGGGGTGATCAGTGGCCCGCAGTCAATGGCGTGGATGACGCGACAGGGGCCCAGGAAGGGTTCGAGCGAGACCGCGCCGATGGCGGCGCCGCCGTTCTGGTAGTGCAGCGGCGCATCGGCGTGCGCGCCGACGTGCGGCGACATCGTGATTTCGCTGACGTTGACCGGACAGCCGGGTTCGAGCGACCACTTCCATTGCTGGCGATACGGCGTATCGCCAGGAAACACGGGCGAGGCCGTGGAGACGGGAGGGGAGATATCCCACAGGCGTTTCATGGAGGCGCGAGGTCGCGGAAGCGGAAATTAGGTTAAGCCTAAAACAATATCGGGCCGTAGTCTAACGAATTCCCGCCGCGGGCGCAGCCTTACATGCGGCCGTGTTCCGCCATCGAGGCGACTTCGTCGCCGGCGACGATCAGGTGGTCGACCAGGGCGACGTCGACCAGCGCCAGCGCCTGCTTCAGGTGGCGGGTGAACGCCAGGTCGGCGGCGCTGGGCTGGGCCAGGCCGGACGGGTGGTTGTGGGCGATGATGAGGGCCGCCGCGTGATGGCGCAGGGCCTCGCGCACCACCTCGCGCGGATAGACCGAGGCCTGCGACAGCGTGCCGCGCGCCAGTTCGCCGCTGGCGATCAGCCGCAGCTGACTATCCAGGTAGAGCGCGATGCAGTGTTCGACCCGGCGGTGGGCCAGCGTGACCTTGCAATATTGTTTCACCCGCGAAGGGTGGTCGAGGGTGCTGGCGAGCGTCAGTTCCTCCTCGATGGCGCGCTTGGCCAGTTCCAGGATCGCCGCCAGGGCGCAGGCCTTGGCCGTGCCCAGGCCGGGCACGGCCAGCAGCTCTTCCGGGGAGGCTCCCAGCAGCCCGCGCAGGCCGCGGAACCGGTCCAGCAACTGGCTGGAAAGGTCCAGCACATTCAGCCCGGGCACCCCGGTGCGCAGGGCGATGGCGAGCAGCTCGGTATTTTGTAACGCCGAGGCGCCCAGGCGCAGCAGGCGCTCGCGGGGACGCTCGTGTTTGGACACCTGGACAGACAATTTCATAAGAGGCTCTAAAATCAGGGTTCACTTACTGTCTGACTACGGTGGCAGATCTTGAGCATCGCCTCTAACGAAATGAATGTTTTGGTCCGTCCGGACTCCTACCTGACGCTGCATTACCGCATCACCCTGGCTTCGGGCCCCGGCAAGGATTCGGTGTTCACCGATACTTTCGACGGCCGTCCCGCCACGCTGCAGATGGGCAGCGGCCAATGGGCGCCGGGCCTGGAGACCGCCTTGCTGGGCAAGGCCGAGGGCGACCGCTTCAGCGTCACGCTGGAGCCGGCCGACGCCTATGGCGACCGCAACCCCGAGCTGATCCAGCGCGTCACGCGCAAGATGCTCGCCGAGCACGCCGGCGCCGACGCCACCTTCGAGCCCGGCGACCTGGTCGAGTTCGCGGCGCCCAACGGCGGCCGCTATTCGGGCGTCCTGAAGGAAATCAACGAGGAATCGGCATTGTTCGATTTCAACCACCCGCTCGCGGGCATCAGCTTGCGGGTCGACGTGGCGCTGCTGGGAGTTCTCTGATGAGCCAGGCTGTCACCGCCGCCGGCGCCGAAGTCCTGCTGGCGCAGCCGCGCGGCTTCTGTGCCGGCGTCGATCGCGCCATCGACATCGTCGAGCGCGCGCTCGAGCTGCACGGCGCGCCGATCTACGTGCGCCACGAGATCGTCCACAACCGCTACGTGGTCGAAGACCTGCGCGCCAAGGGCGCCATCTTCATCGACGAACTGGACGATGCGCCTTCCGGCGCCATCGTGGTGTTCTCGGCCCATGGCGTGTCCAAGGCGGTGCGGGCCGAAGCCGAGGCGCGCGGGCAGCAGGTGTTCGATGCCACCTGCCCGCTGGTGACCAAGGTGCACATCGAGGTGGCCCGCATGCGCGCGGCCGGCCGCGAGATCATCATGATCGGCCACAAGGGCCATCCGGAAGTCGAAGGCACGCTGGGCCAGGCCCAGGGCGGCATGTACCTGGTCGAGACCGTCGACGACGTGGCCAGCCTGCAGGTCACCGATCCCGAGAACCTGGCGTACGTCACGCAGACCACGCTGTCGGTGGACGACGCCGCGGCCGTGTCCAAGGCGCTCAAGGCGCGCTTTCCCAGCATCGTCGAGCCCAAGAAAAGCGACATCTGCTACGCCACCCAGAACCGCCAGGACGCGGTCAAGGTGCTGGCGCCCGAGTGCGACCTGGTGCTGGTGGTCGGCAGCCCCAACAGCTCCAATTCCAACCGCCTGCGCGAAGTGGCGGACCGCAAGGGCGTGGCGTCGTACCTGATCGATGGCGCGCATTCCATCGATCCGGCCTGGCTCGAGGGCCGCAAGCGCATCGGTGTGACCGCCGGCGCGTCGGCGCCCGAGATCCTGGTGCAGCAGGTGATCGCGCGGGTCAAGGAACTGGGCGCGGTGTCGGTGCGCACCATGCCGGGCCTGGAAGAGAACGTGGCGTTCCCGCTGCCCAAGGGCCTGTCGCGCAAGGCCGCGCAGACCGAATCGCTGGAATGAGCGCGACGCCCGCCGCGGGCGTCGCGCAGAACAAGAATCGAGGAGACTCCATGCAGTTGTACAGCTATTTCCGCAGCTCGGCCGCGTATCGCGTGCGCATCGCGCTGAACCTGAAGGGCCTACCGTACGAATACCTGGCGGTGCACCTGCTCAAGGACGGCGGCCAGCAATTGTCGGCCGACTATCGCAAGGTCAACCCGACCGCACTGGTACCCACGCTGGTCGATGGCGATGCGGTCATCGGCCAGTCGCTCGCCATCATCGAGTACCTCGAGGAAACGCATCCGCAGGCGCCGCTGCTGCCGGCCGACGCGATCGGCCGCGCGCGCGTGCGCGACCTGGCGCTGGGCATCGCCTGCGATACCCATCCGCTGAACAACCTGCGGGTGTTGAAATACCTGAAGCACACGCTGGGCGTGGACGAGGCCGCCAAGACGGCCTGGTACCAGCACTGGGTGCGCCAGGGGCTGGAAGCCCTGGAAGCGCAGCTGGCCGGCTCGGCCGCCACCGGCGCGTTCTGCCATGGCGACACGCCGACCATCGCCGATCTGTGCCTGGTGCCGCAGGTGGCCAACGCGCGCCGCTTCGAATGCGACCTGAGCGCGATGCCCACTGTGGTGCGCATCGACGCCGCCTGCCGCGCCTTGCCGGCGTTTGACGCCGCCGCGCCGGGCAAGCAGCCCGACGCCGAATGAGGCGCGCGCCGGCCGGGATGTCTTCCCGGCCGGCGCGCCGCCTGCCCGTCGATCGGGCTCAGCCCAATTGCACCGGCACGAAGATCTTGTCTTCGCCGCGCTGCACCAGCAGCGCCACCGTCTTGCCGGCCTTGGACAGCGCGTCCTTGACCTGGCCGATGTTGTGCACCGGCACGCCATTGAGCGACAGCAGCACGTCACCCGGCTGGATGCCGGCCTTGGCGGCCGGACCCGCCGATTGCTCGATCAACAGGCCCTGCGTGCCCGAGGCTTCCTGCTCCTGCGGCGAGAGCGGGCGCAATGCCAGGCCGAGCTGACCCTTCTGCACCTCGCGGCTGTCGCCGGCGGTCTGCGTCCGGTCCTTCGGCACGCCGCCCAGCGTCGCCACGACTTCCTTGGGGGCGCCGTTGCGCCACAGGTCCATCGTGATCTTCTCGCCCGGCGTGGCCAGCGTGATCAGCGACGCCAGATCGCCGGACGACACGATGGTGCGGCCGTTGATCTTGCGCACCACGTCGCCGGGCTGCAGGCCGGCCTTCTCGGCCGCGCTGCCTTTCTCGACGCTGGAGACCAGCGCGCCGGACGGCGTATCGAGCTTGAACGAGTTGGCCAGGTCCTGGTTGACCTCCTGCACCGTCACGCCCAGGCGCGCATGCTGCACCTTGCCGTGTTCCAGGATCTGGTCCTTGATCTTGTACGCCACGTCGATCGGGATCGAGAACGACAGGCCCTGGAAGCCGCCGGTGCGGCTGTAGATCTGCGAGTTGATGCCGACCACTTCGCCGCGGTCATTGAACAGCGGGCCGCCGGAATTGCCGGGGTTCACCGCCACGTCGGTCTGGATGAACGGCACCGACGTGTCGTCCGGCAGCGAGCGGCCCTTGGCGCTGACGATGCCGGCGGTGGCGGTGTTCTCCAGGCCGTAGGGCGAACCGATGGCCAGCACCCATTCGCCCACCTGCAGCTGGTTGACGTCGCCGACCTTCACCACCGGCAGGTTCTTGGCGTCGATCTTGATGACGGCCACGTCGGTCTGCGGATCGGCGCCCAGCACCTTGGCGCGGAATTCGCGGCGGTCGGTCAGCTTGACGGTCACTTCCTTGGCGCCTTGCACCACGTGGGCGTTGGTCAGGATGACGCCGTCGCTGCTGACGATGAAGCCCGAGCCCTCGCCGCGGATCGGCACTTCGCGAGACGGCATGCCGCCGCGCGCGCCGGGGATCTGGCCGAAGAATTGGGCGAAGGGATCGTCGTCGTCATCGGACACCTTGCGCGTGCCGCTGATGCTGATGTTGACCACGGCGGGGCCGTAGTCATGGGTGATCTGCACGAAATTGGGAGCGCCCATGGGGGCGCCCGGCGTAGGGGCGCCCGGCGTAGGGGAGGCTGCGGCCACGGCGGACGGCGCGCTGGCCGCCATCGAAATGCCGCCGAACGCGGCGGTCGCGCCGGCGCCGCCAATCGCGCCGGCGGCCAGCAGCGCCAGCACCAGGCGCGAGGGGTTCATCTTCGAGGTCTTCATGTCGGCTCCTGCGTCATGTGTGGGGACATGGCGCTATCTTCGGGCCTGACACTTAGGTGAATCTTAAGTCGACGCCTGCTCGGGCGGAAACGCCACCTGGGCGCGCAGGCCGGGGCCGTCGGGCACGTCCTCGAGCGTGATGGCCGCGTTGTGGCGCTGGGCGATGGCGCGGGCGATCGCCAGCCCCAGGCCGCTGCCGGGCTGGGTGTTGCCGTCCAGCCGGTAGAAGCGGTCGAACACGCGGGCGCGCTCGGCCGGCGGGATGCCCGGGCCGTTGTCGTCGATCAGCAGCCGGGCGCCTTCCGGGGGCGTGTCGAGCCGGATCGCGATATGGCCGCCGGCGGAGGTGTACTTGATGGCGTTGTCGAGCAGGTTGCGCGCCAGCAGCACCAGATCGTCGCGATGTCCGCGCACCATGGCCTGCGGCGCGCCCCGCAGTTCGATGCCGATGTCCTTGGCGTTGGCCGCGGGCAGCGTCTCGGACAGCGCCAGGCGCACCACGTCGGCCAGGTCCACGGTTTCAGCGGGCGGCTGCTCGGCGTTGTTCTCGTGGCGCGCCATCGACAACAATTGCTCCACCAGCCGCGTGGCGCGTTCGATGCCCGCCGCCAGCCGTTGCTCGGCGACGCGGCGGCTGTCGTCGTCACTGGCGCGGCGCAGCGATTGCAGTTGCAGGTTCAACGCCGCCAGCGGCGAGCGCAGCTCGTGCGCGGCGTCGCCGACGAATTGCTTCTGCTGCGCGAACGCGCCGCGCATCCGTTCCAGCAGCAGGTTCAGTTCCTGCATCAGCGGCCGGATTTCATCGGGCAGGTCAGGCACGTTGATGGGCGACAGGTCCTCGGGGCGGCGGTCGGCCACCTGGGCCCGGGCGCGCTTGACGGGCCGCAGCGACCAGCTCACTACGCACCAGACGATCAGCATCAGCAGCGGCGCCGCCGCCGCGATCGGCGCGACCGTGCGCCAGGCCAGCGCGCCCGCCATGCGCTTGCGCACCTGCATGTCCTGCGCCACCTGGATCACCTGGAAGGGCGTGGCCAGCGAGTAGACGCGATAGGTGCTGCCTTCGACTTCGGCATCGGCGAAACCCAGGATGATCTGGTCGGGCAGGGGGCGGCGCGAGCGCGAGTTGAATACGCGCACGCCATCCGGCGTCCAGATCTGGATGATGAGGTCGTCGGCCATCGGCGTGGCCGAGCCCTTGGCATGGGCTGGTCCCATCCGCAGCAATCCGTCGCCGGTTCCAAGCGACAGCGCGGTGCGCTGCAGCAGCGAATCGAAGATGTCGTCGGCCTGCTGCAGGGTGCTGCGATAGGCGATGGCGCCCTGCACCAGCGCGCCGACCGCGATCGCGGCCAGCAGGAAGAACAGCAACCGGGCCCGCAGCGAATAGCTAAGCGGAATGCTCATGTTTTGGGAATGACATAGCCGACGCCTCTCACGTTCTGGATCAGGTCCTGACCCAGTTTCTTGCGCAGGCCATGAATATAAACCTCGACCGCGTTGCTGCTGACGCTGTCTTTCCAGCTGTACAGCTTTTCCTCGAGCTGGGCGCGCGAGAAGATCATGCCGGGGCGGGCGATCAGCGGCTCCAGCACCGCCCATTCGCGCGCGGTCAGCGGCACTGGCGTGCCGTCGACGGTGGCGGCGTGCGACTGCGGGTCGATGATGATGCCGTCGTGCTCGAACACCGGCTCGGCGCGGCCCGCGCTGCGGCGGATCAGGGCGCGCATGCGCGCCAGCAGTTCATCGACGTCGTAGGGCTTGACGATGTAGTCGTCGGCGCCCGCGTCCAGCCCCGCGATGCGGTCGCTGACGGCGTCGCGCGCGGTGGCGATCAGGACCGGAGTGCGGTCCTTGCGGCCGCGCAGCTCGCGCAGCAGCGTCAGGCCGTCGCGGCGCGGCAGTCCAAGGTCGAGCAGCACGAGGTCGTAGGGATCGGTGCGCAGGGCCAGTTCGGCCGCGTGGCCGTCCTTGACCCAGTCGACGGCGTAGTGTTCGGCGCGCAGGCAGTCCAGCACGCTTTCACCGATCATGGTGTCGTCTTCGACGAGAAGGATGCGCATGATAGTTGTCGCCGTGAGGTGTCCAGCGGGTTGGACGTGCACGGCGAGGCCGGAGTTCCCGCAAGGGGAGGGCGGCCCGGGGCGGCGGGCCGGTTCAGGCGCGCCGGCCGGAAATGAAAAAAGCAGCCCGAAGGGCTGCTTTTTGAATTCTGGTGCCGGCAATAGGAGTCGAACCTACGACCTTCGCATTACGAATGCGCTGCTCTACCAACTGAGCTATGCCGGCAAGACCATTTGCTTCGTTTCCGGCAAGCCAGAATCTCAGGCAAAACATCTTTTTCTTTCCCGGTTCATGCCCTGTTTATGGGGCCTGATCTGGAAAGACCGAAATGATATCAGAGTTTTTTGGCGATGGGAAACTTGGGGTGCGTGTGGCGCGAAAAAAGATCCGATTTGCACACTTCGAATTTTTCCTTCATAATCTCGTTTCTTAGCAGTTCCCCGATAGCTCAGTCGGTAGAGCGACGGACTGTTAATCCGCAGGTCGCTGGTTCGAGCCCAGCTCGGGGAGCCAAAGAATTCAGGGCCACTCACGCAAGTGAGTGGCCCTTTTGGTTTTTGTCGCGTGGGTTTTTTTGTCGCGCGCGTTCGTGCGCGGTGCCGTCGATATCTTTGTGGTTCTGCTCCCCTTTGGGGCGTGCGTTGCGCCACTTGCGTCCATCCGTGCGGCGAAATTCGGGCCAAGCAAAGCAGAGCCCCAAGTTCCAAGTTCCAAGTTCCAAGTTCCAAGTTCCAAGTTCCAAGCTTGGCCCGGGCGTCCTTCTTCCTTCCTCGCTGTTACCCGCCCCCGATGATTGCGGGCTTGCCCCCAGGGCCGTGGCGCGCGTAATATTTGTTATGTAATAACATTTCTTTTTGGTGAGTGTCATGCGGATGAGCGATGAGGATGTGGGGCTGGGAGCGGGGTCCAGTGCGGGAACAGATGGGCGGCCGGATGCGCGCCTGCCGGTGACGGTGCTGTCGGGCTTTCTCGGCGCGGGCAAGACCACCTTGCTCAATCATGTGCTGAACAACCGCGAGGGGCGGCGCGTGGCGGTCATCGTCAATGACATGTCGGACGTCAACATCGACGCCCGGCTGGTGCGCGAGGGCGGGGCGGCGTTGTCGCGGGCGGACGAAAAGCTGGTGGAAATGAGCAATGGCTGCATCTGCTGTACGTTGCGCGAGGACCTGTTGATCGAGATCCGCCGTCTGGCCGCCGAGGGCCGCTTCGATTACCTGCTGATCGAGTCCACCGGCATCTCGGAGCCGCTGCCGGTGGCCGAGACGTTCACCTTCCGTGACGACGACGGGATCAGCCTGTCCGACGTGGCCAGGCTGGACACCATGGTCACGGTGGTGGATGCCTTCAATTTCCTGCGCGACTACGCCAGCCAGGACCGCCTGGCCGCGCGTGGCGAAACGCTGGGCGAGGAGGACGAGCGCACCGTGGTCGACCTGCTGATCGAGCAGGTGGAGTTCTGTGATGTCATGGTGCTGAACAAGACCGACCTGATCGCGGCGGACGAGCTGGAGCGGCTGGAGGCGATCTTGCGCCAGCTCAATCCGCGCGCCGACATCGTGCGCGGCGAGTTCGGCCGGGTGCCGCTGGCGCGCGTGCTGGATACGGGGCGTTTCGATTTCGAGGAGGCGGCGCAGACGCCGGGCTGGCTCAAGGTGCTGCGCGGCGAGCACACGCCGGAAACCGAGGAGTACGGCATCGGCAGCTTCGTGTTCCGCGCGCGGCGGCCGTTCCATCCGCAGCGCCTGTGGGACTGCTTTCACGAGGAGTGGCCCGGCGTGGTGCGTTCCAAAGGCTACTTCTGGCTGGTGACGCGGCCCGCGTTCGCCGCCTCCTGGTCGCAGGCCGGCCCCGTCACGCGCCATGGCGCGGCCGGGTACTGGTGGGCCGCGCTGCCCCGCGAGCGCTGGCCGGAGGATGTCGAGTCGCGCGCCCGCATCGTGGCCGACTGGGATCCCATCTATGGCGACCGCTGCCAGGAACTGGTGCTGATCGGCGTCGGCATGGACCAGGCGGCGCTGACGGCCCGGTTGCAGGCGTGCCTGATGACGCAGGAAGAAATGACCCGCCCGGCGATCGAATTGGCTACGATTCGGGATCCGTTCCCCATCTGGGGCGCGGCGCAATAGCGAGGACGGGGCGAGAGCCCGTGGGGTGATGGCGGCGGAAGGCGACAAGCGCATCGGCGTGACGGTGATTTCGGGGTTTCTGGGCAGCGGCAAGACGACGCTGCTCAATCGCCTGCTGCGCGAGCCGGCCTATGCCGACGCCGTGGTCATCGTCAACGAATACGGCGACATCGGCGTGGACCATCATCTGGTCCGCCTGGCGCAGGACAACATCGTGCTGATCGAGGGCGGCTGCCTGTGCTGCGTGGTCAGCGGCGCGGTGGCCGACACCCTGCGCGAGCTGTTCATGCTGGCGCTCAATCGCCGCATCAAGCCGTTTCGCCGGGTGCTGATCGAGACCAGTGGCCTGGCGGATCCGGCGCCGGTGCTCTTCACGCTCAAGCACGACCGCTTCCTGGCCGAGCGCTATGCCTACCTGGGCGCCATCGTGGTGGTCGACGTGCGCCACGGACCGCGGCAGATGGAGACGCAACCGGAAGCGCTGCGGCAACTGGCCCTGGCCGATACGGTCGTCCTCAGTAAATCCGACCTGGCGGACGCCGCACAATTGCGCGCGGTGGAGCAGGCCGTGGCCGCGGTCAATCCGGGCGCGCGGCGCTGCGTGCAGCGCACCGACGCGCCCTTGGTCGGCGCGTTGCTGGAGGGGCCCGACACGCAGGCGCGGCGCGACGGCACCGACCTGGCGGGCTGGCTGCGGGCGTTCGCCAAGCCGATGGCCGGACGCCATGCGCAGGTGGCGAGCTTTTCGCTGACGCTGGTCGCGCCGGTCGGGCGCGCCGCCTTCCTGGCGGGCGTGTCGCGGGTGCAGGAGCGGTTCGGCCCGGCATTGTTGCGGATGAAGGGGTTGGTGTGCTTCGAGGGCGAAGCCTTGCCCTGCGAGGTTCATGGCGTGCACGGCGAGCTCTATCCGATCCGGACGTTGCCGCAATGGCCGGGCGACGACCGCTTGTCGCGGCTGGTCTATATCGTCAGAGGGGCTGACGTGGGCGCGGTGCGGGCCGAGGTGTGCGCGGCGCTGGGCCAGTTCCCCGCCTGACGGGCCGGCCGCGGCGCCGCTCGCTGGCAAAGCCGGCGCGCGCTTGCGGGATTGTCTTGAAATGGCTGGAAAGCTGTCATTTCATGTGCTGAAAATGCATGGAAATACGGTATAACCAGAAAGTCTGATGCAAGAATCGAGACAATCATGGACCGATTGAAAGCGATGCAGGTATTCGTGGAGGTCGCCGACAGAGGTAGTTTGTCGGCGGCGGCGGTTCATCTGGATATGTCGCGCGCGATGGTGTCGCGCTACCTGGCCGAAATGGAGCAATGGGTTGGCGTGCGCCTGTTGCATCGCACCACCCGCCGTCTCAGCCTGACGCCGGCCGGCGCCGAGACGCTGCCGCGCTGCCGGCAAATGCTCGACATGGTGGGCGACTTGCGCGGCGCGGTCTCCACGCCCGAGGATACGCCGCGCGGCCTGCTGCGCATGACCACCAGCATGTCGTTCGGGTCCCGGCACCTGGCGCGGGTCATCACCGACTACGTCAAGCTGCACCCGGGCACCTCGGTCGACCTGATGCTGGTCGACCGGACGGTCAATCTGGTCGAGGAGCGGGTCGATCTGGCCGTGCGCATCACCAATGACCTGGATCCGAACCTGATCGCGCGCAAGCTGGCGGTCTGCCGTTCCATCGTCTGCGCCTCGCCCGACTACCTGCAGCGCGAAGGCGAGCCGGCGCGGGTCGAGGATCTGTCACTGCGCAACTGCCTGACCCACTCCTATTTCGGCAAGAGTCTGTGGCGTTTCGAGCGCGAGGGCGTGCCGGTCGATGTGCCGGTCAGCGGCAACATCAGCGCCAACGAGGTGTCGGTGCTGCTGCAGGCGGCGCTGGAAGGCGCCGGCGTCGCCATGTTGCCAACTTACTACGCCGCCGAGTATGTGGCGCAGGGGCGTTTGAAGGTCATCCTGCCGCAGGCCAGGCCGCAGGAGCTCGGCATCTACGGCGTCTATGCGTCACGCCGGCAGATGCCCTTGATCTTGCGCTCGATGCTGGATTTCCTGGTGGAGCGGCTGGGGCCGGCGCCCTGGGATCAGTCCTAAGCTGTCCTCGGGGCGCCCTCGCTTGGAGGCGCCGGGTTGAGGGCGGGGTATATAACGGTATAATTTGGCTGCTGCCTCGACGGGCCAGGTGCTGTGCATCAGGGCCTGTGCCATCGTCCGCCAGCAAGTAGTCTTGGAAAATATCTAAGAATCGTGGTTCCGGCGTATTGGGGTCCAGGCTTGTCGGGCCTGTGCCCTGCAAGGCCGGGCGCCAGGAGCACCAGGGGAGAGGCGCACCGGATTTTCCGGATGGCGGCCGCAGGCGCAGGGTGCCATTGGCCGATGCCTGACGATTCAGGTCCTTGATCTCGAATACCGCAATATCGATTACCGCAATGTCGGTTGCCGCGGGAATAGCGCCAAATGGTGGCGCGTTCCGCAGGCTTGTTGGCGCATTTGCCAGCTTTCCAGATTTTGCTTGAACGAATCCGTCGCTGATGGATTTGTCCCCGCCATAGCCGGGGGCTGCGCGCAGCCCATCTTGAATGGCGTGAGTATCGCCGCGCGAGCCCGCGGCGGTTGGTGGTAAATACAGGATTCTCGTGAGAAATACGCAAACCAGCGCTGTCTGTAGCCGTCCCGCCCATGGTGTGGTCCGGGTGGCTGCGCGGGCCGCTGCCTGGCGTGGCGCCGTGGCGCGCATTTCCGGTTGGCAAAATGCCGCGTCGCTTCAGTCACTTCAGTCGGTTCCGTCGCTTCATTCAGCGCGCAAGCCGGCGTCGCGCGGGCTTGTCTTGGCCGATGACGTCCTGCGTGCGTTCAATGTGTGTGTTTTCAACACGCCGGCCGCAAATGAAAAAGGCCCGGCGCATTCGCCAGGCCTTGATCAATTTGGTTGCGGGGGCAGGATTTGAACCTACGACCTTCGGGTTATGAGCCCGACGAGC
>ERZ1739169.67-NODE-67-length-32515-cov-16.337061_pt1 | contig 32515 bp, 28 predicted proteins | sample MGYA00581756_ERZ1739169 | MGnify/ENA primary metagenome ERZ1739169 (study PRJEB40789, sample SAMEA7425667) | Salamandra salamandra | biome: salamander skin | place: Germany | collected 2020-03 | study: cvxcv | reverse complement strand
GCAGTGTAATGATAGCGAGGGGTAAGTAGGTGGTATTATGTTCTTGTCATAGCTTTTTATTGTTAAAAGGACAACAGCCACTGAAATCTAAAATATGGCTTACACTCATTCCCTCCACGTGGCTCTTCCGATATCGAGGACATCGGCTGCGACGCCCTGGTGCTCGACGTCACCGATGCGCCGGCGGTCGATGCGGCGCTGGGGCAGGGCGAGGTGTTCGACATCCTGGTCAACAATGCCGGCATGAACCGCCCGTTGCCGCTGGTGGAGCAGCCGGACGCCGATATCGATGCCGTGCTGGACCTGAACGTCAAGGCGGCGTTCTACGTCAGCCGGGCCGTGGCGCGGCGCCTGCGGTCCGCGGGCCGGCCGGGCTCGCTCATCAATGTGTCTTCGCAGATGGGGCATGTGGGCAGCCCGCGACGCACGCTGTACTGCGCCAGCAAGCACGCGCTGGAAGGCTTCACCCGCGCCCTGGCGTGGGAACTCGGGCCGGACGGCATCCGCGTCAACACCCTGTGCCCAACCTTCATCGAGACGCCCATGACAGCGGGCATGCTGGCCGAACCCGGCTTTCGCGACTGGGTCTGCGCCCGCAATGCGCTGGGCCGCGTGGGCCAGTTGCACGAGGTCATGGGCGCGGTGGTGTTCCTGGCCAGCGATGCCGCCAGCCTGGTCACGGGCAGCGCGCTGATGCTGGACGCGGGCTGGACGGCCGCATGAGAACCGCCCCCCGCGCCCAGGACGTGGCCGATCTGGCCGAGGTGTCGCAGTCGGCGGTCAGCCGCACGTTCACCCCCGGCGCCAGCGGGTCGGAGGAAACGCGGCGCAAGGTGCTGGCGGCCGCGCAGCGGCTGGGCTACCGCCCCAATGCCCTGGCGCGCAGCCTGATCACGCGCCGCAGCCGCATCGTGGCGCTGGTGATGAGCTACCTCGAGAACCAGTTCTACCCGCTGGTGATGGAACGGCTGTCGCAGCGCCTGCAGCGCGAGGGGTACCACGTGCTGATGTTCATCGCCGAGGTGGGCGAGGCCGCCGACGGCGTGTTGGCGGAGATCCTGGAATACCAGGTCGACGGCATCGTGATGGCCTCGGCCATGCTGTCCCCCACGCTGGCGCGCAGTTGCGCCGAAGTCGGCGTGCCGGTGCTGCAGTTCAACCGGGTGTCGGCGCTGGGCGGCCTGGCGCGCCATGCCAGCAGCTCGGTCACGTCGGACAACTATGCCGGCGGCCAGGCGGTGGCGCGGCTGCTGGCGGGACGCGGCTACCGGCGTTTCGGCTTCCTGGCGGGGCTGGAGGATTCCTCCACCAGCCTGGAGCGCGAGCGCGGCTTTCGCGACGCGCTGGAGGCCGAGGGCCATGTGCTGCACGCCCGCGCCGTCGGGCATTACGACTTCGAGCGCGCCAAGCAGGCGGTGCGCGCGATGTTCGCGCAGGACCCGCCGGACGCCTTGTTCGCCGCCAACGACCACATGGCGATCGCGAGCCTGGACGTGCTGCGCCAGGAACTCGGCCTGCGCGTGCCCCGCGACATCGCCGTCGTGGGTTTCGACGACGTGCCGCAGGCGGCCTGGGGCGCCTACGACCTGACCACCGTGCGCCAAGGCGTCGACCCCATGGTCGAGGCCACGGTGACGCTGCTACGCGAGCAGATGCATGCCGAACTGCGACCGCGCGACGTCGTCGTGCCGGTCGAACTGGTCGAACGGGGCACCGTGCGGCCGGCAACATGATGATTCAAGAGCGGCGCAAGCCGCCCCTAACAGGAGACTATCCATGCGCAGTACTACCTTGTTTCGCACCCTGGCGACCGCCTGGGCGCTGGCCTGCGCCGCGCTGCCGGCCCATGCCCAGGGCGGGGCGGCCTGGCCGGCCAAGCCCATTCGCTACATTGTGCCGTTCTCGCCCGGCGGCGTGTCCGACGGCGTGGCCCGCCTGATGGCCGAACAGTTGAGCACGCGCCTGGGCCAGCCCGTCATCGTCGAGAACAAGCCGGGCGTGTCCGGCGTGGTCGGCACGCAGCTGGTCGCGCGGGCGGAGCCCGACGGTTACACCGTGGTCGGCGGCACCATCACCACGCACGCGGTCAACCCATTCTTCATCAAGTCGCTGGGTTACGACCCGGTCAAGGATTTCGCGCCGGTGGCGTTGGTGGGCATGGTTAGCAACGCGCTGGTGGTCCGCGCCGACAGTCCGTTCAATTCCGTGCAGCAGGTCATCGATGCCGCCCGCGCGCAACCGGACGGGCTGACCTACGGCACCGCCGGCGCCGGCACCTCGCAGCACTTGTCGGGCCAGCTGTTCCAGTCGATCTCGGGCACCCGGCTGCGCCAGATCATCTACAAGGGCGGCTCGCAGTCGATGGTGGACCTGATCGGCGGCCAGATCGACATGGTGTTTGAAACGGTGGCGGCGGCCCGGCCCATGATCGATTCGAAGCGCGTGAAGGTGCTGGGCGTGACCGCTGCCGCGCCGCTGGCCGATCTGCCGGGCGCAAAGCCGCTGGCCGAGCTGGGCCTGCCGGGCTTCGAGATGCAATCGTGGCAAGGCATTTTCGCGCCGGCGGGCACGCCCGCTCCCATTGTCGAACGACTGGCGCGCGAGATCGGCGCCGCCCTGCAGAGCCCGGACGTGCGGGCCAAACTGTTGACGCTGGGCGTGGCGCCCGACGGCCGCGGCCCGGCGCCATTCGCGCAGTTCCAGCGCAGCGAAATCGACAAATGGGGCAAGGTCATCAAAGACGCCGGCATCCAGGCCGACTGACACGCATTCCTCGACACCCACAGAGAAGACAACCCATGAATGAACCCTGCTATCCCCTCAATGGCGACCTGCCCGCGATGCTGCGCGGCGGCGGTCCGGTGCGCGGCCTGTTCAACGGCCTGCCGAGCCCGGCCGTGGTCGAAATGTGCGCCTACGCCGGTTTCGACTTCATCATCCTGGACAACGAGCACGGCAGCGCCGACCTCGACACCACCGAACACATGTTGCGCGCCGCCCGCGCCGCCGGCATCGCCCCCGTGGTGCGCTGCTTCGAGCACGATCTGCCGCGCATCCTGGACATGGGCGCCAGCGCCGTGCAGGTGCCGATGGTGGAAAGCGCCGCCCAGGCGCGACGCCTGGCCGACCAGATGCGTTATCCGCCGCTGGGCCGGCGCGGCAGCGCCTTCAGCACCCGCGCGGCTGGCTATGGCGCATTCGGCGGGGCAGGGCATACGCAACGCAGCAATGACGGCGTGGCGCTGATCGCGATGGTCGAGACGCCGCAAGCCATTGCCGCGGCCGGCGAGATCGCCGCCGTCGACGGCGTGGACGCGGTGTTCATCGGCCCCAATGACCTGGCGCACGCGATGGGCTACGGCAGCGACTGGAATGCCGCGCCGGTGCAGCAGGCCATCGAGCAGGGCCTCGGGGCCATCGTGGCGGCGGGCAAGTGCGCCGGCATCGTGGCGCTGACGCCGGCCGACGAAGAGAAGTACGGCGCCTGGGGCGCGCGCTACTTCGCCAACGTGTCCACCAGCATCATCACCCGCGCGCTGGCCCAGGCCGCCGCGGCGGGGAGGGACGCGCGCCTGCGTTACTGAGCAGCCTCCAGACCGGGCCGACCGCGAGGGTGGCCCGGTTATCATCGCCTGCTCATGCATTCGAATGCACAAAATAACGGCGACCACGATCCGGTACGCCGCGAGAGGAGACAAGCATGAAAAGAAGACAGTTCCTGGCGGCCGCGGCTGCCTGCTCCGGGTGGAGCGCCATACCGGCCTGGTCGCAGGCCGGCCCGGACCTGAAGCCGGGCAGGCCCTATGCCGGCACGCGACTGGCGATCATGCTGCCGCCGTCGTCGCAGTTCCGGGCACAGGAGAAGCGCCTGGACGAGTTCGAGGCGGCCACGGGCATCAAGGTGGCCTACCAGTACGTGCCTTATGGCCAGTTGCTGGAGAAGCTGACGACGGAAGCGGTCGGCGGCGGCAGCGCTTATGACCTGATGGCCTACCAGGACAGCTGGCTGGCGTCGCTGTCGGGGTACCTCAGCCCGCTGGACGCGCGGCTGGCCGATGGCGTGGTGGATCTGGGGCGTTATCCCGAGGTCTATCGCAAGGCCTGCCAGTATGGCGGCGCCACCTATGGCTTGCCGGTGCGGGCCCATCCCCAATTGCTGTTCTACCGGCGTGACCTGTACGAGCAGGCCGGCGTCGAGCCGCCGCGCACCTGGGACCAGATGCTGACCGCGGCGACCGCGGTGCAGGCCGCCAGCGGCGTGCCGGGCGTGGTGATGGACTACGTCAAGGGCAGCGGCTTCCAGAATCTGTGGATCTGGCTGAATTGCCTGTGGGGCCACGGCGCCGAGGTGCTGGATGCCGACGGCAGGCCGTCCTTTCAGCTGCCGGCCGGCGTGCAGGCCACCCAGGCCTATGTCGACGTGCTGCTCAAGCACCGGATCGCCAATCCCGGTTCCAGCCAGTTCAATGAGTACGACATGGTCAACGCCATGGCGCAGGGCAACGGCGCGACCATGATGGTGTGGTGGTGGACCTATTCCGTGCTGACAGGGGAGCGTTCGCGGTTGAAGCCCGGCCAGGTCGGCTTCGCGCCCATGCTGCGCGTGGGCTCGCCGCAGTCGCCGACCGTGGCGATCGTCATGCCTTTCGGCATTGCCAGGCAGTCGCGCCAGCAGGACGCGGCCTGGGAATTCCTGAAGTGGGTGTCCAACCCGGCGCTGGAAAAGGCCATCGTCTGCGACAAGCGCGACCCGCAGAGCGCGGATATCGTCGCCACGCACACGGCGACCTATCTGGACGACGAGGTCAACCAGGTCAACCACGGCCTGCATCGCGCCGCGCTGGCCAGCCTGCAGGGCGCCCGCACCGTGCCGCAGCTGGCCAACTGGCCGCAGATCGCCACTGCGCTGGAGGCCGCCGTGTCCGAAATCGTCTCCAGCGGCAAGCCGGTGCAGGCGGCGCTGGACGACGCGGCCGCCCAGGTGGCCCGCATGAATCGCCGCGCCGGCGCACGCGGGCGAGGGTAGGGCCATGAAAGACCGTACCTTGAAATACGCCTTGCTGGCGCCTGCCCTGGCCATCTGCGCGGCGACCCTGTTGTATCCGCTTTGCCAGTCGCTCTGGTACTCGCTGCACGACTGGAACCTGGGCCGTTCGGCTACGCCCGAGGGCTATGTGGGCTGGCTGAACTATGCCGACTTGCTCTGGCATGATCCGGTCTTCCTGGACAGCGCCTGGGTCACACTGGTGTTCACCGTGCCGTCGGTGGTCCTGACCATGGCGGTGGCGCTGGGCCTGGCCGTGTTGCTGGCCGGCGACGGCCGGTTGCAGGTCAATGCCCGCACGCTGCTGGTGATTCCGTTCGCGATGTCGCCCGCGCTGATCGGCATCTCCTGGCGTTTCATGCTGAATCCGGAATTCGGCGCGGTCGACGCGCTGCTCAAGGCGGTGATGCCGGGATGGAGCGGAGCGCCCGTGCTGGCGGATCCGGTGCTGGCCATGGCGGCCCTGATCCTGGTCGATGTGTGGCATTGGGCGCCTTATTTCATGTTGACCTTCATCGGCGCGCTGGCCGCGTTGCCGCAGGACACGCTGGACGCCGCCCAGGTCGACGGCGCCGGACGCGGCCGCATCTTCTTCGAAATCGTGCTGCCGCAACTGCGGCCGGTGCTGACCATCGCCATCCTGCTCAAGACCATCTTTTCGCTCAAGGCGCTGGACCAGGTCGTGACGATGACGGCGGGCGGCCCCGGGGCGGCCACCGACACGTTGCCCCACGCCATCTACAGCACCGCCTTCCGCTTCTACGACATCGGCTATGCCGCGGCCATGGCCTGGCTGCTGGCCATCGTGATGATGGGCCTGGCGCTGGTCTATTCCCGCTTTGCCATGGGACGCCCATCATGACCCAGACTGCCATTCTCAATCCCGCCGCCGCCACGCGCCGCCGCCGCCGCCGGGGCCTGGCGCGCCGACTGGCGATCTGCCTGGTCACGCTGGCCTGGTTCGCGCCCGTGGCCTGGATCGTCGCCACCGCCTTCAAGCCGCGGCTCGACGTCTACAGCCTGGCGCTGTGGTTCCGTCCCACGCTCGACAGCATCGTCGCGGCCTTCGGCTCTCCCTACCTGCTGGGAGAGCGCCTGTTCAACAGCGTGTTCGTCACCGCGGGCACCTTGCTGATGGCGATTCCGGTGGCCACGCTGGCTGCCTATGCATTTTCGCGTTTTCGCTTCCCGGGGGGACAGTTGGGGCCGCTGCTGCTCCTGGCCACGCAATTCCTGCCGCCCGTCATCATCGTGATTCCGTTGTTCGTGGTGTTCCGCAATCTGGGCCTGCTGGATACGCCCTGGGCGCTGATGGTGGCCAATCTGTCATTCGTGGTGCCGTACGCCACCTGGATGATCAAGGCCTTCTTCGACGCCTTGCCGCCGGACATGGAAGAGGCGGCTCAGATCGATGGCGCCTCGCGGTTGCGGGCGCTCTGGGAAGTGGTGGTGCCGGTGGCGCTGCCCGGCATCGCCAGCGCCGCGATCTTTTCGTTCGTGGTGTCGTGGAACGAATTCTTCTATGCGCTGGTGCTGACGCGCGACCAGGCCGTGACGCTGCCGGTGGCGCTGATGAGCGCCCGCACGGAGCAGGGCGACGCCTGGGAAATCATGGCCAGCATGGGGCTTTTCATCATTGCGCCCATGCTGCTGATCTCGCGCTTCGTGCAGCGCTATTTCGTCAAGGGCCTGGTCACAGGCGCGATTCGCTGAGGGAAAAAATGGCTTCCGTAAAACTGATCGATATCGAGAAACGCTGGGGCGGCGTGGTCGGGGTGGCCCGCCAGTCGCTGGAGATCGCCGACGGCGAATTCGTCGTCTTCCTGGGACCGTCCGGATGCGGCAAGACCACCACCATGCGCATGGTGGCGGGGCTGGAGGCGCCCAGCGCGGGCGAGATCTGGATCGGCGGGCAGGACGTCACCGACGCCTTGCCCAAGGACCGCGACGTGGCGATGGTGTTCCAGAACTATGGCCTCTATCCGCACATGACGGTGGGCGAAAACATCGCCTATCCGCTCAAGGTGCGCGGCGTCGCGCCCTCGGAGCGGCGCGAGCGGGCCCGCGCGGTGGCCGAGAAAGTCGAGCTGGCCCACTTGCTGGACCGCCGTCCGCGCGACCTGTCCGGCGGACAGCGCCAGCGCGTGGCCCTGGCCCGCGCCATCGTGCGTCGCCCGCAGGTCTTCTTGATGGACGAACCGCTGTCCAACCTGGACGCCAAGCTGCGCGTCAGCATGCGCGCGGAAATCCGCCGGCTGCAGTGCGAACTGCGGGTGACCACGATCTACGTCACCCACGACCAGATCGAGGCCATGACACTGGCCGATCGCGTGGTGGTCATGCGCGGCGGCCTCATCCAGCAGGTCGGCACGCCCGCGGATGTCTACAACCGGCCCGCCAATCTGTTCGTCGCCGGGTTCGTGGGTTCGCCGTCGATGAACCTGCTGCCGGCGCGGGCGACGGCGGGCGGGCTGGAGGTCGAAGGCTTCCGCCTGGCCGGCTTCGACGCGCCGCCGGACACGGCCCTGGTGCTGGGCGTGCGCCCCGAAGACGTGGCGCTGGCGCCCGCGGGCGGGGGAGACCTGGACGGCGTGGTCTACATGTTCGAATTGACGGGCGATGCGGTGCTGGTCACGCTGGATGTGGGCGGCTCGCGGCTTTGCGTGCGCGGCGACCGCCACCTGCGCTATGCCATCGGCGAGCGTGTCGGGCTGTGCCTGCCGCGCGAGCATTGCCACCTGTTCGACGCCGCCACCGAAGCGCGCCTGTCCGCCTGAGCCATGACAGTCCGTTCACCCCGGCCAGGCCGCCGACGCGCGGATGATGACTTCGCCCGGCAGGCGCTGGCGGCGCGGGCGCCGCTCGGGCGTGGCGCGGCGCTGGCGCAGCAGTTCCACGGCCTGGCGCGCCATGGCGTCGATGGGCTGGCGCACCGTGGTCAGTCTGTAGGGCGCCCGCGCGCCTTCCGGGACATCGTCGAAGCCGGCCACCATGACCTCGTCCGGAATCTTCCAGCCCAGCTCATGGCGGCAGGCATCGATGACGCCCATGGCCATCTGGTCGTTGGCGCAGAATATCGCGTCAGGTCGGGCGCCCCGGGCAACCGCATCCACGAAGACGGCGTGCGCCTGGTCGTAGGAAAAGCCGCCGTCGAGCACCGCGGCCTCGGGCAGGCCGGCCGCGCGCAGGCCAGCCTGGAAGCCGTCGATCCGCAGGCGGCCCACCGGCGCCGCCGCCGGGCCGCCCAGGCAAAGAAAGCGGCGGCGGCCCGCGCCCAGCATGCCCTCGGCCAGCGCCCGCGCGCCGGCCTCGTGATCGGTCGACACCGCGTCCGCGTCCGTCTCGCCGGGGCTGCGGTTGAAGAACAGCACCGGCACGCCGTGGGCCGTGAACCCCTGCACAGCGGCCGGATCCAGCGTGGCGCAGGCGATCAGGCCATCCAGCGGATACCCGCGCAGGCCCAGCAGCACCGGCTTGACCGAGGCGTCGTCGTCGACCGCCAGCAGGATCATGTGCTGCCCGGCGCGCGCCAGCGCATCGCCCAGCGAGTAGAGCAGGGCGGGCGCGCTGCGCAGGGTGTAGCGGGTGATCAGCACGCCGACCGCATGCGAACGGCGCGTGATCAGCGAGCGCGCCAGGGCGTTGGGCGCGTAACCCAGGCGAGCCGCGACGGCCAGCACGTGTTCGCGCGTGTCGTCCGAAATGTGGCTGCCCGGCTGGAAGCAGCGCGAGACCGTCGATTGTGCAACGCCGGCCGCCTGGGCCACGTCGTAGGAGGTGGCGCGGGCGGCGCGCGGGCGGGAAGCTGTCGGCATGGGCTTGGGTGGCGGTTTTTTTTTCCTGATTATGCATTCGAATGCTTTCCGTTCCAAATGTGGGGCGCCTATGCCTCTTTTCCGTTTCCGGCGCCGCCGCGCGCCGCCACAGGAGTCAAGCAATGAATGAAGTCGTTCTGGACCGCGCCGCCGCCCAGGCCCGCGCCATCGCCCGTGAGGACATGGTGGCTTGCCGGTTGGCCTTTATCGACTGCAAGCTGCCTGGATCCGACCTGAAGGAGAACTACTCCATGATCGGTCCGGGCGTGACGCAATCGGAGGAGCAGGTGGTGAACCTGCGCGAACCGCACGGTTTCAATATCGGCGCCGCCGCCATGCCGGCAGGGGTGACCAATAACCTGCACCTGCATTTCAGCGCCGAGGTCTTCTTCATCCATTCGGGCCAGTGGACGTTCCGCTGGGGCTCGGGCGAGGGCGCCGGCGAACTGCGTGGCGGGCCGGGCGACGTGCTCAGTATTCCGACCTGGATCTTCCGGGGGTTCTCCAACGATGGCGACGGGCATGGCTGGATCTTCACCGCCCTGGGCGGCGACGACACCGGCGGCATCATCTGGCACCCGGACGTGCTGGCCGCGGCGGCCACGCACGGATTGTTCCTGGGTCGCGACAACACCTTGCTGCATGGCGCGGCGGGCCAGCCTCCCGAGGCCGGGCTGATCGAGCCCCTGAGCCTGGCCGACATGGCCGCGCTGCCGCGCTACACCCCTGCGCAGATGCGCCGGCGCGCGCTGGCCGCGCAAGACCGCGACTGGTCGGCCCGGGCGTTGCTCGGCGCTCGCGGCTGCGAACTGGCGCCGGTGATCGGCCACGGCATGAGCGAAGACCGGGCGCAGGCCGCGCCCATCGCCAACCCCCATGGCTTCTCGGTCGACTGGCTGCGGTTGGCGCCCGGCGGCACCACCGGGCGCCTGCGGCTGCGCGAAAAGCAGGTGTTCATCATGATGCGGGGCGAAGCCGAACTGGTGCTCAACGGCCCGGGCCGCGAAGTGGTGGTGCCGCTGCGCGAACAGGCCATCTATTCGGTGCCGTCCGGCGTCTGGCGTGAACTGCGCCAGGCTGGCGAACAGCCCGCGGCGGTGATCTCGGTCTGCGCGGGCGACCAGCGCAAGCGCATCGAATGGCCGGCCGCCACGTTGGCCGAGGCCGCGGGGCACGACCTGGCGTTGGACCCCGACGGCTACCTTGCGCGCCGAGGCTTGCTGCCCGAGACCGCCCTCGGGGTCGGCGAAGCGCGCTTCTGACGTGGCGCCCACCTTGCTGTTGATCGGCGGCACGGCGTGCGACGAGGCCTTGTGGGCGCCGCTGCGCAAGCTGGCGCCGCCCTTGGCGCAGTGCGTCCGGGTGGCGGATTACGGCGCGCACGAATCGGCCCGCGCGGCGGCGACCGACCTGCTGGCGCGGCATCGAGGCAGACTGGTGCCGGTGGGCTTTTCGCTCGGCGGCTTCGTCGCCCAGGAAATGGCCGCGCAGGCGCCCGAACGCCTGGCCGGCATCGTGTTGGTCGCCACCAACGCCCGGGCCGATACGGCCGCCGGCGCCCAGGCGCGCCAGCGCATCGTCGATTTGGCCGATGCGCTTGGCCCGGGGGCCGTCGTCCGGCAGCACCTCTGGCCGGCGTATGTGGCGCCGGGCAGGCTGTCGGACAGCGCGTTGCAAGACGCCATCGTCGCAATGGCCGACCGCCTCGGCATCGCCGCGCTGCGGCGCCACGCCGCGATCGCGGCCACGCGCGCCGACGGGCTGGCGCGCCTGTCGGCGTGGCACGGCCCGGCGCTGGTGATCAGCGGCGCGCGGGATGCGCTGAACCCCGCGGACCGCCAGCGCGAGATGCATGGCCGGTTGCGGCAGGGCCGCTGGGTCAACCTGCCGGAGGTGGGGCATTTCGTGCCGCTGGAGGCGCCACGGGCCTTGCATGGCGCGTTGCGCCAGTGGTTGCGGGACGGTGTGGCGTTCGAAAACCTGCGGCCATCGGCGCGCAACCCGACGTCTCAGGAGCGAGCGCTTGACGACGGCCAGGGAAAGCCTTAAGGTTGCTACTAACAACTAATTGGATCCGTGGCCATGGGCCTGCCGAAAAAGCGACTGCAACGCCAGGATGCTGAAACACTCTACGAGGCCGTGAACCAGCTCATCAGGGTGCATCAGTTCCGTGATCGCGATCGCATCTGCTGCCATGACGTGTCCGTCGCGCAGTGCTACGCCTTGGAAACGCTGGTCAAGCAAGGGCCATTGCGGCTGCAGACGCTCGCGCAGGAAATGTTCCTGGACAAGAGCACGGCCAGCCGGGTGGTTGATTCGCTGGAGCGCAAGGGCTACGTCACGAGAGTCGAAGATGCCTCTGATCGCCGTGCGGTGCAGCTGCAACCCACCCCGGCGGGGCGCACGTTGTATCAGACGATCCGTGCGGATCTGGTGACTGAGGAACTGGCCATGATCAAAGACATGGATCCGGCGGTCCTGGACGCATCGCTCGACTTGTTGCGGCAACTGACGCGCGCCGCGCAGGCCCGCTGCGGTGTAGCCGGCGGCCATGCCATCGAGTCGGAGCCGTAGGGCGTATCCGGCTTTTTTTTGGACAGATAGTTGTTAGTACCAATTAATACGGGATCAACCGTGCTCCCACCACGTGAAAAGAGGTACCTGAAATGCGCCAAAACGACCTTCCCATTGCAATCATCGGAGCGGGCCCTGTCGGGCTGAGCGCCGCCGCGCAGGCGCTGGCCAGGGGGATGACGCCTATCGTCTTCGAAGCGGGAGACCAGGTCGGAACGAGCTTGCGCCATTGGGGCCATGTCCGGATGTTCTCACCGTGGAGCTTCAACATCGACAAGGCGGCCGCCGCGCTGTTGGCGCGGACCGGCTGGGTCGCTCCGCCCGGCGACGCGTATCCCACCGGGCGGGACTTGCTGGCGCGCTACCTGCTGCCGCTGTCCGAGGTCGCGCAGATCAAGCGTTGCCTGAAGACCCGTCACCGCGTGATGGCTGTCTCGCGGACCGGTCATGATGTCATGAGAAGTTCGGACCGCGCGGCCGCGCCGTTTCTGCTGCGGGTCCAGGGGCCCGAGGGCGAACGGGATTTCCTGGCGCGGGCGGTCATCGATGCATCCGGCACTTACGCCACGCCGAACTGGATGGGCGCCCACGGTATCCCGGCCCTCGGCGAAGAGGCGGCGGCCGCACAGATCGCCTATGGCGTTCCCGAGATCCTGGGAACGGCCCGCCAGCGCTACGCCGAGCGCCGCGTGCTGGTGCTGGGCGGCGGACATTCCGCGTTCAATGCCCTTCAGGATCTGGTGGAACTGGCCGGCCAGGCGCCAGGCACGCGGATCTGGTGGGCCATCCGCGGCGTTTCTCTCGATCGCGTTTTTGGAGGAGGGGAGAACGACCAGCTGGCGGAACGCGGCAAGCTGGGCAGGGCAATCCAGCAACGGCTGGCCGAAGGTCGGATCACACTTCTGACGGCCGTCAATGTCGACCGGGTGAGCCGCTCATCCGACGGGCTGCTGGTGCACAGCGGCGCAACGACGCTGCCGGCCGTCGACGAAGTCATCGTGGCGACGGGATTCCGTCCGGACCTCCGATTGCTGGCGGAGCTTCGGCTGGAACTGGACCCGGCCACGGAAAGCCCGGTGCGTCTGGCGCCGCTGATCGATCCCAACGTGCACAGCTGCGGCACGGTGAGGCCGCACGGCGCCGCCGAACTCGCGCATCCGGAGGAAGGCGTGTTCGTGGTCGGGATGAAGAGCTACGGCAGAGCGCCCACATTCCTGCTGCGGACCGGCTATGAACAGGTCCGGTCCGTCGTTGCCGCGCTGGCCGGTGATCGGGACGCCGCGGAACGCGTGGCGCTGGCGCTTCCAGAGACCGGTGTGTGCGGGGCGCGATTGCCGCGTGCGAACGACGGGGCGGGTTGCGGAGCCTGAAGCAGGAATGTTCTGGATCGGGATGGCCTGGATCCGGGATTGTCAGGGGCGGTCGGCCCCTGGCGAGTCAATTCTTTACTTTACATAATATACATTATGCGTAATTCAAACAGGGAGATGGCCGGCCTGCCTCGCCTGGCCGTCTCCCAAGCAATCTACGCGTGCGGAAATGCCTGGAATGCGGGCAAGGCTTCCGCCTGTGCCGACAGTTGCGCCAGTCCGGGATGCAGCTGGGGCTGGATGGTTCCTGGCAGCAAGGCCTGCGTGAAACGCCACGCGACCGCCGCCGTCACGGCGAACTGGCCGACTTTCTTCAAGGGCTGCGCCGGCGTCCATGTCTGCTGCAAGGCGGCCTCAAGCGCCGCGTAGGCCGCGTCCAGCTGCCCCTGCACGCGTGTCACCCAGGGCTCGTGCTGCTTCTCGGCCGGACGCAGATTGCGTTCATAGACGATCTGCACCGTCTTCTCGCACGCCGCCAATGCCAGTCCGATGACGGCCGTGGCCTGGCGCCGCTGCTCGAGGGAATCCGGCATGAGCGTGCGTCCGCTGGCATGTTCGGCGTAGTCGATGATGAGCGTGGAATCCATCAGTACCGTGCCATCGTCCAGCACCAGCGTGGGCGCCTTGACGACCGGATTGATGGCCTTGAATTCGTCAAAGGTGCTGAATACGGATAGCGGCATGTGATCGAAATCGACGCCGAGCAGGTGCAGCGATATGGCGCTGCGCCGTACGTAGGGGGAATCCAGCATGCCGATGAGCTTCACATTTTCTCCGAGTGGTTGGCAGCCTGGCCGCCCTTGGGAATGGGCGGAAGGCATCATCGCATGTCAGCACCGCGATGCGCCAGGTCGCCGCGCACTCCCTGCTTTCGTTGCGCGCCTGAAGAATGCTGAAGTCCCCATCGGCTTCGTTCCCCGGCTTGATGCGTGTAACAAAATCAAATAATTCAATTCAGCCCCGCAAAGGCGTTGCCGTGGCCGTTGAATCGATCGTTCGCATCTCGTCCCGACATCGCCCTATGACGAAGCCGCGCTTTTTCCGAACCTTGCCCCGTGGGAACCCCGGCAAAGCTGTTTTATCGCACCGGCGCCGTTGCGCGCGGGGTGTGGAATACGCGCCACACCCCCTCTCGCCATCTCCTCGAGCCGCTGGCATGATGCGGCGCGTAGGGAACCTGTCAAGCATCTGAATAAGGAAAACAAACGTGCGATTCAGTTTTTTCAAGGCCCTGCTGGCCTGCCTGTGTGGCGCCATGTTGAGCGCCTGCACGACTTGGGACGTGGCCATGATGCGCCACAAGGGCAAGCCCGTGAACGACATCGTGACCGAATGGGGCATTCCCGACCGCGTCTACGCCAGCGAAGACTTGCCGATCGGACAATTGGTCTACCAATGGCAGACCTCCGGTGAAGTCTCATGGGACCAACCCGTCGGCAGCTTTAGCTACGGTATGAACGGCGGCACCATCTACGAGCGCCGCTCGGGCATCGCGAGCTGCTACACCATGCTCCATGTCGACGAAAAGGGCATCGTGGTCGGCGGCGAGCTGGTCAACAACGGTACGACATGCAAGATGTGGTGATGGCAAAGCGCCGCGGATCGGGCACGCGTCCCGCCGGCCCGCGGCCTCTCGGATAACCCGCTCTAGAAATCCTGATGACTACCATGAAAAAAGCCACCCTCACTCCCCTGCTCGCCCTGTGCTTGCTGGCCGGCCCGGCCCTCGCCGCGGAAAAAAAGCCCAGCGCCGGCGACATCTCGCGCGCCATCGCCTATACCGACGTGATGCGCGCCTATGCGTACAGCAAGCAGGCCAACGAGTACAAAGAACGCTATGACAAGATCGGTCCCGGTCCGGACGGCCTGGAAGCCATGACCAACGCCGCCAATCTCATGAGCCTTGCCAACCAGGCCATGCGCGCGGCCTGCGCGCGCGAACCGCATTACGTGGAAAAAGGCATCGAAGCCTTCCGCTGCAGCAAGATCAAATAGGTTCCGCAGCGGCGGGCCGCGATTCCTTAGAATCCGGCCATGGTGATCTCCCCCCGCCCGGGCCCGACCCTCGCGCTCAAGTCCTGGCACGCCCATGGCGTGCTGTGGGCGTTGTTGCTGGCGTCGGCGCGCGCGCCACTACGATCTAGACCCCGGTCGACATCTGCAAGCTCAACCGGAATGACGCCGAGGCCTGATTGCATCACGCCCTGGCTCGCGCGTCGAATATCGTCTGCCTCCGCATTGATCCCCTAGCGAAAAGTAGCCATGACAAACTTGCTTCCGATCGAGAATCGGGCGGTTTACCAAGAACTGGTCAATACCTTGTACCGGCAATCGCCTCCGATCTTCCTGGGCAACATCGCCGTTGCCGGCCTGACGGTGTTCTTGCTGTGGCACGAGGTCGGGCGCGAGCTGTTGCTGGGATGGGCGGCGGCAGTCTACCTGCTCACCGCACTACGCGTTGTTGTTGTCTGGAAGGACAGACGCTCCGGCCCGCATCGCCCCGAAGCCACCTCCCGGCGCTGCCGGCAGTACGTATTCTGGGTGACGGTATCGGGTTGTCTATGGGGTGCAATGGGGCCGCTGTTCTTCGAACCCGAAAACACCATCGTCACGGTGTATATCTGCATTGTGCTGGCCGGGATGACAGGCGGCTCGGTGGCCTCGCTGTCAGCGTTCTGGCCGGCGTACTACCTCTTTGCCCTGCTCACCGTGCTGCCCTTCGCGCTACGCTCGTTTGCGCACGGCACGCCGTTGTTCACCGTGTTGGGCGTGCTGTCGCTGTTCTTGCTGGGCGTGAACCTGGCCTACTGCAAGGTGATGCAGCGCACGCTGTCCGATGCCATCAGGCTGCGTTTCGAGAACGCGGCGCTGGTCCGTCAACTGACCGAAGAGAAAGATCGCGCCGAGCAGGCAAACCGCAGCAAGTCTCAATTCCTGGCAGCGGCCAGCCATGACCTGCGCCAACCCGTGCATGCGCTCGGCCTGTACATCGAGACGATGCGCATGGCGGCGCAAGCCTCGAAAATCGAGCGCGCCACCATCGAGACATTGGCGGAGCGGCTGCAATCGGCACTGACGGGTATGTCGCGGCTACTTGACGTGCTGCTAGATGTCTCTCGCCTGGACGCCGGCGTGATCCAGGTGGAAAGGCGCCGTTTCCGTTTGCAGGAAACCTTCGATTCATTGGCCAACCAGTACACCCAGTCCGCCGCTTCCAAGGGCCTCGAGCTGAAGATACGACGTACCAGCGTCCGACCCGATACGGATCCGATTCTGCTGCAGAATATTCTCTCGAATCTCCTTTCCAATGCGGTGCGCTACACGGCGCACGGCAAGATCCTGCTGGCATGCCGCCGTCGACGGGACGCACTGGATATCTGCGTACTGGACACCGGCATCGGCATCGCCGAGGATCATTTCGACAGTATCTTCCAGGAGTTCTACCAGGTCGAAAACATAGTCCGCGATCGCGAACACGGCCTGGGACTAGGACTCGCTATCGTCAAGAGAACCGCCGATCTGATCGGCGCCGAGCTGCGCTTGCGTTCGGTCTATGGCAAAGGATCCTGCTTCACAGTGAGCGTTCCGCATCGAGACGAACCCGCCATTGCAGAGGGCCCATCGGTTCAGATGAATTCGCTACGTAAAGCCGATGGAAAACACACGGTTCTGGTGGTCGATGACGATAAACAAGTGCTCGATGGCATGGCGGTACTGCTGACCAGTTGGGGATATGCGGTCATCGCAGCGCGTTCATTGGAACAGGCATCAAGGGAATTGGACAAAGCCATCCCGCAGCTAATCGTGACGGACTTCCGGCTGGCCACGGAAACCACCGGCATTGACGTCGTGCATGCCGTGCACAAGGCCATCGGATTCGACGTTCCAGCCATCATCATTACCGGCGACACTTCGCCGCAAGGCATTAGCGAAGCCAACGCCAGCGGCTTCACAGTGCTGCACAAGCCGCTCGACATCACAACATTGAAAGATGCGATGTCAAGTGCTATCCGGCGTCATGCGCCAAACACCTTTGCTTATTAACAATAAATCGTGGAGAAAACGCTGACGATTTCTTAGGATGCCGGTTCGTTACCCCATTCAAGGCATCACCATGTTCCTCTCCGCCAAACGGCTTGTCGCCGCCCTTGCCGCCAGCGCCGCGCTGACCGCGCCCGCGCTGGCCGCCGACCCCATCAACGTCGGCTTCTTCTCGCACCTGTCGGGCAATTTCGCCGAATACGGCGCCAGCTTCAAGAACGCCGTCGAACTCTACCTGGACCGCGTCAACGCCGATGGCGGCATTGGTGGCCGCCCGCTCAAGCTGATCGTCGAAGACGACCGCAATTCACCGCAGGAAGCCGCCACCGTGGCGCGCAAGATCGTGGCCACGCCGGGCGTGGTGCTGGCCATCGGCTCCTGGTCGACCACGGCCTCGCTGGCCGCCGCGCCGATCTTCGCCGAAGCCCGGATCCCCCAGATCAGCCCGACGTCGTCGCATCCGGATTACAGCCGCCAGAGTCCCTTCCAGTTCCGCCAGAACAATACCGACGACGTGCTGGCACAGTACAACGCCGATACGATCCACAAGCAGCTCAAGGCCAACCGCATCGTCATCCCGTACTCGCAGGACGATTGGGGCGTGTTCACGGTCAAGGCCACCAAGGCGGCCATCGAAAAGGACGGCGGCCAGGTGCTGCTGACCGAGGCGGTGTTGCCCGGCTCCAAGGATTTCCGTCCGTTGATCAGCAAGATCAAGGCCGCCAAGCCCGACGGCGTGTTCGTGGCGCTGCCGTATCAGGAAGCCTCGATCTTCCTGCAGCAGTTGCGCCAGGCGGGCGTGGACATCCCGGCCGGCGGCGGCATTCCGCTGACGTCGCCCAAGTTCATCGAGCTGGCCGGCAAGGCGGCCGAGGGCGTGGTGGTGCACAGCATTTTCTTTGCCGGCGATCCGTCCAGGAAGGCTTTCGTGGACGCTTACCAGGCCAGGTACAACAAGCTGCCCGACCAGTTCGCGGCGCTGGCCTATGACGCCGCCGGCGTGGGCGTGGCCGCGATCCGCCGGGTGGTCGAGTCGGGTCAGCCGCTGACCGGCCAGGCCGTGCGCGACGCGCTGGCCAATGGCCCGGCCTATGAAGGCGTGACCGGCGAGACCAAATACGAAAACGGCAACGTGAAGAAGGCGCCGACCTTCCTCGTGGTGCGCAACGGCGTCTTCCAGCTGCTCAAGGACTGACCGCGCCGCCGCCACCCTGGCATCGGCCGGGCCTGAGCGCCCGGCCGATGCCGTCATTTTCCTGGATTACTTGGCATGCTAGAACTCTTTGCCAGCCAGATCGTCAACGGCCTGGCCATCGGCCAGGTCTATGCCCTGATCGCGCTGGGCTTTTCGCTGGTCTTCGGCGTTTCCAACCTCATCAATTTCGCGCAGGGCGCCCTGTTCATGCTGGGCGCCTTCATCGCGTTCAGCGCGATGACGCTGCTGCGCCTGCCGCTGGTGCCGGCCGCCCTGCTCTCGCTCTGCGCGGTCACGGTGCTGGGCATGCTGCTGGAACGGCTGGCGCTGCGCCCGCTGGAGAACGCGCCCTATATCGCGCCGGTGCTGTCGACCCTGGCGATCAGCCTCATCATCGAACAGCTGGCCGAGATCCTCTGGTCGCCCGAAGGCCAGGCGTTTCCGCTGCCGTTTGAAGAGGCGACCTTCTTTTTCGGCTCGGCCTACATCACCAGCACGGATCTGCTGATCTTCGGCTTCGGCGCGTTGGCCGTGCTGGGGCTGTCACGCTTCCTGTCGCACTCCTGGCTGGGCCGCACCCTGCGCGCCACCGCGCAGGACCGCGACGCGGCGGCGCAACTGGGCATACGCACCACTCAGGTCAAGCAGATGGCCTTCGGCCTGGCCGGCGCGCTGGGCGCGTTGTCCGGCATCCTGGTGGCGCTGTATTTCAAGAGCGTGTTTCCGCAGATGGGCCTGCCGTACGGCCTGAAGGGCTTCGCCGCCGCGCTGCTGGGCGGCCTGAGCAGCACGCCGGGCGCGGTGCTGGGCGGCCTGCTGCTGGGCGTGGTGGAGACGCTGGCCAGCGCTTATGTCGGCGAAGGCTATCGCGACCTGGTGGCCTACACGCTGGTGCTGGTGTTTCTGGTGTTCCGGCCGCAGGGGCTGCTGGGCGACCGGCGCCTGGATGCCCTGGGCGGCGCCGGCGGCGCGGGCGGCGCGATGCCCAGTACCAGCGTGCTGGCCTCGTCGTCGAGCCAGCGCAAGGCGGTCAAGGCAATCGAAATGCCGCCGTGGGGCTTCCTGGCGGCGGGCGCGATCCTGGCCCTGCTGCCGCTGGCCACCCAAAGCGGCTACGTGCTGCAGGCCTTCGCCTACGCCATGATCTTCGCCTTGCTGGTGGCCAGCGTCACCCTGGTCTCGGGCGCGCTGGGCATCCTGTCGATCGGCCACCTGGCGTTCTACGGCGTGGGCGCCTATGCGGTGGGCATCCTGGCGCGCAATCATGGCTGGCCGGCCGAGGCCGCGCTGCTGGGCGCCGCCGCGGTCACGGCGCTGATCGCCGTGGTCGCGGCCTTGCCGTTGCTCAAGCTGGGCGGGCACACCGCCGCGCTGGGCACGCTGGCCGTGGGCCAGATCGGCTATCTGGTCTTCATGACCTGGCTGGACGTCACGCGCGGGCCGATGGGCTTCATCGGCATTCCCGCGCCGCGCCTGGCGGCCTGGGGCGATGCGGTGCTGTCCAGCCTGTCGCAGAAGTATTGGCTGATCGCGGCGGTCAGCGCGGTGGCGCTGGCGCTGACGCAGCGGCTGCTGAACGCCGACATCGGGCGGGTCTGGCGGGGTATCCGCGAAGACCGCCTGGCCGCGCACGCCGCCGGCCTGCCGGTGCGGCGCTACATCCTGCTGGGTTTCGCGCTGTCGGGCGCGCTGGCCGGCGCCGCGGGCGGCCTGTTCGCCTATGTGCAGAGCGTGGTCAGCCCGGAGAGCTTCACCGTCAGCGGTTCGATCCTGTTGCTGACGCTGGCCGTGCTCGGCGGCCTGGGCAACCTGACCGGCGCGGCGTTGGCGGGGTTTGCGCTGACGCTCCTGCCCGAGCTGCTGCGCTTTTTCGCCGAGTGGCGCATGATCGTCTACGGCCTGGCGCTGCTGCTCATGCTGCGGCTGCGTCCGCACGGCCTGCTGGGAGCGCGTTGAGATGACGGCCCATCACACTCCCCTGCTCCCCCGAGACGGCCTGGTCGTGGACGGACTCAGCCGCCACTTCAGCGGCGTGAAGGCGGTCGATGACGTGAGCTTCACGCTCGATCGCGGCGCGACCGTGGCGCTGGTCGGCCCCAACGGCGCCGGCAAATCCACCCTGATCCAGTTGCTCAGCGGCATCGAAAAGCCCAGCGGCGGCCGGGTCTGGCTCGATGGCCGCCGTATCGATGGCCTGGCGCCGGAACGCATCGCGCGGCTCGGCCTGGGCCGCAGCTTCCAGACTTCGCGCGTCTTTCCCGCGCTGACGGTCTGGGACAGCGTGCGGCTGGGCACGCAGGCGCGGTTGCTGGCCACCACCGGCGGGCGGCTGCGCAATCCGCTGGCCGAGGTGCTGGGCGAACTGGGCCTGCTGCCCGGCTGGCGGGCGCTGCGCGCGCAGGCCGACGCCCTGGCCGAAGCCGCGCTCAAGCGCTTTGGCGACCGCCTGTGGCCGCGCCGCCACCAGCCGGCGTTCAGCCTTTCCTATGCCAACCGGCGCCGCCTGGAGATCGCCCGCGTGCTGGCCGCGCGGCCGCGCTATCTGCTGCTGGATGAACCGGCCGCGGGGATGAATCCCAGCGAAACGCTGGAACTCACCGACATCCTGCTGGCCTTGCGGGCCGAGCAGCCGGTGCTCGGCATCCTGGTGGTCGAGCACAAGCTGTCGCTGGTCAGGCGCATTGCCGACCACGTCATCGTGCTCAACCAGGGCCGCATCCTGGTCACCGGCGAGCCGGCGCATGCGCTGGAACAGCCCGAGGTGGTCGAAGCTTATCTGGGGCGCACCCGCGCGCGCCCCGTCGAATCGGATGCCCATCTTGGCTGACTCCACTCCCCTCTTGTCCATTGACGCCATCGACGTGCATTACGGCGCCGTGCAGGCGCTCTATGGCGTCAGCCTCGCGGTGCATGCCGGCGAGGTCGTCTCCGTGCTCGGCGGCAACGCCTCGGGCAAATCGACCACGCTCAAGTCGGTGCTGGGCCTGGTGTCGCCGACCCGCGGCCGCATCCGCCTCGATGGCCGCGAGATCCACGGCCGGCGCCCCGCCGACGTCATCGACCTGGGCCTGGCCAGCGTGCCCGAGGGCCGTCGGGTCTTTCCCGCGATGTCGGTGGAAGAAAACCTGCTGCTGGGCGCCTATCCGCGGCGCAAGGAAAAGGCCGCCATCGCGCAGGACCTGGCCGAAGTGTTCGAGGTGTTTCCGCGCCTGGCCGAACGCCGCGCGCAGGCGGCCGGCACCTTGTCGGGCGGCGAACAGCAGATGCTGGCGCTGGGCCGGGCCTGGCTGCGGCGCGGCCGTCTGGTCTGCATCGACGAACCGTCCATGGGCCTGTCGCCGCGTTTCGTGGATACGGTCTACGACGTGCTGTTCCGCTGGAAGGTGGCCGGACAGACCATCCTGCTGGTCGAGCAGAACGCCCGCATCGCGCTGGAACTGGCCGACCGCGCCTATGTGCTGCAGCACGGCCATGTCGTCCTGGCGGGCAACGCGGCCGACCTGGCCGCCGACCCCGCCGTCCAGAGAGCCTACCTGGGCGCCGCCTGACACCCCTATCCCCTCATCATGAACGACGATACCTATCACTGTTTCGACACCGACGTCCTGGTCATCGGCGCGGGCGGCGCCGGCATGAGCGCGGCCATCTCCGCCGCCGGCGAAGGGGGCCGCGTCATGCTGGCCGACCGCAGCCTGATCGGCCGCGGCGGGGCTACCATCATGGCGCAGATGACCGTCGCCGCCGCGCTCGGCGAACAGACGCCCGACCACTGGACCCACCATTGGCGCGACACGCTGGCCGCCGGCCGCGGCCTGTGCGACGAGACGCTCGCGCGCATTTTGTGCGAGGACGGCGTGGCGGCCATCCGCCAGTTGCAGGACTGGGGCGCGGGCTGGGCCCAGGCCGATGGCCACCTGACCCAGGTGCAGGCGCCCGGCCATGACCGGCCGCGCTGCGTCTACGTGGATTTCCTCAATACCGGACCGGCGCTGGCCAAGGTGCTGCGGGCCCAGGTGGCGCGCCGTCCGGAAATCCATCGGGTGGGCGATCTGGCGGTCGTCGACCTGCTCCGGCATGGCGGGCGCGTGCATGGCGCCGTGGCGCTGCACCTGACCACCGGCAAGCCCGTGTTGATCCAGGCCGGCGCCGTCGTCATCGCCACCGGCGGACTGACGCGGCTCTACCGGCGCAACAGCGCATCGCTCAACATGGGTGGCGACGGGCTGGCGCTGGCGCTGCGCGCCGGCGCCCGGCTGCTGGACATGGAGTTCGTGCAGTTCTTTCCCATCGGCCACCTGGCCCCGCGCCTGGTCGGCTTCGACCCCATCATGTGGGACCCGTTCCGCTACAAGCTGGGCGGCCGCCTGCTCAACGCCGAGGGCGAGGAGTTCGTCGAGCGCTACGGCAACCGCACCGAGGACGGCCGCTACACCACCACCCGCGACGCGGCCACCTACGCCATTCTCAAGGAGGTGGAGGCCGGCCGCGGGTCGCCGGCGGGCGGCGCCTGGCTGAGCTTCCAGCACGTGCCGCCGGACACGCTGAAGGCGGCCTTCGGCCCCATCATCAAGCGGCTGGAAGCGGCCGGCATCGACCTCACGCGACAGCCGGTGGAGGTCGCGCCCATCGCCCACTATCACATGGGCGGCATCCGCGTGGACGCCGGCATGGCCACCGACGTGCCCGGCCTGTACGCGGCCGGCGAGGCGGTGGGCGGCGCCAATGGCGCCAACCGCCTGTCGGGCAACGCCATCACCGAGGCCGTGGCGTTTGGCCTGCGCGCCGGCCGTTCGGCCGCGGACGCGGCGCGCGCGGCCCCGCCCCTGCCGTCGGACACGCTGCGCGCCGCCGCCGCGCCCTGGATCTCGCGCTTGCTCGCTGGCGGCGCGCCGGACGCGGCCTCGCCCAACCACGCCGCCCTGATCGATGCGTTGCAGGCGCTGATGCAGCAGCACGTCGGCCCGTTCCGCAACGAGGCGGGCCTGCGGCAGGCCCTGCGGGACATCGACGCGCTCAGGCGCCGGGCCGGCGCCGCGCTGCCCGGCGGCGGTCCGCAGGACCCGCTGCGCCTGGACGCGCTGGACCTGGGCAACATGCTGCTGGTGGCCGAGGCCGTGACGCGCAGCGCGCTGGCGCGCCAGGAAAGCCGCGGCGCGCACCAGCGCGAGGACTACCCGCTGCAGGACGACGCCTGGACCCGCAACCAGACCATTGCCTGGCACGACGGCGCCTGGACGCTCGATAGCCAGCCCGTGCAACGCGAACCCCTGGCTCAGGAGACCACGCCATGACCCGCCCCGCCCCAATCGTCCAGCTGCGCGTCCAGCGCAGCGATCCTCCCGGCCGCGTCGATGCCTTCGAGGTGCCGGCCGACGCCGTCGCCTCGCTGCTCGACGGCCTGCGCTGGGTGCGCAGCCATTGCGACAACTCGCTCGGGATCCGCTATGCCTGCATCAACGCCAATGCCTGCAAGGAATGCATGATGCGGCTGGACGGCAAGACGGTCTACGCCTGTACCGCCCGCCTCGAGCCCGGCCGCAGCTACGAGGTGGGCCCCCTGCTCAACAAGCCCCTGCTGCGGGACCTGATTACCGACATTTCGCCCGGCAAGGAACGCCTGTTTCCCGACGCCGGCGGCGAAGACGATTGATCCCGCCCTGCCCGGAACCCCGCCATGACCCCTACCCTCCCCGATGCCGCCGGCAACCCTGCCCTGGAACCGGTGCGCATCCTGTCCTCGGCCCATCTGGCCAACGGCCCGCATGCCGAATTGTCCGAGCTGGAGTTCGGCCTCATCATCGCCCACAACGCCTTCAGCCGCTGGGTGGCGCGCTGCATGGCCGCGGCCGGCGAGCCGGACCTGGGCTTCAACGACATCCTGGTGCTGCACCACGTGCACCACCGCCAGCGCGGCAAGAAGCTGGCCGACATCTGCTTCACCCTCAATTTCGAAGATACCCATGTCATCAGCTATGCGCTGAAGAAGCTCGCCGCGCTGGGCCTGGTGCAGGGCGAGAAAGCGGGCAAGGAAGTGCTCTATGGCACCACGGCCAAGGGGTCGGCGTTGATCGAGGCCTTCCGCGTGGTGCGCGGACGCTGCCTGCTGGCCGCCATCGATGGCGACCTGGCCGACGGCGCGGCCCATGCCGACGCCGCGCGCCGCCTGCGCAGCGTCTCGGGCCTGTACGACCAGGCCGCCCGCGCCGCGTCGTCGCTGTAGGCGCGGCGCGCGCCTTCCGGCCGGACCGGCATCGAAGTCAACGGCCTCGGCGCGCGGGGCCGGGCGCTGCTCAGCCCGTGCGCAACCAGCGCCACAGCGTGGTCGGGCTGATCCCCAGCTGCTCGCAGGCCTTGCGCCGATCGCCGCCGCAGCGCGCCAGCACTTCGCGCACGTGGGCCGCCTGCTGGCGCCGGCCGTGCGTCGCCAGGTCGCCCGGTTCGAGTTCGGCGGCGCGTCGCGTCAGTTCCGGCGCCACATCGGCCACGATGCGCCGCACCTGCTCGTCCGGCGGCGTGTCGGGCATCTCCGCCAGGAACACCGCCAGGCGTTCCAGCACGTTTTCCAGTTCGCGGATGTTGCCGGGCCAGCCGTAGGCCAGCAACGCGTCGCGCAAGGCGTCGGGCAACGGCGGCTCGCCGGCCAGGCCCAGGTTCTGCCGCACCCGCTGGTACAGGTTCTGCGCCAGCAGCCAGATGTCGTCGCGCCGCTCGCGCAGCGTCGGCATGTCGATGCGCAGGATGTTCAGGCGGAAGAACAGGTCCTGGCGGAAGGCGCCGGCCGCGACCATGGCCGCCAGGTCGCGATGGGTGGCGGCCATGATGCGCACGTTGACGGGCACCGGTTCGCTGCCGCCCACGGGCATCACCTGCCGTTCCTGCAGCACGCGCAGCAGGCGGATCTGCAGCGCCGGCGGCATGTCGCCGATCTCGTCCAGGAACAGCGTGCCGTTGTGGGCCGCCTCGAACAGCCCGGGCTTGCCGCCGCGGCGCGCGCCGCTGAAGGCGCCGTCCTCGTAGCCGAACAGTTCGCTTTCCAGCAGGGTTTCGGGCAGCGAGGCGCAGTTGACCGCGATGAAGGGGAAATGATGGCGCGCGCTGGCCTGGTGGATGCCCTGGGCCATGACTTCCTTGCCGGTGCCGCTCTCGCCGCCGATGAGCACCGTCGAATCGACGCGGGCGTAGCGCAGGCCGAGCATGCGGGCCTTCGCCAGCGGCTCGGACTGGCCGTGCAGGTCGTCGAGCGTGTAGCGCACGGTGCGCACGCGGGTGCGGGCCCGGGTGCGCAGGCTGCGGTCGGCGCGGTGGATGGCGCCGGCTTCCTGCAGGGTCAGCACCGCGCCCGACAGGCCGGCCCCGGTCGCCAGCGGAATCCGGTTCACCACCACCATCTTGCCGCCGAGCCGGTGCACCGATTCGGCTTCGCGCTTGCCGCTGCGCAGCACCTCGTCCAGCGACAGCGCCGGCGATATCTCCTCCAGCCGTCGTCCGGCCAGGCCGGCGGCGGTGATGCCCAGCAGGCGTTCGACGGCGGGATTGAGCGCCTGCACGCGGCCGGCGGCGTCGACCGCGGCCACGCCCTCGTCGAGATTGGCCAGCACCGCGTTCAGGTAGTCGCGCCGGCCCGACTCGACGCGCTGCAGGCGGGTGATTTCGATGGCGTCCTCGATGCACGCGGCCACCGTGGCCAGCGAATACACCAGCACGCCGGCCAGCCCCATGCGCTCGGCGTAGTCGACGATCAGGCCCGAACCGACCAGGACCTCGATGCCTTCGTCCTTGAGCTGCTTGGCCTGGGCCAGCGCGTCGTCCTGGTCGCGGTAGGTGCGCACCAGGATGTCGACGGCGAAGGTCTGCATGAAGGTCTGCAGCTCGGGATACTGCGCGTGCTGGCCCAGCAGGGCCACGCGCGGCGAGATCCGGCGCGCCGTGGCCAGCGCGTTCATGACCTCGAAACCGCTGATCTTGACCTGCACCACCGGCACCGTGACGTGGCGGCGCAGATAGCTGCCGTTCAGGCCGGCCGCCACCACCACGTCGACGCGGCCCTGGCGCGCGGCCTCGTTGATGACGCTGGCGGCGGCGTCGAAACCGGCTTCGATCAGCTTGAATTCGCCGCGCTGGGCGTAACTGGGCAGGATCTGGGCGAAGGTGCGGGCGATGCGCGCCACGCCCACGGCCCAGATGCGCGGCAGCGCCGCCAGGTCGGATTCCACGGGTGTCGGGACAGTCAGCATGGCGGCATCGGGAGCGAAGGTCGAAGTGGGGATTTCATCATTGCGATGGCCGCATTTCAATTATGAAAACCCTACCCCGCCGCGCCGCCGCCCGTCCCAGGGAAGGCGCGATTGGCATGCATCTTGCTTGATGGAAAGTCATCACTCCCCTGCCCTTTCCCACCCCGGAGCCTCCCCATGATGACTTCCCCCGAACCCGACCTGCCGGCCAGCGCCGGCCTGCGGCTGCGCAAGGCGATGCAGGCCGAGCAGCCCCTGCAGGTGGTCGGCGCCATCAACGCCAACCATGCGCTGTTGGCGCGGCAGGCCGGCTTTCGCGCCATCTACCTGTCGGGCGGCGGCGTGGCCGCGGGGTCGCTGGGCGTGCCCGACCTGGGCATCGTCGGCCTGGAGGACGTGCTGACGGACGTGCGCCGCATCACCGAAGTCTGCCCCCTGCCCCTGGTGGTCGATGTCGACACCGGCTTTGGCGCGTCGGCCTTCAATGTGGCGCGCACCACCCGTTCGATGATCGCCGCGGGCGCCGCCGCCATGCAGATCGAGGACCAGGCCGGCGCCAAGCGGTGCGGCCATCGCCCCAACAAGGAAGTGGTGACCCTGCCGGAGATGGTTGACCGCATCAAGGCGGCCGTCGACGCCCGCACCGATCCGCACTTCGTCATCATCGCCCGCACCGATGCGCTGGCCAGCGAAGGCCGCCAGAGCGCGCTGGACCGGCTGTCCGCCTGCGTCGAGGCCGGCGCCGACATCGCCTTTCCCGAAGCGGTGCATGACCTGGAGGGCTTTCGCGATTTCGCCCGCGCGTTGCCGGCGCCCATCCTGGCCAACATCACCGAATTCGGCCAGACGCCGCTGTTGACGGTGCAGGAGCTGGCCGCCGCGCAGGTCGGCATGGTGCTCTACCCGCTGTCGGCCTTCCGCGCCATGAACCGCGCGGCCCAGCGCACCTACGAGGCGATCCGCCGCGACGGCACCCAGCGCGGCGTGCTCGACCAGATGCAGACGCGCATGGAACTCTATGAAAGCATTGGCTATTTCGCCTATGAAGAGCGGCTGGACGCGCTGTACGCTGACAAGGCCGCCTGACACGCCATGAAGACAGCCGGGCGCCGACCCGGCGACAACGGAACGGAGACAGACGTATCGTGCAGCCCCCCGAGCAAGATCCCTATCTGCAGGCCTACGACCCGGACGCGGAGTATGGCCGCCATTTCAGCGTGCCGGCCTTCGCCGCCGAGCACGGCCTGCAGGCCGGCCGCCTGCCCTACGTGGCGCGCGTGCTGATCGAGAACGCGTTGCGGCATGAAAGCGCCATCCACGGCCACCGGCCGCATGCGCTGGCCCTGCTGCGGGCCTATCACCCCGACGCGCCGGCGCCGGATGCGCCCGCCGATGTCTGGCTGCATCCGACGCGGGTGCTGGCGCAGGACGTCAGCGGCATTCCCAGCCTGATCGACCTGGCCGCCATGCGCGATGCGCTGCAGGCGCGCGGCGGCGATCCGCGCCGCATCAATCCGCTGATTCCCACCGACCTGATCGTCGATCATTCGCTGATCGCCGAGGAAGGCGGCCATGCCGGCGCGCGCCAGGCCAACGAGGCGCGCGAATACCGCCAGAACCGCGAGCGCTACACCTTCCTGAAATGGGCCCAGGGCGCGTTCGACAACCTGCGGCTGGTGCCGCCCGGCAAGGGCATCCTGCACCAGATCAACATCGAATACCTGGCCGAGGTGGCGACCACCCGCCGCACCGCGCAGGGCGCGGCGGTGACCTGTCCGGACACCCTGGTCGGCACCGACAGCCATACCACCATGGTCAACGCCCTGGGCGTGCTGGGCTGGGGCGTCGGCGGCATCGAGGCCGAGGCCGCGATGCTGGGTGACGCGCTGGTGCTGCGCGCGCCCGAGGTCATCGGCGTGCGGCTGTACAACCGGCCCGCGCCGGGTGTCACCGCCACCGATCTGGTGCTCAACCTGACCCGCATCCTGCGCGAGGCCAAGGTGGTGGCGCAGTTCGTCGAGTTCACCGGCGAGGCGCTGGATGGCGTGCTGTCGCTGGAAGACCGCGCCACGCTGGCGAACATGGCGCCCGAGTACGGCTCGACCTGCGCCTACTTTCCGGTCGACGAGGAGACCCTGGCCTATCTGGCCCGCACCGGCCGTGACGCGGCACATATCGCACGCGTGCGGCGCTATGCGCAGGCCGCCGGGCTCTGGCGCACGCAGGAGCGGCCCGGCTACAGCCGGCTGGTCGAGGTCGACCTGGCGCAGTTCACGCGCGTGGCCGCCGGGCCCAGCCGGCCGCAGGACCGCATGGCGCTGGAGGAAGTGCCGCTGACCTTCGCCAAGGCCACCGCCGCGCTGCCCCGCCATGAGCATGCCGACCTGCCGCAGGGCGCGGTGGTGCTGGCGGCGATCACCAGTTGCACCAACACGTCCAATCCGCGCCTGCTGGTGGCCGCCGGGCTGCTGGCGCGCAAGGCGCAGGCGCTGGGGTTGCGGCCCGCGGCGTGGACCAAGACGTCGTTCACGCCCGGCTCGCGCGTGGTGACGGACTACTTGCGCGCCAGCGGGCTGCAGGCCGCGCTGGACGCGGTGGGCTTTCACACCGCCGGCTACGGCTGCGCCACCTGCGCCGGTCTGTCCGGTTCATTGTCGCCGGCGGTGGAGCAGCGCATCGCCGACGGCTCGCCGCGCGTGGCGGCGGTGCTGTCGGGCAACCGCAACTTCCCCGGCCGCGTCCATCCGCTGGCGCGCGCCAATTACCTGGTGTCGCCGCCGATGGTGGTGGCCTACGCGCTGGCCGGCACGGTCATGCGCGACCTGCAACGCGAAGCGGTCGGCTGGCGCGCGGACGGCACGGCGGTAATGCTGGCGGACCTGTGGCCCAGCGACGCCGAGATCGACGCCGTGGTGGCCGACTACGTGCGGCCCATGATGTTCACCGAGCGCTACCGCGACGTGTTCGAGGGCGATCCGGCCTGGCAGGCCCTGCCTGGCGGCAGCGGCGCCTGCTATCCGTGGGACGCCGACAGCCTCTACCTGCGCCGGCCGCCCTATCTGGACGTGCCGTTGCAGACCGGCACGGTGCGCATCGAGGGCGCGCGCGCCCTGCTCATCCTGGGCGACTCGGTCACCACCGACCATATCTCGCCCGCCAACGAGATTCCGCCCGAGTCGAGCGCCGGACGTTACCTGCTGTCGCTGGGCGTGCCGGCCGATGCGCTGCACACCTACCTGGCGCGCCGCGGCAACCACCGCGTGATGATGCGCGCCACCTTCGCGCAGCCGACCCTGGTCAACGAACTGCTGCCGCAAGGCCCGGCCGGCCTGACCCGCCACCAGCCCGATGGCGAGATCCAGCCGATCTACGACGCGGCCATGCGCTACCGCGACGCGGGCGTGCCGGTGGTGGTGGTGGCGGGCAAGGACTACGGCAACGGCTCGTCGCGCGACTGGGCCGCCAAAGGCACGCGGCTGCTGGGCGTGCGCGCGGTGATCGCCGAGAGCTTCGAGCGCATCCACCGTTCCAACCTGATGAACATGGGCGTCCTGCCGCTGCAGCTGCCCGCGGGCGTCACGCGCCTGACGCTGGGCCTGGACGGCAGCGAGACGTTCGACCTTGAAATTCCGGCCGACCTGGCGCCGCAGGGCGAGGCGCGGTGCCTGATCCGCGGCGCCAGTGCGCCGCGGACGCTGACCCTGCTCTGCCGCCTGGACAACGCGCACGAGATGGAGATCTGGCGCGCCGGGGGCATCCTGCCCGCGGTCCTGCGCCAGGCGCTGGAGGATTCGCAGCACGCTTCACAACCATAAAGATGAGGCAGCGCCTCACGCCCTACCAAGGAGACAACATGAAGTTCGACCGACTCAAGTATCCCCTGTACGCCCTCGCGCTCGCGGCGGGCGTGATGACGGCGTCCGCCGCGAGCGCCGCCGCCTGGCCCGAGAAGCCGGTGCGCCTGGTGGTGCCGTTTTCGGCGGGCGGCCAGCTCGACAATATGACGCGGATCTTCGCCACCGGGCTGTCCGACCATCTCAAGCAGCCCGTCATCATCGACAACCGCCCCGGCGCGGGCGGCATCATCGGCTCGGACATGGTGGCCAAGGCGCCGGCCGACGGCTACACCTTCCTGGTGGCCGGCAATGGCGCCATCACCAACAAGCTGCTGCGCAGCAAGATGCCCTATGACGACAGCGACCTGGTGCCGGTCGGGCTGCTGTTCGAATCGTCCTCGGTCATCGTCGTCAGCGCCAACAGCAAGATCCATTCGCTCAAGGACTGGCAGCAGCAGGCCGGCAAGGAGAAGCGCCCGATCCTGTTCGCCACCGCCGGCACCGGCAGCACCGGCCATTTCGTCGCGGAAATGCTGGGCCAGGCGCTCAAGGTGCCGGTCACGGTCGTGCCCTACAAGAGCGGTTCCGAGAGTTCCACCGCGCTGATGGGCGGCCAGGTCGACGCGGCCTCGGAGGCGGCGGTGTCGGTGCGCAGCTACATCGCGTCCGGCCGGGTGCGCGCGCTGGCGGCCACGGCGGACCACCGCTCGCCGCTGTTGCCGGACACGCCCACCACGGCGGAACAGGGCTTTGCCCAGATCAACATCACCCACTGGGGCGGCATGTATGCGCCCAAGGGCACGCCGCAGGACGTCATCAAGGCGATGAACCAGGCCATCGCCGACGTCATGGCCACGCCCAAGGTCAGGCAGCAGCTGGTCGACGCGGGCTACGAGGCGATTCCCGGCTCGGTGGAGAAGTTCGGCAGCTTCATCGCCGCCGAGGACAAGCGGCTGGGCGGGATCGTCAAGAGCGCCAACATGAAGGCGGAATGAGCGGACGCGGGATGGGTGGCGCCGCGGCCGCCCTCCCGCGCGCGGCGCCGGCCTGTCGACAAAGGGAGGCAAGCGCCTTGCCTCGTGTTCGTCTCAGCGGTCCAGGCCGGCCGCCAGCACGTACTTGACCTCGACGTACTCTTCGATGCCGTAGTAGCTGCCTTCGCGCCCGTAACCCGAGTGCTTGATGCCGCCGAACGGCACCGACGCGGTGCCGACCGAGCCGGAATTCAGGATCACCATGCCGGCCTCGATGCGCCGCGCCAGGCGCAGCGAACGGGCCAGATCACGGGTGAATACATACGCCACCAGGCCGTATTCGGAGTCATTGGCGCGCCGCACCACCTCGTCCTCGTCGCCGAAGCGGTAGATCGCGAACACCGGCCCGAAGATCTCGGTGCGGGCGATGCGCATCGTGTCGTCCACTTCGGTCAGCACGGTCGGCTCGTAGAAGTTGCCGCCGCGGGCATGGCGCCGGCCGCCCAGCACGGCCTGGGCGCCCTGCCGCGTCGCGTCATCCACCAGCTGCGCCACCTTGTCCACGCCGGCGGCGTTGATCAGCGGCCCCACCACGAATTCGTCCTGCATGCCCTGGTCGACGCGGATCCGCGCCACCTTGTCGGCCACCGCCGCGACGAAGCGGTCATGGATGGCCTCGTGCACGTAGACGCGGTTGGGCGAGATGCAGACCTGGCCCGAGTTGCGCAGCTTGGCCGTGACCAGCTGGGCGGCGGCCGTTTCGATATCGGCATCGTCGAACACGATGAATGGCGCGTTGCCGCCCAGTTCCAGCGTCATTTTCTTCAGGTCGTTGCCGCAGGCCGAGGCCAGCCGCTTGCCCACGGCGGTCGAGCCCGTGAACGAGAGCTTGCGGATGCGCGGATCGCCGGTGAAGCGCTCGCCGATCTCCTGGGGATTGCCGGTCACCATCTCGAAGACGCCGGCCGGTATGCCGGCCTGGCGCGCGTAGTCGAGCATTCTGTAGGCCGTCAACGGCGTCAGCTCGGACGGCTTGATGATCATGGTGCAGCCGGCCGCCAGCGCCGTGGCGATCTTGCGGGCGATCATCATGAACGGGAAATTCCAGGGCGTGATGGCCGCGGTCGGGCCGGCGGGCTCCTTGAACACCAGGACTTCGGCATGCGCGGCGTGCGACGGGATGGTGTCGCCGTAGACCCGCTTGGCCTCTTCCGCGTACCACTCGATGAAGCCCAGGCCGTAGTCGATCTCGCCCAGCGCTTCGGCCAGGCACTTGCCGTTTTCCTGGACCATGAGCTCGGCGAAGACGCGCTTGTCCGCCCGCATCAGCTCGAACCAGCGGCGCAGCAGCTCGCCGCGTTCGCGGGCCAGCGTGCGCGACCAGGCGGGAAAGGCGGCGCAGGCGCGGTCGATGGCCGCCTGCACCTCGGCG
>ERZ1739169.66-NODE-66-length-32604-cov-16.563489_pt1 | contig 32604 bp, 29 predicted proteins | sample MGYA00581756_ERZ1739169 | MGnify/ENA primary metagenome ERZ1739169 (study PRJEB40789, sample SAMEA7425667) | Salamandra salamandra | biome: salamander skin | place: Germany | collected 2020-03 | study: cvxcv | reverse complement strand
AAACACCATTTTTGCTCGCCCTGCGCATGAAAATGCAATGTGAAAACGTAACCGTGCCCGGCGCTACGGCGGCAGCCCCTGGTCGGCGGCCCAGCGCAGCACGAAGCGCGCCCCGCCCGCCGGGCTGTCTGTCACGCTGATGCTGCCGCGGTGGCTCATCGCCACCCGCTGCACGATCGCCAACCCCAGCCCCGCGCCGCCGGTGCCGCGATCACGGCTTTCATCCAGGCGGATGAAGGGTTCGAAGATCCGCTCGCGATCCGCCGCCGCGATCCCCGGTCCGTCGTCGTCCACCACCAGCTCGAAGCCGCCCTCGGCACACTGCGTCAACGCGATGTCGATGCGGCCGCGCGCATAGCGCACCGCGTTCTGCACCAGGTTCAGCAGCGCCCGGCTCATGTAGCGCGGATTCAGCCGCACGTGCGGCGGCGGATCCGGCGCCACCACGCAGCGCACATTGCGCGCCTCGGCCTGGTGCGCCACCTGCGCCAGCGCCTCGCCCAGCCAGTCGCGCGTGTCCACGGTCTCGAGCTGGACGGTTTCCTCGGTGGGCCGTTCCAGCCGGGCGTACACCAGCAGTTCCGCCACCATGCTTTCCAGTTCCGAGATGTCGGCGCGCATGTCGCGCAGCACCCGGCCATGGCGGGCCGGCAGGCCGCCGCGGTCCAGCTGGTCCACCTCGAACGACAGCCGCGCCAGCGGCGTGCGCAGCTCGTGCGAGACGGCGTTGGTCAAGCTGCGCTGGTTATCGACCAACGCGGCGATCCGCTCGGCCATGGTGTTGAAACTCTCGCCGACGTGGCGGATGCCCGAAATACGCGACAGGTGCACGCGCATGCTCAATTCGCCCTGGCCCATGCGCAGCGCGGCGTTGCGCAGCGCGTCCATGTCGCGCCACATCGGCAGCGCCCACAGCGCCAGCAGGCTCATCGCCATCATGAACCCCAGGAACACCCAGACGCCCCAGGTCAGCAAGGTGTCGACCAGACCCTCGCCCGGCAGACGCACCTCGAGCCACTGGGCGGGCTGGCCCGGCAGCGACACCAGATGGGTGCTGTACTCGTCCCGCATCACGAAGCCCAGGATCTCCAGCTGCTCGCGTTCGTCCTCGTTCAGCCGCACTTCTTCCTGGCGCAGCAGCTGCAGCCGCAAACCGTAGTAGGGCCGCACCTGCTCGCGCAGCACCGTCTCGCGCTGCGCCGGCGCAACGTCGTCGAGCCGCAGGCGCAGCTCATGAACCTGGCCGCGCAGCGACTGGAAGGCGACGTTCTCCACGATCGGCCGGAACAGCGTGCCCAGGCCTTTGTCCACGAGCTGGTAAGCCACCCCGAGACTGATCAGAACCACGACGAAAACGCGAACGAGAAATTTGAGCATCGATGGCCTTCGGGCCGCCCGCCAACGGCTCGACGCGGCGGGCGCGCCCGCGTGGCGGAGCCGGCGGGGAAGCGGGAAACTGCGGGGGCAAGGTCGCGCGGCGGCCGGACGGCCGGGCCCGCGTGATCCGCGGGCGCGCCCCGGGATGATAGGGAACAAGCCCGTTCGCGTTCCGCCGTGTTTTGTGTGGGATTTGTGAAAAAAAGTGAAACAGGCAGGACAGGCGCGGCAGGGTATGCTGACCAGACCGCGCTTGCCCTGCCCCCGAGCTTTCCCTCGAAAGGACTGGAATCCCCATGGACCCGCTAGACAAGCTGTTGCGCTCCGACAAGATCCTGCAAACGTTCGACGGCGCCTCCGAAGGCGCGATACAGGCCTACGAGGACGCCTGGAAAACGCACTTTTCGGCGGCCTACCGCGCCTTCCTCAAGCGCAGCAACGGCCTGCGGTTCGGGTTCGAATTCGACCAGGCCCACCGCGCCGGCGTCTCGCCCGCGCTGGCGGACATGAACACCTTTTTCGGCATCGGCAACGGCGATCCGCACCTCGACCTGGCGCTGCTGACGCCGCGCATGGGCTTCCACAACCCGGCCTTCCTGCCGTTCGCGCCGGTGCTGGGCCTGGGCGGGGATTTCTGTACCTACGTCGAGATCAGCCAGGGCCGCCATGCGGGCCGCATCATGTATACCGACGGCGAACTGTACTCGGCGTATGCCGACCTGGACGTCACGGACAAGCCGGTGGACGCGCTGGTCGACGGCTTCATCGAGGACGGCTGGTTCATGCCGGTGGCGCCGTCGTTCGACGCGCTGATCGCGCTTTACGCCAAGATGGCCTAGGGCGCGGCTCCCTCACCCCAGGTATTCGACGTTGCCGCACACCGAGATGCTCTGGCCGCTGACCATCGCGCCCTCGTCCGAGCACAGGAACGCCACCTGATTGGCGATGTCCTCGGGCTGGGTCATCTTGCGCAGCGACACCTTTTCCACCAGTTGCGCGCGCATGGCATCGTTGCTGACGCCGCCGGCCGCCGCGCGGGCGGCGATGATGCGCTCGACCCGGTCGCCCGCCACCACGCCCGGCAGCACCGAATTGACGCGGATGCCGGACGGCCCCAGCTCCATCGCCCAGGTCTGCGTCAATCCGGCCAGCCCGAACTTGCTGGCGCTATAAGGGCTGCGCAGCGAGAAGCCCAGGCGGCCCGCCACCGACGAGATATTGATGATGGCCCCGCCGCCCGCCTCGCGCAGCAGCGGCACCGCGCTGCGCGCGCACAGGAACGTGCCCGTCAGGTTGACGTCGAGCGTGGCCCGCCATGCCGCCAGGTCCGTGTCCTCGAGCCGGCTGGTGGGCCCCGAGACGCCGGCGTTGTTCACCAGCGCATCGAGCCGGCCCCAGCGCGTGGCCAGGTCCGCGAACATGGCCAGCACCTGGGCTTCATCGGACACGTCCGTGACGCTGCCGCTCAAGCCGGGATGCGCCTGCACGGCGGCCTGCACCGCCTCCGCGGCCACATCGCAGATGTGCACCTGCGCCCCCGACGCCAGGAACTTGCGCGAGATCGCCAGGCCGATGCCGCCCGCGCCCGCGGTGATCAGGACCCGCTTGCCTTTCAACGATTCGATCATCAGGCTTCACTCCTTGGAAAATGCCGCGTCGGTCTCACAGCGCGAAGGCCGGCCGCACGCCGCTGCGCAGCGGCAACCCCAGGATCTCGCGCGCCTCGGCGGGCGTCGCGGGCTCCATGTCCATCTCGCGGATGATGCGCACGATGCGTTCGGTCAGCTGCACGTTGGTCGCCAGCTCGCCGTGGCGGTAATACAGGTTGTCCTCCAGCCCCACCCGCGCATGGCCACCCAGCAGCAGCGCACTGATGTTGGCCTCCAGCTGCGACGGCCCGATGCCGCTGACGCAGAAGATGCTGTTCTTCGGCAGCAGGTCCACCATCATCTGCAGGTGGCGAGGCGAGAACGGCATCGCGTTCTGGAAGTTGCGGTGCACGTTCATCACCAGGTTGATGAAATGCGGTTCCTCGTCCAGTCCCTCGCCGATCAGCGTGGTCGCGTCCTGCAGGATGTGCGTCGGGCTGAACACCTCCCACTCCGGCTTGATGCCGCGCGCCTTCATGCCGGCCGCCATCTCGCGCGCGCGGCTCAGCGGCGTGTTCATCAGGTACTCGCGGTCGCCGAAGGCCAGGTTCAGCGTGGTGGCGTCCAGCGTGCACATCTCGGCGCCCGCGTCCATGCCCTTCAGGCGTTCCTCCCACAGAATCTCCCAGGTACCCGGCGTGGTCTCCCTGACCATGTCGCCGTGCACGCCGCCGCCCGTGGAATTGTTCAGCACGATGTCGCAGCGTTCGCGGATGCGCTGGTTCATGTCGCGGTAAATGGCCGCGTCGCAGGTGGCCTGGTCGTCGGGGCGGCGCGCATGCAGCGCCACCACGCTGGCCCCGGCGTTGTAGCAGCGGTAGACGTCCTCGGCGATTTCGGCCGGCTGGGTCGGCAGGTGCGGGTTCTGGCTCTTGAACGCCATGCCCCCGGTGGGGGCAATGGTCACGATCACTTTGCGTTTTGCCATGGCGGGTCTCTTATTTCCAAAGGGCGCAGCGGGTTTCCGCCTGGGTGGTGAAGGCCTCGTTGCCGTCGATGGTCTGCACCACCTTGAAGTAGTCCCAGGGCGCCTTCGATTCCTCGGGCGTCTTGACCTGCAGCAGGTACATGTCATGCACCACGCGCCCGTCCGGCCGCACCACGCCGTTCTTGATGTACACGTCGTCGAGCTTGTTCGCGCGCAGGTAGGCCAGCACCGTGTCGGCATCGTCGGTGCCCGTGGCCTTGACGGCGCGCAGGTACTGGATGGCCGCCGAGTAATCGGCCGCCTGCAGCGACGACGGCATGGCGTTGCGCCGTTCGTAGAACTTCTGCGCCCAGGCCCGCGTCTCGTCCGACGCATTCCAATACCAGCTGTCGGTCAGGTACATGCCCTTCGCCGTCTCCAGGCCCATGGCGTGGATGTCGTTGATGAACATGATCATGCCGGCCAGCCGCATCGTCCGGGTCAGGCCGAACTCGTTGGCCGCCTTGATCGCGTTGGTCGCGTCCGCGCCGGCATTGGCCAGCGCCAGGATCTCGGCCTTGCTGGCCTGCGCCTGCAGCAGGAACGACGAGAAATCGCTGGTCGACAGCGGATGCTTGACCGACCCGACCACCTTGCCGCCGCCCGCCTCGACCACCTTGGTGGTGTCGGCCTGCAACGCATGACCGAAGGCGTAATCGGCCGTCAGGATGTACCAGCTCTTGCCGCCCGCCTTCACCACCGCCGCGCCCGTGCCGCGCGCCTGCGCCACGGTGTCATAGGCGTAGTTCAGCGTGTACGGCGTGCACTGCTCGTTGGTCAGGGCCGGCGCGCCCGCGCCCACCACGATGATCGGTTTCTTCTTGTCGGCGGCCACCTTCGACATCGCCAGCGCCGTGCTGGAATTGGTGCCGCCGATCAGCAGGTCCAGGCCGCGCTGGTCGAACCACTCGCGCGCCTTGGCCGAGGCGATGTCCGCCTTGTTCTGGTGATCCGCCGTCAACAACTCGATCTTCTTGCCATTGATCTCGCCGCCCATCTCCTCGATGGCCATTTTGATGGCCTCGGCGCCGCCGGGACCGTCCGGCCCCGAATAGACGCCCGACATGTCGGTAATGAAGCCGATCCGGATCACGTCGTCGGAAATCTGCGCCCGGGCCGCGCCCGCGTGCAGCAGCGCGCCGGCGATGGCGCCGGCCAGGACAGCGCGCGAAAACCTGCGTGGCATTGACAACATACCTGTCTCCTCTTATGGTTTTTTGGCTCTGGGGCCCCGAATATTCTCGGACCGGCCCCCAATGCGGACAGTCATCATGTTGACAAAGCGCCCTAGGGTTTACCTGGGCGCGATCATCACGGCGAAACGGGGAAGACCATGCGAGCACCGGCGGGCGGCACTGGCCACGAAACAGCCAGCCCCAGGCGGCGGCCCAAGCAGGATCCGGTGGACCGGATGCTGGCCGTCGTGCCCTGGTACAACGGCCTGCCTCGCCTGGAACGCGAGGTGGTCCGCGCCGAGTTGCGCGTGGTCACATTGCAGGCGGGCGAACGCCTGTTCCGCGAGGGTTCGAAATCGCTGGGCTGGTATGGCGTGGTGGACGGCCTGGTGAAATGGTCGTCGCGCGGCTCGGACGGCCGGTCGCTGTCGCTGGCCGGCTTCAGCACCGGCAGCTGGTTCGGCGAGGCCACCATGATCCGCCGCGAACCGTTCGAGTACGAAGTGGTGGCGCTGCGCCCCAGCCAGGTGGTGATCCTGCCGCGCGACACCTGCGAACGCCTCTGGAACCACAACATCGAATTCACCAAGGCGCTGATGACGCACCTGGCGCAGCGCGTGAACTGGCTGATGGCCTGCTATACCGGCAACGTGCTGCTGGACGTCGACACCACCGTCGCCCGCGCCGTCGCCGCGCAATTGAACGCCGAACAGCATGCCGGCACCAACGGCCGGCTCAGGATCTCGCAGGAGGAGATCGCCAGCCTGTGCGGCGTGTCGCGCCAGCGCTGCAACACCGCCCTGACCCGGCTGGCGCGGGAAGGCGTATTGCAGACGCATTACGGCGGCATGACGATCCTGGACCGCGAAGCGCTGTACCGGCATGCGAAGCTGAACCGGGAACCGGCGGATCATCCGGCGGACATGCCGGCGTAAGGAGGAGGACAATGGCACACATCACGAATGGCGCTGAAGCGTCCGAATTCGCGGAACCGGACGTGGAACGGACCCTGGCGTTTTTCAAGCAGATCGGATTCATGCCACCCGTGCACGCGTCGGACGGCGATCTGCCCGGCCGGGAATTCGCAGGCCGCGCCGAGATCAAGCTCGCGACATTGAGGCCGGACGAGCCCCTGGGCGTTTCATCGCCCATTCCTCCGGAATCGAAAACGTTCTTCATGAAGCTGGCGCAATTCCGCCAGGAAATGCAGGTCATCACGGACCCGACCGGCACTTACGTGTTCGAGCCTGGCGCGGAGCCGGAACATATCCCGCATCCCGAAGCGGCCGCGCCCCGGAAAGCGTGGTGGAAATTCTGGTGATGCCAGGACCTGCCCGGGCCCGCTAGGCTGACGCGCTACGAGACCGGCGCAGCTCCACCACCTGTTCCGCCCCCACCGCGCGGGCCCGCAGCTGGCCGCAGCCGCCGTCCACGTCCTGCCCGGCGCTGTTGCGGATCTTGGTCAGCACCCCGCGGCGATGCAGGATGCGCACGATCTCGCGGATGCGTTCGGTCTCGGGACGCTGGTAGTCATCGCCCTCGAGGCTGTTGAAGGGAATCACGTTGAGCACGCCGAACTTGCCCTTGAGCAGGCGCGGAATCGCGTCCAGCTCATCGTCGCCGTCGTTGATGCCCTTGAGCAAGGTCCACTGGTACTGGATCGGGTAGCCGGTGTCGCGGGCGTACTTTTCACCCAGTTCCACCAAGGCCTCCGGCGCGATCTTCGGCGCGCGCGGCAGCAGGTGCTCGCGCAGCTCGGCCCGTGTCGTATGCAGCGACAGCGCCAGCGCGGGCTTGACGGATTGCCGCGGCAACGCGTCGAACACGCGCGGATCGCCCACGGTGGAGAACACCAGGTTCTTGTGGCCGATATTGCCGTCGGTGCCGAGCAGATTGATGGCCTCGAGCACGTTGTCGAGGTTGTGCGCCGGTTCGCCCATACCCATGAAAACGACCTTCTTCACCGCGCGCAAGCGCCGCGCCAGCACCACCTGGGCCAGGATCTCCATGCTGGCGACCTGACGGATCAGGCCGCTCTTGCCCGTCATGCAGAAACGACAGCCCACGGCGCAGCCGACCTGGGTCGACACACAGAGCCCGTCGCGCGGCAGCAGCACGCTTTCCACCATCTGCCCGTCGGCCAGGTCGACCAGCAGGCGCGAGCCGTCATGTCCGGCGTGTTCGGAGCGCACCCGCGCCAGCCCGTCCAGTTCCGCCGCCAGGGCCGGCAGGGCCTCGCGCACCGCCAGCGGCAGGAAGTTGTCGAAACGCCGCCGCCAGGTGTCGCTGTCGAATGCCTGCCCGGTCAGCCAGGCGCGCATGACCCGGCCGCGATGAGTCGGCTGGGCGCCCAGGGAGGCGAGACGTTGTTGGAAATCGGAGTAGCGCATGGGGAGCGGATTTTACCGCGCCCGGCACCGGCGCCCGGCATGCCGAGCCGGGCTGGCCCTACGCCGCGATGGCCTGGGCCAGTTTCTGGATGGACAGCGGCGCGCAGCCCTCGGCATCGTTGCTGATCGTCACGTAGGCCGGCTGGCCCGCGCCCGTGATGCCGCGGATCGTGCGCGCCAGCGCCGTGCGCGTGGCGAGATCCTCGCTGACGATGGCATTAAACGGATCGTGCTTCTTCTGCGCGTCGGCATAGCCATAGGCGCCGAAGACACGGTTCAGGTTCCAGCGGCAGACCAGCGGCCCCGGCCATAGCGCGCGCAGCACCGGCAGTTGCGCGTCGATCGGCGGCATCTTGCCATGCAGGCCCAGGCAGAAAGTGGCCCCATGCGCCCTGAGCGTGTCAACCAGCGCCTGACCCAGCAGTTCCGGGTCCCGCACTTCCACGGCGACGATCACGGCATCATGCGCGGACAAGGCCTCCCGGACAGCCGCCAGCAGGCGATCCAGTTTCTCGAACAGCGATGCCGAGCGGCTCAGCATGCCCAGCGGCAGCGGGCTCAGCTGGAACACCAGGACGCCGAGCTTGGCGCCCAGGCCCTCAAGCGCCGGGCGCACGAATTCCTGGACAGCCACCGACGGATCGAGGAAAAGCGGGTTGGCCTCGCGCGTCCTGCCTGCTTCGCCACGCACCTGGGCGTCGGTAACGCTGGCGGGACATTTGACGACGAAACGGAAATCGTCATCGACCTGCCCCGCGTAGGCGGCGTACTGGCTCGCCGTCAACGGCTGCCAGAAAGTGCGGTCCACGCAAACCGTGCGCAACAGCGGATGCCGATGGTAGGCGCCCAGGCCGTGTCGGGATAGCGTGCTCGAATCGTATTCACCGTCCCAGACCAGCCCTTCCCAACCCGGGTATGACCAGGTGGAGACGCCAAAGCGCAATTGGGCCGGCAACTGCTGGGCGAGCGCGCGCCATTCCTCTCCCGCGGTAGCGGGAAGCACCCTGGCCATGCTCCGCAGGGCGGAAAGGTCGGGAGCGGCCCGAGGCGCTGCGGGATCCGGCGCGTTGGCCGACGGCACGGGCAGCGCATCGCCGAAAAGATCGTCTTGCATACTTGTGGTTCTGGCACGGGAATGGGCTATAGGGTACTTGAATCACGCCGGTTCACGCGTGCACCGTCGACGCCCACACGCCTGGTTCCCGTCCCGCCCACGGCAGGCTGCGCTCCAACTGGCCGGCCACCTGGAACAGCACATCCTCGCGGCCGGCCGGCGCCACGAACTGCATGCCAATCGGCAGGCCGGTCGCGGCGTCCTGGAACAACGGCACCGACATGGCCGGCAATCCGGCGGCGTTGAACACCGGGGTGAACGGCGAACTGCCGAAGACGCGGTCGGTCCACTGGTGGCCGTCCAGCGTTTCGGCGCCGGCGGCATAGGTCCCCAACACCGGCGCCAGGTCGGGCAGCGTGGGGGTCAACAGCAGGTCGTAGCGCGAGAAGAACGCCGCCACGCTGCGGGTCACGGCATTGCGCAGATCGAGGGCATGGACCATCTCGATGGCGCCGATCCCGCGCCCCGTTCGATAGACCGCGAGCGTCTGCGGCTCCAGGGTTGCCAGGTCGGGCTGGCGCCCCATGGCGCCCGCGATTCCGTCGATCCATGTGGCGATATTGGCGGACCACAGCACCGAGCTGGCATGCACGAACGCCTCCCAGCTGACGCCCAGCGACGCCTCGGCCTCTTCGACCTCGTGGCCGAGCGAGGCACACAGCCGCACCGCCTCGGCAAGGCGCTCCAGGATGCAGGCCTGGGTGCGCTGGCCTCCCCAGGCCTGCGGCATGACACCGATACGCAGCTTGCCGGGCTCGATGCCGACTTGCGCCAGGTAACGGCCAACCGGCGGCGCAATTGCGTACGGCTCGCCATCGGCCGCGCCCTGCACCGCGTCGAGCAGCGCGGCGCTGTCACGCACCGAACGGCTGACGCCAAGCTGGGCCGCCAGGCCGTTGATGGCCTCTTCCAGCCCGAGCCCATTGGATACGCGGCCGCGCGTCGGCTTGAGCCCGAACACGCCGGAAGCCGCCGAGGGAATGCGGATCGAGCCGGCCGCGTCGGTGGCATGGGCCAACGGCACGATGCCAGCGGCAACCGCCGCCGCGGCGCCACCGCTCGATCCGCCCGCGCCGTGGGCCACGTTCCAGGGGTTGCGCGTCGGGCCGCACAGCGTGGATTCGGTCGTGCCGCTCCAGGCGAACTCGGGCGTGGCGGTTCGCCCCAGGGTCACCAGCCCGGCCTCGCGAAAGCGCCGCATTAGCAGCGAATCGGCCGCTGCCGTGAAGCCTTGCGCCAGCCGGCTGCCGAACTCGTTTTTCCTGCCGGCCATCGCGACGCCCACATCCTTGATCAGGAAAGGGACGCCCGCGAGGGGCGAATTGCTTTCCCGCGCGGGGGCAACGTCGGCAAGGTCCGGCGACCAGCTTTCGATCACCGCATTGATCTTCGGATTGATCTGTGCGCACGCTTGCAGCGCCGTGTCAGCGAGCTCCCGCGGACTCACCTCGCCATGCGCGATGAGGCTGCCAAGCCCGATCGCGTCGTACTGCACGTACTCTGAGAGCTTCATTACTGTTTCCTATCGACCAGGGGTGGCATAGAATCGCCACTGAGTGATACTGATCAGTATCAACGAAATCCGAATGATGATACCGATCGGTATCGCCGTCAAGAACCCATGAAAAGAAAACAGAGCGACAACCAGAACGAGGCCGTGCCCGCACCCGCGCCCGCGCCGCGTGAACGCGTGCTCGCGGCGGCCGGCGAGCTGTTCTACAACGAAGGCATCCGGGCGACCGGCGTCGAGGCCATCGCCGCCCGCGGCAACACGACGAAGATGGCGATCTACCGCCATTTCCAATCAAAGGATGTGCTGGTGACCGAATGGCTGCGCCAGGTGATCGACGACTATTGGCGCGCGCTCGATGCCATCGAAGCCGCGTATCCGGACGATCCCCGCGCGCAGATCCTCGGATGGGTCACCTATTTTTCGGACGAGGCGCGCGCCTGGTCGCACCGCGGCTGCGCGTTCATCAACTCGATCGCGGAACTGCCCGATCCGGAACATCCCGGCCGCAAACTGATCGAGGAACACAAGGTGCGGCAATGGCGGCGGCTGGCCAGCCTGTGCGAGCGGGCGGGCCTGGCGTCGCCTGAAGAGACGGCGAGCGAACTCACGTTCCTGTTCGAGGGTGCGCAGGTGTCCGCGCAGAACCGGTCAGTCCGCGACGCCGACCGGCAGTTGCGGCGGATCGTCGAGGCCGTCATCGCACGGCAGGGTACGGTCGATCGTCGGTGAATGGAGCGGGTGAAGAGGATAATTTCACTTTATGAAAGAGTTTCAGCAAAAGTTGAAACAACCAATAATAATGAAATCATGCCGACGATTTTCAATAAATATGGTATTTTCAGCAAATGATGAAAGATACTAATCCAATGAAAGCGTCGGAAGCCCGGGCGGGTGAGGCGCTGCGCTTGGTGCTTGAAAAAATCCCGATCCTTCAGATAGAAGGCATCGAAGCCGAAGCCTTATCCGGCGGCGATTGGGAGCCGGACTTGACCGCTCGGCTGCTCGTCAACGGCCAACGGCACCTACTTATCTGCGAATACAAATCGAACGGGCAACCGCGGCATGCCCGGTCCGCGTTGCTGGAGCTACGGAACTACATTGCGGAGCGAGCTCCCGAGGCGACGCCTGTCTTCATTGCTCCCTACCTCTCACCTGCGGTGAGGCGATTGTGCGAAGAGAAGGACGTCAGCTATCTCGACCTGGAGGGCAACGCCCGGATCGCTTTTGGTGGCGTGTTCATCGAGCGCCTGATGGCGGACAAACCGGCGGCCGAACAGCGCGAACTCAAATCGCTGTTCAGGCCAAGATCGGCTCAGGTTCTGCGCGTCATGCTGCGCGAACCTGGCCGTGCATGGCGCGTCACGGAACTGTCGGAAATTTCCGGCGTCAGCCTGGGGCACGTCAGCAATGTGCGCACCGGCTTGATTAATCGGGAATGGGCACGCGCCTCGAACGATGGCCTCATCCTCTCGGAACCCGATGCACTGCTGGACGCATGGCGAGACAGCTACACCGCACCGTCAGGTGAACATCTGCGGTTTTACACCCCCCTGCATGGCAGCATGTTCGAAAACGCGGCCCGTACCGCGCTGCGCGCGGAGGACGGTCCTGGACGTGCTGCTTTCGCATCGTTCTCGGCAGCGCAGTGGCTTTCGCCCTACGGTCGTACCGGCACGCACTATTTCTTCGCCGACGAGGATGGCCTGCGCAAGCTTCAGGCAGCGCTGGAGCTCGCGCCTGCCGCAAAGGGCGAGAACGTGGTCATCATCGTGCCGAAGGACACGGGATTGCTTGCCGACACAGTTGAACCTGCGCCGGGCGCAGTCTGCACGAGTCTGGTTCAAACCTACCTCGACCTGTCCATTGCCGGCGAACGCGGCGCCGAGGCCGCCGACCACCTGCGCAAGGAAAAGCTTTCATGGCCCAAATGACGCCATCTCAGGAGCCCCAATCGGCCGCCGAATATGACGACCGCACGACCGCGGCCGTGAAATCTGTGCTGATCGAGATCGGTCAGATACTTGGCAGCTTCCAAGGCAAGTTTGCCATCATCGGCGGGGCAGTACCCTGGTTGCTGTTGGCCAACGAGGATATGCCCCACGTCGGCACGCTCGATGTGGACGTTGGTCTGGATGCAGAAGCGCTCGGCGACGGCGAGTACGCAACCTTGATCGGTGCGCTTCAGAGCCACGGATACACCCAGCGCGACGGGCTTCGGCGCTTCCAGCTGGTTCGCCAGGTTCCCGCGCGAGATGACGGGGAGGCGATCGACATCGTGATCGATTTCTTGATGCCGCGCGACGCGGAGATCGTCAAGAACACCCCTCCCCTGATCAGCGACTTTGCCGTACAACGGGCCGACGGCGCTGACTTGGCGATGCGGTTCTATCAGCTGGTGGCGGTGGAGGGCCCAATGCCGGACGGAGGGACCAACCGCGTAGAGATCGCGGTGTGCTCCATCCCTGCGCTATTGGCCATGAAAGGTCATGCGCTGGCGGGCCGCTACAAGCAGAAGGATGCCTACGATATCTACTACTGCGTGCGGAACTACCTTGATGGCATCGAGGCGCTGGCGCAAGAATGTCTCCCTCTACTGGAACACGCAAGCGGCGAGCGCGGGTTTCGACACATCGCCGACAAGTTCGATGCCTTCGAGGGATACGGCCCCACCTGCGTGAGGCGCTTCGTCGAAGACACGCATGCGCTGGGAGACCGCACACCCGAACAATGGCAGCAAGATGCATTCGGGCAGATTGATGCGCTGCTGCGCGCCATGGCGCTGCGAACTTGAGTCATGACCCCAGGGGCCAGGCGCGAACCTCGCGGCCTGCCGGAGCCTCCGATCACTGCACTGAAAGACGCTGCCTTACCAGGAACTCAAACGGTAATTCAGGTTGGAGCATCATGTGAGGGAGACGCGGCTCACGCGGATCTGGACGTCAGTAGCCGTCGTTGGCATTCTTTGGAATGGAGCGGGTGAAGGGAATCGAACCCTCGTATGAAGCTTGGGAAGCTGCCGTTCTACCATTGAACTACACCCGCTCGGGTGTCGTGCCCTGGCGCAAGACCAGGGCAGAGGCGAGAATTATAGCCTGGGTTTTACCCCCACAGGCCGCCCCCTCAATTGGCCGTGATGCCCGCCGCCTTGACCACCTTGCCCCAGCGGTCCAGCTCGGCCTGGGTGTAGTCGCCCAGCGCCTTCGGCCCCATGAATTCGGCCTCGGCGCCCTGCTCGGCCGCCTTCTGGCGGAAGGCGTCGGTCTGCATGATCTTCTGGATTTCACCGGCGATCTTGTCCACCACCGGCGCCGGCGTGTCCTTGGGCGCGTACATGGCGAACCAGGACGAGACGATCAGGTCGGGATAACCGGCCTCGGCGGCGGTGGGCACGTCCGGCAGCGACGCCAGGCGCGTGTTGCCGGTGACGGCCAGCGCGCGCAGCTTGCCGGCGGCGATCTGGCCGAGCAGCGGCGGCGGCGTGGTGATGGTCATGTCGACGGCGCCGCCCAGCAGGTCGTTCAGCGCGGGGCCGGTGCCCTTGTACGGGATGTGCGTGATCTGCGTGCCGGCCATCTGGTTGAGCAGTTCGGTGGCGACCTGCTGCAACGAGCCATTGCCGGACGAGGCGTAGTTGAGCTTGCCGGGGTTGGCCTTGGCGTAGGCGACCAGGTCCTTGAGCGACTTGATCGGCAGGTCCGGCCGCACCACCACGACCTGGGGCGCGGACAACACGTTGGCGACCGGCGCGAAGTCCTTGATCGGATCCCAGCCGGAGGTCGGCGTGACATGCGGGGTGATCACCTGGAAGCCCGAATACTGCAGCAGCAGCGTGTAGCCATCGGGTTTGGCGCGGGCCACCGCCTGGGCGGCGATGCCGCCGGAAGCGCCCGGCTTGTTTTCGACGACGACGCTCTGGCCCAGGGCTACGCCCAAGGGTTGGGCGATGAGGCGGGCGGCGATGTCGGTGGTGCCGCCGGGCGCGGCGGATACGATCAGCGTGACAGGACGATTGGGAAAATCCGCCTGCGCGTGGGCGGCGCCGGCGGCGGCCAGGCCCAGCGCGACGGCGCAGGCGCGTAGCGCGGGAATGGAACGGAAGGGGGTCATGCGGTTGTCTCCTTGCTGTTTTTGTATAAAGCCCCCGATGACGGGCGCGTGGGGTAAGGCAAAAATCTAGGCGGCGTCGATGGCCGGTCCGAACCGCTCCGCCAGCCAGGCGGGCGGCGCATGCGCGGCCAGTCGGGGGCCGGCGCGCAGCAAAGCCATGGGCAGTTCGCGGCCGACCAGCCCCGGCAATCCGCGCAGGATGGCCAGCAGCGCGTCGAGCGACACGCCCGTCCGCACGCCCATGCACTCGAACATGTGGACCAGTTCCTCGGTGTTGACGTTGCCGCTGGCGCCCGGCGCGTACGGGCAGCCGCCCAGGCCGCCCGCGGCAGCGTCGAAGCGGGTGATGCCGGCCTGCCAGGCCGTGATGGCGTTGGCCAGGGCCATGCCGCGCGTATTGTGCAGGTGGGCGGTGAGCGCGATGCCCGGCAGGCGCTGCGCGGCCTGCGCGCACAACTCGCCCACCTGGCTGGGATAGGCCATGCCGGTGGTGTCGCACAGCGTGATGCCGCGGGCGCCGGCGTCGACCAGCCGGGCGGCCAGGTCCAGCACCTGCGCCGCGGGCACGTCGCCATCGAACGGACAGCCGAACGCGGTCGACAGCGAGACATTGCAGGGCGCGCCGGCGCGACCGGCGGCGGCCAGCACCTGGCTCAGCTCGTCGAACGATTGCTGGCGGGTCATGCGCAGGTTGGCGCGGTTGTGCGTCTCGCTGCACGACATGACCAGGTTCATCTCATCGACACCGGCTTCCAGCGCCCGCTCCAGGCCGCGGATGTTCGGCACCAGCGCGGTATAGATCACGCCGGGTCGGCGGCGGATGCCCTGCATCACGGCGCCCGCATCGGCCAGCGCCGGGATGGCCTTGGGCGAGGTGAAGCTGGTGACCTCGATACGGGCAAAGCCGCAGTCGGACAAGGCATCGACGAAGGCGATCTTGTCCTCGGTGGGCACCATGCGCGCTTCGATCTGCAAGCCATCGCGCGGGCCGACTTCGTTGATTTCCAGGACGGGGGAACCGGTATTCATGGATGCATCCTCGCTGCCGGGCAGTGGAAATTGAAATAGCTCATGCGATCACGCCGCGCGCCCGCAGCGCCTCGCGTTGCTCCTCGCTCAGGCCCGCCGCCTCCAGTACCGCATCCGTATGCTCGCCCAGCGTCGGCGCGCGCTCGCGCACCGCGCCGGGGTTGGCCGACAAGCACGGAAACACCGCCGGCATGTCCACCGCGATGCCGCTGGCGGCCTCCAGGCGGGTGATGGCGCCGCGCGCCTGATAGTGCGGGTCATGGGCGATGTCGGCCACCGAATAGATGCGGCCCGACGGCACGTCGGCCTCCCGCATGGCCTGCAGCACCTCGTCGATGCCGCGCTCGCCGGTCCAGGCGCCGATGGCCTGGTCGATCTCGGCGACGCGGCGGGCGCGGCCGTCGTTATGCGCCAGGTCGGGATCGCGGCCCAGGTCGTCGCGGCCGATGCGGGCCATCAGGCGGGCGTAGATGGCATCGCCGTTGCCCGCGATCAGCACGTAGCCGTCGCGGCACGGATAGGCGTTGGACGGCGCGATGCCCGGCAGCGACGCACCCGCCGGCTCGCGCACGGCGCCGAACACCGAATACTCCGGCAGCAGGCTTTCGCTGAGGTTGAACAGGCTTTCGTACAGGGCCGCGTCGATCACCTGCCCCTGGCCGCCCCGGGCATCACGCTGGTACAGGGCCAGCAGCACGCCCAGCGCGCCGTGCAGGCCGGCGATGGTGTCGCCCAGCGACAGGCCGGCGCGCACCGGCGCGCGGCCGGGCTCACCATTCAGGTAGCGCAGGCCGGCCATGGCTTCGCCAATGGCGGCAAAGCCCGGCTCGCGCGCCTTCGGCCCGGTTTGGCCGTAGCCGGAAATGCGCAGCATGATCAGGCGCGGGTTCAGCGCGTGCAGGGTCTCCCACGACAGGCCCCACTTCTCCAGCGTGCCGGGGCGGAAATTCTCGATCAGCACGTCGGCCTCGGCCGCCAGCTGGCGCACGATGTCCTGCCCCTCGGGCTGGCGCAGGTCCACGCACACGGATTGCTTGTTGCGCGACTGGGCCTCCCACCACACCGAGGTGCCCTCGTGCAGCAACCGCCATTTGCGCAGCGGGTCGCCCTGCCCCGGCGGTTCGATCTTGACGACCTGCGCGCCGAAGTCCGCCAGCGTCTTGGCGGCGAACGGCCCCGCGATGAGTTGTCCGAGTTCCAGCACGCGTATGCCGGCGAGTATCTGCCCTGCCATGTCGCCTCCCGGGCGCATCCAACCAATCATGGCGGGCAGTGTGCGCCATCGCCCACGGCGGTGGAATGGACGATTCGGGAAGGGGGCATTCCCGGATCGAGAAAGCCCCTTGATGCGCCACGCCGCGGCTGAAACCGCGGCGGGCCGTCGCGCCGCCTCAGGCCGCGGGCGGCTCCTGGCCGCCGCGCAGATGCGCCAGCAGCAGCCGCGCCGCCACCGGCAGCGCGTCGGCGTCGCGCACGCCCAGCAACAGCCAGCGGCGCGCCCAGTCGTCCGACAGCGCGATCAGCCGGATCGGCATGGAGCGCGCATGCGGTTCGGCCGCCAGGCGCGGCAGGATGCCGACCCCGCGCGTGGCCGCCACCATGCGGCAGATGGCGTCGAAGCTGCGCACCTGGATGCGCAGCCGCATGTCGCGCCCCAGCCGGCCGCTCTCGTCGGCCAGGCGGGTGGCCAGGGACGTGGCCGGCGGCAGGCCGACGTAGTCGTAGGCCAGCGTATCGGCGAACGCCACCCGCGCCTGGCGCGCCAGCGGATGGCGCTGCGGCACGATCAGCACCAGCTCGTCGAGCCGGTACGGCACGGTGGCCAGCCCCGCCGCCGGGGTGCGGTCGGCGAACACGCCGATGTCGGCGCGGTTTTCCAGCACGGCGGTGACGATGTCGCTGCTGTTCTGCTCTTCCAGGTCGATGCGCACGGCCGGATGCGCTTCCATGAAAGACGCCAGGTCCTCCGGCAGGAACTGGGTCAGCGACGACGTATTGGCGGCGATGCGCACCTGCCCGCGCACCCCCCGGGCGTAGTCGGACAGCGTGCCCGCCATCTGCTCGACTTCCTGCAGCACCCGCAGGGCATGGACCAGGCACGCCTGGCCCGCCTCGGTCAGCTCGACGCCGGCCGCGTTGCGGTACAGCAGCTGGGTGTCCAGCGCGGCCTCCAGGTCCGAGATCCGCTTGCTGGCCGCCCCCACCGCCAGGTGGGACGCGCGCGCGCCGGCCGAGATGCTGCCCTGGCGGGCCACCGAGACGAAAAGCGAGAGCGTGACGAGGTCGATGCGGGCGATATTCATGGCGGGCAGGCGGCGCTAGGCGGACGCCGCGGCTGCACTATAGCGCGTGGGCCCCCGGGCCACGGCCGGGCAGCGCGCCAGCGATAAGTCCCCATTTAATCCCCAATACGGACTGCAGCCCGGCGGGGCTGCCACTACAATCCCGCCTATGACAACGAACAGCTCTGCGAATCCGCCCGTGAACACCCCCGCAACACCCGGCAACCCCGACGCGCCCGCGCCGGTTTCCCCCCAGACCGAGGCCGCGCTGGCCAGCGCCGCGCACGCCCCCAACAGTCCGGGCGCCACGCACATCCGCAGCTTCGTGCATCGCCGCGGCCACATCACCCAGGGCCAGCTGGCCGCGCTGGAACAGCTGCTGGGCAAGTGGTCCATCCCCTACGCCGCCCGCCGCCTGGATCCGGCCGCCGCCTTCGGCCGCGAAGCGCCGACGGTGCTGGAAATCGGCTTCGGCATGGGCGAGACCACCGAGAAGATCGCGCTGGCGCGTCCGGGCGACAACTTCCTGGGCGTGGAAGTGTTCAACGCCGGCGTCGGCTCGCTGCTGCGCCGCATCGAAGACTCCAGCATCCCCAACCTGCGCATCATCCAGCATGACGCGGTCGAGGTCGTGCGCGACATGATCGCGCCGGATTCGCTGGCTGGCGTGCACATCTACTTCCCCGACCCGTGGCCCAAGAAGCGCCACCACAAGCGCCGCCTGGTGCAGCCGCCGTTCATCGCGCTGCTGGCCAGCCGCATCGCGCCGGGCGGCTACATCCATTGCGCCACCGACTGGGAAGACTACGCGGTGCAGATGCTCGACGTGCTGGGCAACGAGCCGCAACTGAAGAACACGTCGGACGGCTACGCGCCGCGCCCCGACTACCGCCCCCTGACCAAATTCGAGACGCGCGGCCTGCGGCTGGGCCACGGCGTCTGGGACCTGATCTTCAAGCGAGTCGCCTGATGCTCTACCCCGCGATCGAACCCTACCGCCACGGCATGCTGGAGACCGGCGACGGTCACCAGGTCTATTGGGAAATGTGCGGCAATCCGCAGGGCAAGCCGGCGGTGTTCCTGCACGGCGGCCCCGGCAGCGGCTGCTCGCCGGTGCATCGCCAGCTGTTCGATCCGCAGCGCTACAACGTGCTGCTGTTCGACCAGCGCGGCTGCGGCCGCTCGACGCCGCACGCCAGCCTGGACAACAACACCACCTGGCACCTGGTGGCCGACATCGAGCGCCTGCGCACCGAAATCATGGGCGCCGACCAATGGCTGGTGTTCGGCGGCTCGTGGGGTTCGACGCTGGCGCTGGCCTACGCAGAAACGCATCCGCAGCACGTCAGCGAACTGGTGGTGCGCGGCATCTTCACGCTGCGCCACGCCGAAGTGCAATGGTTCTACCAGGAAGGCGCGTCGTGGCTGTTCCCCGATCGCTGGGAAGAGTACCTGGCCCCCATCCCAGAAGCCGAGCGCGGCGACCTGGTGGCGGCGTACCACAAGCGCCTGACGGGCAATGACCCCGCCGAGCAGCTGCGCGCCGCCAAGGCCTGGAGCAAGTGGGAAGACAGCACCATCACGCTGCTGCCCAGCCCGCGCCACCAGCAGAGCCACGCCGCCGACCGCGCGGCGCTGGCCTTCGCCCGCATCGAGAACCACTACTTCGTCAACGCCGGCTTCATGGAAGAAGGCCAGTTGATCCGCGACGCCCACAAGCTGCGCGGCATCCCCGGCACCATCGTGCAGGGCCGCTACGACGCCTGCACGCCCGCGCGCACCGCCTGGGACCTGCATCGCGCCTGGCCCGAGGCCGAATTCCACATCGTGCCCGACGCGGGCCACGCCTTCGACGAACCCGGCACGCTGGCGCGCCTGATCGCCGCCACCGACGCCTACGCCAAACGCTGAGGAGACCACGACATGCACATCACCCTGAACGGCGACGCCCGTGAGTTCCCGCTGGACACCACGGTGAACGAACTGCTCGAAACGCTGGGCTATGCCGGCAAGCGCGTGGCGGTCGAGCGCAACGGCGAGATCGTGCCCAAGAGCCAGCACGCGCAGACCGCGCTGACCGACGGCGACCAGGTCGAGATCGTGGTGGCGGTGGGCGGCGGCTGAGCCGCGCCGCCAGCCGGACACCCCGGGGAAAGGGCTGCAGCGATGCAGCCCTTCGTGTTTTCCGGCCCGTGAAACGCCTTCCTTCGGCGCCGGGGTTAATGATCCGCCGCAAACGCCGTCAACCTGTCAGCGGATAACGCTTTCCGGCAACGCCGGGTGTCGTCGATAATCCGCAGCACACAAGCGCCTGGGCCGAACCGGCCCGGCGGAGAAGTCCACTTCCCGGAAGCATCCGGCCTGGTGTCGCGGCCAGGCGGGACGCCTCACAACAAGACCGACCAGGGAGCTTCGACGCGTGAGCCGCAAACCTTCCCCCCGCCCCGACGCCCCGGACCGGGCCGGCGCCCCGCCGCAATTCCACGCGCGGTTCGACAGCCGCGTCACGCCCGACGCGCCGGATATCTGGCGCACGCTGGTCCGCCCCTACGTCGACCTGGAGATCGAGTCGGGTCCGCAGCCGTTCACCGGCGAGATGAGCGGCACCCACCTGGGCGACAGCCTCATCAGCCACAGCACCTGCTCGACCGCCATGCGCCATCGCCGCAGCGCGCTGGACGTGCGCCGCAGCCAGGTCGACCACCTGCTGATCCAGCTGTTCGTGGACGGCGGCACCCAGGGCGACTATGGCAAGCGCCAGGTCAAGGTGGGCGCGGGGTCGATCGGGCTGCTCGACCTGGGGCAGACCATGGACAGCCGCACCGCCTCCTTCTCCACCATCACCCTGACCGTGCCGCGCGACCGCCTGCCCACGGCGCTGCGCGACCGCAAGCTGCATGGCGCCCTGCTCGACCCTTCGCAGGGCGCGACGCGCCTGCTTGCGTCGCACCTGACGCAACTGATGCAACACGCCTCGGGCCTGACGCGCGAAGCCATGTCCGCCTCGGTCAACGCCGGCCTGATGCTGCTCAGCGGCAGCCTGTCGGCGCTGCGCGCTGCCGACAACGACGGCGAGGCGCGCCAGATGGTCAGCGACGGCATGCACCGGCTGGTCCGGCGCCACATCGAGCGCCACCTGGATTCCGACCAGTTGTCGCCGGAGACGATCGCGGCGGCCATCGGCATCTCGCGTTCCAGCCTGTACCGGCTGTTCCTGCGCGATGGCGGCGTCAATGCCTATGTGCAGGGACGCCGCCTGGACCGCTGCTTCGACGAACTGCTGCTGGCCACGGGCAACCGCATCGGCATCGCCGAGCTGGCCTACCGCTACGGATTTTCCAGCGAAAGTGCCTTCAGCCGGGCCTTCCGGCTGCGTTTCGGCGCCAGTCCCAGCGAGGTCCGGGCCAACGCCCAGCGCACCTGGGACGATGAGCTGGCCGGCGTCCGGTCGCACGCGGACGCCATCATGATCCAGGCCTGGCTCGCCGATATCCGCCAGCCCGCCGGAGCCGCCGCCGGCTAGCCGGCGCCTCCCACCGCGACGCGCCGGACGCGCGGACCCGCGCAGGCGGAACGACGAGACGCCTGGCCGCTGGGACGCTGGGACGCTGGGACGCTGGGACGCCAGGTATGGTTTTCCGGGACGTGGCGCCAAGGAAAAAAGTCCTGGATCCCGGAAGATTGTCCGCTTTCAAATTGCGGGCAATCCCATGCATCCCACCTGCCGCTCTCCCCTGCGCCTGTCGGCCCTGTCCCTGGCGATCGCCCTCGGTTTCGCGACCGCATCCGGCGCGCACGCGCAGCAGATCCTGTACGGCGGCGGCGACGGCGGCGGCCTGAACTTCAACAGTGGGCGGGGCGGCATCGGCGGCGGCGGCGGCGGGGCCGGCAGCACCCCGGCCAGCCGGGGCGGCAACGCGGTGCAGACGCTCGAACCCTGGCTGCAACCGGAGAACGGCCAAGGACCGGGAGGCGGCCAGGCCGCCTTCAACGGCGTGGCGGGCGGCGCCGGCGGGGGTAGCGACTCCAGTGGCTGGCCCGGCGGGGCAGGCGGAATCGGAACGGTCACCAACCAGGCGTACTTCAGCGTGTTGACCGGGCTGAATGGATCGAACGGCGGCAACGCCGATTCCAGCTCCCCCAACGCCGCGGGCGGCGGCGGGGGTGGCGCAGGACTGGTGTCCCTGGGGCAGAACGCCACCATCGAGCTCAACAACGCTTTCTTGCGGGGAGGCTCGGGCGGCGCCACCACGGACATCTACGCCATCACCAATGGCGGCGGCGGCGGCGCCGGCCTGGTCCTGGCGCGGGGGGGCACCATACGCCTTTCGGGCAACAGCCAGGTCACCGGCGGCGATGGCGGCGCATCCGCCGACCTCATACGCTCCGCCGCTGGCAGCGGTGGCGCGGGAATATTCCTCTACGATGGCGGAACCCTCATCGTGGCGGGCGGCCTGGTACGCGGCGGCGCGGGCGGCAGCAGCCCGTTCCTCGCGGGAAACGCGGCCGCGGGCGTGCTGAGCAACCTCGGACAGATCAGGAACGCGGGCACCATCTCCGGCGGCGCGGCCGCGTCGACCCGCGAGTTCTACGGCCGCCCCGGCGGCGTCGGCATACAGGCCTGGGGCGGCACGATCACCAATGACGCCACCGGCCTGATCAACGGTGGCGAGGGCGGTTCCACCGGCTATGACAGCGCCGCCAGTGTCTCGGGCACCGGCGGCGCGGCGGTCAGCTTCCTGGCCGGCCAGGCGGCCAGCCTCGTCAACGCGGGCAGGATCCACGGCGGCGCGGGCGGCGACGTGTATGCGAACTCAAAGGTCGCCGGCGCGGGCGGCGTCGGCATCTCTGGCGCGGCGACCGGCAATATCTCGATCATCAACAACGGCGCCATTGCCGGCGGCATGTCCAACGACGGCAAGCGCGCCAACGCCATCGAGCTGGCCGGCAGCGGCAACCGCCTGGAATTGCAGCCGGGGGCGATCATCCTCGGCAACGTCGTCGTCGCCGAGGGCGGCGCCGACAACGTCCTGGCGCTCGGCGGCGATGGCGCAACCGGCACGTTCGACGTCACGCAGATCGGCGCCGACCAGCGCTACAGCGGCTTCGACCGCTACGAAAAAACCGGCAGCGGCGCCTGGGTGCTGACGGGCACCGGCAACCAGGACTGGACGGTCAGGCAAGGGGACCTGTCCGGCAACAGCGCGAGCATCGCCGGCAACGTCACCTTCACGACGGGCGCGAACGGCACCCTGACCTTCAACCAGGCCATCGACGGCGCCTACGACGGCGCCATCTCGGGCGATGGCAAGCTGGTCAAGGCCGGCGTCGGCACCCTCACGCTGACGGGCAGCAACGCCTACACCGGCGGCACCGTCGTCGCGGGCGGCACGCTGGCCTTGAACACCCCCAATCCCGCCGGCTCGATCAGCGGCGCCATCGATGTCGGCGCGCGGCTCGAGTTCTACAGCCCCAGCACCGGCATCAGCCTCATCACGATTGCCAGCGGCGCCAGTTCGACGCATTTCTATTCCGACGCCAACGCGGGCGACACGCGGCTGATCAACAACGGCCTGCTGGGCTTCCATGACCACGGTTCGGCCAGCCGCGCCAACGTGACCAACAACGGCAATCTGTTCTTCTTCGACAACAGCACCGCCGGCAGCGCCACGATCACCAACACGTCCCGCGTCAACTTCCTGGGCCACGCCGACGGCGGCAACGCGAAGCTCATCAACGGGGCGGGCGCCATCGTCGATTTCAGCCAGAGCATCGGCGTGGCGGGCGACGGCAAGCTGTCGATCGGCCAGCTCACCGGCGAGGGCAGGATTTTCCTCGGCAGCAACACGCTGACGATCGGCGGCGGCGCCGACGCCACCGAACTCTGGAGCGTCATCGCCGACGGCGGCAACGCCGGCGGCGCCGGCGCCTCGCTGATCAAGGCCGGCAGCGACACGCTGATACTGCGTGGCAGGAACGGCTACACGGGGTCGACCACGGTGCGTGGCGGCACGCTGCAGGCAGGCGTCGCCGACGCCCTGTCCGCCAGCAGCGCCCTCAACGTGGAAAGCGCGGGCACCTTCAGCATCGGCGGCTACGACGTCGCCGTGAGCGCCCTGTCGGGCGCGGGCCTGGTCACCAACACGGACGGCGCGCTGCGCACCTTGACGGTCGACGGCGCGCAAAACTCGACCTTCAGCGGCCGCCTGGCCGACTCCCAGAGCGCCGGCCTGTCGCTGACCAAGCGCGGCAGCGGCACGCTGATCCTGAGCGGCTCCAACACCTATGCCGGCTACGCGCGCGGCGAGCGCGGCCAGACCGCCATCTACGGCGGCACCCTGCAATTCGGCGATGGCGCCAGCGCCAGCGTCAACCAGCTGGGCGGCGACCTCTTCGTGCACGAGAACGGCGCCCTGGCGATCAGCGGCAAGACCACGGTCGCCGTCGCCAACGACGTCAACCTGATCGGCAACAACGGCGCCGGCGCCGTGCTGTCGATCACCGCCAACGCGAACGGCCCCTCGCTGACCGCCGACCGCGTCATCATTGGCGCCGACGCCACGTTCAATCTCAGCGGCATCGACGGCCCGCTGGTCCAGGACCGGCTGCTGATCGACACGCGCGGCGGCATCCAGGGAGAGTTCGCCACGCTCAACATCGGCGGCTTCGCCGGCGCGGTGGACTACCTCGCGGCCTCGACCCGCAAGTCGACCGATGGCAAACAGTATCTCGCCACCTACGGCCTGAGCTGGACCGCCAACAACAGCCTGGCGGGCGGGACTTTCACCCTCGCCGACGCCGGCAACCGCTTCACCGTGGGCGCGGCCCTCGCCGACCAGGCCGCCAACGCCGCCACCGGCTGGAACGGCAAGTCGCTGACCAAGGCCGGCAACGGCACGCTCGTCCTGACCGGCGCCAACACCTACAGCGGCGGCACCACCATCACCGGCGGCACGCTGCAGCTGGGCGACGGCGGCAATACCGGCTCGATCAGCGGCAACGTCGTCAATCAGGGCATGCTGGCCTTCAACCGCGGCGATACCCTCACCTTCGCCGGCGACATCTCCGGCAACGGCGCCCTGCGCCAGTCCGGCGGCGGCACCACGGTCCTGACCGGCGCCAACACCCACACCGGCGGCACCCTGGTCGACGGCGGCACGCTGCGCGCCGGCAGCGCGGGCGCATTCGCCGCCCGCACCGCCTACGTCATCAACGGCGGCACACTCGACCTGAACAATCACGACCTGACGATGTCCGCGCTGTCCGGCGCGGGCGGCACGGTGGCGCTGGGCACGGCCACCCTGACGGTGGACCAGTCCATCGACACGGCCTACGCCGGCGCGATCACCGGATCGGGCGATCTCATCAAGCTGGGCACCGGCACCCTGACGCTGACCGGCGTCTCGGCCATGAACCTGCGGCTCGCCAGCGGCGCCATGGTGACCCATGCCAACGCCTTGCGCGGCAACGCCGCGCTGGCCGCCGGCACGTCCCTGGCCTTCGACCAACCGGCCGATGCCGCCTATGGCGGCCAACTGTCGGGCCAGGGCGACCTGCGCAAGCTCGGCGCCGGCAAGCTCGACCTGACCGGCGACTCCTCCGCCTTCGCCGGCGCGACGACCATCCAGGCCGGCACGCTGGCGGTGAACGGCAAGCTCGGCGGCACGCTCGATGTCGGCGCGGCCGGCCGCCTGCAGGGCAATGGCAGCGTGGGCGACACCGCCGTCAGCGGCACCGTGGCGCCCGGCAACTCGATCGGCACGCTCAACGTCGCCGGCAACCTGGTGTTCAACCCCGGCTCGACCTACGAAGCCGAAGTCGACGCGGCGGGGCGATCGGACCGGATCATCGCCTCGGGCGCCGCCACGATCAACGGCGGCGCCGTGCAGGTGGTGGCCGGCGCCGGCAATTACGCCAGCCTCACCCGCTACACCCTCCTGACCGCCAACGGCGGCCGCACGGGCGAGTTCAGCGGCGTCACCTCGAACCAGGCCTTCCTGTCGCCCACGCTCGGTTACGACGCCAACAATGTCTACCTGACCCTGACCCGCAACCAGATCGGCTTCCAGGACGTCGGCGCCACGCCCAACCAGGCAGCCGCGGGCGGCGGCGCCGAACGTCTCGGCCAGGGCAACGCGCTGCATGACGCGCTGCTGGGCCTGTCGGCGCAGCAGGCGCGGGCCGCCTTCGACCAACTGTCGGGCGAGGTCCATGCCTCGATCCGCACCGCCTTGATCGAAGACAGCCGCTACCTGCGCGATGCCGTCAACGACCGCGTCCGCGCCGCCTTCGATGGCGGCGGCTACGGCGCCGCCCCCGGCGTGGCTTACGAAAACGGCCAGCCGCGCGCGCTGGCGGCCGGCGCCGAGCGCGCGGCGCTGTGGAGCCAGGCCTTCGGCGCCTGGGCCCAGACCCGCGGCAACACCAACGCCGCGCGGCTGAACCGCTCGACCGGCGGCTTTCTCGCCGGCGCCGACGCCCCGGTATCGCAGCACTGGCGACTGGGCGCGGTGGCCGGCTACAGCCGCACCGGCTTCAATGTCAAAGACCGGCAATCGTCGGGATCGAGCGACAACTACCACCTGGGCCTCTACGGCGGCGCCCAGTGGCGCGGCCTGGCCCTGCGCGCTGGCGCCAGCCACACCTGGCACGACCTGTCCACGCGCCGCGATGTCGACTTCCCCGGCTTCTCCGACCGCCTCAAAGGCGGCTATCGCGCCGGCACCACGCAGGTCTTCGGCGAACTCGCCTACCAGATCCGCGCCGGCGGCGCCGGTCTCGAACCCTACGCCAACGTCGCCCACGTCAAACTGCGCACCCACGGCTTCACCGAGCGCGGCGGCGCGGCGGCGCTCTCGGCCGCGGCCGCCAGCACCGACATCACGTTCACCACGCTCGGCCTGCGCGCCGCGACCGCCCTGGACCTGAAGGGCGCGCCGCTGACCCTGCGCGGCATGGCCGGCTGGCGTCACGCGTTCGGCGACGCGACCCCGCTCGCCACGATGCGGTTCGCCGGCGGCGGCGCCTTTGCCGTCAGCGGCGTGCCGCTGGCGCGCGACACCGCGGTGCTCGAGGCCGGGCTCGACTACGCGGTCACCGCCCGGACCACCCTGGGCCTGGCCTACAACGGCCAACTGGGCGCCGGCCTGAGCGACCACGGCGTCAAGGCCAGCTTCACGCTCCGGTTCTAACCCTTTTTTCGCCCCGGCCGCCGCTGGCCGGGGCGATGCCCGTGTTTTTGCCGTCAACTGGCGCGTATTCTTGCGGACTCTGGCAACCGGCTAGCAACCTGTTACACGTTACCCCCTCGTCTCGCGACGATGGGGCGGGTCATAATCATCGAGGCTGGCGTTGTCGCCAGCGCGGACGGGGACACCTGGCCGCGCACCCTGAACGCGCTTTCTCTTTTTCTCAACGCAGCATAGATAAAGGAAACACTATGGGTCTGCTCAATTTCATCAAGGACGTTGGAGAAAAACTCTTCGGTGCCAGCGAAGCCAAGGCGGCGACGGCGGATGAGCTGAAGAAGGAACTGGACAAGCACGGCCTGAACGCCGATGGCTTGCAGATCACGGTGGACGGCGACAAGGTCACGGTCGCGGGCGAAGCCGCCAGCACCGAAGCCGCCGAGAAGATTTCCCTGGCGCTGGGCAACACCGTCGGCGTGGCCGCGGTGGACAATCAGTTGAAGGTCAAGCAGGCCGCGCCCGAGGCCAAGATGTACACGGTGCAGAAGGGCGACAACCTCTGGAAGATCGCCGAGGCGCAATACGGCAAGGGCCAGGGCGCCAAGAACACGCTGATCTTCGAGGCCAACAAGCCCATGCTGACCAGCCCCGACAAGATCTACCCCGGCCAGGTGCTGCGCATCCCGCCGCTGTCGTAGGCAACCCAACGGAATGGGCCCTCGCGGGCCCGTATCGCGGCGCAGAACCCCCTGCCTGCCGCGATGATTTGGCCAGGCGCAATGCCTGGCCATTTTTTTGGTGACGATCACGGGCAGGGGCCGGCGGTCATCGGCGAGCCCGAGGGTCGGGCCCTGCCGCCGGACACCCGTGCCGATCAGCCCTTCATGAAGCGGCCCATGCCCTTCATGCCGCCCATGGCGCGCATCATCTTGGCCATGCCGCCCTTCTTCATCTGCTTCATCATGCCCTGCATCTGCTCGAACTGGGCCAGCAGGCGGTTGACCTCCTGCACCGGCACGCCCGAACCCGCCGCGATGCGGCGCTTGCGCGAGGCCTTGATGAGTTCCGGCTTGGCGCGCTCGGCGGCCGTCATGGAATTCAGGATGCCCTCGGTGCGGCGCAGCTGCTTTTCAGCCTGGCCGCCCTGCAGCTGGCCGGCGGCCTGCTGGAACTGGGCCGGCAGCTTTTCCAGCAGCGAGCCCATGTCGCCCAGCTTCTTGACCTGGCCGAGCTGGTCGCGGAAGTCGTTCAGGTCGAACTTGTTGCCCGACTTGATCTTGGCCGCCAGCTTCTGGGCCTCGGCGATGTCGATGTTCTTCTGGGCCTGCTCGACCAGCGAGACGATGTCGCCCATGCCCAGCACGCGCTGCGCCATGCGCTCGGGGTAGAACGGCTCCAGGCCGTCCAGCTTTTCCGAGACGCCGACGAACTTCAGCGGCTTGCCGGTGACGTGGCGCACCGACAGCGCCGCGCCGCCGCGGGCGTCGCCGTCCAGCTTGGTCAGCACCACGCCGGTCAGCGGCAGCGCCTCGGCGAAGGCGCGGGCGGTGTTGACCGCGTCCTGGCCCTGCATGGCGTCGACCACGAACAGCGTTTCGACCGGCTTGACCAGGTCATGCAGCGCGCGGATCTCGCGCATCATGGCCTCGTCGATGCCCAGGCGGCCGGCCGTGTCCAGGATCAGCACATCGTAGTGGTGACGACGGGCATGGTCGACCGCGTTGCGGGCGATGTCCTCGGGCTTCTGGCTGGGATCGGACGGCAGGAAATCGACGCCGACCTGCGCCGCCACGCTCTTCAACTGGTCGATGGCGGCCGGGCGGTAGACGTCGGCGGACACCACCAACACCTTTTTCTTGCCGGTCTTGCGGCCGTGCTGGGTGTGCTGGCCTTCGCTCAGCCAGCGGGCCAGCTTGCCGGTGGTGGTGGTCTTGCCCGCGCCCTGCAGGCCGGCCATCAGGATGACGGCGGGCGGCTGCACCGCCAGCGACAGTTCGCCGGAATCGGCGCCCAGGTCGCCGCCCATGAGGGCGGTCAGTTCCTTGTGGACCACGCCCACCAGGGCCTGGCCGGGGCTGAGGCTGCTGGCGACTTCTTCGCCCAGCGCCTTTTCCTTGACCCGGGCGACGAAATCGCGCACCACGGGCAGCGCCACGTCGGCTTCCAGCAGGGCCATGCGCACTTCGCGCAGCATTTCCTGGGTGTTGGCCTCGGTCAGGCGGGCTTCGCCGCGCAGCGTCTTGACGACGCGCGACAGGCGTTGAGTTAGGTTATCGAGCATGAGAGGCGTTTCCGCTTAAACTAGTTGATTGAACGGTGGCCGCAGGCGCGGATTCCGCACTGTCGGGCGGCATGCGCCCCCAGGCCCCATCCAGACAACGGTTTCTATGTCACTAGGCATTGTATTTCACACAGCGGCCGCCTTGGCGTACGCCGTGCTCGGAGGGTCCCTCTGGATCCGCCTGGCCGGCGCCGGGGAAGTCGAGCAAACGGGCAAGATCGCCCGTCTGTGCCTGCTGGGAGCCCTGGTTCTTCATGGAATCGGGCTGCAGCAATCCATGCTGGGGGCCCCGCACCTGTTCATCGGGTGGGCGCTGGCCCTGTCGGCCGCCATCTGGCTGGGCATGGTCGTCTTCTGGCTCGAAAGCCTGCTGGTGCGCATCGACGGCCTGCAGCTGCTGCTGCTGCCCGCCGCCACCCTGGCCAGCGGCCTGGCCGCCCTGTTCCCCCAGGGCCAGTTCGTGCCCCACGCCGACAACGCCTGGCTGCGCGTCCACCTGCTGATCGCCCTGGCCGCCTATGGCCTGATCACCATCGCCGCCCTGCACGCCATGATGATGGCGCTGCTCGACCGCCACCTGCACCGCCCGCTGGACGCCCCCGCCGAACGCAGCATCATCGGCCGCGTGCTGGACTCGCAGCCGCCGCTGCTGGTGCAGGAACAGCTGCTGTTCCGCATCATCTGGATCGGCTTCGTGGTGCTGACCCTGGCCGTCGGCTCGGGCTCCATCGCCTCCATGAAGCTCACCGGCCAGATCCTGCCGTTCGACCACAAGACCGTCTTCACCCTGCTGTCCTGGCTGACGTTCGGCGTCCTGCTGGCCGGGCGCCACATCTGGGGCTGGCGCGGCCGCGTCGCCCTGCGCTGGACCCTGACCGGGTTCGGCTTCCTGATCCTGGCCTACACCGGCAGCCGGTTCGTGCTGGAAGTCATTCTGCATCGAGGCTGACGTGGGCAAGCTGCTGTTCTGGATCGTCATCATCATCGGCGTGCTGTTCGTGGCGCGCATCGCCGGCCGCATGGCCGCCGCCCGCCAGGACGGCCCCGCAGGCGCCCGCCCCCAGGGCAAGACCGGCCAGCCCGCCGCCCGCGCCCCGGAAGCCATGGTCCGCTGCGCCCACTGCGGCATCCACCTGCCGCGCTCGGAAGCCCTGCTGCAGGGCGGCCAGACCTGGTGCAGCCAGGAACACGCCCGGCTCGGCCCGGCGACCAAATAACCCGCGCCGCGGCGAGCCGCCCTCGCGGGAATAAGCGCCGGGGCATCACTATGTCCCTTTTTCCAGGCACGGCATAATGCATGTTGGATACAACCTGCTTCCTTCCCATGCCCTTGCTCCTGGATCGACATGGCTGGCTGGCGCCGGCCCCTGGTGTTTCCCGTCTGCCCTCCCCCAACTGCGACGCCCGTCCCCGTGACGCGCAGGTCTCGCTGCTGGTGCTGCACAACATCAGCCTGCCGCCGGGCCAGTTCGGCGGCCCCGAGGTCGCCGGCCTGTTCCTGAACACGCTGGACTACGCCTCGCACCCCTGGCTCGAACGCCTGCGCGGCCTGCGCGTATCGGCCCACTTCTTCATCCGCCGCGACGGCCGCATCGTGCAGTTCGTCTCCACCGAGGCGCGCGCCTGGCATGCCGGCGTCTCGCGCTTCGCCGGCCGCGAGCGCTGCAACGACTTCTCCCTCGGCATCGAGCTGGAAGGCACCGATACCCTGCCCTACACTGACGAGCAATACACCGCGCTGCGCCGGCTGACCCCGGCGCTGCGCGCGCGCTACCCCCTGGCGGCCGCCTGGGGCCACGAACACATCGCCCCCGGCCGCAAGACCGACCCGGGGCCCGCATTCAACTGGACGCGCTTCGGGCGCGACAGCGGCTTTGCGCGGCGGCAGTTGCCGACCGCCTGACCCTTAAAGGACCGGTTATGTTGAAGATCTGGGGACGGCTGACGTCCGTCAATGTGCAGAAAGTGATGCTGGCCGTGCGCGAACTGGCGCTGCCGCATGCCTTCATCGAGGCCGGCGGTCCGTTCGGCGTGGTCGACACGCCCGAGTACGCCAGGATCAACCCCAACCGCACCGTGCCCGCCATCGACGACGGCGGCTTCGTGCTGTGGGAATCGAACGCCATCGTGCGCTACCTGGCCGCCCGCTACGGCGCCGGCACCCTGTGGCCCGAGGACGTCTGCCTGCGCGCCGACGCCGACCGCTGGATGGACTGGCAGACCACCGAATGGCAGGGCGCCATGGTCCCGGCCTTCCTGGGCCTGATCCGCACCCCCGAAGCCAAGCGCGACCACGCCGCCATCGAGCTGTCGGTCAAGCGCAGCAACGCCCGCGCCCAGATCCTGGACCAGGCCCTGCAAGGCCGCGAATTCATCGCCGGCCGCCACCTGACCATCGGCGACATCGCCCTGGTGTGCTCGGCGCACCGCTGGCTGGCGCTGCCGATCGAGCGGCCGGACACCCCGGCGCTGTCGGCGTGGTACCGGCGCGTGATGATGCGGCCGGCGACGCAGGGGGTGTTGACGTTGCCGTTGGAGTAAGGGGAAAGCGCCGCGACATCTCCGGACAAACAGAATCGCGGCGCGGAACCGGCCTGTCTCACTTCCTCCGGTCTTTGAGCCAGGCCCTGACACGGCGCACCGACATCGTGACCTTGACGGACAGCATGGCGGCGCTGAACAACCATCCCAAAACCCCGCCAGCCAATGCTGCCCACGACAATATCGGCTTGGTATCGGGATCATCCAGGCTGCTCCAACCTATCCACGCAAGCGCTGGGCAAACGAAGATCAGGCACAAGACCGGCACGAAATAGGACATGTCCACGCTTATCAAAACAAATCGCCGTCTGAACCCCGGCGTGCAGTGGAGCGTGGAGACCGGCAGGTCCTTGACGAGCTTTTTGTGTTGAACGTGAGTCACGGCGACCAGAAGGATCCCCAGCGCCAGCGACAGCCATAAGAAGCCGGCGCGAAACAGAGCCGGAATGGTCAGAATCGCCGTACCGGTCGACGCCGCAGTCAGCCTCTGGATCGCCCTCATGGTTGCTTCGTCGACGATGTAGCCGGGCTTGTTCCAGCCCATTCTGCCGTAGTAGATGATGGTGCCGTCTTCCAGGGTTTCGAACAGCCCTCTCGGTCCCAAGTTCATGTCCCATCTCGATGGACAATTCGTCCGCACGGTCGTGGCACGACTATCTCCCGCGCCCGCCGACCCGCGCCTTGATCTTGGCAAACAGGAAGGCGAAATTTACTGCCCACGCCGCAAACGCGACGATGACGACCGACCATATCAAGGCCGGGCTCAATCGGGATGCGCCATCAAGCTTGGAAAATGCCAGGGCGGCGACAGCGGGCAGCAGAAAGATGTTAGGCACGATCAAGGCATAAGACATGCTTCTGCCGATCAACATCACCCTCTTACTGAACCGGGGCCGTGGATATAGCGAAACCGGCAGTGTCTTGATGAGCCTGTTGTGCCGATGACCTGCCCCCAGACTTAGTACGGCACCGAAATAGAGTCCAGGGTTAA
>ERZ1739169.65-NODE-65-length-32923-cov-14.040678_pt1 | contig 32923 bp, 27 predicted proteins | sample MGYA00581756_ERZ1739169 | MGnify/ENA primary metagenome ERZ1739169 (study PRJEB40789, sample SAMEA7425667) | Salamandra salamandra | biome: salamander skin | place: Germany | collected 2020-03 | study: cvxcv | reverse complement strand
AGTGCATCTCTGTTGCCCGGTTCGGCCAATTCAATATTGGAGTTGATTGATAATGCGCTACCACTTCTGTTCATGACTTCGATGAGGTGGCTAAATGGCTGCAGAACAACAATCAACTGGTGTTGATGGGTTTACTGTTTTTGATGCGTCAGCTTGGATGCCTGTGTACGGCGAGTGGTGCGGTCCTGGATGGTCTGCTGGGCAGAGAAATCCAAATATAACAATTCAGCAAATGCTGGACAGTCCTGTACTGATGCTTCCGGGAGGCCAGGCGAGTATTATCGACACAATATGCAAGGCGCACGACATCGCTTATGCGAAGGCAGCGGGGCAACCGAACGAGGCATATTTGATTGCGGAGGCAGATAGCGCTCTGCTTGAAGCGTTGCGAGCGGTGGATTTTAAGTCGCTTCCCGAGCAGGAAGGCGGGTATGCGACGTTTATGGCATTTGCTTTCTATCACAAGTTGGTGATTATCGACTGGCCTCGTATGGGTGGTGAGGCGGTATGGAGTAAAGTAAAGGGGCTCACCGCTTGGGTAATGAGCTTGCTGGATCGGCTCAATGGCCTGACATATACGGACATTTTTGGCAGTACCATTGTTGGGACTTCATTTTCAGGAAACGTGGAAGGCCTGGCGTATGTAATAAAGGGAGTGACCGGCACAAGACCTGGTGGTAGAACTGCGACATTCACTCATTACAGGGACGGCTATCAGGATCTCTATTCTGGCGTTGATAGTGCTTATGACCCCAATACGGGTGCAGTCCTCAAAGTATGGGTTGACGGAACGATTACTCTAATTGAGGGACTTCGTCAGATGCAGTTGACCAGCCCATCGGCGAGTGGTGTGCCACAACCATTGGCTGGAAGTTTCGTTAACCCTGTGCCCGGCGCGGGCAAGGACCCTAACGCAGCGCGATTTTTCTGGAACGGGTTTTACGTTTTTGACGGCACGCGATGGTCGAAAAAGGCATCCGGAGAATTCGATGCTTGGGTTTGCGTCTCTAATGAATGCGTAGCCGTACCCAAGATGGCACGATAAATGCTGAACATCGGGCCTAGTTGCTGCCCGATTGCCTCATGCATCGCAAGCGTTTACCCAGGAATGAGATCGTCGAGCGCGCAGGAGCGAGTAACTGGCCGGGCGCGCGAGGTCTCGCCGGGCTGGAACGTGGCGGCCGGTTGGTCGCACTGGACCGCGCGTGACGGCGAGGGCAGCCCGATCCAGACCGACCAGCCGCGCAGCCTGGTGCGCCTGTTCACGACCTATCAGTTGCCGGGCGATTGGAACCGGTTGACGGTGGGCGGCGGCGTCAACTGGCAGAGCCATGTCTACACGATCGCCAACGGTCCCAATGGCGAAGAGCGCGTGGGGCAGGGCAGCTATGCGCTGGTCAACCTGATGGCGCGCTACAAGTTCGACAAGAGCCTGTCGGCGCAGCTGAACGTCAACAACCTGATGGACCGCAAGTACTACTCGCAGATCGGCTTCTACAGCCAGGGCGCGTGGGCGGCGGGGCGCAGCGCGACGTTGACGATGCGGTATCAGTATTGAGGAAACACGCGGGCGCTACGGCACGATGACGATGGCGCCCGCGTTCTCTCTTTTCTCCGCCATGCGATGGGCATCGGCGATCCGGTCCAGGCTGAAGCGGGCCGAGATCGCCGGCTTGATCCAGCCCTTGTGCAGCGCCTCGAAGACAGCCGCGGCGTTGGCCCGGAAGGTGGCGGCATCGGCATTGTGTGGAAACACGGAAGGCCGCGTGAGAAACAGGCAGCCTTTCTTGTTCAGCAGTTCGGGGTCGATGGCAGGCGCCGGCCCCGATGCCGCGCCGAACACCACGACGGTGCCGAATTTCGCCGCGCAGTCCAGCGAGCCCAGAAAGGTATGCCGCCCGACGGAGTCATACACCACCTGCGCCTTGCGGCCGCCGCTGGCCGCGATCACCCGCTCGACCCATCCTTCCTCGCTGTAGTTGATGGCATGGTCGCAGCCCGCCTCGCGCGCGATCCGGCATTTCTCGTCCGATCCCGCCGTGCCGATGACGACGGCGCCCAGGGCCTTGGCCCAGCTGCTCAGGACTTGCCCCACGCCACCCGCGGCGGCATGGACCAGCACGGTATCGCCGGCCTTCACGGGATAGGTCCTGCGCAGCAGGTATTCGGCCGTCATGGCCTTGAAGAACACGGCTACCGCATTCAATTCATCGACGCCGTCGGGAATGTGCGCCAGCTTGGTGGCGTCCACATTGCGGCGGTCGGTGTAGGCGCCGATGCCGGCGTTCATGTAAATGACGCGGTCGCCCACGCGGAAATCCGTCACGCCCGGCCCGACGCTTTCCACCACGCCGGCGGCTTCATGTCCCAGCCCCGTCGGCAGGGGCAGGGGATATTTTCCGGAACGCTGATAGATATCGATGTAGTTGAAGCCCATGGCGATCTGCCGAAGCTGGACTTCCCCCTGGGCGGGCGGGGCGATTGCTTCTTCCCGAAGCTGGAGCACGCCAACGTCTCCGAAAGCGTCCAATTGGATCAAGCGGCGGGAAATTGCGGCTGCGGGCATGCGGATCTCCAGGGTGGGAATCAGGGTGCCCGCCCAGCATAATTCATAATTATGGAGAAAAGCGATGCTGGTTTTCGAGAGGGGACCCGCCGGGATCGATACCCGGCAGGCTCAAACCGGCTTGGCCTTCAATGCAGCTGATCCGAGCCCTGTGGCTGCAATCCCGCCAAGGCATTCCACTCGGGATCCTTGTACATGTGCAGTTGGATGGGATAGACCGGATGCCCCGCCAGGCAGGCGTTGAACGCGTCCAGGAACGCCTCGACGTCGTGCGTGTAGAAACGCCATTCCTTCTGGTGGTTGCCGGTCAGGCAAGCCACCTGCACCGCCAGCGCGGAGTCGTCGAAGCCGCGCTCGATGGCTTCTTCGAAGGCGTTGGTGCTTTGCTTGTCTGCTTCATTGGGCATGCCGTTTTCGATGCCCGTGTACGGCCAGGAAATGATGACCAGGTTCTCGTTGACCTGGCGCGCGGGCGCAGGCGGCAGGCCGGTGCGGAAACGGACCACGACCAACAGATCGTTGATGCGGGCTTCGCCCACGGACCAAAGATCGCCTGGAAAAATACTGCTCATTGAATCGAATCCTGTGTGGCTGGCCGGGCTTGCGGGCTCGGCGCTTGTTATGGCTCGGCAGCGTTGCGCGCACGCGCTGACGAGGGAAGGTCCGCATTATCGATGGCGGATTTGCGTGTGTCCCCAATAAAGTGCAACGGGATTTTTCGTCAGGCCGACGAGCGCGGATTCACTTGCGCGGGTACGAACCCAACAACCGTATCCCCGGATGGGCCGCCAGCACGGACGCCAGCGGCTCCTGCCGGGCGTGGCCGGCCACCTCGATCACGTAGCGATGCGTGTCCAGCGTCTTCTTGCTGGGTCGCTCGTAGAGGGTCAGCACCGGCACCTTGGCGTCGACCAGCGCCGCCAGGGTGTCGTTGAACCTGTCGTCCGACGTGTCGACCAGCAGCGAGGTCTTGTCGCGCCCCGTCGGCGCGGGCATCGCGCGGCCCAGCACCCACCAGCGGGTCACGTTGTGCGGCCCTTGCTCGATGCCATCCACCAGCGACACCAGCGAATAGACCGATGCGCCGACCTTGGGGCCGAACGACGCCTTGTCATGGCCCGGACTGTCGGCCACCGTCTTGGCGGCGGCGCCGCCGCTGGCCGCTTCGGTGCGCTTGACCGCGGGCATCTCGCGATCGACCCACGGCTTGACTTCCTCGAACGCGACCGGATGCGCCAGCACTTCCTTGACGTCCGCCAACTTGGTGCCGGGCCTGGCCAGCAGGCTATAACCCAGCATCTTTGGATACTCGGCCACGATCATTACGTCCGGCAGGTCCAGCACGGCGTCCAGATAGCGCGTTACGCCGACGACCGACGTCGTGACGGGCACGCACGCGTGTTCGATCTTGCCGGACTGGTAGCCCTTGAACAGGTCGTCGCGCGACAGCGCGACCAGGTCCGTGGGACCGAACAGGTCCAGACAGGCCTGGTGCGTCCAGGAACCCGCGGGTCAGGCGCCCGCGTTGCCATACTCTACAACGGCAATGTCACGGAAGGCGCGGATCAGCGCCAGCCGTGGCGATCCGCGCGACCAGATCAGGCCGAAGCGGCGCGGCTCGCAGGGCTCGGGTAGCGGCAGGGCGAGCAGGCCGAGCCGTTCGATCGCGCCGTTGGTGGAACGCGGCAGGATCGCCACGCCCAGGTCGCGGCTGACCATCACCGCGATCGATTCGATGGCGTTCAGCTCGAACCGTTCGCGCGGTGTGATGCCGACGCGCCGCAGGTAATCGTCGATGTGTTGGCCGCCCCAGTCGCTGCGCTGGTAGCGGATGAACGGCTCCGCCGTCAGCAGGCTGTGCGGGTGGCGCCCGGCATGGCGCGGCGCCGCCGCCAGCACGTAAGGTTCTTCGCGCAGCAACTGCCAGCCCAGGCTCTTGGACAGCGGGTAGGGCGCTTCCAGCGCGATGGCGGCGTCCAGTTCACCGCTTTCGATGGCGGGGTAGAAGCGCGCCGAATGGCCAGGCTGGATCTCGACGTTGATCAAAGGATGGCGCCGCACCAGGTGTTCCAGGATGGCCGGCACCATCGAATTCAGCGCCGTGTTGCCGGCGCCCAGCCGCAGCTCGCCCATCATCTCGTCGGAGCGCGCCAGGTAGCGGATCTTCTCGATCCGCTCCAGCACCTCGCGCATCGGCCCGATCAGTTCGGTGGCCTTGGCGGTCAGGTGCACGGTGCGGCCGGCGCGCGCCACCAGCGCCACGCCCAGCTCCTGTTCCAGCTTGCGGATCTGCTGCGCCACCGCGCCGTGGGTCAGCCCCAGGCGGCGGGCGGCCTCGGCCATGGAGCCATGGCGCGCCACGGCGGCCAGCGTGTGCAGGAAGTCGGTGTTCATGATGATAGATATTCTATCGTCTTATCGTAATTTGGCTGTCCCCGATCGCACGTCTCCAGCGCCACAATGCCCCCAGGAGACATCAATGAGAAGCAAGCTTTTCGTCCCGGCCTCGCGTCCGGAACTGTTCGACAAGGCCCTGGTCAGCGCGGCCGATGCGCTGTCCTTCGACCTGGAGGACGCGGTCGCGCCGCCCCGCAAGCAGGAAGCCCGCGCCGCTTTGGCCGCCTGGCTGGGCGCGCCCGCGGTCGCCACGGCCAATGCGCAACATCCCAAGAAAATTATCGTCCGCGTCAACGCCGCGGACACCCCCGACTATCCCGCCGACCTGGCTGCGCTGCGCGGCCTGCCCATCGACGTGCTGAACCTGCCCAAGGTCGAAAGCGCCGCCGCGTTGCGCGCCGCGATCGACGAGGCCATGGAAGCGGGCTTCGCCGGTGAATTCCTGGTCACCGTCGAAACCCCGCGGGCGCTGGCCGACGCCGCGCAACTGGCCGCGGCCCATCCCCGCGTTGCCGGCTTGCAGTTGGGCCTGGCCGACCTGTTCGAGCCGCTCGGCATCGAGCGCTACCAGCCCGACACGCTGCGCATGGTGATGCTGTCGCTGCGCCTGGCCGCGGGGTGCGCCGGCAAGTACGCCATGGACGCGGCCTATGCCCGCGTGCGCGACGCCGACGGCTTTCGGGCCGAGGCGCAACTGGCGCGCTCGCTCGGGTTCCTGGGCAAGTCGTGCGTGCATCCCAGCCAGATCGCCATCGCCAACGAGGTGTTCGGTTTCAACGCCGAAGAGGTCGCGCAGGCCGAGCGCATCGTGTCCGCCAGCCGCGAGCATGACGGCGTCGGCGCCTTCCTGCTCGACGGCAAGATGATCGACGCCCCGTTCGTGCGCCGCGCCCAGGACGTGCTGCTGGCCGCCGGCCGGGTAGCGTGAGGCCGGTCCCGACACCGACAATGAGTGAATTCCCCATGCAACAAGCATCCCCCGCCGACCTGCCGCTGGCCGGCATCAAGGTCCTGGACCTGAGCGCCTATATCGCCGGCCCCTATGGTTGCGCCCTGCTGGGCGACATGGGCGCCGACGTCATCAAGGTCGAGCCGCCCGAAGGCGACAACCTGCGCAAATACCCGTCGACGCTGGCCAGCGAAAGCCGCGCCTTCCTGGGCATCAACCGCAACAAGCGCGGCCTGTGCCTGAACCTGAAGGAAGCCGCCGGCCACGAGATCCTGCTGCGCCTGGTGCGCGAGGCCGACGTGCTGGTCCACAACTTCCGGCCCGGCGTGCCCGAGCGCCTGCGCATCGACTTCGCCACGCTGTCGGCGGTCAACCCGCGCCTGGTCTATTGCGCCATGACTGGTTATGGCGCGGTCGGCCCGATGGCGCGCCACGCCGGCTACGACCAGGTGCTGCAGTCCATGACCGGCATGTGCGCGGCCCAGGCCAAGGCCGACGGTCCGCCCGAGGTGCTGTACGGCTCGGTGGTCGATTACTACGGCGCCGCGCTGATCTCGAACAGCGTGGCGGCGGCCCTCTACCGCCGCGAGAAGACCGGACGCGGCCAGGCGATCGAAGTCTCGTTGCTGGGCAGCGCGCTGGCGATGCAGTCGGCCCGCCTGGTGTGGGCCGACGGCGAATCGCGTCACATCGAGCGCGACATGCGCTCGGGCGGCATCACCGGTATCCATCCCACCCGCGACGGCCACCTGTACCTGTCGGCCAATACGCCGCATTTCTGGCGCGCGCTGTGCGGCCACCTCGACCTGCCTGAGTTGGCCGAACACCCCGACTACGACTCCGTCAAGAAGCGCGCGGCGCAGGCCGCCGTGCTGGTGCCGCGGGTGCGCCAGGCGCTGTCGCGCGCATCGGCGCGCGAATGGGCCGAGCGCTTTGGGCAGAGCGTGCCTTGCGCCGAAGTGCGCCCGGTCGAGGACATGTTCGACCATCCCCAGGTCGAGGCCATGGGACTCATGCGTCCGTACCACAACCCGCAGGCCGGCGATTACCTCGGCCTGGCGCAATGGGCCCATTTCGGCGACGCCGCGCAAACGCCCGTCGGCGAGCCCGGGGCAGGGCACGGCGACTCCGGAGCGGGACGCGGCGAGTCTGGGACGCGGCGCGGCGCGCCCGGCCTGGGCGAACACAGCGAAAAAATTCTGTCCACCCTGGGATACACCGCGTCCGAAATCGACCGACTGCGGCAATCCTCGGTGGTGCAATAGCCAGCAAAACGATCACAAGACTCGTCCGAGACAGAACGAGGAGACAAAAAAATGCGTCCACGCTACCAGAAGCGTCCCGAAGGCTCCAACTGGGGTGATTTCGGCGACGACGACCAGCTCGGCACCCTGAACCACCTGGACCGCCAGGCGCGCCTGGCCGCCGTCGCGGAAATCCGGGAAGGGCTGTCTTTTTCCCTGAGCCTGCCATTGACGGTGCCGCGCGCGCCCGTGCTCAACCCGCGGCGCAAGGGCCCGGTGATCCAGCCCGCCGAGAAGAACGGCGTGCCGGTCTACCGCTATCCCCTGGCGCGCGACGTGCCGGGCGCCACCGACGTCGTCAGCGACGACCGCGTCACGCTGTCGCCGCAGTACTCCACGCAATGGGACGCCCTGGGCCACGTCGGCGCGATGTACGACGCCCACGGCACCGGCCAGCCGCAGCCCACCGGCTACAACGGGTTTACCGTCAGCGAACCGCGCGCCGACGGCTTCACCGGCACGCAGGACCTGTCCATCGCGCCCATGGCGCGGCACGGCATCCAGGGCCGCGGCGTCATGGTCGACCTGCGCGCCCGCTTCGGCGACGCGCATCGCAAGGTCTCGTACCAGGACCTGATGGACGTGATGCAGGCCGACGGCGTGCAGGCGCGTCCCGGCGACATCCTGTGCCTGCACACCGGCCTGGCCGACCTGGCGCTCACCCTGGGCGACGACGAACAGGAACGGCTCAAGACCAGCTGCTGCGTGCTGGACGGCGCCGACGCGCAATTGCTCGCCTGGATCAAGGACAGCCGCATCGCCGCCATCGCCGCCGACAACCACGCGGTGGAACTGCGCAACCATCACCTGGAATCGGGCAGCGGGCCGCTCTTGCCGCTGCACGAACAATGCCTGTTCAAGCTGGGCCTGCCGCTCGGCGAACTCTGGCATCTGACCCCGCTGGCGCGCTGGCTGCGCCAGCATGGCCGCCACGCCTTCTTCCTGACCGCCGCACCGATGTACGTGCCCGGCCTGGTGGGCGCGCCGGTCAACCCCATCGCGACCGTCTGACCTCGGGCGGATCGCGCCACGATCCTTGATCGATTCAACATCCCCGCAGGGGAGACGTGAGGAGCACACATGAAGAAAACCCGTCACGCGGCCCTGGCCGCATTGCGTCCCGTGGCCGCCGCGTTGGGCCTGGCCTGCACCCTGGGCGCGGCCCAGGCCGCCGGCTACCCCGACCAGCCCATCACCGTGGTGGTGCCGTACTCGGCCGGCGGCGGCGCCGACAACGCCGCCCGCATCATCGCGCAAGGCATGGGTGAAGTCGCCGGCCAAAGCGTCGTCATCGAGAACAAGGGCGGCGCCAGCGGCTCCATCGGCGCCGCCTACGTGGCCCGCGCCAAACCCGACGGCTACACCGTGCTGTACGACGCCTCCGCGTTCTCCATCAACCCCGTGCTGCGCAAGCTGCCCTACGACGCCAAGAAGGACTTCATTCCCGTCTCGCAGGCCGTCAGCGTGCCCAACATCCTGGTCGCCGCCACCGGCTCGGCCTTCAACAGCCTGCCGGACTTCATCAAGGCCGCGCGCGCCAATCCCGGCCGCTACACGTATGCCTCGTATGGCCCGGGCAGCCTGGCGCAGATGGCCGCCGAACTGCTCAAGAAGGATGCCCAGATCGACGTCGTGCACGTCCCGTACAAGGGCGGCGCGCCGGCCATCGTCGACGTCATGGGCGGGCAGGTCGACGTCTACTTCGCCAACGCCGCGTCCAGCCTGAACTACGTCAGCACCGGCAAGCTCAAGGCGCTGGCCGTCTCGTCGGCCGCGCGCATGCCCGACCTGCCCAACGTGCCCACGGTCAGCGAAGGCGGCGTCAAGGCCTTCGACGTCGTCGAATGGAACGGCTTCTTCCTGCCCGCGGGCGGCGACCCGCAAGTCGTCGCCAAGTTGCAGGACCTGGTGCAGAAAGCGCTGGCCCGCCCCGAAACCCGCGACAAGCTCGCCAAGCTCGGCCTGACCCCGGTCGGCAGCAGCGCGGCGGACTTCGCCAAGTTCGTCGACGCCGAGCAGGTCCGCTGGGCCGAGGTCGTGAAAACCAATAACATCACCGTGAACTGATCGGAAGGGGCGGGCAGCGCCGTTGCCCGCCCCGCCGATGCAAGCCCCCAAGGAGATGCCGCAATGAGCCGGGAAGACGATTTCGAGCGCGGCCTGGCCAACCGCCGCGCCGTGCTGGGAGAAGAATGGGTGCAGCGCTCGCTGGACCGCGCCACCACCTTCACCGCCGACTACCAGAACCTGATCACCCGCTACGCCTGGCACGACATCTGGAGCCGTCCGGGCCTGCCGCACAAGGCGCGGCGCATGATGGTGCTGGCGGTGACCCTGTCGCTGGGCCGCTGGGAGGAATTCGAGCTGCACGTGCGCGCCGCCCTGACGGCGAAGGACGAATCGCGGCTGAGTCCGGATGAACTGAAGGAAGTGCTGCTGCAGAACGCGATCTACGCGGGCGTGCCGGCGGCCAATACCGCGTTCAACCTGGCGCAGGGAATTCTGCGCGAGGTGGCGGAGGAGATCGGGTATGTGCTGGCGCCGGCGCAGGCGCGGCAGGCGGATCTGTTTGGAGACGGCGGCAAGTGAGCCTGGCATGGCGGGCGCATCGGTGACGCCTGCAATGACCGGAGAAAAGCGGCCTGCGTCCCGCGCGGACGGCCCCCACGACGCACAATGTCCCATTAATCGCGCCGTTCTGTCTCAGCGCGCGGTATTTGCGTTTCTTATCTCGATCATCCGTGTAAATTCGCCCACGCTTTCACGCTCCAGACGGTCGCCACGGCGCGACCGGCCGCGATGAAGCGTTCCGCAATTCGACTGATGCTCAAGATCATCCATGCTCGCAAAACTACGTCGCAAGGCAGGCTGCGCTCTCTTTCTCTCCCTCGGTATCGGCGCCGCGCTCGCAAGCGGGGCGGGGAACGAGCCGGATCCCGCGATCACGGACCCGCATTTTCAGCTGGCGCCGGGCTATCTGCCAAAAGAGCGCCTGCCCGACAGCCTGGAACTGCTCGGGCCGCCGCCCGCCGCGGCCAGCGCGGCGCTGGCGCGCGATGAAGAGGCCAGGGCGGCGACCGTGCCCCTGCGCAATTCCGCGCGCGCCACGCTGGCCCGCCTGGATGCGGATCTGCAGTTTCCGCAACCGGCCCGCAGTTTCTCGTGCGCCATGGGCTTTGCCATCACCGAAGGGCAGACCCCGCACCTGTACCGGCTGATGCAGAAAGTGCTTACCGATGCCGGACTGTCCACTTACGGCGTCAAGAACACCTACAACCGCGCGCGGCCGTTCGTGGTCCACGATGAAGGCACGTGCTTTCCGGAACAGGAACCGCTGTTGCGCAAGGATGGCTCATACCCGTCGGGGCACACGGCGGCGGGCTGGGCCTGGGCGCTGGTGCTGGCCGAAGTCAATCCCGAGCGCGCCAATCGCCTGCTGCGGCGCGGCCTGGAGTTCGGGCAAAGCCGGGTCATCTGCAACGCGCATTGGCAAAGCGACGTGGACGCCGGCCGCACGATGGGCGCGGCCACGGTGGCGCTGCTGCGTGACAACGCCGAGTTCGTGGCGGACCTGAATGGCGCGCGCCAGGAGGTGCGGGCGATGCAGGCCGCCGGGTCGGCGCCGGGCCTGGATTGCGCGGCGGAGGAAGCGGCGCTGTCGCAACCGCGATGACGCGTTCTCCCCTTATCACGCTGCCGCATCGAGACACCATGAAATCCTTTTTCGCCGCCCTGATTGCCCCGAGTCTGGCGCTGGGCCTATGCCAGGCCGCGTTCGCCGATGGCGCCCTGCCGATCAGCCCATTGATGGACAAGTCATCGCGCTCGGCCGCGCAGTGGCAATTCAACGCCAGCCCCTACGCCTGGGCGTCAGGCATCCGCGGGACGGTGGGCCAGTTCGGCCAGCCAGCGACCCGCCTGGACTCCAGCTTCAGCGACGTGATGAGCGAGCTGGACCTGGCTTTCATGGGGGCGATGGAGGCGCGCTATCAGCGCTTCTCGTTGGTCGCGGATGTCATGTACGCGCAGCTCTCCGCCGGCGGCAGCATCGGGCGCGGCGTGCTCGGCAGGCGCGTCGATGTCACGTCCAAGTCCTTCTCCGGCTTCTTCGGGGCGGGGTACGAAGTGCTCGGGGGCGACCAGGGGCACCTTGACGTCATCGGCGGCGGACGGCTCTGGTACGCGAGCACCAGGCTCTCCGTGAAAGGCGGCCTGCTGGATGGCCGTGGCGAGCGCGACAGCGCCACCTGGATCGACGCGGTCGCCGGCCTGCGGGGGCAATATGCCCTGAGCGACCACTGGTACCTGACCGGCTGGGGCGTGGTGGGCGCGGGGCAGGCCAAGCTCGACTGGGACGCGACGGCCGCGGTGGCCTATCAGTTCAAGTCAGACCTGGCGGCGGTGCTGGGATACCGCGCGCTGGGCGTCAACTTCAATCGGAATGGCTTTGTCTACAACGTCATCCAGCAGGGGCCTATCCTGGGGCTGTCCTACCGGTTTTGAGTCCGCGCGGCGTTTGAGCGGCTCACGGCCGGCTGTGCGCGGAAAAATGGCTGGACAGCGCGTTGTCGCCGTCGGTGGCGGGCGGACAACCCCGCCGGCCGCTGTCGCTGGCCTCGTCTGGCGCCAGGCCAAAGCGCGCAATGAATGACTTGCGAAATCGCGCCATGTCCCGAAAACCGAAATGCGCCGCGACCTGGCTCGCCGGTTGCGCGGCGTGGCGCGGATCGACCAGGCGGGCATAGGCCGCATCCAGCCGCTTGCGCTTGATGACGTGGGCAACGCCGCCCAGGTCGGCAAAGACGCGGTAGAGATGCGCGCGCGACACCCGGAACCGTTGCATCAGCCGCTCCGGGCCGAGATCGGGCTGCGTCAATTGATGGTCGATATAGTCCAGCACGCGCATGCGCAATGCCTGGCCCAGCACCGAGGTCGGCGAATGCTCGACAGGCGCCGTGGTGACCAGGCCCGCGGAAAGCAGCGTGCCCAGCGCCTCCAGCGCCGCGGCGTCTTCGCTCGCGGAGAGCTGGCCCGAGACCGCGTGGAAGCCGCAAAGGTAATCCTTGAGCAGGCGCGTCATGGGATTGCCCGCCTGCAGCACCAGTCCGTGAAGGTCGCGCGCGCCCAGCGCCTGGTTGATACCGGCCCGGGGAATCGTCATCGCCAGGCGTTGCCCGGCGTCCACCTGGCAGTGGTAGGCGCGCGCCAGGTCGATGAAGCAGATGCCTCCCGGGCCCGCCACCACATCGCGGCCGTCGAAATCCCCATGTATGGAGCCCGCGACCACGACATGCACCAGATAATGGTCCAGCCCGCTGCGGGCGATCGTCGGCCGGTCGCGCTTGTAGCGCTGCGCATTGAAGGTCGTGGCGCCCAGCGTCAACCCGCCCAGGTGGCGGATGCGCATGGTGCCCTCGAGCGTGGCCCCCTTGTCGCTGGAGACCACGGTCGTGTCGCAGAACGGGCGCGTCACCTCGCGCCAGTAATCATTACGAAGCGAGGGGGCAATGCCATCGGTGGAAATGAACGCTTCCAGGCAGGTCATGGTGACGTTTTACTCCAAATCGGGCGCCTCGAAGGCTAGGGCGAGACGCGTTGCGGCTCCGGAAAGCGCCAGCGGCCGTCCAGGATCGCCTGGCCCGGCTGATACAGCCTGACGGTGTAGTTCCAGCCCGCCATCGTGGGCAGGCAGTTCGGGATCTTGCCGTCGCAGCCGCCGAACTGGATGGCGATCGAGCCGTCGGCGCTTTTCTTGGCGGTCAGGTTGTTCAACGAGTAGGCGCCATACGGGTTCTTTTCGAAGTAGCCTTGCGCGTTGTAGACGCTGACCGACCAGAAGCTGTCGACGGGCACCTGGCCGACCGTGAGCCGATAGATGGTCTTGCCATCATTGTCGGGCACGGCCCCGCCGAGATAGGTGGCGTCCTTGGCGGGGTTTCCGCCCCAGCCCGTGGCGGTGCCGATCAAGTGCTGGATGGGGTCGACGCTGTCCTTCGTGCCGAACGCGCGGTTGTAGTTGGGCACCGTCGAACCCAGCACCAGCAGCGCATCGCGAACGGTCTTCTGGCTGGCCGCGTCCCACTTCGGCACCACGAATTCGCCCGTGCGGACCTGGTCGACGGCGATGGCGTCCTGCAGCGCATGCACCTGGCGGATATCCTCGGGCGAGGCGGGATCGACCAGCGTGCGGATCGCCACGAAGACATAGCGGGTGCCAATCGCCTCCTTGCTCAGGGTATGGCGGCCGGCGCCGTAGAAGACAGCCGGCACGTAATGGTTCTGGTCGACCACCTGCATCGACATGAAGCGCTTGCCGGTCTTGGGCAGGGTGATAGTCACCGGGCCGGCATCCAGGTCGAACACGGCGCTTGAATACAGCGTGTCCCGGTTCATGCGGATGACATTCTGCGCGTCGATCGAAACCGGCTCGCGGCTATGGACGAACCGCCCGAAGCTGCCATCGGCCACGATTTTCGCCATGTACAGGTCGGTCTCGGCCCGCACGAAATTGTCGACGCCCACCGGGATGGCGGCATCGGGAGAGGACTGCGCGTGGGCGGCGCCGGCAATGGCCATCGTCAGGACAACGAGGCGGGAGGCGGAGGTGCGTGACATTGAGGTCCTTCGATCATAGGGGCTTGATGCCGCATTCCAAAGCGCTTACGCGCTGCTCGCGCGTGGCTTGCCTGGGCTGCGGGAGGGTCGAGGCGGACTGTACAAGAACGGTCCGCGGCGGGCTTGCCATTTGGTGCCAAAAACGCGGGTGCCAAAAACGCGGGTGCCAAAAACGCGGGCGCCAAAACGCGGGCGCCAAAAACGGGGGCCAAAAAGGCCGGCGCCAAAGGCCGGCGCCCAAAACTCACGCCAGAAAGCGCATGCGCGCCGGCCCGTCCCGCCACCGAGGCTTCGGGTCAGGCGCGGTGGCGCAGCGCCGCCCGGAAGCGCGCGGGGTTCTGCCCGGTCCATCGTTTGAACGCGCGCGTGAAATGCGAGGGATCGCTGTAGCCGATCATGTAGGCGATTTCCGTGGCGGAATAGCGGTGTTGCCCCATGAGCCGCAGCGCCTCGCATCGGCGCGTCTCGTCGTGCAAGGCGTCGAAATCGACGCCGCTGGATTTGAGGCGTCGTTGCAGCGTGCGCGGCGACAGGCCGATGGTCCTGGCGATCCAGGCGAGTCTGGCCTTGTCCTGATCGGACATATGCGTGGCGAGCAGGCTCGCCGTATTGATCGCGCATTCCAGCGCCGCGGTGATCTTGCTGGCATCGTCCTTCAATGTGCGCAGGGGGCTGTCGAGCAGATCGCGGTCGAATTCGATCATGTCATGCTCGGCGCCGGTCACGATGTTCGGCCCCAGGCTCGCCTCCAGGGCGTCGTCGCCCCGTGTCCGGGGCGTTTTCAGATGCACCCGTATGGCCGAGGCGTCGCCGGCCATGAGGGGAATCTTCCGCAGCACGGCCAGGCTGCCGAGGATGAACTGCCGCGGATCCGCGTCGAGCCGGCCGGTGAAGCTGTGAACCAGCCGGGTGCTGCGGCCCTCCGTGACGATGCGGACCCTGCCGCCCTGGTGCAGCATTTCCGCATTGTTGGCGGCCATGGCGCACGCTTGCGCGATATTGGCCGAACGCAAGACCAGGTGGCCCCATGCCCCGAGCGAACGCAGTTCGGTCAACTGCCCCACATGGGCGCCGCCGAACGGGTCCTGCGTAATGCGGGCCATTTCATTCGCGATGTGGAAGCAGGCCTGTCGGGGCAGCCAGATATCGGGGTTCTGGAAAATGTTCGGCGAGATGCCCAGACGCTTGAAGAACTCGAGCGGGGACACGCCTCGACTGGCGAGGTAAGGGGCCATCTGCAGGAAACTGCGCAGCTTGATGGATGGCGCGTAGGGCGGTGCGGGTTCGGACACGGAACAGGAATGGCCGGCTTGAGAGGGAATTCCCGGCCGAATTTACCCCGAGGTCTTCCGCCCTGAGCGCATGACCTGGCCCGGTGAGACGAATCGCCGCAAATGATGAGACATTTGGCGCGGCGGCCGTGTGGAACCTTCACGGCATTGTGGCGTCGGGAGGCCGTTTCCCGCCCGACGCCTTTCAGCGGGCCGTCTGCCGAATCATTTCGCCGAGAATTTATACGCCGTCCGCCCATCCGGCGTGAACGTATACGTGACGTACATCGGAATCGTCCGGGCGCAGGCCTCGAAATTCCATGCCTCCCGCGCCGATCCCGAGATCAGCGCGGTGCCGGCGGCGTTGGCGCGGATGTCGTCGGACTTGCTGACCAGCGCGACAGCCACGGATTTCGGCGTCTCCTTGCAGCCGCTGGTGATGGACAGCAAGGGCACCAGCTTTTCCAGCACGTAGGGGGGATCGGTGGTGAGTGGTTCTCCCTTGACCGGAATGCCCCTGACGTCCTGCCGATACGTGGTCGGGGCGGCGCAGGCGGCCAGCAGGACGAGGGGAAGAACCAGGGCGGAACGGCGCAGCCGGGGGGCAGACAGGGCGGGTTTCGGATTGGGCATTGTTATCGGGGGATCCTGTATCGACTTGGTTTCTGAGGTTCCATCGCAGGCGGCGGCAGCGCCCGCTGATAGTGAAACGAATATACCGGATCAGTATCCGGGCGCTGATCGGCAGGCATCACGCAATACCGAATCACCACCGGCCCCGTTCAGCACGCGATGCCCCTTGTGTTTCCGTGTCACGCCGGCACGGACTCGCCGGTAACTATAATCCCCCCTCGATCCTCGCTTTGACGGCATTTCCCGCCGTGTCTCATGTCTGCCACGCCCCTACGCGTGCTGTCCGTCATCCCGCCGATGACGCAGCTCAATACGCCATACCCGTCCACCGCCTACCTGACCGGCTTCCTGCGCTCCCGCGGCGTCACGGCCACGCAGGAAGACCTGGCGTTGGCGCTGGTCTTGCGCCTGCTGTCGCCCGACGGCCTGCGCGCCGTGGCGGCCAGGGTGGATGCGTTGCCGCTGGACAAGCACACTCCCGCGATCCAGGCCTTCGTCGCCATGCAGCCGCGCTACCTGGCCACCATCGCCCCGGTGATCGCCTTCCTGCAAGGGCGCGACTCGACGCTGGCCCACCGCATCGTTGGCCGTAACTTCCTGCCTGAAGGCCCGCGCTTCGCTTCGCTGGATGTGTACATGGACGACGAGGGCGGCGACCCGTTGGGCTGGGCCTTCGGCGCCCTGGGCTTGCAGGACCGCGCCAAGCACCTGGCCACGCTGTACCTGAACGACCTGGCCGACGTGCTGCGCGACGCCATCGATCCGCGTTTTGAATTCGTGCGCTACGCCGAATCGCTGGCCGGCAGCCAGCCGACCTTCGACCCGCTGGCCGAAGCGCTGGCCGCGCCGCTGAACCTGGTCGACGACACCCTGCGCGACCTGACCCTGGAAGCGTTGGCGCGCCACCAGCCCACCATGGTGCTGCTGTCGGTGCCATTCCCCGGCGCCGTCTACGCCGCCTTCCGCATCGCCCAGGCCATCAAGGCGCAAGACCCCAGGATCATCACCGTGCTGGGCGGCGGCTTCGTCAACACCGAGCTGCGCGAACTGAAAGACCCGCGCGTCTTCGACTATTTCGACTTCGTCAGTCTCGACGCCGGCGAGCGCCCCTTGCTGGCGCTGATGGAACACGTCGAAGGCAAGCGCTCGCGCCAGCGCCTGGTGCGCACCTTCCTGCGCGACGCCGACAGCGGCGCGGTGCGCTACGTCAACCTGGTCGAGCCCGACGTCGCCTTCGCCGAAGTCGGCACGCCCACCTGGGACGGCCTGCCGCTGGACCGCTACCTGTCGCTGCTGGACATGCTCAACCCCATGCACCGCCTGTGGAGCGACGGCCGCTGGAACAAGCTGACCGTGGCCCACGGCTGTTACTGGAAGAAGTGCAGCTTCTGTGATGTCAGCCTGGACTACATCGGCCGCTACGAAGGCGCCTCGGCCACCGTGCTGGCCGACCGCATCGAGGCCATCGTGCAGGAAACCGGCCAGACGGGTTTTCACTTCGTCGACGAGGCCGCGCCGCCCAAGTCCCTCAAGGCCCTGGCCACGGAACTGATCGCGCGCAACGCCGGCATCTCGTGGTGGGGCAACATCCGCTTCGAGAAGACCTTCACCCCCGAGCTATGCGAACTGCTGGCCGACAGCGGCTGCATCGCCGTCTCGGGCGGCCTGGAGGTCGCCTCGGACCGCCTGCTGAACCTGATGAAGAAGGGCGTGTCGGTCGACCAGGTGGCGCGCGTGACCCGCGCCTTCACCGACGCCGGCATCCTGGTGCACGCCTACCTGATGTACGGCTTTCCCACGCAGACCGTGCAGGACACCGTCGACGCGCTGGAATACGTGCGCCAGCTGTTCGAAAACGGCTGTATCCAGAGCGGGTTCTTCCACCGCTTCGCCTGTACGGTGCATTCCCCGGTGGGGCTGAACCCCGAGGAATACGGCGTGACGCTGCGGCCGCTGCCGGACGTGACGTTCGCCAAGAACGACATCGGCTTCGACGACCCGACCGGGGTGGATCACGACGCGCTGGGACGGGCGCTGAAGAAGGCGATCTACAACTACATGCACGGGATCGGGCTGGACGAGGACGTGCGTAGCTGGTTTCCGTTCAAGGTGCCGAAGACGACGGTGGGGCGGCATCGGATTGCGAAGGCGTTGGGCCAGCACGCATAGGGCGTTTGCCGGCCGGGCCGGGCTTTGCCGTCCCGTGCCGACGTGCCGTGAAGCCACGGATACCGAGCCATCGCCACGGCCCGGTATCCGTCGGGTATCGACGCCCCGCCAGCCGCCTAGAAGTCCACCGACGCCGACAGCATCACCGAGCGCGGCGATCCCAGGCGCAGATAGCCCTCGGACGCCGACGACCAGTAGTCCTTGCCGAACACGTTGTTGACCGTGGCGCGCAGCGTCACGGGATGGTCGAACGCGCGCGTCGCATAGCGCACGCCCAGGTCCCAGCGCGTCCAGCCGGGGATGCGGCGGGTGTTTTCCAGGTTCTGGTATTGCCAGCTGGTCGACAGCGCGCGGGCGCTCAGCGTCACCCCGGGCGCAAACGACGGATCCCATTCCATGCCGATGTTGGCCATCCAGCGCGGCACGCCCACGGCGCTGTTGCCTTCGGTGTCGGCGCTGGCGGTGCGCGTCATCTTCGGCTGGATATACGTCACGCCGCCCAGTAGCCGCACGCCCGGCGCGAGTTCGCCGAACGCATTCAGCTCCACCCCGCGATTGCGTTGCTCGCCGCTGACGTCATAGCGCGTCACGCCGCCACTGAACGTGGTCAGCCCGGCGGGCTGCTTGATCTGGAACAGGCCCAAGGTGGTCGTCACCGAGCCGAAGTCCACTTTCACGCCGGCCTCGACCTGCTTGGTCTTGATCGGCGCGAAGATCTCGCCCGCGTTGGACGTGCCGGCCGGGGCGATGGGGCCGGTGGTCAGGCCTTCGATGTAGTTGGCGTACAGCGAGACATGGTCCCACGGCTTGACCACCAGGCCGAACGCCGGCGTCACCGCCGACTTGTCGTAGTGCGAGGTCTCCTTGCCCGTCACATAGCTGTAGTTGGTGGCCTTCACCGTCTGGTGGCGCACGCCGGCGGTGAGCTGCACGCGGTCGTCGGCGAACGACAGCGTGTCGGCCAGCGCGATCGTGGGCAGCTTCAGCAGCGAGGTGCGCGGCGGCGAACTCGATAGGCCGTCGATGGACGGCTTGGGAATTTCCACCGGGTCGTAAAGGTTGGACGGCGACATGCCGAAGATGTAGTAGTCGTAATAGCCGGCGCGCTGCTCGAACGTGGAATAGCTCAGGCTCACCTCGTGCTTGACCGGCCCGGTATTGAAATTGCCGCGCGCGCCCCACACCGACGATGTGTTCTGCTCGAAGCTGGGCCAGTAATACGGCCGCATCAGCAGTTCGCCGCCCTGGCCGACCACGATGGGATCGGCGTACAGGTAGCGGTTCTCGCTGCGCCGGTAGCCCACGCCGCCGAACACCGTCAGTTGCGGGGTGATGTCGTATTCGGCGCGCAGCACGCCGTAGTTGTCGCGCGACCTGGAATAGCCCCAGTCCGGCGAATAGCCCTTTGACGCCTTGGGCGCGCGCGGCACCGGCAGGTTGTCGCCGAAGATCAGCACCCCGGAATCGCCCGGCGCGTCGATGTCATTGGTCTGGTGGCCCGCGTCCAGCGAAACGCGCAGCCGGTCGCCGCGGTAGTCCAGCGCCACCACGGCCGTGCCCAGTTGATTGGACTGGTTCTGCACCGCGGTGTCGCCATCGCGGTACGAGCCGTTGAAGCGGATGCCGAATTCGTTGTTCTCGCCAAAGCGCCGGCCCATGTCGATCATGCCGCCAAAACGCGAATCGGACTGGTAGGTCGCGGTCAGGCGCGTCAGGGGTTCGTCGCCGGCGCGCTTGGGCACCACGTTGATGCCGCCGCCGACGCTGCCGCGCGGGCTCATGCCGTTGAGCAGCGCGGTGGGGCCTTTCAGCACTTCCACCCGTTCCACCGCGTCCATCGCGATGGTGCGCAGCGGCAGCATGCCGTACAGCCCGTTGAACGACACGTCCTGGTTGCGCACCGGAAAGCCGCGGATCTGGAATTCGTCGCCGGTGCCGGCCACCGAGCCCTGGCCGTCGTTGACCGTGCGCACCGAGGCGTCATTGGCCAGCACGTCGGCGATGGAATTGGCTTGCTGGTTCCGGATCAGTTCGGACGTGTAGCTGGACAGGTTGAATGGCGTGTCCATCAGGTCGCGTTCCCCCAGCATCCCGACCCGGCCGCCGCGCGCCACCTGGCCGCCGGCGTAAGGCTCGGCCAATTGCGGGCGGCCCGTCACCTGCACCGGGGCCAGCGTGGTGACGGCGGGCCCCTGGCTGGGCGCGGTGACCGCATAGCCGCCGCCGGGCAGCGCCGCGCTGGACAGGCCCGTGCCGGCCAGCAATTGCGACAGGGCGTCCTGCACTGTCATCCGGCCCGTGACCGCAGGCGCGCGATGGCGGGCGGTGGCGGCGCCGCCCGCCATGATGGGCGTATTGGTCTGGCGCGACAACGCCGTCAGCGCCGTGTTCAGCGGTTGGGCGGGCAGATCGATGCTGTAGCGCGCGTCGGCCGGCGCCTGGGCGCGGGCGGGGGTGGGCAGGGTGGCCAGCGGCAAGCCCACCGCGCTGGCCAGCGCCAAGGCCAGCGACGAACGCAGGAACGCGGCGCCCATGCCGCGCGGGCCGCGGGCGCGGGCAGCTGCCCCGTGGGGCGTCTGCCGCCTGGCGGCGGCTGGCTGGCGAATCGGGCCCTGGCCCATACCGAATTGGTGCATTTCAACTCCGTCTATCGAGAGAATCGTCGCCCTGCTGGGCGGCCTATCGATACAGAAGACGGACGAGGCGCGGAAACGGAGACACCCCGCGCGAAAAAAATCAGCGCAGGCGCAATTCGACATCGCCGTTGGGACGGGTTGCCGCCTGCAGCGGCAGGATGGCCTCCAGCAACTGGGCGGCGTTGCCGGCGTCCGCGCTACGGAACCGGCCCGTCAACCGCAAGGCGCTGACCGCCGGGTCGGCCGCTTTCAGGGGGTGATTCCGGAACGCGTTGATCGCGGGCAAGGCCTCGTCCAGTCGCTGGTTGTCGAACCACAACCAGCCGTTGCGCCACGCCGCCACGCTTTCCGGGTCGATGCGCCGCACGGCGTCGACCTCGCCATTGCGCCAGCTGACGGCCGCCGGCGCGCGCAGGTCCACGGTCGGACCGCCGCGCGACAGGGTGTACCAGCGCGCATCGCGCGGCGCCGGTTGAAAGCGGACATGGCCTTCTTCCACCGCGACCGATACCGGTCCGCCCCGGTCGCTGACCGTGAACACCGTGCCCACCACTTCCACGTCGCCGCCCCGGGTGCGCACCCGGAACGGCCGGTCGGCGTCCGGCATCACCGTGAACAGGGCTTCACCATGGCTCAATTGCACCACCCGTTCGTGGCGGTAGAGGCTGACCGACAGCCGCGTCTGCGGACTCAGGTCGATGCGCGTCCCCAGCCCGCCGCCATCGGCCTGGTCGGGCACCTGGGCCTGCGACAGTTGGCCCGGGCCGGTCTCGTAGGACGCCTGATACAACGGCCGGCGCCAGGCCCAGCCCGTGCCCAGCAGAGCCGTACAGGCGCCCGCCGCGCCCAGCCCGAGCAGCGTGCGGCGTGACAGCCCGGGGGCCTTTGCGGCCGGGTTGTCTTCCTGGAAATGCTCGCGCATGTCCGGCGCCACCCTGGCCAGCAATTGCCAGCGCCGTTGGGCCTCCAGGTAGGCCAGCTCATGCACCGGCGCCCGCTGCCGCCAGGCCGTCAGCCGGGACGCCGCCTGGCGGGCGGCGCGCGCCGTGGCGATCTCGGACGTGGCAATCAGGCCTAGCGCATGCTCGACAAGCGTTTCGTCGGGGCCGTCCCGCATCATCTCAGTTGCCATCGTCCGTCACTGGTTCGGATGTCGCGGGTGCGCAGGCGCCGGCCGGCCCCAGGTCCAGGTGCAGATGGCGCAACGCGCGAGCGCAATCGAGCGTTCCGCGCACCAGGTGTTTGGCCACCGCCGCCTCGGTAATGCCCAGCTGCTGCGCGATTTCGGCGCGGCTGTAGCCATAGGCGCGGAACAGCACGAAGGCCTGCATCCGGCGCGGCGGCAGCGACGCCAGCACCGCGGCCACGCGCTCCACGATCTGGCGCTGCGACACCAGCTGCTCGGATGATGGCGCCGTCAGCTCCGCCTGCAGCGGCGCGTGCTCGCTCAACCAGGCCTGCGCCACCTTGCGGCGGCGCGCTTCATCGATGCAAAGATTGTGGGCAATGCGAAACAGCAGCCCGCGCGACGACTCCACGCCCGGGCTCTCGTCCGGACGGCGGCTCAGGCTGCTGGCGTAGGCGCGCTCGAAGCTGGACTGCGCGATATCCGCGGCGTCATCGGAATTGCGCAGCTGATAGGTCAGGTGCCGATACAGGTCCCGGTAGTGGCTGAGCAACTCGTCGACGAACTCGCGCAGCGTCGTGGCTGGGGTGGTCCGCTTGGTGGCGTGGGGCGGGGAGGGCGCTGACATCGGGCAAGGAGAACGCCGCCCCGGCCAGCGGAGCGAGAAGGATTTTGTAAGAATGATTCGTATTATGGTTTGTTTGCGGGCGGTCGTGCAAGCGGGCGTTTACCCGGGTGGCGCGGCGCGGATCACGGGCAGCGTTCCCCGCCGTCAAATCCTTCCCGGCGTTTGAATTCCCCGGGGGCCAGGCCAAACGCCTTGCGAAAGGCGGTCGCGAAATGGCTCGGGTTGGAATACCCCAGGCCGAACGCCACCTCCATCACCGTGACCCCGCCCGCCAGCAGGCGCCGTTGCGCCTCGCGCATGCGCTCCTGCTGGAACAGCCCATACACGCTATGCCCGAACAGTTCGCGGAACCCGCGCTTGATGCGGATGGCGCTGATGCCTGCCTCGGTGGCCAGTTGCGCCAGCGTGGGCGGGTGCGCCAGGTCGGCGAGCAGGTGATCGCGGGCCGCCAGCAATTGCTGGCGGTGCGTCACGGTGCGGTTCGGCAGACCCGTGCCCGCGCGGCCGGCTTGCAGGAACAGGCCCGCGAGCAACAGCGCCTGGCCTTCGTGGAGCAGGCGGATGCCGGCGATCGTGGCCGGGGCCGCCGGCGGCAGGTGTTTCAGTTCGCGGCTTACCGCATACGCCGCCTCGTGCAGCCTGGCGCCGCGATAGCCGCCCAGGAAGCAGGCGCCTGAATCCAATGACCGCTGCAGCGGGCGGTCCAGGTCGCCGATCCAGCCGCGCAACACGTCCGGACGTACGGCGATTGACACGCTCTCGCACGGGCCATGCTGGTGGAAGCGGCCGCGCCGTCCGGGCGCGAAATACACGCTGCCCGACGTTTCGCGGGCGTGTTCGCCCTGATCCGCCGGGCCGCCTTCCGTCCAGCAACGGGTCAGGCCCCGCAACTGATAGGTAAACACCACGCGGTCGCCGCCCTGCGTATCGATCGACACCGGTTGCCTGAAGGCGCTTTGCCAATAGCAGAGCTCGACGCCGTCGCCCGCGGCCACCGAGATCAGCGTGTGGCGCTGCCGCGCCAGATGCGGCGCAAGGCGGACCGGGTCGAACATGGCCGAGGCCGGTAGGGCGCAAGCAGCAGGCGCGGCGGGGAATCGCTGGGGCATGGTGCGATGGCGAGCCGATACGGGTGGAACGAACCCGATTCAGGTGTGGAAGGGAACGAGACGCAACATCCAATGAGGCTGCTTGAAACCTTCGCCGGCGCGCGTCCGAACAATGGCCGGATGGCGCGGCGAGGCATTTCCTTCAACCCACCGGATTGAGCCCATGATCTTCCATTTCCGTTCCCGATGCGCATCGCCCCGGCTTCTGACAGTCGGATTTCATTTACTGATGCTGGCTTGGGCCCAACCGGGCGCCGCGCAATCGGTCAATGCGGATAAGGCCGCCACGTTGCCCGCCATCGAGGTCGACGGTCTGCCGCAGGACGAAGGCCTCGTGCCCCAGCGCGCGAGCGCGGCGATGCGCGCCAGCGTGCCGTTGGTCGAGACGCCGCAGTCCATCTCCGTCGTCACGCGGGCGCAAATGGACGCGCAAGACGTCCATTCCGTCAATGAAGCCTTCCGCTACGCGCCCGGCATCGCCACGGAAGCCTGGGGCGGCGTCGGCGCGTATGACGAACTCACCATCCGTGGTTTCACGTCGACCAACGATATGGTCGACACTTTTCTGGACGGCTTGCGCATGGGCGAGGGCCTGGTCTTCGGGTCGCAGCAGATCGACGCTTTTCTGCTCGAACGCATGGAGGTGCTGCGCGGTCCGGCATCGGTGTTGTATGGCAGGGCCAATCCCGGCGGGGTGGTGGTCCTGACCAGCAAGTTGCCGCGCGAGCAGGCCATCCGGCGGGTCGAGCTGGAGGGGGGATCGTATGGCAACCGGCGCGCTTCCTTCGACCTGGGCGGCGCGGCCGATGCGAGCGGCACGCTGCTGTTTCGCGTCGTCGGCACGGCCATGAACAGCGACGGCCACATGGACGGCGCGCCGGTTCGTCGCCGCGCGGTCGCGCCGTCGTTGACCTGGCAACCGAGCGCGGCCACCCGCTTTACGTTGTACGCGCGTTATCAGGGGGACCCCCAGTCCGGCATGATCGGCTCGCTGCCCGCGCAGGGCACGATGCTACCCAACCCGCACGGTCGGCTGCCAATGCGCTTGAACACGGGCGAGCCTTCGTATGATCGCTTCTCCCGCACCCAGCGCGCGGCGGGCTATCAATTCGACCAGCGTCTGGCCGGCGACTGGTCGCTGTCGCTGAACGGCCGCTACGCCGATATCGACGTGCAGTACGCCGCCGTGCGCATGACAGGCTTGCGGCCGGACCTGCGCACCATCGATCGCTACGCCAACGCGTCGGACGAACGCTATAACACCCTCGCGCTCGATAACCAGGTGCGTGGACGCTTCGCCACCGGTGTCTTGCAACACGAACTGCTGGCCGGCATAAGCTGGGAACAACTGCGGGGTCGTGGCGACTTCAGAAAGGGCAAGCCCCCGTCGCTGGACATCCCGTCGCTGGACATCTTCGAACCGGTGTACGGGATGCCCATCCCCGCCGCCTTGCCCGTGGGCATGGACAATCGCGTGCGCTCGACGCAGATGGGCTTCTACCTGCAAGACCAGTTGTCGTTCGGCGGTTGGCACACCATGCTCGGCCTGCGGCATGACCGCTCCACCATCGACACCGTGGACTTTCGTTGGCGCAACGACTTTACGCAGCATGATCGCGCCACCACCGGCCGGATCGGCACGCTCTATCGTTTCGAGAACGGCCTGGCGCCCTATGCCACCTACGCCCAGTCGTTCCAGCCCATCAATCAACTATCGGCCCGCGGCACGCCGTTCCAGCCCAGCCGGGGTGAACTGTTCGAGGCGGGCCTCAAATACCAGCCACTGGACTGGGACGCGCTGTTCACCGCCGCCCTCTACAACCTGACGCAGGCCAATGTGCTCATCCCCGACCCCGCCAATCCATGGCAGCGTATCCAGGAAGGCGAGATGCGTTCTCGCGGCCTGGAACTGGAAGCGCGTGCTCGCCTCGCCGCGCAATGGAGCGTGATCGCCGCCTACACTTGGCAGCAGGTCGAATACACCAAGGGCAGTGCGGATATCGTCGGCAAGCGGCCCGTGCGCGTGCCGGCGCAATTCGGCGGCGTCTGGCTGGCGTGGGATGCGCCGTCGGGCCTGGGCGCGGCGCTGGGCGCGCGCTACCACGGCGGTACCGCCGGCGGCATGCAAGTGGAGGAATTCCGCACGCCGTCATTCACGCTGCTCGATGCGCAACTGCACTACGACTTCGGGCGGCAATCGCCGTCCATGAAGGGCGCCCGGCTGCAGCTTAACGTTGCCAACCTGACCAACAAGCGCCACGTGGCGGGTTGCTATGACATGGGCACGGGTTGCTTCCCTGGGTTGGGCCGGCAGGTGAATCTGACTTTGGCGTATCAGTGGTAGCGGGACGGGGCCGGCATTGCGAGGCGACGCCGGCGCGTCAGACGCCCGCCGCCCTGCGCTTGTATTCCCCCGGCCCCACGCCAAACTCCTTCCGGAACGCCGCCGCGAAGTGGCTGGGATTCGAATACCCCAGGTCGAACGCCACCTCCATCACCGTCACCTTGCCCGCCCGCAGCCGCTGCTGCGCCTCGCGCATCCGCGTCTGCTGGAACAGGCCATAGACGCTGTGCCCAAACAGCTCGCGGAACCCGCGCTTGATGCGCATGGCGCTCAAGCCCGTCTCCGCGGCCATCTGCGCCAGCGTGGGCGGGTGGGCGAGGTCGGCCAGCAGATAGTCGCGCGCCGCCATCAGGCGTTGCCGTTGCGGCGTGGCGGTATTGGCGCGGCGCAGGTCCGCGTGGCCGGTTTCGAGAAACAGGCCGGTGAGCATCATGGCCTGCGCTTCGCGGATCAGCCGCGCGCCGGGCGTGTCGCAGGCGGGCGTGCGCAGGTGCTTCAACTCGCGGCTGATGGCGAGCGCGGCTTGATGCAGCTTTTCGCCGCGGTAGCCGGTGCGAAAGCAGCTGCCGGAGTCCAGTGAGCGCCGCAGCGGCGCGTCCTCTTCGTCCTCGATCCACGTGCGCAGCACGTCCGGCCGCAGCGCAACGGTCAGACTCTCGCACCCCCCCTGTTGGACAAAGCGTCCGCGACGATCCGGCGTGTAGTACACGCAGCCGGACGTTTCCCTGACGGCCTCGCCCTGTCCGGCGACGCTGCCTTCCAGCCAGCAATCGGTATTGCCGCGCAGTTGATACGACAGCAATACACGGCCGCCGTCGTCACGCGTGTGCACGGTGAACGGCTGCTCGAACGCGCTTTGCCAGTGGCACAGCTCGATGCCTTCCGCCACTTGCACGTAGACCAACCGGTGCCGTTGTCCCGGCAGGAAGTGCGCCAGGAAGTCCGTGTCGAACATCGAGGACGTGGGCAAGTCGGGCAGGGCGGAAGGGGCGGCGTGGCGCGGCATGTCGGGGTGGGTCTTCATAAAGCGGTGCCGGGGAACCGTTTCGGGGGCTGCGACCCGATCCGGGTAGTTAAAGGAATGAGACGCAATATTAAATGGAACGGCTTCAAAGCAATGTCCATACATCGCGCCGGCGACACGCGCCGGGTCTCGGGATGCATGCCATCAAACAAACGGACCACGCTCATGATCTTCCAATCCCGCGCCAGATGCGCATCGCCCCGGGTTCTTACTGTCGGATTTCATTTGCTGCTGCTGGCCTGGGCTCAGCCCGGCGCGGTGCTGGCGGCCGAAGCGGCCAAGGCGGGGGACGCGCCCACCTTGCCGTCCGTCGAGGTCGTCGGCATCCCGCAGGACGACGGCGTGGTGGCGCGCCGCTCCAGTTCCGCCACGCGCACCGACACGCCCCTGATCGAGACGCCGCAGTCCCTCTCGGTGGTCACCCGCGAGCAGATGGACGCGCGCAACGTGCGCTCGGTCAACGAGGCCTTCCGCTACGCGCCCGGCGTCGCCACCGAATCCTGGGGCGCCGTCACCGCCTATGACGACATGAGCATCCGCGGTTTCACCACGGACAACGGCCCCGTCGACACCTTCCTGGACGGCATGCGCCTGAGCCGCGGCATCGTCTTCGGCGGCCAGCAGGTCGATCCCTTCCTGCTCGAACGCATGGAAGTGCTGCGCGGTCCCGCCTCGGTGCTGTACGGCACCTCCACGCCCGGCGGCGTCATTGCGCTGACCAGCAAGCTGCCGCGCGAAGACGCCGTGCGCCTGATCGAAGTGGAAGGCGGCACCAGCCGTTACCGTCGCGGTTCGTTCGACCTGGGTGGCAAGGCCGACGAACGCGGCACGCTGCTGTTCCGGGTCGTCGGCACCGCCATGAACAGCGACGGCCAGCTCGACGGCACTTGGCTGCGCCGCCGCGCGGTCGCGCCCTCGCTCACCTGGCAACCCAGCGCCGCCACCCGTTTCACGCTGTACGCGCGCTACCAGGACGATCCCGGCCTGGGCATGATCTCGTCGGTGCCGGGCATCGGCAGCGTACTGCCCAACCCCCACGGCCAGCTCCCGCCCCGCTTCAACGTGGGCGAGCCGGGCTACGACAAATTCGCGCGCACCATCCGCGCCGTCGGCTACCAGTTCGACCAGCGGCTGGCGGACGACTGGTCGATGAGCCTGAACGGCCGCTACACCCGCGTCGACAGCGACTATGACGCCGTGGTCCTGGCCGCCTTGCAGCCGGACCTGCGCACCATCGACCGCCAGGTGCTGGGTTCCACCGAGCGCTACAACAGCTTCACCCTGGACAACCAGCTGAAAGGGCGCTTCGCCACCGGCGCCGCGCGCCACGAACTGCTGGCCGGCCTGGTGTGGGAGCAGATGCGCGGTGATGGCGACTACCGCACGACCTACAACGGCACCAAGCTGGATCTCTACAACCCCGCCTACGGCGCGCCGCAGCCCGTCCCGCCCACGGTCATGGACAAGGGCATGCGTTCGACGCTGACCGGCCTTTACGTGCAGGACCAGATCGCGCTGGGCAACTGGCACACCACCATCGGCGTGCGCCAGGACTGGTCGACCATCGACGCTACCGACAGGCTATGGCACAGCGGCTTCACGCAGAAGGACCAGGCCACCACCGTGCGCGTCGGCACGCTGTATCGCTTCGGCAGCGGCCTGGCGCCGTATGCGACCTACGCGCAGTCCTTCGAGCCCGTGAACAGCCTGTCCGCCAGCGGCGAGCCGTTCAAGCCGACCCGGGGTGAGTTGTTCGAGACCGGCCTCAAGTACCAGCCGGAGAACTGGGACGCCCTGTTCTCCGCGGCGATCTACCACCTGACCCAGACCAACGTGCTGAGCGCTGACCCCGCCAACCCGCGCCTATCCGTGCAGTCGGGCGAAGTCCGCTCGCGCGGGCTGGAACTGGAAGCGCATGCGCGCCTGTCACCGCAGTGGAGCGTGATCGCGGCGTATACCTGGCAGAACGTCGAATACACCAAGGGCAATGCCAACGAAGTGGGCAGGACGCCGTCGCGCGTGCCGACGCGCTTTGGCGGCGTCTGGCTGGCGTGGGATGCGCCGTCCGGCCTGGGCGCGGCGCTTGGAGTGCGGCATAACGGCGGAAGCTGGGGCGGATACAAGACGCTGCAGGACTTCCGCGTGCCGGGATACACCTTGGTGGATGCGCAACTGCATTACGATCTGGGGCGGCAGGTGCCCAGCTTGAAAGGGACGAAGGTGCAGTTGAATGTGTCGAACTTGACGGACAAGCGGTATAGCGGGGGATGCTATGACCTGGATAACGGCTGCTTCGCGGGGGCGGGGAGGGTGGTCAGTTTGAAGGTGGGGTATCAGTGGTGAGACGGGCGGATTGATGGCGGGGGCGGGCGCGTCGGTGGACGGCCCGCATCCTCGGCTATTGAATCCATGACGCAGGGGCGTGCGCTCACGCAGCTATGTCGTCGCCGCGATGTTGGAATGCCGTAGTTTGGTTTTCAGCTTGGCTTCCAGTACACCCAGGCCGATATTGCCGCAGCCCACCAGGGTCAGGTCTTGCAGGCCGGGCAACGCCTCCAGGGTGTTGATATCGGTGATCCGCTTGCAATATTGGATATTCAATTGTTCCAACGCCGGCAGGGCGGCAATTGGGCCAATGGTTTCCAACAGGCCTTGATTCTTGAGCCGCAGCGACCGTAGTCCGGAAAGCTGTTCAATCCCCGCCAGCGTTTTCAACGAGCGTCCCGCCATCAGCCCCAGCGATACAAGAGGCAACGCCGCGATGCGGTTAAACAGTGATTCATCGAACGATACATTGAACAGATTCAATTCTTGCAGCGGCAGTCGCAAGACCTGATCGAGCAGTTTTCCCGCCTTGTCCGGCAACATCGACAGCGACTTCAGCGCCGGAAAATCCTCCGCCTTGAACCGCATCGGAACGTTCACCTCCAGCGATTCCAATTGCGGCATCACTCCCGCCGACCAGGTATATGACCCCGGGCAATCGAAAATCGACAGATGCCGCAGGCTGGCCGGCAGCATCTCGGCGCGAAGGTTCTTGACCACCGAGACCTGGATATTGCCGGGTCCGATGGACAGATGCGTCAGAGACGGCAGCCGGGCGATCAGTTCCGGCAATTCCTGCACCGGATCCAGAGGTGGTGCCCATAGATGGACGTATTCGATCGTCGCCAGCGTGGCCGCGTCGGGCGGCGCGTCGTAGAACAGGATTTGATCCGAGCCATGCACCTGCGCGGCCTGCCGGCTGTGCATCAACAGCCATCGCTTGTCGCGGCCGGGTTGGGGCGTCGAGAACGGGATCAGCGACATGCGGGCTCCGGAGTGATGATGGCTGGGCCTGATTGCTTATTCCGCGGCCTTGGGCGGCAGATCCTCCGCCGTCACGCCGCCGCGCCCCATATACGCGCCGAACACCGTGCCGATGGTCTTGACCAAGCTATGCGAGTTCATGACCTCGCCATGGATATCGTCGATACCGTCGTCGTCCGGTTGCAGCTTGCTGGCGTGCCCGACCCATTCGATGGCGGCAAAACGGTTCTTCTTGGCGCCGTGACCGCGCGCATAGGCCAGGCCGATTTCGGCGCTGGCGCGGGCGGCGCGCCAGTCGTCGTCTTCGTCGACCAGTGGCCGCAGATACTCGCGCACGCCGCTCTGTTTTTCCGCGTCGGTGCCGTGGTCGCGCAGCAGCACCCCGATGCGCAAGCGCGCCAGGGCGTCGGCTCGCGGTTCTTCGCGCGATTCCTGTAGCAGCCGCAATACCGTCTCGACATTCTCGCGGCGCGAGAAATCCATCTTGCCGTCGAACAGGTGCCGATGCGCCATGTTGTACTTGGCCAGCGGCGAACCATCGTCCACCGCGCGTTGCAGCCATTCGTCGCGCACCGCCTCGTCCAGATAATGGTCCGGCGTGTTGTCGCGGAAGCCGCGGTGAATGTCGTACATGCTGCTGGCCGCGTCGGGCAGGCGCCGGTCCGCCAGCTGGCGCGTCAGGAAATAACCTTCCTCGTGCGCGCCGCCGTCCCACAGCATCGCCGCCGCCGCCAGCACGTTGAAACTGTCGTCCGCCTGATCCCGCCCGAGTTCCGTCGCGCGATCGAGCAATTGCTGCGCCTTGGCTGGATCCTGCTCAAAACCCCACAGCCCGAACTGATGCGCCACCGCCACCAACGCCTGCGGCGTCGCCAACTGGTTCCAGTGGCACATGCGTTCCAGCGCGCGCTTGAAGGCGCCGTCGTCGTCCGGCAAATGGTGGATCAGCGTCACGTGCGCAAAACTGCGGAACGGCCCGTCCACGTTGGCGAAATACATATTCCCCGGGAACGCCGCCACGCTTTGCGCGTGCAATTGGCGGGCGCCCGCGTGGTCGTCCAGCGAATAGCTGGTGAAATGCGCGAACCGGCCCAGCGCCTCGCCGCGTTCTTCCGGCCGCAAATCGCGCTGCAGGAACGATTCGAAGGCCTGGCGATGAGTTTCCACCGCCTGCGTTTCTACCGATTCCGGAAAATCGCTCAGCTCGTCCCACAGGCCGATCCAGCGGATCGCGTTGCGCTGCGGTTCCGTCAGCGTCTCGCACAGCGGGCCGCTGGCCAGGCCGTCGATATCCTCATAACTGCCGCCCCAGCGCGGTTGCAGATACTGCGCATATGCGGTCAGCGTTTCCATGTGGCCGGGGCGCAATTCCAGTGCGCGCAGCAGCCAATAATCCTTGCCCTGGTCCATTTCATGCTCGGCGCGCGGCGCGAGCCAGGCCGGCAGGGCCTGCGGCGCCTGATCCGGCTGCAGGCGCGGCACGCCGTATTCCGCCAGATGCGCCAGCGCGGCATCCATCAGGCCGGGTTCCTCGATGTCGTCGTGGGTAATGGTCTCCGGGGGATTGCCTTCGAACAGCTGACGCAGCCAATACGGCTCTTTGAAATGCGCGGCCATTTGCATCAGGGTCACGCAGGCCGCCACGGGACGCGGCGAAAGCGTCATGGCTTTCAACAACGCGGCGGCGGCGGTTTCGCAGGCCAGGGCGGCGCCGATCCAGCGATCCTGCGTCACGCTGTCTGCCCAGCCAAAGCCGCGGATATCCGCGGCGCGGCCGAAGCAGAAGTTACCCAGGACCAGATGGGCGTGGTAGGAGTCGGGGCAGGCGGCGATCCAGGCCTGGAGGAAGTCGGCGGCTTGCGGGTAGGGAACGGTGCTGTAGTCGAAGAGGGTGCCGGAGAGGACGGCTTCGGAATAGGGCGAGTCCTGGGTGTCGGTGGCGGCCCAATCTTGCTGTTCCAGATCGCTGTAGTAGGCGTCGATTTGAGAAAACGCGCGGGATTGAACCAGGGCGCGGAGGTCGTGGCGGATGGCGGTAAGCAGGAACAAGACGGCTACCTAGTGAATGAGCTAGCGGGTTGCAGAAGTGTGGATGATGCCTTATCTGCTGGCTGAGTTTATATGCAATAATACAATTTACAATATTTAATTTCTAAATGTAATATGCATGAATCAATCTTGATCAGATCGCATGGAGTACATCAAGGCTCTTGATCACTAAGGTCATTGTTGGCCGACCAGTCGAATCGCTGAATAAACGCCCAATCGAAAATGGCTTGTGTCGGAATTTTTGTGGGCTTGTGACTCAGATCTTAAGTCAGGAAAAAAACCAATCCTATGGAGCAACATAGCAGATTATTTTTGGTGCGTGGCTACTATTGGATTAATCAAAGAGTTCGAGAAGTCGTCTGATTTTTTTGATGGTGCGTCTTGGTTAACAATTAATGATTAGTGTGATGGATCTTGGGGCGGCTAAGGAAAAGATAGTGACAAGAAAAATTATTCGATCGCTGGCTGTGGCAATTCCAGTTGTAGTGTTGTTGGGAGCAGTGACCCTTTCGTTGCTTGGATATGGTGTGGCCCTTGCAATTGAAAGTACGTTTGGTATTCCTCGGGATATGTCTTACAGTTCGCCACTCGGCCTTCTGCATTTGGCTAGTTACGCAATCGGAGGTTGGATTGATTACTTGGGGCCCTTGGTTGAATCAGAGAAATTTCAAAGATATGCGCTAGGAATGGCCGGATTTGGAATGATTTTAACGATTCCTTTTCTTGTTTATAGATACCGCGTGGAGAAAAGAAAGAAGGGTTTGGTGAGGGGTTATGGGCTAAAGCGTAGATTT
>ERZ1739169.64-NODE-64-length-33317-cov-16.056220_pt1 | contig 33317 bp, 31 predicted proteins | sample MGYA00581756_ERZ1739169 | MGnify/ENA primary metagenome ERZ1739169 (study PRJEB40789, sample SAMEA7425667) | Salamandra salamandra | biome: salamander skin | place: Germany | collected 2020-03 | study: cvxcv | reverse complement strand
AGATCTACACTATAGCCTACACTCTTTCCCTACACGACGCTTTCCGATCTCGCGACGCCGCGCCGGCGCCGCGATCGGGCCGCACGCCGCAGCGCGCGCCGCGCCTGGACGACCAGTACATCGCCCCGGCGACGCCCGCCGGCCGCTTCTACGATCCGTTCGAGGACGACGGCCCCGCGCCCGAATTCGCGCCGGAACCCGATTACGACGACACGCCGATCGACGCCGACGCGGCCCGCGACGCCGACGCGCCGCGCGACCACGCGCCCGCCGTCGAGATCCGCGAACGCCGCCCGCGCGAGCCGCGCCAGGCCGAGCGTTTCAAGGTCTTCGCCCCCTGCCCGCAAGGCCTGGAGGAAGCCCTGACCGCCGAAATGCAGGCCCTGGGCTACGACGACGCCGAAGCCGGCCGCGCCGGCTGCTCCTTCACCGCCGACTGGGCCGGCGTGCAACGCGCCAACCTGTATTCGCGCCTGGCCACCCGCATCCTGGTGCAGGTCGCCCACGCCGAGATCTCGCACGAAGACGACATCCTCGACCTGGCCCGCGACACGCCCTGGGAACGCTGGTTCGGCGCCGAGCAGACGCTGCGCGTCGACACCTCGGCGATCAAGAGCCCGGTGCAGAGCCTGCAGTACTGCAACCTGCGCGCCAAGGACGGCATCTGCGACCGCCTGCGCGAGCTGGAAGGCGAACGCCCCAGCATCGACACGGTCCGCCCCGACGCGCGCGTGCACCTGTTCCTGACCGGCCACACCGCCACGCTGTACCTGGACACTTCGGGTGAATCGCTGTTCAAGCGCGGCTGGCGCCTGGACAAGGGCGACGCGCCGCTGCGCGAGAACCTGGCCGCCGGCATGCTGGCGCTGGCGGGCTGGGACCCGGCCGCGCCGCTGCTGGACCCGTTCTGCGGTTCGGGCACCATCCTGATCGAGGCCGCCTGGATCGCGCTGGGCGTGCCTCCCGGCATCTCGCGTCCGTTCGGCTTCGAGCGCCTGCGCGGCCACGACGCCTACCGCTGGCGCGACCTGAAGGACGACGCCCGCTCGCGCATCCTGCCGCAGCTGGACGCGCCGCTGGTCGGCTACGACCTGGACCCGCAGGCGGTCGAATTCGCCCGCAACAACGCCGAACGCGCCTGGCTCACCGCCGACTCCATCCGTTTCGAGGTGGGCGACGCCCGCGAAGTGCAGGCGCCGGCCGACCATGGCTGGATCGTCACCAACCCGCCCTACGGCGAGCGCATGGCGACCGAGCAGGACGCCGACCTGTGGCGCGACTGGGCCTCCTGCCTGAAGCGCAATTTCGCCGGCTGGCAGCTGCATATCATCACCAGCGACCTGACTTTGCCCAACCAGATGCGCCTCAAGCCCAAGCGCCGCGTGCCGCTGCACAACGGCGCCCTGGACTGCCGCCTGTTCGGCTTCGAGCTGGTCGCCGCCGGCTACCGCGACGCCTGACGCCCTGCCACCCGCGCCCGGGGCGGTTCTCCCCCGGGCGCCCCCCTCTTTTCCCCCTGCATCCCCGCTTGCCCGCGCGTTGTAAAAGCGCCGCAACATCGCGCCCGTATCTTTGCTTATGGTGCCCCGCAGCGCCGATTTGGGGCATCATCAGCACCAAGGTGTTGCCGATACGCACCAGGTGCTTGCACAGTTTCAGGGTTAACCCTATAATTCGGGTTATCCCTAGTAGCTAAACAACAGTGCAAGCCCGTGGAGGCTATTGTGATCAACCCGAACAACACCATCCGCCTGACCGACGAACTCGAGCGTCAACTGATGCTCCAGGCCATTGAAGAACAGTTCCGCCCGCACCCGATGCGTGCGTTGGCCGCGGGCCTGCGTAAGCTGGCCCACGGCGTCCGTGCCCTGGCTGGCAAGACGAGCGCCAAGAACGCGCACTCCGCCGCCTGAAGCAGGACCCAGGCCTTCGGGCCTGAACGATTTCCCCTTGGGGGCTGCATAGCCCCTTTTATAGACCCGCCCTTACCGGCGGGTTTTTTTTATGGTCGGCACCGGGAAAGCGTCAACCCAACGGGCGGCGGCTTTGTCGGATAATACCGGCCCATGACCGACGCCTCCCTCGACCAGACCCCCAACCGGCTGCGCCGGTTCGCCTGCATGATGTACGAAGCCGTGCTGCTGTTCGGCGTGGTTTTCCTGGCGGGCTACCTGATGGACACCCTGACCCAGAGCCGCAACGCGCTGGAACTGCGGCCACTGCGCCAGGCCTGGCTGTTCGTGGCGATCGGCGCCTATTTCGTGCTGTGCTGGCGCCGCCGCGGCCAGACGCTGCCGATGAAGACCTGGAACATCCGCCTGGTCGACCGCGATGGCCAGACGCCGTCCACGCCCCGCCTGATCCTGCGTTACATGCTGGCCTGGCCCCTGGTGCTGGCCGGCGCCGCCCTGGTGTGGGCTGGCGCCATCGCCACCGGCTGGCCGTCGATGGACATGTTCATCGTCGCCGCGCCCTTCGCGATCTTCCTCTGGTCATGGGTTGACCCGGACGGTCAGTTCCTGCACGACCGCCTGCTCGGCACCCGCCTGCGCAATGCGCCGCAGCGCAAGAAGGCGCGTTGAACCGGGCAGTGGCGCACGGCTGACCGCGCGCTGAACATACCTGCTTACAACTGGCAAAATCGTGCGGCGAATTTGGTGCAGGCTTTCAGAAAGTTGAAAGTCGCGCGCAAAGACAATGGGGCCCCTTTCATAGACGCTCCAATAACTAATCATGCGCGCACTCCTTTCCCGCCTGTCGCTGGCCGCCGCCAGCGCCCTCCTGTTCCTGCCGTTCGGCGCCTCGGCCCAGAACGCCGCCGCGCAACAGGAGATCGAAGCCGCGATGAAGGCGGCCTACGCGGCCGCCCAGGAAGGCCCGGCCGACGTGAAGCTGGGCGACCAAGCCGTGGTGCGCCTGCCCGAATCGATGTTCTTCGTGCCGCGCATCCAGGCCGACCGCCTGATGGCCGCCTACGGCAACGGCAAGGACCCGTCGCTGCTGGGCGTGGTCATGCCCAAGAGCGACGATGACGACTGGGTCATCACCGTCAACTTCGACAAGGCCGGCTACATCAAGGACGACGACGCCAAGAACTGGAACGTCAACGAACTGCTGGACAGCCTGCGCGACGGCACCGAAGAGTCCAACGTCGAGCGCAAGAAGCGCGGCTTCCCCGAACTGGTCATGGACGGCTGGGTCGAGGCGCCCAAGTACGACAGCAACACCCAGCGCCTGGTCTGGTCGGTCGCCGTCAAGCACAAGGGCGAAGCGGCCAACGACAACCCCACGGTCAACTACAACACCTACGCGCTGGGCCGCGACGGCTACATCACGCTGGACCTGATCACGCAGAAGAACCTGGTGCCGAAGGACAAGACCGCGGTGCTGACCCTGCTGGACAACCTGAAGTACGTCGAGGGCAAGCGCTACGCCGACTTCAACTCGTCCACCGACAAGGTCGCCGAATACGGCCTGGCCGCGCTGGTCGCGGGCGTCGCCGCCAAGAAGCTGGGCCTGTTCGCCGTGATCGCCGCGTTCCTGGCCAAGTTCGCCAAGGTCGGCATCCTGGCCGCCGCGGCGCTGGGCGGCGGGCTGTGGAAGCGCTTTCGCGGCAAGAAGGCCGAACAGCAACAGCCCTGAGCGATGAAGCTGCTGCTACTGCTGTTCTCAGGGCTGAAATACCTGAAGTTCGGCAAGCTGTTCGCCACCGGCGGCACCATGCTGCTGTCGGTGGCGGTCTATGCCTTCGTCTTCGGCTGGCGCTACGCGGCCGGCTTCGTGCTGTTGCTGCTGGTGCATGAGCTGGGCCACTATGTGGCCGCGCGCCAGCGCGGCCTGGATGTGGGCGCGCCGGTCTTCATCCCGTTCGTCGGCGCCTGGATCCAGCTCAAGGACATACCGCACGACGCCGACACCGAGGCCTACGTGGGCCTGGGCGGCCCGCTGGCGGGCACGGTGGCGTCGCTGGCCTGCTATTTCGCGGCGCGCAGCACCGGCAGCGACCTGCTGCTGGCGCTGTCCTACGCGGGCTTCTTCATCAACCTGTTCAACCTGATCCCGCTGTCGCCCTTCGACGGCGGCCGCATCACCGCGGTGCTGTCGCCGCGCATCTGGCTGGTGGGCGTGCCGGTGCTGGTGGCCCTGTTCTTCTGGCGTCCCAGCCCGATCCTGATCCTGGTGGCCGTGCTGGCCTTTCCCAACGTGCTGCGGGCCTTCAAGTACGACCCGTCGCTGCCCGAGAACCAGGCCTATTACGGCACTACGCTGGAAAGCAAGCTGACCTATACCTGCGCCTACCTGGGCCTGGTCTGCGTGCTGGCGATCATGGCGCACGACGTGCACGACATGCTGGGGCACCTGCGCGGCTGAACCTCCCCTGTTTGACGGCCACCACCGCCGAAGCGGGCGCGGCCGTCACAACAGCGTCACTTTTTTTTCATGTCACGGTCATCGCGGGATGGTTTCATTCCCAGGCATGACGACAGCCCCCATGGATAGCACCGTGAACGAAATCCGCCCCACGCACTGGCGCGCTCTCTGGATTTCCGACATTCACCTGGGCACCGCCGGGTGCAAGGCGGAGTTCCTGCTGGATTTCCTCGAGCACAACGATTCCGACACCCTGTACCTGGTCGGCGACATCGTCGACGGCTGGCAACTGCGCAAGCACTGGCACTGGCCGCGGGCCCACAACGACGTGATCCAGCGCATCCTGCGCAAGGCCCGCAACGGTACCCGGGTGGTGTTCATCCCCGGCAACCATGACGAATTCGCGCGCGAGTTCGCCGGCTACGCCTTCGGCGACATCGAGATCCTGGACGAAGACGTGCACGTCACCGCCAAGGGCCTGCGCCTGCTGGTGCTGCACGGCGACCAGTTCGACGGCGTGATCCAGCACAGCCGCTGGCTGGCGCACCTGGGCGATGGCCTCTATCAGCTGGCGCTGTGGATCAACCACCATTTCAACCGCCTGCGCCACCGCATGGGGCTGCATTACTGGTCGCTGTCGCAGTACCTCAAGCACAAGGTCAAGAACGCGGTGTCGTTCATCACCGACTTCGAGGAAGCGCTGGCCGGCGAGGCTCGCCGCCGCGGCCTGGACGGGGTGGTCTGCGGCCACATCCACAAGGCCGAGCTGCGCGACGTCGGCGGCATCCTGTACTGCAACGACGGCGACTGGGTGGAAAGCCTGTCGGCCCTGGCCGAGACCCATGACGGCCAGCTGCAGTTGCTGGACTGGGCCGCGATCCAGGCCGAGCGCCAGGCCGACCCGGCGCAGCGCAAACCCCGCTCGCTGTCCCTGCCGGCGCTGCCGTCGGCGCTACGCCGCCAGGGCAAACACCCGTGATAACCCTTATACGTCCCCGTTACGCAACGGGGATATTGCAGTTCACGGCCCTCTAGGTCATGCTTGCAATTGGGGCAACGGGCAAAAACTGACCCGTTCACGCTGCAACATGCTTACAACATAGGGCCATGAACGACCAATATCAGGTGCTCTACCAAACATTCCGCTGGCTGGTTCCCACCCAGTTCAACATAGCGGAAGCGTGCTGCCACCGCTGGGCATCCAGTAGTCCGGATGCGCGGCGCATCGCCATCTACTACGAAGATGAAGCCGGCAACCGCGAGGTCTGGACCTATGCGCGGCTGGCCGAGGCCGCCAATCAGCTGGCCAATGGCCTGGTGAAGATGGGCGTGGGCCGGGGCGACCGGGTCGGTGTGGTTTTGGGGCAACGCCCGGAGACCGTGGTCGCCCACATGGCCATCTACAGCGTGGGCGCGGTGGTGTTGCCGCTGTCGGCGCTGTTCGGCCCCGAAGCCCTGCAGAGCCGCCTGTGCGATTCGGAAACCCGCGCCGCCATCGTCGATCATGCCTCCAGCGCCAACCTGCTGGCCGTCAGCGACCACTGCCCCAACCTGCAACAGATCATCGGCATCGGCTTCGCCGACGAGCGCGTCCTGCCCTGGCGCAGCCTGCTGGCGCGCCAACCCAGCGAATTCAAGCCGGTGCCGACGCGTTCGTCGGACCCCGCCATCCTGCTCTATACCTCCGGCACCACCGGCGCGCCCAAGGGCGCCCTGCTGCCGCACAGCGCGCTGATCGGCAACCTGCCGGGCTTCGTGGCCTCGCAGGACTGGTTCCCGCGGCCCGCCGACGTGTTCTGGTCGCCCGCCGACTGGGCCTGGACCGGCGGCATGATGGACGCGCTGCTGCCGACGCTGTATTTCGGCCACCCCATCGTCGGCACCCGCGGCCGCTTCTCGGTCGAGCGCGCCTTCGAGCTGATGGAGCGTTACCAGGTCACCAACACCTTCCTGTTCCCGACCGCGCTGAAGATGATGATGAAGGCCGTGCCCGAGCCTCGCAATCAGTACCAGCTGGCCCTGCGGTCGATCATGAGCGCCGGCGAAAGCGTCGGCGAGACCGTCTTCGAATGGTGCCGCTCGGCGCTGGGCGTGACGCCCAACGAGATGTTCGGCCAGACCGAGATGAACTACGTGGTCGGCAACAGCCAGAAGCGCTGGCCGGCCAAGGCGGGCAGCATGGGCCGGCCCTACCCCGGCCATCGCGTGGCGGTGCTGGACGACGCCGGCCAGCCGGTGGCGGCCGGAGAAACCGGCGAGATCGCCGTGAATCGCTATGACATCCACGGATTTCCCGACCCGATCCTGTTCCTGGGCTACTGGCGCAACGACGCCGCCACCCAGGCCAAGTTCAAGGGCGACTGGTGCCTGACGGGCGACCTGGCCCGGATCGACGCCGACGGCTACCTCTGGTACGCCGGCCGCGCCGACGACGTATTCAAGTCGTCGGGCTACCGCATCGGCCCCGGCGAGATCGAAAGCTGCCTGATCGGACACCCGGCCGTGGCCAATGCCGCGGTGGTGCCCAAGCCGGACGCCGAGCGCGGCGCGGTGGTCAAGGCGTATGTCGTGCTGACGCCCGAATTCGCCCAGCGCGACCGCAGCGACATCATCGAGAACCTGCAGGAACACGTGCGCGAGCGCCTGGCGCCCTATGAGTACCCGAAGGAAATCGAATTCGTCGACGAATTGCCCATGACCACCACCGGTAAAATCCAGCGTCGCATCCTGCGCCAGCGCGAAGAAGAACGCGCACAGGCGTCCAGGCCCCAATGACGCGGGCGGGTCCGCAGAGACCCGCCGCCGTACCCGGAGACAGGGCATGCCCATTTACCAGCTCGACGACCTCATTCCCCGCATCGATCCCGCCGCCTACGTGGCCGACAGCGCCGACATCATCGGCAACGTCACGCTGGAGGCCGGCGTCAGCATCTGGTCGCACGTCTCGATCCGCGGCGACAACGACGCCATCCTGATTCGCCACGGCTCCAATATCCAGGAAGGCAGCGTGCTGCACGTGGATACCGGCTGTCCCATGACCATCGGCCCGAACGTCACCGTGGGCCACCAGGCCATGCTGCATGGCTGCACCATCCACGAAGGCGCGCTGGTGGGCATGCAGGCGATCGTGCTGAACAACGCCGTGATCGGCCGCAACTGCCTGATCGGCGCTGGCGCCATCATCCCGGAAGACCGGGTGATTCCGGACAATTCCCTGGTCATCGGCATCGGCAAGATCGTGCGCGAGCTGTCGGCCGAGGAAATCGCCAATCTGCACAAGAACACCGCCCATTACGTGGCGCGCGGCCAACACTACAAGACGGCCCTGAAACGGCTGGCCTGAGCCTGCCGCCGGGGACACCCCGGCAACCGCCTACACCCCTGCCGCCGGCAGGGGGAATCGGCCGCCCGATCGGCTAACATTCCGCCATGACCGATCAGCTCAAGAAATACCTCCTCGAAGACCGCAGCGTCCGCGTCCAAGCGGTGCGCCTCACGGATACCTGGAAGGCCGTCCAGGCCAACCACGACTACCCGCCCGCCATCACCCACCTGCTGGGCGAACTGGTGGCGGCCTCCACCCTGCTGGCCGCCAACATCAAGTTCGACGGCTCGCTGGTGCTGCAGATCCAGGGCGACGGCCCGATCGCCCTGCTGGTGGTGGAATGCCGTTCCGACCTCAGCCTGCGCGCCACCGTCAAGGTGCGCGAGGGCCACGACGTGCCGGCCGATGGCGACATGCAGAGCCTGCTGAACCCCGGCGGCAACGGCCGTTTCATCGTGGTACTGGATCCCCAGCACAAGGTGCCCGGCCAGCAGGCCTACCAGGGCATCGTGCCGCTGGAAGGCGAAACCGTCGCCGAGGCCCTGCAGCACTACATGAAGGCCTCCGAACAGCTCGACACCCGCCTGTGGCTGGGCGCCGACGCCGACCATGCCGCCGGCATGCTGATCCAGCGCCTGCCGCACCACGGCGGCTCGGATGCGACGACGCTCAGTGAGCAGGCCGCCACCGAGACCTGGGACCGCGCCACGGCGCTGGCCACCACGCTCAAGCGCGATGAACTGCTGACCACCGAGATCGACACCCTGATCCACCGCCTGTTCTGGGAAGAAACGCTGGTGGCGTTCGATCCGCTGCCGGTGCGCTGGCACTGTCCGTGCACCCGCGAGCGCGTGGCCAACATGCTGCGCTCGCTGGGCCAGGTCGAGGTCGACGACATCCTGGCCGAACGCGGCCAGGTCGACGTGGCCTGCGACTTCTGCGGCAAGCCCTACGTCTTCGACGCGGTCGATTGCGCCGCGCTGTTCACCGCCAGCCAGCCGGCCAACGACGACGCGCCGCCTACCGTCCATTGAACCCGCGCCGGGGGCCCGCCCCTCGGCTTGTACGAATCGACAGGCGGTCATGCCCGCGCCAGACTGGCCGGCCATGACCGCCTTTTTTGTCGCCTCGCGCTTTTCCGCCACGCGCCCGTCCCAGCGCGGCGCCGCCGCCCTCGAATTCACCCTGGCCGCCGTCCTGGTGCTGCTGCTGGCGCTGGGCACGGTCGAGGCCGTCCGCTGGCAGCTGACCCGCCAGATCGTCCACCTGGCCCTGTTGCAGGCGGCCCGCGCTGGCGCCACCGCCCACGCCGATCCGGTCCGCATCCGCGCGGCGTTCCAGCAGGCCCTGCTGCCGCTGCACGCAGGCGGCGGCGGCCAAGCCGGCGCCCGCCGCCGCCAGGCCAACGCCCAGGCGCGCATCGCCGCGCGGGTGGGCGCGCCCGCCTGGCGCATCGAGATCCTGCGGCCCGACGCCCAGGCCTTCCGCGATCATGCGCGGCCGGGGCTGCGCACCGACGCGCCCGCCGGCCTGCCGGCCATCGACAACGCCTACCAGGCGCTGCAATACGCGCGCCGGCCCGATCTGCCGGACAGCCGCAGCATCTTCCTGGCCAATACGCTCAGGCTGCGGCTGACCTATCTGTACCGTCCCCTGTTGCCGCCGCTGCGCGCGCTGCTGGCGGGGCTGGCCGGCGCCGACGGCAGCTACGCGAACGCAGCCAGGGCGAGCGGCCTGGCGCCGATCGGCATGGAACTCGACATGGAAATGCACAGCCATCCCGTGGACTGGCGCGGCGGCCAACCGTATCCGCCCGGCATGGTGGCCGGGGCGTGCCGCGGCCTCCACTGCCCGTGAACGGACGGGGTGGCGCGGACATCAGCGCTGGAATATGACGGGACCGTTGGCGGGTCCGGGCATGGCCCGGACGCGTGGCGATCAGCGTTGGGGCGTGGCGGCGCCGTTGGCCGGCCGGGCATTGGCCGGCCGTGTGGCGGAAGTGGCGGCCGGAGCCGGCCTGGCGGGCGTGGCCGGCGCGCTGGCGCGCACCGGGGTGGCCGGACGGGTGGCGGCCTCGGTGGCCAGCGATGCGCCGCCGGCGGGCGGCTGGGTGTTCTGCGGCAGGATGTGCACGAAGACTTCGCCGTCGCGCATCATGCCCAGTTCGCCGCGGGCCCGTTCCTCGATGGCGCCGGAGCCGTTTTCCAGGTCGCGGACTTCGGCTTCCAGGGCCGCGTTGCGCGCGCGCAGGCCTTCGTTGGTCTCGCGCTGCGCCGCCACCTGGCGTTGCAGGTCCCAGACCTTGAACCAGCCACCCTTACCCAGCCAGAGCGGGTATTGGATCAGCCCTACCAGCACGAACAGCACCAGGAACAACAGGCGCATACGCAGGAACCCTCAGCAGTCGTGGCGCGAAGAAGGCCGCGGCGCGCGCCGCGGCCCGCTTACATTAACGCAAGTTGTAGAAGGCTTCCAGACCGGGGTACGACGCGACTTCGGCCAGCTCTTCCTCGATGCGCAGCAGCTGGTTGTACTTGGCCATGCGGTCCGAACGCGACAGCGAGCCGGTCTTGATCTGCATGGCGTTGGTGGCCACGGCGATGTCGGCGATGGTCGAATCCTCGGTTTCGCCCGAACGGTGCGAGACGACGGCGGTGTAGCCCGCGCGCTTGGCCATTTCGATGGCGGCGAAGGTTTCGGTCAGGGTGCCGATCTGGTTGATCTTGATGAGGATCGAGTTGGCGACGCCCTTCTGGATGCCTTCGCGCAGGATCTTGGTGTTGGTGACGAACAGGTCGTCGCCCACCAGCTGCACCTTCTTGCCGAGCTGGTCGGTCAGCAGCTTCCAGCCTTCCCAGTCGTTTTCGGCCATGCCGTCTTCGATCGAGATGATCGGGTACTTGTCGCACCAGGTGGCCAGCAGGTTGGTGAATTCCTGCGAGGACAGCGAGATGCCGCCTTCGCCGGCCAGGGTGTACTTGCCGTCGCGGTAGAACTCGGAGCTGGCGCAGTCCAGGCCCAGGGCGATCTGCGTGCCCGGCTCGTAGCCGGCTTCGGTGATGGCCTTCAGGATCAGCTGGATCGCGGCTTCGTGGCTGGGGACGTTGGGGGCGAAACCGCCTTCGTCGCCCACCGCGGTGGACATGCCCTGGCCGTGGATCAGCTTCTTGAGCATGTGGAAGACTTCGGCGCCCCAGCGCAGGGCTTCACGGAAGCTGCCGGCGCCCACCGGCAGGATCATCAGTTCCTGCAGGTCGAGGGTGTTGTTGGCGTGCGCGCCGCCGTTGATGACGTTCATCATCGGCACGGGCATGCTCATGGGGCCGCTGCCGCCGAAGTAGCGGTACAGCGACAGGCCGGATTCGTCGGCGGCGGCGCGGGCAACGGCCATCGAGGCGGCCAGGATGGCGTTGGCGCCCAGGCGTTCCTTGGACTCGGTGCCGTCCAGCTCGATCAGGGTGCGATCGACGAAGGTCTGCTCCTGGGCGTCCAGGCCCATCAGGGCTTCCGAGATCTCGGTATTGAGGTTCTCGACGGCGCGCAGCACGCCCTTGCCGAGGTAGCGGCCCTTGTCGCCGTCGCGCAGCTCGATGGCTTCGCGGGCGCCGGTGGACGCGCCCGACGGCACGGCCGCGCGGCCCATGGCGCCGGATTCCAGCAACACGTCACATTCGACGGTCGGGTTGCCGCGCGAATCCAGAATCTCGCGGCCGATGATATCGACGATTGCACTCATGACTTTACATTCCCTGAACGATAAACATATTCATCACGGCCGCGCCTTCGCGGGCATTGCGGGCGCGTCGGTACTGCCAGGAGTCGTAGAAGGCCTGGGCCGCGGCCAGGGAGGGAAACTCCATGACGACGGTGCGGCCGGGCTCACGCCCCTCGAGGTGCCGGGATTCGCCGCCGCGCACCAGGATCTTGGCATCGTACGCGCGCATGGCGAGCGTGGACAGACGCTTGTAATCCTCGTACTGCGCGGGCTTGGTCACTGTGACGTCGGCGATGAGGTAGGCACTCATGGGGTTCCTTCAGAGCAGTTGCGTTGATGGGGTCGCGGCGCCGGACCGCATGACTCGGGCAGTGTCTCGCAACACGGCCAGGCCGTGCCTGTCCGATGCTAAGTGGTTGTATCCGAAAGCAGCGCCGTGGCCCGGGGCCACGGCGCATTGTCCGCCAGGAGCGAAGGCGGGAACAAGACCGGCGGCCCGGGCGGCGCAAAAGCGCGGCTCGGTGCCGCCGACCCCCATTACGCCCCCTGGCCGCGGCGAGCCTTCTGCTCGATGGCGGCGCGGATGTAGCTGGAGAACAGCGGATGGCCGTCACGCGGGGTGGACGTGAACTCCGGGTGGAACTGGACGCCGACGAACCAGGGGTGGTCGGGCAGTTCCATCATTTCCGGCAGGTTCTCGGTCGGCGTGCGCGCGCTGATCACCATGCCGGCCTCTTCCAGGCGCGGCACGTAGACGTTGTTGACTTCGTAGCGGTGGCGATGGCGCTCGTTGACTTCGTCGCCGTAGATCGACTGGGCGCGGGTGCCGGACTTGATCGGCACGCGCTGCGCGCCCTTGCGCATGGTGCCGCCCAGGTCGGACGAGTTGTCGCGCTTCTCGACCTTGCCTTCGCGGTCCATCCATTCGGTGATCAGGGCCACCACGGGATGCGGCGCCGACGGATCGAACTCGGTGCTGTTGGCGCCGCCCAGGCCGGCCACGTGGCGCGCGAATTCGATCACGGCCAGTTGCATGCCCAGGCAGATGCCCAGGTACGGCACGCCGTTTTCACGGGCGTAGCGGATCGCGGCAATCTTGCCCTCGGTGCCGCGCTTGCCGAAGCCGCCCGGAACCAGGATGGCGTCCAGGTGCTTGAGCTGGTCGGTGCCGCGGGTTTCGATGTCTTCGGAATCGATGTACTCGATGTTGATCTTCGAGCGCGTGTGGATGCCGGCGTGCACCAGGGCTTCGGTCAGCGACTTGTACGACTCGGTCAGGTCGACGTACTTGCCGACCATGCCGATGGTCAGCTGGTGCTCGGGGTGTTCGAGCGCGTAGACCAGGTTGTCCCACATGGACAGGTCGGCCGGCGGCGGGGTCAGGCCCAGCGCTTCGCAGACGATGTTGTCCACGCCCTGCTTGTGCAGCATGGCCGGGATCTTGTAGATCGAGTCGGCGTCCCACACCGAGATGACGGCATCCAGGGGGACGTTGGAGAACATCGAGATCTTGGCGCGCTCGTCGTCCGGGATGGGACGGTCGGCGCGGCACAGCAGCGCGTTCGGGTAGATGCCGATTTCGCGCAGCTTCTGCACCGAGTGCTGGGTCGGCTTGGTCTTGAGCTCGCCGGCGGACGCGATGAACGGCACCAGCGTCAGGTGCACGAAGGCGGCGTTGTTGCGGCCCATGCGCAGGCTCATCTGACGCGCGGCTTCCAGGAAGGGCAGCGATTCGATGTCGCCCACGGTGCCGCCGATCTCGACGATGGCGACGTCGGTGTTGCCGTTCCAGGCGGCGTCAGCGCCACGGGCGATGAAGTCCTGGATCTCGTTGGTGATGTGCGGAATGACCTGGACGGTCTTGCCCAGGTAATCGCCCCGGCGCTCCTTGCGCAGCACCGATTCGTAGATCTGCCCGGTGGTGAAGTTGTTCACCTTGTGCATGCGGGCTGAGACGAAACGCTCGTAGTGGCCCAGGTCCAGGTCGGTTTCGGCGCCGTCTTCCGTGACGAACACTTCACCGTGCTGGAACGGGCTCATGGTGCCCGGATCGACGTTGATGTAGGGGTCGAGCTTGAGCATGGTGACTTGCAGACCACGCGACTCGAGGATGGCGGCAAGCGACGCAGCGGCGATGCCCTTGCCCAGGGAAGACACCACTCCGCCGGTGACAAATACGTATTTGGTCATCGTAATAAGCGCCCGGGACGAGCGGGCGCGTGCGGGAAATTTGGATTATAGCCGGGAGGCGGAACTTGTCTGGGTTTTCCCCTAGCGGCCAGGCGTAACATTTGGCTGCACTCGCGCGCAAGACCGAAATGCCGTGACGGCGGCCATCATGCTATGGTCGTCCCCGATTTTCTCGTCCCGAGGCCCCTGCCGATGAACCTTCCGACCGCACACCCGAACGCGCTGGCCAGGCGCCTGACCACCGCCGCCGTCGGCCTGCAGCTGCTGGGCGCCATCCTGGTTCAGCTCTACCTGGTAAGCGCCGGACCGCTGGCCGCGCTGACGCGCGAGGCGTTTGCCCGGCCCGACATGGTGGCGAGCACGGTAGTGAACATCGTCGCCGGCTGCATCCTGGTCGGCCTGACCACCTGGGGCGCCACGCAGCGCTGGCTGCGCCGGCACAACGCGGGCGACGTCGACCGCCCGGGCCGGATGGTGGCCGTGCTGCTGGCGGTCTCGCTGGTGCTGTTCGTTCTGATCTCGACCGGGCTGGCGTTGCTGCAGCACGGTTTCTACACGCTCATCTTCAAGCACAAGGAATGGGTGAACCAGGCCTTCGGCTATTACGGCGCCCGCCGCATGCTCCTGATGGCCCTGCCGCCCAAGCTGTGCGCCATCCTGCTCACCATCCTGGGCAGCTGGCTGGCGGTGCGCATCGCGGCCTGGAGCGTCACGCCCGTCGCCGCCGCGCAGGCGCCGTCCCTGCAGCGGCGCCACGCCGCGTGGATCGCCGCGCTGACGCTGCTGCTGTGGCAATTGCATGTCGCGCTGGTGATCGGCCTGTACTTCATGACCTATGCGGGATCGGCCGGCATGCTGGAACACGCGATCGGCTACTGGATCGTGCCCGCGTTGCTGCTGGCGCTGGCTGCATGGGTCTGCCTGCGCAGCCTGCCGCCAGTGCTGGGCGTAGCCGGCATGGGCCGCGCCATCGCCCACGGCACCTTCGCCTTCTGGCTGACCCAGGTGCTGGGAATCGGCCTGGCGCTTTTGATCATCTGGTCAATGACCTGGAGCCAGCTGATGCGCACGGCCGCGTCGTACACGACCTCGGTGGTGTCGGTGCTGATCTACAGCGTGCTGCTGGCGCTGAGCTGCTACCTAGGCGCCCGGCTGTTCTACCGCCGCCGCGGGACGCCGCCGGAGAGCGCGTCGGCCTGAGCGTGAGCGCCGCGCGATGGCGCGCATGCCATGAAAAAAGGCCCCTCGGGGCCTTTTTTCATGGTCGGAAACGACGATCAGATGGCCGCCGTGCGACGCTCCAGCCAGGCCAGGGCCTCGCCTTCCACCAGCGGCGACAGGCGCTCGAACACGGTCTTGTGATAGTCGTTGAGCCACGCGGTTTCGTCGGCACGCAACAGCGACGGCTCGATGCAGCGCGTGTCGATCGGGCACAGCGTCAGCGTCTCGAAGCACAGGAACTCGCCCAGTTCGGACGTCAGCCAGGCGCGGTTGGCCACCAGGTTCTCGATGCGCACGCCCCAGCGGCCCGGGCGGTAGATGCCCGGTTCGTTGGAGGTGATCATGCCCGGCTCCATCGCCGTGTGCGGGCCGGGAGCCGCGCGATAGGAGATGACCTGCGGGCCTTCGTGCACGTTCAGGAAATAGCCCACGCCGTGGCCGGTGCCGTGGCCGTATTCCGCGCCGCCTTCCCAGATCGGGGCGCGCGCGATGGCGTCCAGCATCGGCGACGGCGTGCCGCGCGGGAACGAGGCGCGCGACAGCGCGATCATGCCCTTGAGCACCAGCGTGAAGTCGACCTTCTGGTCGGCGCTGGGCGTGCCCACCGCGACCACGCGGGTGATGTCGGTGGTGCCGCCCAGGTACTGGCCGCCGGAGTCGATCAGCAGCAGGCCGTCGCCTTCGATGGTGGCGTGCGACTCGGCCGTCGCGCGGTAGTGCGGCATGGCGCCGTTGGCGTTGAAGCCGGCGATGGTGGCGAAGCTGGGGCAGACGTAGTCCGGGCGGCGCGCGCGGGCGGCGGTGATCTGCTCGTCGATGGTCAGCTCGGTGATGCGCTCGTTGCCCAGCGCGCCTTCGAACCAGGCGAAGAACTCGCACAGGGCGGCGCCATCCTGCGCCATCGCGTGGCGCACGTTGGCCAGTTCGGCGTCGGTCTTGCGCGACTTGATCAGGGTGGACGGGTTGATCGCCTCGACGCGCGGCACGGCCGGATCCATCGCGTGGAACACGCCGCAGGTGACGCGGGCCGGATCGATCAGCAGCTTCTGGTCCAGTTCGAGCGAGGCCAGCGCGTCGGCGGCCTGGGCGTAATCGGCCACCTCGACGCCATCGGCGGCCAGCGTGGCGCGCAGGGCGGCGTCGATCTTGCCGTCGGCCACGAACAGGGTGGCGTGGTCCGGGCCGATCAGCGCGTGGCCGACGAACACCGGGTTGTAGTCGACGTCGGCGCCGCGCAGGTTGAAGAGCCAGGCGATGTCGTCGAGCGTGCTGACGAAATGCACGTCGGCGCCGTGGGCGCGCATGGCGGCGCGCACCTGGGCCAGCTTGTCGGCGCGCGCGACACAGGCCTGCGGCGCCACGTGTTCGTAGATCGCGGCCTGCGGCAGGCCGGCGCGGTCGGTCCAGATATCGTCCAGCAGGTCGGCGCGGATCTCCAGCGTGGCGCCGGACGTGGCGGCGGCCACCGACAGCGCGCGGAACGCGGCCAGGCCCAGCACCTGTCCATCGACGCCGATGACGTCGCCGGCGCGGGTGTTGGCGGCCAGCCAGTCCACATGGCCCGGCGTGGTGGCGACGGCGATCTTCATCAGCTGCACGCCGGTGCCGGCCAGTTGCGCCTCGGCCTGCACCCAGTAGCGGCTGTCGACCCACAGGCCGGCGAAATCAGCGGTCACCACCAGCGTGCCCACCGAACCCGTGAAGCCCGACAGCCAGCGCCGGCCCTGCCAGCGCGCCGGCAGGTATTCGGACAGGTGCGGATCCGAGGACGGCACGATATAGGCGGACAGGCCGCGGCGGCGCATGGCCTGCCGCAGTTGGGCAATACGGGTGTCGGTGCTGGACATGGGTTTCCTTAGCGCAACATGAAGGACATCGCGGCCAGGCTGTTCAGGGTGCGAACGGCGGCCTGCATGCTGTCGGTGGTGAACCGCAGCGTCACGCCGTCCACGCGCTCCAGCGTGGGCCACATGCAGAACAGGTCGGCGAGCGCCGCGCTCTGGGTCTGCAACCGGCATTCTATAGGGGCGGGGATGCGGAAAGGAACCGCCTTTCCACCGCTGGGCCGCCCCGAGGTGGAAACGCCCCCCTGGGGGGCAGCAAGCCCGCCTTGCGGGCGCGGCGTGGGGGTCGTTCCCTTCACATTACGCACGGCGGTCTCCGCGGCGGCGGCGATCGCGCGGCGCGAGGCCGCCGGCGACAGCGTCACGCCGCTGCCCTGGCCGTGGGCGACCTTGGTCTGCACCCACTGCGCGCCGGGGAACAGGTCGGTGGTTTCGGCGATGAACACGTCGTCGCCGGTGGCCAGGATGACGGGCACGCCCATTTCACCGGCCAGCGCGCCGTACAGGCCGGCCTCGCCCAGCTCCATGCCATTGATGAAGACGCGCGAGAAGGCGAAGCTGTTGATGGTGTGCGCGAGAATGCCGCGACCCTGCGAGCGCGAGTGATAGCCGATCATGAAGACCGCGTCGCAGCCCTCTTCCAGGCCGCCCATCATGCCCAGGTAGCGCGGCTTGCCCAGCACCAGGCGGGCGCGTTCGTCCAGGCCGTCCGGCAGCAGGTTGCGGAAACCGCCGTGCGAATCGTTGACCAGGATCTCTTCGGCGCCGCCGGCGATGGCGCCCTGCACGGCCGCGTTGGCCTCGGCGGTCATCCAGGCGCGGGCGCGTTCGTACTCGCCGTTGCCGGCGCGCACTTGTTCGGCGTGGAAGACGCCGGCGACGCCTTCGATATCGGTGGAAATCAGGATTTTCATGGGGTGTGCCTTGGTGGGATTCAGAATTCGGTGTCCGCCAGCCATTGGCGCCAGTCGGGAGCGGCGTCGCGGAGGGCGGCGCGGTGATGGCCATCGCGGCCCCGCACGCTTTCGGCCTGCCACAGCGCGGCGATGATGGCCTGCTCGCAGGCCTCGGCGGCCGCCTCGAACAGCGGATCGATGCGGGTTTCGTGCAGCATGGCCAGCGCCGGCATCGGCTGTTCGGCCTGTTGCGGCACCGTGTACGCGGTGGAGAACGCCAGCGCGATGTCGCCGCTGCCATGGCCGAACACCGAGCCGGTGCGGGCCAGGCCGGCGCCGGCGCGCAGCGACAGGCGGCGCAACTGGCGCGCGTCGAGCGGCGCGTCGGTCGCCACCAGCAGGATGATGGAGCCCTTCTCCGGCACGATGGCGGCATTCTCGCCCGCCTGCGCCAGGCCGCGGTCCAATTGATCCGCCAGCCGCCGGCCGAAGGGCCGGCCGGCCACGGTCAGATTGGGCAGGCGGCCGAAATTGGCCAGCACCAGCGCGCCGACGGTGTAGCGCAGGCCCGGCTGGATCGATGCCAGGCGCGAGGCCGAGCCGATGCCGCCCTTGAAGGAAAAGCACGACATGCCGCGGCCGGCGCCGACCGCGCCCTGCGCCATGCGCTTGTCCGCGGCGGCCAGCGCCTGGGCGTAGTGCGACTCCTGCACCGCCATGGCCTGGATGTCGTTCAGGTAGCCGTCGTTGCACTCGAACACCAGCGGATTGACCGTCGACATGCCGCGGCCGATCTCGGGCGTGGCCGCCACCGCCGAACGGATCTGGGCGTTGGCCACGGTGCCCACGCCGAAGGTGTTGGTCAGCGCGATCGGCGTTTCCAGCACGCCCAGTTCCTGCACCTGGACCAGGCCGGTGCTCTTGCCGAAGCCGTTCAGCACCGTGGCGGCCGCCGGCACCTTGTCCAGGAACAGATTGCCGCCGTGCGGCCGCACCACGGTCACGCCGGTCTGCCGCGCGCCGTCGTCCAGCGTGCAGTGGCCGACGCTGATGTCGCCCACGTCGCAGATCGAATCGAGCGGGCCGGCCTCCAGCTTGCCGATGCGGGGTTGGTCCAACGCTTGTTTGTCCATGCTTGTCGCTGCGTGTCGCCACGCTCCAGAATGCAAAATGCCGCCGTCCTGCGTGGCCGTGGCGCGCGCCGCGAGGCGGGCGCCCGGACGCGGGCGGCGGCAAGGGATCCGATGCCGCGCGCCGAGCCCCGAGGGGCGGCCGGCGCGGTGGCCATCATCCGCTTGGCGGTTACTTGCGATCGATCTTGGGATCGAGCGCGTCGCGCAGGCCGTCGCCCAGCAGGTTGAACGCCAGCACGGTCAGGAAGATCGCCAGCGCCGGGAAGATCGCCACGTGCGGGGCGATCACCATGTCGGCGCGCGCCTCGTTCAGCATCGCGCCCCACTCCGGCGTGGGGGGCGAGGCGCCCATGCCCAGGAACGACAGGCTGGCCGCGGTGATGATCGAGGTGCCGATACGCATCGTGCCGTACACCACGATCGGCGAGATCGTGCCGGGCAGGATGTGGCGCATGATGATGGTCCAGTCGGACGCGCCCACGCTCTTGACCGCCTCGACGTAGGTCATCTGCTTGATCGATAGCGTGTTGCCGCGCACCAGGCGGGCGAACGCCGGCACGCTGAACACGGCCACGGCCACGATCACGTTGACCATGCTCGAGCCCAGGATCGCGACCACGCCAATCGCCAGCAGCATGCCGGGGAACGCCAGCAGCACGTCGGAGACGCGCATCGTGATGCGCTCCCACCAGCCTTCGTAGTAGCCCGCCATCAGGCCCATGAAGGTGCCGACGACGGCGCCCATGGCGACGGACAGGAAGCCGGCGGCCAGCGAGATGCGCGCGCCCATGATGATGCGGCTGAAGATGTCGCGGCCCAGCGAGTCCACGCCCAGCCAGTGCGTCCACGAGGGACCGGCATTGAGGGCGTCGTAGTCGAAGAAGTTCTCCGGGTCGAACGGCACGATCCAGGGGGCCAGGATCGCCACCACGACCAGCAGCAGGACGAAGAGGCCGGCGCCCACGGCCAGCTTCTGCTTCTTGAACTTGCGCCAGAACTCGGTGGCGGGCGTGCGCACGTCGTTCTTGGGCACGGCGGTGGCGACGGTTGCGGCGGGTGTCGTATTGCTCATGGCCGCCTCACTTGTAACGGATGCTGGGATTGATGACGCCGTAGAGCACGTCGACAATCAGGTTGATCAGGATGAATTCGAACGAGAACAGCAGCACCAGGCCCTGGATCACCGGGTAGTCGCGCTGGGTCACGGCATCGACCAGCAGGCGGCCGAGGCCGGGCCAGTTGAACACCGTCTCGACCACGATCGAGCCGCCCAGCAGGAAGCCGAACTGCAGGCCCATCATGGTGACGACCGGAATCAGCGCGTTGCGCAGCGCGTGCTTGATGACCACGCGGCGCTCGCTCAGGCCCTTGGCGCGGGCGGTGCGCACGAAGTCTTCCTGCACCACTTCGACGAAGGAAGCGCGGGTGAAGCGCGCCATCACCGCGGCCACGGCCGCGCCCAGCGTGATGGACGGAAGTATGTAGTGTTTCCAGCTGGAGGCGCCCACGGTCGGCAGCCAGCCCAGGTTCACGGAGAAGATCTGCATCAGCATCATGCCCAGCGCGAACGCGGGGAACGAGATGCCGGACACCGCCAGCGTCATGCCCAGGCGATCGGGCCAGCGGTTGCGCCAGACGGCGGACACGATCCCGATGATCATGCCGAAGGTGACGGACCAGGCCATACTGGCGATCGTCAGCCACATGGTGGGCATGAAGCGATCGGCGATTTCGGTCGAGACGGGACGCTTGGTACGCAGCGAGGTACCCAGGTCGCCTTGCAGCATGTGGCTGAAGTAGCGCACGAACTGCTGCGGCAGGGGCAGATCCAGGCCCAGTTCCTTGCGCACCAGTTCGACGGTCTGCTGGTCGGCCTCCTGGCCCGCGGCCAGTCGCGCCGGGTCGCCCGGAAGCATGTGCACAAACAGGAACACGACCACGGCCACCAGCAGCAGCGTGGGGATCATGCCCAAAAGACGTTTGACGATGTAGGTCAGCATTGAAATTCCTGCAACATCGGCGGGGACACCGCGTCCCCGCCGTATGTGGCCTTGCAAGGGCCTTGCGGCCCCGAGAGTTACCGCCGGATTACTGCTTCAGTTCGATGTCGCCGAACCAGAACGAGGTGTCCGGTTCCACGTACACGCCCGACAGGTTCTTCGACTTGACGTACAGGTTGTTCTGGGTCACCAGGAAGGCCCACGGGGCGTCCTTCCAGATGGTTTCCTGAACGGTCTTGTAGATCTCGGTCTTCTTGGCGCGGTCGGTCGTCGCCAGGGCTTGCTGGATGCCGTCGTCAACCGACTTGTTCGAGTAGTACGACACGTTGTTGAGCACCGGCGGGAACGCGGCGGTGGTCAGCAGCGGACGCAGGCCCCAGTCGGCTTCGCCGGTCGAGGACGACCAGCCGGCGTAGTACATGCGGACCTTGGCGTCTTCAGGCTTCTGCACCTGTTGCACGCGCTGCACGCGCTGGCCCGATTCCAGCACTTCGACCGACACCTTGATGCCGACTTGCGCCAGTTGCTGCTGCAGGAACTGCACCACCTTCACCGAGGTGCCGTCGTTGTAGGCGGACCAGAGCTGGCTTTCGAAGCCATTGGGGTAGCCGGCTTCGGCCAGCAGGGCCTTGGCCTTCTTGATGTCGTACGGCCACGGGCCGGTCTTGTGGGCGAAGTCCACGCCGGTCGGCACGACGCCGTCGACGACGGTGGCGTAGCCCGAGAAAGCGACCTTGGCCAGGGCTTCCTTGTTGATGGCGTAGTTGATGGCTTCACGCACCTTGACGTTGTCGAACGGCTTTTGCTGCACGTTCATCGACAGGTAGCGGGCCATGATCGAGTTCTTGTGGTCGACCACGTCCAGCTTGTCGTTCTTGGCCAGCACGGCGGCCTGCTCGAACGGCACCGGGAAAGCGAACTGCGCTTCGCCCGTCTGCACCACGGCGGCGCGGGTGTTGTTGTCGGTGACGGTGCGGAACGTCAGGGTGTCGACCTTGGGGTAGCCCTTCTTCCAGTAGCCGTCGAACTTCTTGACCTTCAGGTATTCGGCCGGTTTCCATTCGACGAATTCGAACGGGCCGGTGCCGACCGGGTGGAAGCCGATTTCCTTGCCGTACTTGGCCAGGGCGGCCGGCGAGATCATCATGGCGGCCGGGTGGGCCAGCGCGTTGATGAAGGCCGAGAACGGCTTCTTCAGCGTGATCTTGACGGTCAGCGGGTCGATCACTTCGATCTTCTCAATGACGCTGAACTGGATGTAGCGCGACAGGCGGTTTTCCGGGTTGGCCGGACGGTCGAAGTTGATCTTGACGGCTTCGGCGTTGAACGGGGTGCCGTCATGGAACTTGACGCCATCGCGCAGCTTGAAGGTGTACACCAGGCCGTCTTCGCTGACGGTGTAGTCGGTGGCCAGCACCTTCTGGACCTTCAGGTCCTTGTCGAACTCGAACAGGCCTTCGTAGTAGGCCTTGCCGGCCGCCTGGTTCAGCGTGCTGTTGGTGTTGTACGGATCGAGCGTTTCCAGCGCGATGGAGACGGCAAACGTCACGTCCTTGGCAGCATGCGCCAGCGGCGAGGTGAGCACGCCGAAGGCCACCGCGGCGGCGGCCATCAGCTTGGTGGGGCGCAGAACTTTCATCATTGCAACTCCTGGTTCCGTGAGGAATTAGGGGGTTTGGTGGAAGAAAAACAAGTACGACAACTGACTCAATACGCTCCGCCGACCGCATGGCGGGCGACGAAGTGATCGGTTCCTACCTGCACCAGCGGTTGCACCACCGGCTCGTCGCCGAGCTTGCGGATCGGGCTGGGAATTTCATCGGACAGCAAGGTGCGCTTCATGTGGCGGCGCGCCGGATCGGCGATCGGCACGGCGGCCATGAGCTTCTTGGTATAGGGGTGCTGCGGGTTCTCGAAGATGGCCCGGCGCGGGCCGATCTCGACAATCTGCCCCAGGTACATGACCGCCACGCGGTGGCTGACGCGCTCGACCACGGCCATGTCGTGCGAAATGAACAGGAACGAAATGCCCATGTCGCGCTGCAGGTCGATCAGCAGGTTGACGATCTGCGCCTGGATCGACACGTCCAGCGCCGACACCGATTCGTCCGCGATCACGACCTTCGGGTTGAGAGCCAGCGCGCGCGCGATACAGATGCGCTGGCGCTGGCCGCCGGAGAATTCATGCGGATAGCGCTGCGCCATTTCGGGCGGCAGGCCGACGCGTTCGAGCAGTTCGGCCACGCGCTGCTCGGCTTCCTTGCCCTTGGCCACGCCGTGCACCAGCAGCGGCTCCATGATCGAGAAACCGACCGTGACGCGCGGATCGAGCGAGGCGAACGGATCCTGGAACACGAACTGGATGTCGCGGCGCAGGGCTTGCAGTTCGGAGGTCTTCAGACGCACGATGTCGCGCCCGCCGAAGCGGATCTCGCCGCCCTGGCTGTCCACCAGGCGCAGCAGCGAGCGGCCGGTGGTGGACTTGCCGCAACCGGATTCGCCCACCAGCGACAGCGTCTCGCCGGGGTACAGGTCGAAGCTGACCTTTTCCACGGCATGCACGCGGCGCTGCACGCGGCTCATGATGCCGCCGCGCAGGTCGAAACGCGTTACCAGGTCGCGCACGCTCAGGATCGGCTCGCGGCGCGCGGCCGGCACTTCCTGGGTGCTGGTGGCGCCGGGTTCGGCCACCGGCTGAGCCTTGCCGTCCACCTGCAGCAGCGGGAAACGCGCCGGCAGGTCGGTGCCCTGCATCGCGCCCAGCTTCGGCACGGCCGACAGCAGCGCCTTGGTATAGGCATGCTGGGGCGTGGCGAACACCGACGCCGACGGGCCTTCCTCGACCTTGTCGCCGCGGTACATGACCAGCACGCGGTCGGCCACTTCGGCGACCACGCCCATGTCGTGGGTGATGAACACCACGCCCATGTGCATTTCTTCCTGCAGTTGGCGGATCAGTTGCAGGATCTGCGCCTGGATCGTGACGTCCAGCGCGGTGGTGGGTTCGTCGGCGATCAGCAGCGCCGGCTTGCAGGCCAGCGCCATGGCGATCATGACGCGCTGGCGCATGCCGCCCGACAGCTGGTGCGGATAGCGGTCCAGCACCGACTTGGCTTCCGGGATGCGCACCTGCTCCAGCATGCGCAGGGCTTCGGCGCGCGAGGCCGCGGCGTCCATGCCCTGGTGCTCGCGGATCGATTCGGCGATCTGGTCGCCGGCCGTGAACACCGGGTTCAGGGAGGTCATCGGCTCCTGGAAGATCATGGCCATGTCGGCGCCGCGCACATTGCGCATGGCGCGCTGGTTGGCATTGACCAGGTCGATCACGGAACCGTTGCGCCGGCGCAGGGCCATGCTGCCCTGGGCGATGCGGCCGCCGCCATGTTCCACCAGGCGCATCAGCGCCAGCGACGTCACCGACTTGCCCGAACCCGATTCGCCCACGATGGCCAGGGTCTCGCCCCGGTCCACATGGAACGACAGGTTGCGCACGGCTTCGACCGTGCGCTCCGAACCCACGAAGCGCACCGTCAGGTCGTCGACCTGGACCACGCGGTTATCCGGCAGCGCCAGGCTGTTTGCGCGATCAACCATATCTCTAGTAATCCCCAAAACTGACAAAAACGAAGCCCGCCGCCGCTCAGCGGTAGATGGCGGTGACCGGCTTCTCGCCGACGCGGGCGTAACCGCGGTACATGCCTTCCGTGTTGAACGGCAAGGCCACATTGCCCTGGGCGTCGACGGCCACCAGGCCGCCCTTGCCGCCGATGGTGGGCAGTTTTTCCATCACGACGCGGTCCGCCGCCGTTTCCAGCGAGGCGCCGCAATATTCCATCTGGGCCGCCACGTCATAGGCGGCGACCATGCGGATGAACATCTCGCCGGTGCCGGTGGTGGACACGGCGCAGGTCTTGTTGCTGGCGTAGGTGCCGGCGCCGATCAGCGGCGCGTCGCCGACGCGGCCGACCTGCTTGTTGGTGATGCCGCCGGTGGAGGTGGCCGCGGCCAGGTTGCCCTGCGCGTCCACGGCCACGGCGCCCACGGTGCCGAACTTCTTGTCCGAATCCAGCGGATCGGCCGGCGCCGGCTGGCCGCGCGCGACCATGGCCTGGCCGTCGTGGTCCAGCACCGCCGCTTCCGGCGTTTCGCGCTGCACCCGCAGCAGCTGCTCGCGGCGCGCTTCGGTCGAGAAGTACGACGGGTCGACCAGTTCCAGGCCGGCGTCCTTGGCGAAGGCTTCGGCGCCCTCGCCCACGAAGAACACGTGCTTGCTGGTTTCCATGACCTTGCGCGCGGCGAACACCGGGTTGCGCACGCAGTTGACGTTGGCGATGGCGCCCGAACGCAGCGTGGCGCCGTCCATGATGGCGGCGTCCAGCTCATGGGTGCCGGCGCTGGTGAACACGGCGCCATGGCCGGCGTTGAACAGCGGGCAGTCTTCCAGCAGGCGCACGGCCTCGGTGACGGCGTCCAGCGCGCTGCCGCCACGGGCCAGCACGGCCTGGCCGGCGGTCAGGATGGATTCGAGCGCGCTCAGGTATTCCTGCTCTTTCTCGGGCGACATGGCCGCGCGGGACATCGCGCCGGCGCCACCGTGAATCGCGATCACGGGTTGAATCATCGTTTACCTACTCCATGGATGAGCCACGGCATCACGGACTGGGTCACCCCAGCGGCGGCCGCGACGGAATTCTTGGCCCGATAGGCCACCGCCGCCGACAAGGCCTCGATCAGGCCGAGCGCGGCGGTTTCGGAATTGGGGATCAGCTGGCGCGTGGACACGGCGTACAGCACCACCGACGCGGTCGGCGCCAGCGGCGAGGTGGGCTTGTCGGTCAGCACCAGCACCGGTACGCCGGCCTGCTTGGCGGCGCCCGCCAGGGTCACGGTGTCGGCCAGGTAGCGCGGAAAGCCGATCGCGATCACCAGATCCTTGCTGGTCATGCGCGACATCTGGCGCGCCGCGTGCGACACCCCGCCCGGGCCGGCCAGCGATTCGACCGAATGCAGGTGCATGCACAGGCCGCGCTGCAGCATGCCGGCCAGGAAGCCGCTGGCGCCGAAGCCGATGATGAACACGCGGTCGGCGGCCAGGATGGCGTCGACCGCCTGCTCACAGGCGGCGGCATCCAGGGTCTGCAGGTTGCGCTGGGCGTTGCGGATGTCTTCTTCGAGGGTCGCGGCGAAGATCTGCACCGCGCTGGCCGAATGCGCCAGCTCGGTGCGCAGCTTTTCGACCGGCTCCAGCGCCGCCTCGAAGCCGCGCGCCAGCTCGGCGCGGAACTGCGGATAGCCCGGCAGGTCCAGGGCGCGCGCGAAGCGGTTGGCGGTCGCGACCGACACCCCCGCCGCCGTCGCGAATTCGTCGATGGTCATCGTGGCCACGCGGAACTGGTGCGCCAGGACGTATTCGGCCATCTTGTGCTGCGTGCGGCTCAGCGCGGGCTGGGCCCGGGCGATCCGATCAGCGATCGTGAGTGCGGCCTTGTTCATCGAAAAAAGGGGGAGACGTAGCGGAGGTTTGTGTAAATCTGTTTACACATAAATTTTAGATAAGAAAATTCATTTTCATACTAAGGGTATACCCGTGAATTTATGTAACAATGCTTCAAAAGAAACGGGGCCGGTTTGAGGTACGCTAAATGCCCCTTCCCGTTTCCCGTTTTCCGGAACCTTCGAATGCCCGTCTGGACCTGCAAACCCCACGCCGAACTGACCCTGGCCGAGCTCTACGCCATCCTGCGCCTGCGCTCGGAAGTCTTCGTGGTCGAACAGAACTGCGTCTTCCTGGACATGGACGACAAAGACCTGCTGGGACAGACCGAACACCTGATGGCCTGGGACAACGGCGCGCTGCTGGCCTATTGCCGCCTGCTGGAACCGGCGCTGAACGACGGCCAGGCAGTCATCGGCCGCGTCATCACGGCGCCAGCGGCGCGCGGCACGGGCCTGGGCCACGACCTGATGCGCCGCGCCAAGGACGAAGTGGCGCGGCTGTGGCCGGGCCAGCCGGTCTACCTGGGCGCGCAGGCCCGGCTGCGCGGCTATTACGGCGGCCACGGCTTCGTGCCGGTGACCGAGGAGTACATCGAGGACGGCATCCCGCACGTCGGCATGCTGCTGCGCGAAGCGGCCTGAACGCCACGGCGGCGGGCAGCGCTGCCCCAGGCGCGTTGCCGCCGCCCCAATGAAAACGCCCCATTGCGGGGCGTTTTGTGTTTTGCCGACGGCATGAAAAACGCCCACGACGGGGCGTTTTTCGTTCCAGCGTCGATCGAGGTTACTTGACCGCCGACACGTCCAGCTTGGCGGCCGTCTTGGACTGGATCTCGTCCACCGTCACGCCCGGCGCCGTTTCCAGCAGCTTCAGGCCGTTGTCGGTGACTTCCATCACGCCCAGATCGGTGATGATCAGGTCGACCACGCCCACGCCGGTCAGCGGCAGGTTGCATTCGGGCAGCAGCTTGACGTCCTCGGTGCCGTCCTTCTTCTTGGCCACGTGTTCCATCAGCACGACCACGCGGCCGACACCGGCCACCAGGTCCATCGCGCCGCCCATGCCCTTGACCATCTTGCCCGGAATCATCCAGTTGGCCAGGTCGCCCTTTTCGGACACCTGCATCGCGCCCAGGATGGCCAGGTTGATCTTGCCGCCGCGGATCATCGCGAACGAGTCGGCCGACGAGAAGATCGACGAGCCGGGCAGCGTCGTGACCGTCTGCTTGCCGGCGTTGATCAGGTCGGCGTCGACCTCGGCGTCGGTCGGGAACGGGCCGATGCCCAACAGGCCGTTTTCGGATTGCAGCCAGACTTCGACGCCCTTGGGCACGTGGTTGGCCACCAGGGTCGGCAGGCCGATACCCAGGTTCACGTAAAAACCGTCTTGCAGCTCGCGCGCGGCGCGCGCCGCCATTTCATCGCGGGACCATGCCATGTCGTGTTCTCCTTAGGCCGGGCGAGTGGTGCGTTGTTCGATGCGCTTTTCCGGATTGGCGTTCAGCACGATCCGGTGCACATAGATGCCGGGCAGGTGGATCTGGTCGGGGTCCAGGCTGCCGGTGTCGACGATCTGCTCGACCTCGACCACCGTGAACTTGCCGGCCATGGCCACGTTCGGGTTGAAGTTGCGCGCCGTCTTGCGGAACACCAGGTTGCCGCTGCGGTCGGCGATGTGCGCCTTGACCAGCGACACGTCCGGCACCAGCGAACGCTCCATCACGTATTGCTGGCCGTCGAATTCGCGGATTTCCTTGCCGTCGGCGACGATGGTGCCCACGCCGGTGCGGGTGAAGAACGCCGGGATGCCGGCGCCGCCGGCGCGCAGCTTCTCGGCCAGCGTGCCCTGCGGCGTGAATTCGAGCTCGAGTTCGCCCGACAGGTACTGGCGTTCGAATTCCTTGTTCTCGCCCACGTACGAGGCGATCATCTTGCGGACCTGGCGCGTGTTCAGCAGCTGGCCCAGGCCGAAGCCGTCGACGCCCGCGTTATTGCTGATGCACGTGAGATCCTTGACGCCCGAATCGCGCAGCGCGGCGATCAGGGCCTCGGGAATGCCGCAAAGGCCGAAACCGCCGACGGCGATCATCTGGCCGTCCTTGACGATGCCTGCCAGCGCCTCCTGGGCGCTTGCAAAAACCTTGTCCATCGCTCCAACTCCTAGTTAAGGTCGAACTGAAGAGGATCCGCCCGCCCTGCCGGACCGCATGCCCCGCGAAGGAGGCCGGCGATCCTGGATGGACCCTGTTTGTACTTGGGGCGCGGCTGCCGGTTTCGCGGCCCGGCGGCATCGCGGCGTGGCCCGATGCCTGCTGGTTCGCGGCGCCGAGGGTGGCGCGCCCTGTCATTCGTATTGTGGTTCTGTCCTGGATTTTAACGGCATGGCCGGCAAATGCGGGCGCCGTTTCAAACGCCGCATTGAAGTCGGACCGCCCGCCGCCGGCGCGCCTAGGCCGCCGGCTGGAACTGCGTGGCCATTTTCGCCAGCACTTCGGGCGGCCACGGGGCGGACGTATTGGCCACGTAATCCATCCACACCAGCACGTTGCGGCCGCGGGCGTAAGGGCCGGCGTCGTCGCCCACCTTCTCGAGCAACAATTCGAACTCGGCGCTCGAACGGCCGATGCGCGTGACCTTGTGCGTGACCCGCACGGTCGCCGGATAGGTCAGCGGTCGCAGGAAATCGCAGGACGCGTGCGCGAGGATGGCGCCGTCGTCGGCCGGCAGTTCGAAGCCCGCGTCGTAGAGGATCTGCATCCGCGCCTCTTCCATGAGGCGGAAATACAGCGTGTTATTGAGATGGTTCAAGGCGTCGGAATCGCCCCAACGCAAAGGCAAATCCACATGATGGGTATCCCCCACCGTCAGAATCCGCGCAGACAGAGTGTCCGGGTTCACCAATTGCTCCTGATAGCTGATGGAAATGCGAAGACGTGCAAGGTCTCCGCCTGCAATACAATCGCCGATAATACTTCCAGCCATATATGGAATACATACGGGGAGCTTTGCAATGTCTGAACGCGAGTCGATGGAATATGACGTGGTCGTGGTTGGCGGGGGTCCCGCCGGCTTGGCCACCGCTATCCGTCTGAAGCAACTGGCCGCTGAGAAGAACCAGGAAATCGGCGTCTGCGTCCTGGAAAAAGGCGCGGAGCTGGGCGCGCACATCCTGTCCGGCGCCGTCATGGACCCGCTGGCCCTGACCGAGCTGATCCCCGACTGGAAGGAAAAAGGCGCGCCGCTGAACGTGCCCGTGACGCAGGACAAGTTCCTGTTCCTGTCCGAAAACGGCGCGCGCGCCACGCCGAACTGGCTGCTGCCGCCCTGTTTCCACAATGAAGGCAACTACATCGTCCGCCTGGGCGACGTCGTCAAGTGGCTGGGCGAACAGGCCGAGGCGCTGGGCGTCGAGATCTTCCCGGGCTTTGCCGCGGTCGAAGTGCTGTACGACGAGAACGGCGCGGTGCGCGGCGTGGCCACCGGCGACATGGGCGTGGCCCGCGACGGCAGCCACACCGACCACTACCAGCCCGGCATGGAACTGCATGCGCGCTATACGGTGTTCGCCGAAGGCGCGCGCGGCCAGCTCGGCCGCCAGCTGATCGAGCGCTACAAGCTCGACGACGGCCGCGATCCGCAGGCCTACGGCATCGGCATCAAGGAAATGTGGGAAGTCGACCCGGCCCAGTCCAAGCCCGGCCTGGTGATCCACACCGCCGGCTGGCCGCTGGATTCGGACACCTACGGCGGTTCGTTCCTCTACCACCTGGACAACAACCTGGTGGCCGTCGGCATGATCGTCGGGCTGGACTACGCCAACCCGTGGCTGTCGCCGTTCGATGAATTCCAGCGCTACAAGACCCACCCCGCGATCCGCGGCACTTTCGAAGGCGGCAAGCGCATCGCCTACGGCGCCCGCGCCATCACCGCCGGCGGCCTGCTGTCTCTGCCCAAGCTGACATTCCCGGGCGGCGTGCTGGTCGGCTGTGAGGCCGGCTTCCTGAACGCCTCGCGCATCAAGGGCAGCCACGCCGCCATCAAGTCCGGCAAGCTGGCCGCCGAGGCCGCGTTCGACGCGCTGGTGGCCGACCGCCGCCAGGACGAACTGGCCGCCTACCCGGAAGCCTTCAAGAATTCGTGGCTGCATGCCGAGCTGAACAAGGCGCGCAACTTCAAGCAGTGGTTCAAGAAGGGCCGCACCGTGGCCACGCTGATGACCGGCATCGAGCAGCTGGTGTTCAAGGGCAAGATGCCCTGGACCCTGCGCCACAGCAAGCCCGACCACGCCTGCCTGCAGCCGGCCTCGCAGTGCGCCCGCATCGACTATCCCAAGCCCGATGGCAAGCTGACCTTCGACAAGCTCAGCTCGGTGTTCATCTCCAACACCAACCACGACGAGAACGAACCCATCCACCTGACGCTGAAGGATGCATCGGTGCCGGTGAAGGTCAACCTGGCCAAGTACGGCGGCCCGGAATCGCGCTACTGTCCGGCCGGGGTGTATGAGTTCGTCAAGGACGACCACGGCGAGGACCGCCTGCAGATCAACGCGCAGAACTGCGTGCACTGCAAGACCTGCGACATCAAGGACCCGACCCAGAACATCGTCTGGGTGGCGCCGCAGGGCGGCGAGGGCCCGGTCTACAGCGGCATGTAGCAGGCTCGCGGGCAATGGCTGAACGGGTGCTCTTCATCGGCTGCGGCGATCTCGGCCAGCGCGCCGCGCGCCTTTTCCTGGCGCGCGGCGACGAGGTCCACGCGCTGCGCCGCCATCCGCCCGCCGGCGACGCCAGCGGCATCCGCTGGCTGCAAGGCGACATCACCCGGCCCGACGGCCTGCCCGCCCTGCCGGCCGGCGTCACCCGTGTCGTCCACGTCGCCACCGCCGGCGCGCGCGATCCCGCGGCCTACCGCGGCGTCTTCGTCGACGGCCTGAAACACGCGCTGGACGCGCTCGACACGTCCCGCGTCGAACGCATCGTGTTCGTCTCCTCCAGCGCGGTGTATGGCGAGCATCATGGCGACTGGGTCACCGAAGACACCCCCACCGCGCCGCAAGGCTTCAATGGCCGCATCCTGCTGGAAGCCGAAGCGCTGCTGGCCGCGCAGGCGCTGCCCCACACCACCCTGCGTTTCGCCGGCCTGTATGGCCCCGGCCGCCTGCAACTGATCGAACGGCTGCGCGCCGGCGACGCGCGCGCGCCGAGCCAGCCGCCGCACTGGGCCAACCGCATCCACATCGACGACGCCGCCGCCGCCATCGCGCACGTGGCGTTGCTGCCCGAGGCGCAGCCGGTCTACATCGGCTGCGACGACACCCCGCTGCCGCTGCATGAACTGTATGCGGACCTGGCGCGCCTGATCGGCGCGCCGGCCCCGGCCGAAGGCCCCGCGCCTGCCGGCATCGGCAGCAAGAAGCTCAGCAACGCCCGGCTGCGCGCCAGCGGACTGACGCTGCAATGGCCCGACTCGCGCGCCGGCTACGCCGCGCTGCTGGCGGACGCGGCCTCGCCGGCATAGTTCGACCACCGTCGAATCGTCGACGGCGTGACGCGGCGATACTGGCTGGCCCAGACCCGCCGCCCCCTCACCGCCATGTCCATCCCCTTCCCGCTCGATCCGCTCCAGGCGGTGACGCACGCCAACCCCTATCCCTATTACGCCGCGCTGGCCAGGGAGCGTCCGCTGTACCACGACGCGCGGCTGGGCCTGTGGGTCGCCAGCGGGCCGCAGGCGATCCTGGCGCTCATGCGCCATCCCGCCGCCCGCGTGCGCCCCGTCGCCGAGCCGGTGCCGCAAGGCATCGCGGCGGGCCCGGCCGGCCAGTTGTTCGGCCGCTTCCTGCGGATGCGCGACGGGCCTTCGCAGGCCCTGCTCAAACCCTTGCTGAGCGACTTCCTCGCGCAACAGGCGCGGCACGCGCGCGATCCGGCGTGGCCGCGGCTGGATGCGGGGCAGGATACGAAGCGCGGCCCCGACGCGGCCGCCATCGACCGCTTCCTGTCCGCCGCGCCGGTGCTGGCGCAGGCCTGTTTCATCGGCCTGCCCGATACCCTCGCGGCTGACTGCGCGCGCGATATCGGCGACCTCCTGGCGGCGTTGCCGCCCGCCGCGCCAGGCGACCGGATCGCGGCCGGGCACGCGGCCGCCGAACGGCTGGCCGCGCGGCTGCGCGCCCACCAGGACGATCCCGACGCCGCCCCGGCGCTGCGCGAATTGCGGCGCCAGGGCATCGACGCGGGCCTGGATCCCGCGCTGCTGGCCGCCAACCTGGCGGGGCTGCTGTTCCAGTCCTGTGACGCTGGCGCCGGGCTGCTCGGCAACGCGCTGCTGCGAGCCGGCCGCCATGCCATCGCGACGGACCTGGCTTTCGCGGATGCGCTGGCGCTGGTTGACGCGACGCTGCGCGACGATCCGCCCATCCACAACACCCGCCGCTTCCTGGCCGAGGCCATCGACGTCGACGGCCAACACCTCGAGGCTGGCGCCACGGTGCTGCTAGTGCTGGCCGCCGCGGCCACGGCGCAACCCGACGCGCACTGGACCTTCGGCGCCCTGGGCCACGCCTGCCCCGGTCGGGAGCTGGCGCGGCGGCACGCGGCGGGCGCGCTGGTCCACCTGCTGCGGGCCGGCGTCGACTGCCGCGCCCTGGCGGCGCGCCCGCGCTATCGCCCGCTGCCCAACGCCCGCATTCCCCAATTTGATTTCACCGAGGAGCCCACCCCATGATCGCCGTGATATTCGAAGTCGAGCCCACCGACGGCAACCCCGCGCCCTATCTGCACATCGCCGCGGGGCTGATCGACGAACTCAAGACCATCGACGGCTTCATCTCCGTCGAACGCTTCCAGAGCCTGAGCACGCCGGACAAGCTGCTGTCATTGTCGTTCTGGCGCGACGAGGACGCGGTCCGGCGCTGGCGCACGCTGGATTCGCACCGCCGCGCCCAGGAGGCGGGACGAGGGGGCGTGTTCGCCAACTACCGCCTGCGCGTCGCCCAGGTGCTGCGCGACTACGGCATGCAGGCGCGCGACGAGGCGCCGCAAGACAGCCGCGCGCGCCACGGCTGAGCGGGCGCCGGAGATCGGAAGAGCGTCGTGTAGGGTGAGGGGGTAGGCTAGAGTGT
>ERZ1739169.63-NODE-63-length-34970-cov-16.943234_pt1 | contig 34970 bp, 31 predicted proteins | sample MGYA00581756_ERZ1739169 | MGnify/ENA primary metagenome ERZ1739169 (study PRJEB40789, sample SAMEA7425667) | Salamandra salamandra | biome: salamander skin | place: Germany | collected 2020-03 | study: cvxcv | reverse complement strand
GTGTTGTTGCAGGGGTATGTGTTTAGATTAGACGGGGCGGCCCGGTTTCTACTCTATAGTCTACACTCTATCCCCACACGAGGCTCCTCCGATCGACGCCGCGCGCGCGGTCTCCAGCGGCCACGGTCCGCGCGCCGCCATGGCGCTGACGCGCCCGCCCGGCCATCACGCCGGCGCCGACTTCTTCGGCGGCTACTGCTTCCTGAACAACGCGGCCCTGGCGGCGCAGGCGCTGCGCGAGGCCGGCGCCGAACGCGTCGCGGTGCTGGATATCGACTACCACCACGGCAACGGCACCCAGAGCATCTTCTACGAGCGCGGCGACGTGCTGACCGTGTCGGTGCATGGCGACCCGACCACCGAATATCCCTTCTTCCTGGGTTATGCCGACGAACCCGGCCAGGGCGCCGGCCTGGGCGCCAATCTGAACCTGCCGCTGGCGGCCGGCACCGATTTCGCCGGCTGGACCGAGGCGCTCGAACAGGGCCTGGCCGCCATCGGCCGCTTCAAGCCGGACGCGCTGGTGATCGCGCTGGGCGTGGACACCTACGAAGGCGATCCGATCTCGAAATTCAAGCTGCGCAGCGCCGACTATCTGCAGGTCGGCGCGCGGCTGGCCCGGCTGGGCCTGCCAACGGTGTTCACCATGGAAGGCGGCTACGCGGTGGCCGAGGTCGGCACCAACGTCGCCAACGTGCTGGAAGGCTACGCCGGCTGACCGGCGGCGGCCATCCGCCGCCACACGGCCTCGACCGCGGCGCGCGCGTCGCTGCGGTCCTTGAATGCCAGGATCGCCACCTCGATGTCCCAGGCGCGGTTGGCCAAGGGCACGAGGTCGGCCGTCTCCAGCCGCCGCAGCGCGCTGTCGGCCAGCCACGCCACGCCCAGCCCCTGCGCCGCCATGTCGCCCAGCACGTCCGACATCTCCGCCTCGAACAGGCGCACGCCGTGCAGGGGCTCCGGCCCGCTCTCAATGGCGGCGTCGATCAGGCGCGCGAAATAGACGCTGGGCGAATACATCAGCAACGGCACCGGCCGCGCCGTGGTGCCCGGCAGGTCCAGCCCCTCGCGTTCGACCAGGGCGCGCGCCGCGTACGGCCGTATCAGCTCGCGCCCCAGCGTCAGGCAGTCGTAGCGCGACAGGTCCAGCGGCAGCGGCTGCGCCACCTGGTGGAAACAGATCAGCAGATCGGCCGCGCCCGAGGTGAAGGCCGACACCGTGTCATGCACGTTGCCCGTCTGCAGGCTGCAGCTGAGCTGCTGGCCCGCGCTCCAGTCGCGCCACCAGCGCGGCAGGTGGGTCGTCGCCAGGGCATAGGAGGTGGCCAGGCGCAGCTGGTTGCGCGCCGGCACGGCGGCGATGCCCGCGCGCGCCTCGACCAGCTGGTTGACCAGTTCGATGGCCGCGACGCGGAAGCGCTCGCCCGCCTCGGTCAGCTGGGTCGGGAAGGCCGAACGGTCGATCAGGCGCGCGCCGGCCCAGTTCTCCAGACTCTGGATGCGGCGGCTGAAGGCCGCCTGCGACAGATTGCGGGCCTCGGCCGCGCGCGTGAAATTGCGCAGCTCCGACAGGGTGATGAAGTCCTGCAGCCACCGGGTATCCATACCGCTCCTTGCGCGATTCGCATGGGCCATGCGCGCCATGCATGGCGGCGCATGCGTACTTCGCATTGGACGCCGGCGCCGCGCCGCCAGACACTGCGTCCGTCGGTTCCGCATTGGAACCTGCCTTTTGCCGGAGTGTAAACATGGATCAAACCCTGCGTGCGGCGGCCCGCGAATACCTCATCCGCTACGGCGGCGACACCTTCCCCAACCTGTTCAAGTCGGCCAAGGGCACGGTGGTGCGCGACGACACCGGCCGCGAGATCCTCGACTTCACCTCGGGCCAGATGTGCGCCACCATCGGCCACAACCACCCGGCCATCGTCGACGCGGTGCGCCGCGCCGGGGAAACCGCCTTCCACTTCTTCAGCGGCATGATCCCGGAAGCCGTGGCGCAACTGGCCGCGACGATGGCGCGCGACTGGATGCCGGCCGGCATGACCAAGTCGATCTTCGTCAACACCGGTTCCGAGAGCAACGAGATCGCGCTGCGCATGGCCAAGATGCACAAGAGCGGCTTCGAGATCCTGGCGGTGGGCGGCTCGTGGCACGGCGTCACCAGCGGCGCCGGCTCGGTCTCGTACGCCAGTGACCGCAAGGGCTATGGCGTGCCGCCGGCCGGCGTGTTCGTCATGCCCGAACCGAACTCGTACCGCCCCTACATCGCCGGCCTGGACGCCGAACAGTCGGCGCTGGCCTGCCTGGAGATCGGCCTGAAGATGTTCGACATGGCCTCGGCCGGCCGGCCCGCGGCCATCATCGTCGAACCGGTGATCAGCGCCGGCGGCGTGCTGGTGCCGCCCAAGTCATACATGCAGGCCCTGCGCCGCGCCGCCGACGCGCGCGGCATGCTGCTGATCTTCGACGAGGCGCAGACCGCCTTCGGCCGTCTCGGCTGCCGCACCGGCTCGGAACACTTCGGCGTCACACCCGACATCATCAGCGTCTCCAAGACCCTGGGCGGCGGCCTGCCGCTGGCGGCCACCATCACCACGCCCGCCATCGAACAGGACGTGCACGAGAAGGGCTTTACCTTCTACACCAGCCACGTCTCGGACCCGCTGCCCGCCACCGTCGGCCTGGCGGTGCTGGAGACCCTGCAACGCGAGCAGCTGCTGGAGCGCGCCCGCCGCCAGGGCGACTACCTGCGCCGCGGCCTGCTGGAACTGCAACAGCGCCACGAAGCCATCGGCGACGTGCGCGGCCTGGGCCTGCTGCTGGGCGTGGAACTGGTGCAGGACCGCGCCACGCGCGAGCCGTATCACGCGCTCGGCGCCCTGACCACGCAGCGCTGCTTCGAGCTGGGGTTGTCGATGAACATCCGCCGCCGCCCCGAGCGCGGCTCGGTCTGGCGCATCGCGCCGCCGCTGACCGTCAGCAATGACGAGATCGACCGCGCCGTCTCGATCCTGGACCAGGCCCTGACCGAAAGCCTGGACCAGATCGCCAAGCCCCGCGCGCTGAGCGCCTGAACCGTCCCACCGTGGCGCCGGGCCGGGCCCGGCCGGAGAACGCAATGCCGATATTCCGAACCGCGGCCGGCGCCCTGGCGCTGGCCACCGTCACCAGCCTGGCCCACGCCGGCCCCACCCTCGACACCGTCAAGAAGCGCGGCTACGTGCAGTGCGGCGTGTCCACCGGCATCCAGGGCTTTTCCTCGCCGGACAGCAAGGGCAACTGGCAGGGACTGGACGTGGACATGTGCCGCGCCATCGCCGCCACCGTCTTCAACGACGCCAGCAAATTCCGCCTGACGCCGTTGACCACGCAGGCGCGCTTCACCGCGCTGCAATCGGGCGAGGTCGACGTGCTGACGCGCAACGTCACGCCGACGATGGCGCGCGACACCACGCTGGGCCTGATCAGCACTGGCGTGAACTATTACGACAGCCAGGGCGTGATGGTGTCGGCCAAGCTCGGCGTCAAGAAGCTCAGGGAACTGGACGGCGCCACCATCTGCGTGCAGCCCGGCACCGTCACCGAGCTCGACCTGGCCGACTGGTTCCGCGCCAACGGCCTGAAGTTCAAGCCGGTGGTGATCGACAAGTACGACGAGATCGTGCGCGCCTTCGCGGCCGGCCGCTGCGACGCCTTCACCTCCGACAAATCGCAGCTGGCGGCCTCGCGCACCACGCTGGAGCAGCCGGACAATTACCTGATCCTGGACGAGAACATCGCCAAGAGCCCGCTCGGCCCGATGGTGCGCCAGGGCGACGACAACTGGTTCAACGTGGTGCGCTGGACGCTCAACGCCATGCTCGAAGCGGAGGAATTCGGCGTGACCTCGGCCAACGTCGACAGCCAGCTGAAAAGCAACAACCCCAACGTGCAGCGCATCCTGGGCGTGACGCCGGGCATGGGCAAGAACCTGGGGGTGGACGACAAGTGGGCCTACAACATCGTCAAGCAGGTCGGCAACTATGGCGAGAGCTATGAGCGCAACCTGGGCATGGCCAGCGCGATGAAGCTGCCGCGCGGCCTGAACGCGCAATGGCGCGACGGCGGCCAGATGTACGGCTGGCCGGTGCGCTGACCCGCGCAGTACGGGCGGACAGTGCGGGCGGACAGCCCGTACGGGCCTGTCCGCGCCACGCATGCCGCGCCCTCGGGCGCGGCGTCGCGCATTCAGGCGGCGCGCGTCCCGCGCCGCCACCACAGCGCCTCGCACAGCCACAGCAGCGGCCACGCCAGCAACAGGCCGACCAGCAGGTCCGGCAACCACGGCGCGGCCGCGGGCGGCGTACCGCCTTGCAGCCAGGCAGGGCTGTAGAGCAGGAACGCGGAGACGAAGCCGCGCGACCCGATGTCGCGAAAGCCCGCGCCACGGCCCAGCGCCGCGGCCAGTATGCATACGATGACGAAGAACGCGTCGCCCGCGGCGCGATACCAGGCCGGGATGACCAGCGGATCCAGCGGCCGGTACATGGCAATGGCGATCAGCAACGCGCCCAGCACCAGGGCGCGCACCCAATAGAATGAAGTCCCCGCGTCGCTGCCGCGTACTGGCGCCCTGTTCCCGTCAGTCACGCGTTTCCAGCGCCTTGTTGATGCGCAGGGCCAGCAGCGTGCAGGCGGTGCCGGACAGCAGGTAGATGCTGACCGCCACCAGCCCGAAGCGCGCCGACAGCCCCAGCGCCACCAACGGCGCGAAGGCCGCGCCGATCAGCCAGGCCATGTCGGTGGTGAGCGCCGCGCCGGTGTAGCGGAAACGCTTGGTGAAGTTGGCCGTCACCGTGCCGGACGCCTGGCCGTACGACAGCCCCAGCAGCGCGAAGCCGATCAGGATGAAGGCGTCCTGCGCCTTGGGACTGCCGCCCAGCAGCCACGGCGTGAACAGCGCGAACACGCCGATCAGCGCGGCCAGCAGGCCCAGCGTGGTGCGCCGGCCGATGCGGTCGGCGATCCAGCCCGAGGCGATGGTGCCCAGGATGCCCACGCCCGCGCCGATGATCTGCACGATCAGCACATCGGAGATCTGCTGCGTGGCGCTGACCGCGATCCACGACAGCGGGAACACCGTCACCAGGTGAAACAGCGCATAGCTGGCCAGCGCCGCGAACGCGCCCAGGAACAGGTTGTAGCCCTGCTCGCGCACCATCTGGCCGGTGCCGATGGGTTCGAGCTCGCCCTCTTCGAGCAGCTGCGTGTATTCCTCGGTCAGCACCAGCCGCAGCCGCGCGAACAGCGCCACCACGTTGATGGCGAAGGCGACGAAGAACGGATAGCGCCAGCCCCAGTCGAGGAAGTCGGCCTCGGTCAGCGTCAGGTGCAGGAACAGGAACAGCGCGCTGGCGATCATGAAGCCGATGGGCGCGCCCAGCTGGCCCAGCATCGCGTACCAGCCGCGGCGCTTGGGCGGCGCGTTCAGCGCCAGCAATGACGGCAGGCCGTCCCAGGAGCCGCCAAAGGCCAGCCCCTGCAGGCAGCGGAACACCGCCAGCAGCACGATGGCGTGCGAGCCGATGACGTTGTAGCCGGGCAGGAAGGCCATGCCCACCGTGGCGGTGCCGAGCAGGAACAGGGCGATCGTGAGCTTGGTGCCGCGTCCCCAGCGCCGCTGGATCGCCATCGAAACCGCGGTGCCGATGGGGCGCGCGATGAACGCGAACGAGAAGATGACAAAGGCCCACAGCGTGCCTTCGAGCTGCGGTTCGAACGGGAAGAACACCCGTGGAAACACCAGCACGCAGGCGATGCCGAAGACGAAGAAGTCGAAGTATTCGGAGGCGCGCCCGATGACGACCCCCACGGCGATTTCGCCCGGCGCCACCTTGGCGTGGCTGGCCGCGCCCCTTGTCGCGCCCGGACCGGGCAAGGGGGAGGCATGACCGGGATACTGCGTGGTGGTCGCCATGTGAGTGCTCGCTGAAAGGAGGTTTTGGAAAACGCCTTGTCTACGCTTTTTGCAACACACTCGTATGTACATTCGAAGGCCTGGCGGGCCGCGGCGCGATGACGCCCGACCCTGCCCCGCACGCCTTCCCGTGCATACTTTTGCTCTTTTTACCCTAGATTTTTCGCGGCTTCCAGCGTAGTGTTGCGTTTACCTCCCACGGTTACGTTTCGGGGTATGGCCATGCCGTCTTTCCCAAGGTTCCGCGGATTGTTGCTGTTAGCCGCCCTGCCATTGCTCTCCGGATGCAATGCGGTGCTGCTCTCACCATCAGGCGACATCGCGGTGCAGCAGCGCAACCTGATCATCATCTCGACCGGCTTGATGCTGCTCATCATCGTGCCGGTGATCTTCCTGACCTTCCTGTTCGCGTGGCGCTATCGCGCCAGCAACCGCGACGCGCACTACGACCCCGACTGGAACCACTCCACCATGCTGGAGCTGCTGATCTGGGCCGCGCCGCTGCTGATCATCATCGCGCTCGGCGCGCTCACCTGGGTCAGCACCCACCAGCTCGATCCCTACCGCCCGCTGGCGCGCCTGTCCGAAGGCCGCGAGGTGCCGCCCGGCACCAAGCCGCTGGTGGTCGAAGTGGTGGCGCTCGACTGGAAGTGGCTGTTCCTCTATCCCGAACAGGGCGTGGCCGCGGTCAATGAACTGGCCGCGCCGGTCGACCGCCCGATCCAGTTCAAGATCACCTCGTCGACGGTGATGAACTCGTTCTTCATCCCGGCGCTGGCCGGCCAGATCTACGCCATGCCGGGCATGCAGACCACGCTGCACGCGGTCATCAACCATCCCGGCGAATACGAGGGCCTGTCGGCCAACTACAGCGGCGCGGGCTTTTCCGGCATGCGCTTCCGCTTCCACGGCCTGGACCCGCAGGGCTTCGACAAGTGGATCGCCGACGCCCGCGCCTCCGGCGCCACGCTCGGCCGCGACACCTACCTGAAACTGGAGCAGCCCAGCGAACGCAACCCGGTGCAGCGCTACGCCAGCGTCGCGCCCGGCCTGTTCGACGCCATCGTCAACCGCTGCGTGGAACCGAACCGCATGTGCATGAAGGACGCCATGGCGATCGACGCCGGCGGCGGCATGGGCATCCCCGGCGCGCGCAACATCGCCAGCCTGGATGCGGCCACGCGCGAGCGCCTGGGCCTGGCCGATGCGCCGCCGCGCAAGTACGTCGGCGCCATGTGCACCTCGGCGGCGGAACTGGCGCTGTAGCGGCGTCGCCGCCGCCACGGCGCAGCGCGTGAAATCAAGGTATTCCCCCTGGAAACCGAGCCCTGGAAACCGAGATGACTGATCAACCAGACCTCACCAAGCTGATCTTCGGTCGCCTGACCTGGGACGCCATCCCCTTGCACGAGCCGATCCTGCTGGCGACTTTCGCCATGGTGGCGATCGGCGGCATCGTGGTGCTGGGCGCCATCACCTACTACCGCAAGTGGGGCTACCTGTGGCACGAGTGGTTCACCAGCATCGACCACAAGAAGATCGGCATCATGTACATGATCCTGGGGCTGGTGATGCTGCTGCGCGGCTTCGCCGACGCCATCATGATGCGGCTGCAGCAGGCCGTGGCCTTCGGCGATTCCACCGGCTACCTGCCGCCGCACCACTACGACCAGATCTTCACGGCGCACGGCGTCATCATGATCTTCTTCGTGGCCATGCCGCTGGTCACGGGGCTGATGAACTACGTGGTGCCGCTGCAGATCGGCGCGCGCGACGTGGCCTTTCCGTTCCTGAACAACTTCAGCTTCTGGATGACCACCGGCGGCGTGGTGCTGGTGATGATGTCGCTGTTCGTCGGCGAGTTCGCCCGCACCGGCTGGCTGGCGTATCCGCCTTTATCGGGCATCGCGCAGAGTCCGGACGTGGGGGTCGACTACTACATATGGGCCTTGCAGATCGCGGGGGTCGGCACATTGCTGTCCGGCGTGAATCTGCTGGTGACCATCGTCAAGATGCGCGCGCCCGGCATGTCGCTGATGCGCATGCCGGTGTTCACCTGGACCGCGCTGTGCACCAACGTGCTGATCGTGGCGGCGTTCCCGGTGCTGACGGCGGTGCTGGCGCTGCTGTCGATGGACCGCTACGTCGGCACCAACTTCTTCACGGCCGACTTCGGCGGCAACGCCATGATGTACGTGAACCTGATCTGGATCTGGGGCCATCCCGAGGTCTACATCCTGATCCTGCCGGCGTTCGGCATCTTCTCGGAAGTGGTCGCCACCTTCTGCCGCAAGCGCCTGTTCGGCTACGCGTCGATGGTCTACGCCACGGTCGTGATCACGGTGCTGTCGTACCTGGTTTGGCTGCACCACTTCTTCACCATGGGGTCCGGGGCCAGCGTGAACTCGTTCTTCGGGATCACCACCATGATCATCTCGATCCCGACCGGGGCCAAGATCTTCAACTGGCTGTTCACCATGTACCGCGGCCGCATCCGCTTCGAGGTGCCGATGCTGTGGACCATGGGCTTCATGGTCACCTTCGTGATCGGCGGCATGACCGGCGTGCTGCTGGCGGTGCCGCCGGCCGACTTCGCGCTGCACAACAGCCTGTTCCTGATCGCCCACTTCCACAACGTCATCATCGGCGGCGTGCTGTTCGGCCTGATGGCCGGCATCACCTACTGGTTCCCCAAGGCCTTCGGCTACAAGCTCGATCCGTTCTGGGGCAAGTGCTCGTTCTGGTTCTGGCTGGTGGGCTTCTACTTCGCCTTCATGCCGCTGTACGTGCTGGGCCTGATGGGCGTGACGCGCCGCGTCAACCACTTCGAGGACATGTCGCTGCAGATCTGGTTCCAGGTGGCCGCGTTCGGCGCCTTCCTGATCGCCATCGGCATCGCCTGCTTCCTGATCCAGCTAGTGGTCAGCTACCGCCGCCGCGATTCGCTGCGCGACGAGACCGGCGACCCGTGGGACGGCCGCACACTGGAATGGTCGACCTCCTCGCCGCCGCCCAACTACAACTTCGCCTTCACGCCGCGGGTGCATGACCAGGACGCCTGGTGGCAGATGAAGCAGCACGGCTACCAGCGCCCGCAGACCGGCTTCATCCCCATCCACATGCCCAAGAACACCTGGGCCGGCATCGTGCTGGCGGCCATCAGCGTGGTGATGGGCTTCGCGCTGATCTGGCACATGTGGCCGCTGGCGGTGCTGTCGTTCGCCGCGCTGATCATCGTGTCCATCGTCCATACCTTCAACTACAAGCGCGAGTACTACGTGCCGGCCGACGAGGTCGTGCGCACGGAGGACGCCCGCACTCACCTGTTGGCGAAACATGTCTGATACCCTGGCCCCCACCCTGCCCGGCGGCGCCACGCCGCCCCCGGAGCCCGTGTTCCACGTGGCCGGCGAGCACCACCCGAAGAACGGCACGCTGCTGGGCTTCTGGGTGTATCTGATGAGCGACTGTCTCATCTTCGCCTGCCTGTTCGCCACCTACGGCGTGCTGGGACGCAACTACGCCGCGGGCCCGTCCGGCGCCGACCTGTTCGACCTGCCGCTGGTGGCGGTCAACACCTCGCTGCTGCTGCTCTCGTCCATCACCTACGGCTTCGCCATGCTGGAGATGCGGCGCAACCGGGTCGGCGCCACGCAGGGCTGGCTGGCGGTCACCGGCCTGCTGGGGCTGGGCTTCCTGTCGCTGGAACTGTATGAGTTCGCGCACCTGATCCACATCGGCGCCGGGCCGCAGCGCAGCGCCTTCCTGTCGTCGTTCTTCACGCTGGTGGGCACGCACGGGCTGCACGTCACGTTCGGCATCGTCTGGCTGGTGACGATGATGGTGCAGGTGCGCATGCACGGCCTGATCCCCGAGAACCGCCGCCGGCTGATGTGCCTGTCGATGTTCTGGCACTTCCTGGACCTGATCTGGGTCGGCGTGTTCACCTTTGTCTACCTGATGGGAGTGCTGCCATGAACGCCCATGCCGACCACGCGGGCCACGGCCACGGTCACGGCCACCATGACGATGACGACGGCGCCGCCCATGGCACCCTGAAAAGCTACGTCACCGGCTTCATCCTGGCGGCCATCCTGACCGCGATCCCGTTCTGGCTGGTGATGGACCGGGTGTTCGAAAGTTCGCGCACCACGGCGCTGATCATCCTGGCCTTCGCGGCGGTCCAGATCGTGGTGCACATCATCTATTTCCTGCACATGGATGCCAAGTCCGAAAGCGGCTGGAACATGTTGGCGTTAATATTCACGCTGGTGCTGGTCGTGATCACGCTCAGCGGATCCATCTGGATCATGTATCACCTGAACTCCAACATGATGCCCATGTCGATCCACGACATGCGGAATATGCCCTGACGTGATGGCGGCAACAAAAGACTCTACGCATTCCGGCGACACCCCCCGCAATCCCCGCAGCGCAACCACCCTGGCCGTCCTGGGCGTGGTTGCGGTCGCGCTGTTCGCGGGCCTGTGCGCCCTCGGTACCTGGCAGGTGCACCGCCTGGCCTGGAAGCAGAACCTGATCGCGCAGGTGGACCAGCGGGCGCACGCGCCCGCCACGCCCGCCCCCGCTCGCGCCGACTGGCCGGCGCTGACCGCCGACAACGCCGAATACCGACGCGTGTCGGCCAGCGGCGCCTACCAGTACGACAAGCAGACGCTGGTGCAGGCCGCCACCGAGCTGGGCAGCGGCTACTGGGTCATGACGCCGCTGCAATTGGCGGATGGCGGCGGCACGGTGCTGGTCAACCGCGGCTTCGTGCTGCCCGAATGGCGCAAGCGCCAGGCCGCCGGCGGCCAGCCCGCGGCGGACGCCGCGCCGGTCAAGGTCGACGGCCTGCTGCGCATGGGCGAGCCGGGCAACGGCTTCCTGCGCAACAACGATCCGGCCGCCAACCTCTGGTATTCGCGTGACCTGCCCGCCATCGCCCAGGCGCGCGGGCTGGGCGAGGTGGCGCCCTACTTCATCGACGCCGACGCCGCCCCAGGCGCCGGCCGCGATCCGACGCAGGCGCCGGTCGGCGGCCTGACGACGCTGACCTTCCCCAACAACCACCTGGTCTACGCCATCACCTGGTACGCCCTGGCCGTCATGATCATCGTCGGCGCCGGCATCGTGGCTCGCGAGGAACGGCGGCTGCGCGCGCGCCGCTGACCGGATCAGATCGGGCCCGAATCGACCATCGCAGAGCGGGCGTAGGATACCGGCGTCGCAAACGCCCACGGTATCCCCGCCATGCCTCTTTCCGTCATCGTCATCGGCGCCGGCATCGCCGGCCTGACGGCCGCGCACCGCCTGTCGCAACACGGCGTGCGCGTCACCGTCCTGGAAGCCCGGGACCGGGTCGGCGGCCGCATGAGCACCGACCTGCGCCACGGCTGGCGCATCGATCGGGGCGCGCAGTTCCTGTCCAGCGGCTACGCCCGCATCCACGCCCTGCTGGCCGAGACCGGCCTGCTGGCCTCCTGCCGCCCCACCTCCGGCTGGAGCGCGACCGTGGCCGATGGCCGCGTCCGGCGCCTGCACGCGCGGCGGCCCTGGACCCTGGCGTCATCCGGCCTGATGGGCAAGCGGGAGCTGCTGCGGCTGGGCTGTCGCATGGCGGCCGGCATGCGCGGCACCGCCCGCCTGCCGCTCGATGACTATGCCGCCTGGAGCGACTGGGACGACGGCGACACCGCCGCCTGGGCCGCCCGACTGGCGGGCGAGCGCGGCCTGGACTACCTGTTCGAGCCGATGCTCGAGGGGTTCTATTTCCAGGCGCCCGAGCAGACCTCGCGCGCCCTGTCGATGGCGTTGTGGGCCTTCGGCGCGCGCCGCAGCCGCACGCTGGCGCTGGCGCAAGGCATGCAGTCGCTGCCCGAGGCCCTGGCGGCGCCGCTGGACCTGCGGCTGGGCACGCCCGTCACCGCGCTGGACGTGACGCCCGGCCGGGTCTGCGCGCACACGCCGGCGGGCCCGTTCGAGGCCGACAAGGTCGTGCTGGCGGCGCCGGCGGCGCAGGCGCGCGCGCTGTACCGCGGCGACAGCGAGGCGCAACAGGCCCTGCTCGCCACGCCCTACAGCGCCACCCTCAACATCGCCATCGCGTTGCCCGGCGGCCTGCCCGCGCCGCAAGGGCTCGAGGACGTCTACGGCCTGCTGATCCCGCGCCGCGAGCGGCAGGTCATCGCCGCGGTCGGCATCGAGTCGCGCAAGGCCGCCACCTTGGTGCCGGCCGGCGGCGAACTGCTCAACGTCATGCTGGACGGCCGCGCCGGCGCGCGCCTGCAGGACGCCGACGAGCGGCGCGTGCTGGCGGAAGTGCTGCCCGAACTGGGCCGCCATTTCCCCGGCCTGGTCGGCCGCATCGACTTCACCCATTTCTGCCGCTGGCCGGCGGCCGAGCCCCTGTCGGCGGTCGGCCGGGCGCGCGCCATCCGTGATTACCGCCGGCAATGGCGCGACGCCGACCCGGTGGTGCTGGCCGGCGATTACCTGGCCATGCCCACCACCGACGGCGCGGCCCACAGCGGCGAATGGGCGGCCGCGGCCCTGTTGCGAAACCGCGTCACCGGGGCCGATTCCGCTCCCGTCAATCGGTCCGACAATCGCCGCAGATGACCGGAAATGCGTGACGGTTGACTGAGAATGCTTGAGTGCAATCTACACAGGCAACCGGGAACAACGCGGGCAGCACGCCCCCCCGTCGTTCCCGTTGTTTTTCCCCACTCAAGGAGTTCTCCGGATGAAAAAGACGCTGCTCGCGGCCGCCATGTTGACCACTCTTGCCGGCGCGGCCCAGGCTGAAACCTCGGTCACCCTCTATGGCGTCATCGACACCGGCATCGGCTACAACAAGGTGTCCGGCTCGGTCAACGCGACCGACCCCATCACCGGCGCGCCCCGCGCCGTCGACGTCGGCGCCAGCCGCATCGGCATGATCAACGGCGTCCAGTCCGGCTCGCGCTGGGGCCTGCGCGGCTCCGAAGACCTGGGCGACGGCCTGCGCGCCATGTTCACGGTCGAAAGCGGCTTCGACTCGGGCAACGGCACGTCCCAACAAGGCCGCCTGTTCAACCGCCAAGCCACCATCGGCCTGGCCAACGACAGCTGGGGCTCGCTGGAATTCGGCCGTCAGACCACCGTCGGCGGCACCTTCCTGGGCGATATCGACCCCTTCTACACCAGCTTCACCCAGGCCAACATCGGCACTTCCTTCAGCGCCGCCAACACCATGCGCTGGGACAACATGGTCATGTACCGCAGCGCCTGGTCGGACGGCTTCCAGTTCGCCCTGGGCTATTCCTTCAACGCCGACAGCACCGACAAGAACCAGAGCGGCTTCCGCACCGGCGACAACGCGCGCGGCATCACCGCCGGCCTGCGTTACGTCCAAGGCCCGCTGAACGTCTCGCTGACCTATGACCAGCTCAACAGCTCGAACTCGGCGCGCCAGCTCGACGCCGATGGCGACCCTGTCATGGTCGCCGGCAAGCCGGCCGAATTCGACCACTCCGTCACGCCGCGCCAGTACGCCGTGGCGGCCTCCTACGACCTCGAAGTGCTGAAGCTGGCCGCAGCCTATGGCCGCACCACCGACGGCTGGTTCGTCGGCCAGGACCTGGCGGCCAACACGGCGGTCAACGACCAGCTGGGCACCTTCCACTACGCGGCCGGCTTCAAGGCCAACTCCTACATGCTGGGCGCGACCCTGCCGCTGGACGGCATGAGCAACCTGTTCGGCTCGTGGCAGCATGTCTCGCCGTCCAACGACAAGCTGACCGGCGATGACGCCAACATGAACGTCTGGAGCGTGGGCTACACCTACGACCTGTCCAAGCGCACCATGGTTTACGCCTATGGTTCGTACGGCAAGAACTACGCCTTCATCGAAGGCTTGAAGAGCACCGCTGGCGGCGTCGGCTTGCGCCACCTGTTCTAAGCATCCACGCCGGGCCGGCCCTGCCGGCGCCACGCGCGCGACACCGCCACGGATCCGCTCCGTGGCGGTTTTTTTTGGCTTCGGCCTGCGACGACCCGCGGCGCCCTGGGCCGCTTTTCCGGGCCTTCCGGCTGCGAGCCGAGGCGATCTTCACGATACAAATAGACAGAAAATCACGGTTTTTGCCAGGAAATAGGACTTTTTGACCTACACTAGGGGCTGGGAACCACGTTGGGCGTCATGCTCAACGTGTTGTTCCCTTTATTTTTTTCCCTCTACAGCAAGGAGTTCCACGGATGAAAAAGACGCTGCTCGCAGCCGCAATGTTGACCACTTTTGCAGGCGTCGCTCAGGCAGAAACGTCAGTCACTCTCTATGGTGTCATCGACACCGGCATTGGCTACAACAAGATCAAGGGCAGTGGCTATGACGGCAGCAAGCTCGGCATGATCAACGGCATCCAGGCCGGCTCCCGCTGGGGCCTGCGCGGATCCGAAGACCTGGGCGATGGCCTGCGCGCCGTGTTCACGCTGGAAAGCGGTTTCGATTCGGGCAACGGCACCCGCGGCCAGAGCGGCCGCCTGTTCGGCCGCCAGGCCACCCTCGGGCTGGCCAACGACGCCTGGGGCACGATCGAATTCGGCCGCCAGGCCACCGTCGGCTCGAACTACCTGGCCGATATCGACCCCTTCTACACCAGCTACACCCAATCGAACCTGGGCCTGGGTTTCAGCGCGGCCAACACCATGCGCTGGGACAACATGATCATGTATCGCAGCCCCTCGATGAGCGGCTTCCAGTTCGCCGCGGGCTATTCCTTCAACGTCGACGATACCAACAGCGACGAAACCCATTTCCGCACCAACGACAACTCGCGCGGCATCACCGCCGGCCTGCGCTACGTCGAGGGCCCGGTCAACGTCACCCTGACCTACGACCAGCTCAACGGCTCGAACCGCGGCTCGATCGACCACGGCGCGACGCCGCGCCAATACGCCATCGGTGCGTCGTACGACCTGGAAGTGGTGAAGCTGGCCGCCGCCTACGGCCGCACCACCGACGGCTGGTTCGTCGGCCAGGACCTGCCGGCTGGCACGCCCTTCAGCGACGAGTTTGGCACCAACCGCTACGTGGACGGCTTCAAGGCCAACGCCTACATGCTCGGCGCCACCTTCCCGATCGGCGGCGCCAGCAGCGTGTTCACCTCGTGGCAGCACGTCTCGCCGTCCAATGACCGCCTGACCGGCGGCGACGCCAACATGAACGTCTGGAGCGTGGGCTACACCTACGACCTGTCCAAGCGCACCAACCTGTACGCCTATGGTTCGTACGGCAAGGACTACGCGTTCATCGACGGCCTCAAGAGCACCGCGGCCGGCGTCGGCATCCGCCACGTGTTCTAAGGCAACGGGTCGCGCCGGCGCTGCCGGCGCCCCGGCGGCTCGCCGTAGGCGCGCCGGTACATGGCGATGAAGGCGCTGTCGCTGGCATAGCCCACGGCATGCGCCACTTCCGTGACAGACGCGCCCTCGGCCAGCCGGGCCCGCGCCATCAGCAGGCGGCATTGCGTGCGCCAGCGCGTGAACGGCAAGCCGGTCTCCGCCAGAAAGGCGCGCGCCAGCGTACGGCCGCTGGCGCCCACCCGGCGGCCCCAGTCATCGATCGACAGCGCACAGGCCGGATTTGCCAGCAGTTCGCGCGCGATCGGCGCCAGCCGCCGATCGCGCGGCATGGGCAGATGCAGCGGCGCCGCGGGCGCCGCCGCCAGTTCATCCAGCAACGCGCTCACCAGGCGCTGGCGCGGCCCGTCCAGCGCCTGGTCGGAGGGCCATTGCGTCACGCGCACGATCATTTCGCGCAACAGCGGATTGACGTCGAGGATGCGCGGCTCGCGCGGCAGGTCCGGATAGACCGCCACATCGAAATACAGGCTGCGATAGGCGAACGTGCCCTGCATGGCCGTGCGATGCACGCACCCGGCCGGCAGCCAGGCTGCCTGCAGCGGCGCCAACTGCCCCACCCGGTCGGTGAGATACAGCGTCACCCCGCCTTCCGCCTGATACAGCAATTGCGCGCGTTGGTGCGCATGCCAGTCCGACGCGTGCGCGCGCGTGTCGATCGCCATGCCCACCACGGGGCAGGCGACGAGGTCCGGATCTTCGACGGCATCGGGGGAATAGACAGGCATGTCCGATTGGCGATGTTTTATGGCGCGATAGCGTGATTTTGCGCGCCGCCGCGCGCCTACGCTAGCGGCTTTTCGCATCAAGTCCGTCGCATGTCTTCCCGTCTTTGTTCCCCGTCCGCCTGCGGCGCCCCGCCGCCGTCCTGGCTCGTCATCGCGCTGCTGGCGCTGCCGCAGATCGCCGAGACCATTCTCGCCCCCGCCCTGCCGGACCTGGCGCGCCACTGGCGCCTGGATGCCGCCGCCACGCAGCCGGTCATGGGCGTCTTCTTCGTCGGCTTCGCCGCCGGGGTGTTTCTATGGGGACATCTCGCCGATACCTGGGGCCGCCGCCCCGCCATGCTGGCCGGCCTGGCCACCGGGCTGGCGGGCACGCTGGGCGCGCTGGCCGCGCCGCATTACGCGGCGCTGCTTGGCGGCCGCTTCGTCCAGGCGCTGGGCCTGGCGGCGTGCTCGGTGGTGACGCAGACCGCGCTGCGCGATTGCCTGGACGGCCCGCGGCTGACGCGCACCTTCGTCACGCTGGGCGCGGTGCTGGCCTGGTCGCCCGCCGTCGGACCGTTGACGGGCCAACTGCTGGCCGACCGGCATGGCTATGCCGGCGTGCTGGCGACGCTCGCCGTCGTGATCGCGCTGCTGCTGGGGTCGGTCGCCTGGCGCTGGCACGAAACCCGCCCGGCGCGCACCGGCCACGTGCCGCTGGCGGCGCTGGCCGGCCAGATGCTGGCCGACGCCGCGCTGCGCCTGGCGGTGCTGCGGGTCGCCGGCCTGAACCTGCTGGTGTTTTCGTTCTATGCCGCCGGCCCGTTCATGACGGGCCCGCTTCCGGGACTGGGTTTCGGCTGGGTGGGCCTGGGCGTGGCGCTGGTGGGCAGCCTGGGCGCCGCCGCCAACCGCCGGCTGCCCGCCGCCGCGGACGCCGAGCGCCGGGTGCGCTACGGCCTGCGCTGCGTCGCGCTGGGCACGGCGGCGCAGGCCGCCGCCATGGCCTGGCGCCCGGAACCGGGCTGGCTGTGGGCGGCCGCGGCGCTGCCGGTGTTCGCGGGCTATGGCCTGGCGATCCCCAATCTGCTGGGGCCGGCGCTGCGCCGCTACGGGCATTGCCTGGGGCGCGCCGGCGCCCTGTTCGGCCTGGCCTACTACAGCCTGCTGGGGTTGGGGTTGGCGGCCACCTCATGGCTGCCTTTCGACACGCCCCGGCCGTTGTCCCTGGCGTGGCTGGGGTTGGCGCTGGCGTTGCTGCTGGCGCGCTCGAAGCCGGCTTGAATGCGGCCCTCTGCGCAAGACGTCGCGGCGCGCTAGCGCGCGGGCGGGTCGGGCGTCTCGACCGCCAGCCCCTCGGCGCGCCAGTCCGGGAAACCGGCGTCGAGCCGCCGGGCGCGCAGGCCGTGCGCCCGCAACGCGGTGACGGCGTCGGAAGACAGCACGCAGAACGGGCCGCGGCAATAGGCCACGATCTCGTGCGCGGCCGGCAATTCGCCGAGCCGCTCGAGCAACTCGTCGGCGGGGATATTGATGGCGCCAGGCAGATGGCCTTGCGCGAACTCGTCGGCGGGCCGCACGTCCAGCAGCGTCATGCTGCCTTCGCCCAGGCGGTCGAGCAGTTCGTCGCGCGAGATGGCTTCCAGCCCGTCGCGGCGATCCTGGCTGTCCGCCACCAGGCGCCGGATCTCGCTCCGGTTGTGCTGCGCCACGGCCCCGAGGGCATTGAGCAGCCCGGCGATGGGCGCGGTGCCGAGCCGGTAGTACACATGCTTGCCGTCGCGCCGGGTCGCCACGAAACCGGCGCGGCGCAACTGCTGCAGGTGCTGCGAGGTATTGGCGACCGACAGGCCGGACAATTCGGCCAGCCGTTCGACCGGGCGCTCGCCCTGCGCGATATGCTCGAGCAGCACCAGGCGATGGGCGTTGCCCAGCGTGCGGGCGAGTTCGGCCAGTTCGGCCGCGAGAGGGGTCTGGAGGGGTGGCGCGGTCATTGGCGGCGATCTTAGCATTGGGGCCGCGTCAATCAAGCGGGACCTTGAACGACGCCTGGCGTGAACCTGGCGTGACGGTGCAATGAACACGAAACACGTGACTGTCATCATTGGATACTTCTTCAGCCGACCCCGAAACGCTCATTCATGTCCCGCTCGCCCAACTCCGTCCTTCCCCGCCCTTTCACCGCGCGCTGGCGCCCCGCCCTGCGGATCCTGGCCCTGGCCGCGCTGCCGCTGGTGCTGGCCGCCTGCAACGGCAGCAAAGACGATGATGACGACAGCCCCGTCGTCCAGAATCCGGCGCCGCCGACCGACACCCGCAACCAGGCCTATCTGGCGACCAAGCCGGGCGACGTCATCAAGGTCCGCATCGAGGAACTGCACCCGACCCAGGCCGCCATCGGCTACGACCAGATCTACTACAAGCTGGGCCGCTGGCAAGGCGACTTCAACCGTCCCACCTGGGCGGCCGACGCGACCAAGCAGCTGGATTATCTGAACCGCACGGTCGGCAAGAAATTCAGCGACTACTGCGAGGCCATGGGCGCCAACACGTCCCAGGCCTTTACCTCCATCGCCCAGCTGCAGGCCGCGCGCCTGGACCAGCCGGCCACCTTCAACTGCACCGCGGCGATGGGCGCAAACCCCACCAACCTGAAGACCGTGGTGGTCGGCTGGGACGGCAATCTGTACCTGACCGACGGCCACCACACGTTCTCGTCGCTGCGCGAGATCGCCGACGGCGGCCCCAAGCTGCCGGTATGGGTCAAGGTCGACGCCAACTACAGCGGCATCGGCACCGCCTCGGCCTTCTGGCAGCGCATGGTCGACGAGCGCAAGGCCTGGCTGCGCGACGGCCAGAACCAGCCCATCACCGTGGACCAGCTGCCGACGCGGGTGGGCATCGCCAACGCGCAGGAAGCCGGCGGCATGCAGGAAGACCGCTATCGCTCGCTGGTGTACTTCACCCGCGACATCGCCTACAGCAACGGCAGCCTGCCGGAGTTCGCGGAGTTCCTGTGGGGCGACTGGCTGCGCCGCCAGGTGGCCGGCGGCCAGCTGCCCGGCCTGGACCAGTACGCGATGGCCGCGCCGTCCACGCCCGCGCAGATCCTGACGGTCAGCACCTTGAGCGGCGCGTTGGCGCCCACCGGCGCCAACGACGGCTATGCCGCCGCCGTGCGCAACGCCGCGCTGAAGATGACCGCGCTGGCCGACACCGACATCGTGTTCCAGGACCGCACGGCGGCCAGCCTGGGCCGCATCCAGCTGGTGGCTGGCGCCCCCAGCGGCTCGCCCACCAAGACCGCGCGCGACACGCTGGAAGAACTGCCGCGCAACGACGTCAAGGCCGACGCCACGCCGCAAGGCACCCCGCGCGGCGCGGGCAAGCTGTGGTTCGCGGTCAACTACCGCGCCTGCGGCAAGCCGGCCACCGGCACCTGCTGGGGCTGGTAGGCGCCGGGGCGGCCACGCCGCCTCAGCGGTCGATCTGCATGGCCGGCCGGGCTTGCACCTTGCCCAGCCAGGCCTGCACCTTCGGGTGCGCCGCCACGCGCGCCCCGAGCATCGTGCTGTAGCCGATCACCGAGCCCACCACCAGGTCGGCCAGCGAGTATTCGGCGCCCAGTATCCAGGGCTGGCGCGCCAGGTGACCGTCCAGCACCGCCAGCAAGACGTCCAGGTCGGCCAGCGCCCGTTCCGCCTGGCTCGGATCGCGTTGGCCTTCCTCGCCGTAGCCGACGTGGAACAGGCGCCACAGCACCGCGCCGTACGACACATAGGCCCACGCGCTCCAGGACATGGCGGCCAGCCGTTGCGGCGTGCCCGCGGCGGGCCACAGGCCGCGCTCGACGCCCCATTGCTCGCCCAGCCACAGCTGGATCGCCAGCCCTTCGAACAGCGGCGCACCGTCCACGGTCAGCGTCGGCACCTTGCCATTCGGATTGATCGCCAGGAATTCGGGGCGATGCTGCTCGCCGGCGCGGATGTCGACCTTCACGCGTTCGTGCGGCACCTGCAGTTCGGCCAGGGCGGCGGCGATCGGGGAGGCGCTGGACTGGGGATACCAATAAAAGACGATGGACATGGAAAAACTCCGGTTTCGTGGATTCCCGCCGCGGCCCCATGGCCGCTGGCGACGGGATGAACTGTAGAATCCATTGCGGACAGTTTCCGCCCTCGATTCGTTTTATCGTTGTCCCCATGCTCACTTCCAGCAACCGTCTCCTGCGCCTGCTTTCGCTATTGCAGACCCGCCGCCACTGGGCCGGAGGCGAGCTGGCGCAGACGCTGGAAGTGCACCCGCGCACCCTGCGGCGCGACATCGACCGGCTGCGCGAACTGGGCTACCCGATCCAGGCCAGCAGCGGCGTGGCCGGCGGCTACGCCTTCCGCGCCGGGCACGCGCTGCCGCCGCTGCTGCTGGACGACGACGAGGCGCTGACGGTGGCGATCACCCTGCGCACCGCCGCCACCGGCACGGTCGGCGGCATCGAGGAGGCCGCGCTGCGCGCGCTGGTGAAACTGGAACAGGTGATGCCGTCGCGGCTGCGGCACAAGATGGATGCCTTGCGCTCGGCGCTGGTGCCGCTGGCCCGCCACACCCCGCTGGTGGACGCGGGCCTGCTGGCCGCGCTGGCGGCCGCCTGCCGCGACCAGCTGCGGGTGAGCTTCGGCTACACCGACGGCCGCGGCCAGGCCAGCACGCGCGAGGTCGAGCCGCAGGGGCTGGCGCACACGGGCTGGCGCTGGTATCTGGTGGCCTGGGATCCGGCGCGCGATGACTGGCGCACGTTCCGCCTCGACCGCATCGCCGGCCAGGTGACGCCGGGCGCGCATTTCCGCCCGCGGCCGCCGCCCGATGGCGGCGACCTGCGCGGCTACGTGGCGCGATCGGTGGGCCAGGCGCCCAACGCCGAGGACGCCCGCGTCATCCTGCACGCGCCGCGGGCGGCGATGGCGGCGCGCATTCCGCCGTGGGCCGGCGAACTCGATGCGCTCGATGACGGCCGTTGCCTGCTGCGTTGCGCCGGCCAGTCGCCGGACATGCTGGCCTACTGGCTGATGACGCTGGACGTGGAGTTCGACGTGCTGGCGCCCGCGGCGCTGGCGCAGCGCCTGCGGCAGGCGGGCGAACGCGTCGACCGCATGCTGCAACGCCGCGCCGCGCGCGACGAGGGCCTCTGACCCCCTGCGTCTGAACCCTGCGTCTGAATCCTGCGTCTGAACCCTATTCCCCGGCCCCTCGGGCCGATGCCGAGGAATGGCACCCGAACCGGTTGTTTATCCGCTGATTGCCCCGATGCGCGCGGGCCGCAGTTCGAGTATCTTGTGACTCCCTCGCACATTCCGGAGCCCCTGCCGCCATGAGTCTCGAACCGACCTCCTCCCCGTCCCAGCCCGCCCCCGCCGTCGCCACGCCGTCCGCCGACGTCTTCCTGCAATTCCTGGTGAACCTGGTGAACAACGGCGGCCAGCTCAAGAGCATCGGCGTGACGCTGCAGATGGGCGGCATGCTGGTGTCCGGCGAGATCGTGTCGGGCGCCGAGTACTTCGACCGCTTCGCCGAAACCTTCGCCGACTCGCTGTCGGACGCGGACGGCCAGGCGCGGCAATCGGTGCGCACCTCGCTGGCGGAACTGGGCGACGTGTTCCGGCTGCCGCAACCGGCCGAACCCCTGCCCAACTACATCCACCTGGCCGACGCCCTGTTCTTCACCGCCGACGGCACCCCGATCGCCGGCCAGCCGACGCTGTGGCGCGGCCGCAGCAGCGCCGTGGACGGCTTCATCCTGGGCCGCCTGCAGGCCGCCTGAGCCGGGCGACCGCGCCAGGGCCTGCCGAACACGACAGGACGCCTCGCACGCGTACCCATCCGTGCGGGGAGCGCTTCCTAGGGCGAGACGCAGGCGTTGAAACTGCGCCAGGCGGCGCCATCGGCCGCCAGCCAGACCGCCAGGCATTGTGCGCTGAGCGGCGCGGACAGCGTGGCGCCGCGAAACAGCAACCCGGGATGCGAACGCAGCCAGACGAAATCGTGGATGTCCGCGATGTCGTCGGCCACCACTTGCAGGTGGGTGTCGGCGAGACATGCCATCAAGGCGTTGAAGCGGCGTTGCAGCCCACGGTCGGCGCCGAGTCCGCGCGGGATTTTCAACACCAGGCCGGTCGCGCAAAGCTCGCCACAGGCCACCGGCTGGCCGCCGCAAGTAGCAGGCAGCAGCTGCGCGCGCAGGCCGGGACGGAATTCGGCGTAGCTGGCCACGGCCTGCGCCTGCGGCATCAGGCGCAGGATCAACGGCAACTGGAAGGTGAGACGCCGGGCCGCCAGGTGCGTCCTGTCACGGCTGGCGGCGGCGCCGAAGCAAAGCTGTTCGCGCGACAGGCCCAGGTCGAGATCGGTGCACAGGCGCTGCGCCAGGTCGGCGTCGCCCGGGGCGGTCAGCGCATGATCGAAAGACAGGTCGATGGGCGCGTCAGGCCGGGAAGCGAAAGCCGCCGCGGCCCGCAAGCGGGCACGCTGGGGCGCCAGATCGACGGCGCGCCAGGGCATGAAACTGTCGGCGACCGCGTACTCGTGCACCCGGCCTTGCGCGGTGAAGACCGGCTGGAACCGCAGGAACAGGGATTCTTCGGGCGGGAAGCAGGCGTGAGTGGCGTCACGCATGGCGGGACCGGACCACGGGCGCCGGCCAGAGGCGGCGCGTGGGGGAGAACATCATGGAACCTCATCGGGGCGCGGCCAGGCCGCAATGCCGGCCGTGTCGGACGGAAGACCGGCAGGGATGTGGACGATGGTGCCAAAGGCGGGGCAGCGATTGAACAGGAATATTCTCAATCGGCCGCGTGATCGCGCCTGGATGGATCCGAGCGGGCGCCGGCTGCCCAGGTGCGGCCGGCGCGCCCGTCCTGCTTGCATTTTTGAGATTCCTCCCACCGCCCGCGGCCGTCATGAACCCTAAAATTCTGTCCCCTCGTCCGGCTTCGGCGCCGCCGGCTCCGCCCGCGGCCGCCGATGCGGAATAATTCGTCGGTCCCTCCCGCCAACCCGACCGCGCCCCGCATGCAAAGACTCCGCATCGTCATCGCCGACGATCACCCCCTGGTCCTGATGGCCATGACCGAACTGCTGAAGCAGTACCTGGGCTTCGAGGTCGTCGCCGCGCTGGACTCGCCGACGGCGCTGGTCGAGCAGCTCGAGCGCGAGCTGCCGCAGGTGGTCATCACCGACTACGCCATGCCCGGCGACGACCTCTACGGCGACGGCATCCGCCTGGTCAAGTACCTGATCCGCCACTATCCCGGGGTCCGCGTGGTGGTGCTGACCATGGTGTCCAATCCCATGATCGTGTCGGCGCTGTACGACGCCGGCGTCGATGCGGTGGTCTTCAAGCACGACAGCCCGAACGAGATCGTCAGCGCCCTGCAGGCGCTGCAACGCGGCCGCAAATACTATCCGCCCGGCCTGACGCGGCGGCCGTCGCCAGCGGGGCGCGGCGCGCTCATCGGCGACCGCATCAACAGCCTTTCGCCCAAGGAGTTCGAGGTGCTGCGGCATTTCGTGCGCGGCGAGTCGATGATGCAGGTGGCCGGCAGCCTCAAGCGCAGCGTCAAGACCGTCAGCGGCCAGAAGATCTCGGCCATGCGCAAGCTGGACGTGCGCACCGACCAGGAACTGGTGGCGTTCTGCGTCGAGCACGGCATGTTCCAATGAGGGTTCGATGAACCCGATAGAGAAGATGGGCATGACGCGGCAATCCCCGGAAACCGTCATCGGCCAGGCGCTGGACCGCCAGGCGATGCAGGCGCTGATCGAGCGGGCCGACGGCCAGCCGCTGGCCTTCGACGACTGCGACTTCCAGGAAGCCGACCTCTCGCGCCTGGATCTGCGCGGCGCCCGCTTCACCGCCTGCGCCATCGCCGGCGCCTCGTTCCAGGGCGCGACGCTGGCCGACAGCGTCTGGCGGCGCTGCCGTGGCGGACAGGCCGTGTTCGCCTCGGCCGACGCCAGCGAGGCGCTATTCGAGCATTGCGACCTGAACAATGCCAACTGGCGCCGCGCGCGCCTGGCGAGCGCCCGCTTCCAGGGCTGCAAGCTGACCGGCGCCGACTTCGACGGCATCGCCTGCCTGGGCTGGACGCTGGAAGACTGCCTGCTGGTGGGCGCGCTGGTGCGCGGCATCTCGTTCCGCAAGTGTGCATTGCAGCAACTGGACTTCTCCGACGCCGACCTGACCGGCTGCGATCTGCGCGACACGGTGTTCCATGGCGGCAGCCTGCGCAACGCCACGCTCAAGAACGTGCGGTTCGAGGGCGCCGACCTGCGCGAGGCCGACCTGGGCGGCATCGACCTGTCCGCCGCCGCGCGGCTGGCCGGCGCGGCCATCTCCAAGACCCAGGCGGCGGCGCTGCTGGCCGAACTGCGCATCACCGTCATCTGACGGCGGCCGCGCCGTCCGCGCGGACGCCCGCAAGGCGCCCGGTCCCGCTACACTCCTGGCGACAGGCCGGTCATCGGCACCGGTCCGCGACCAGGGAACCGCCATGCTCGAAACAGACAGCATTCAAGCGCGCAGGTCCAACGGACAGAAGGCCCGGGAACGCGTCAAGCGTTCGGCCCACGCCGCCCTCGGCAATGTCGACCGGGACCCGATCCGGTTGCTGCGGATCAACAGCGCCGGGCGGGTGCAGGCCCTGATCCCGCTGCGCTACGGCCGCATGGCGGCCTCGCCCTTCACCTTCTTTCGCGGCGCCGCCATCCTGCAGGCGCACGACCTGGCCGGCACCCCGCATACCGGCATCTCCATCCCCATCTGCGGCGACGCCCACCTGCTCAACTTCGGCGGCTTCGCCACGCCCGAACGGCAGCTGCTGTTCGACCTGAACGACTTCGACGAAACCGCCACCGGCCCGTGGGAATGGGACGTCAAGCGGCTGACGGCCAGCCTGGCCGTGGCGGCGGCACACATGGGCTATGGCCGCGGCGACAGCGCCGACATCGTCATGGCGGCCGCCAGCGAATACCAGCTGCGCATGAACGAGTACGCGCAGAACAGCACGCTCGACGTCTGGTACCAGGGCATCACCTTCGAGCGCATGCTGCAGGACGCCGAGACGCCCGAGGGCCGCCGGTTGATCGGCCGCGCCATGGAGAAGGCCGCCGGCCGCACCAACGAGAGCATGCTGCACAAGATGGCGTACCTGGACGGCGGCCACTGGCGCATCCGCGACGCGCCGCCGGCCATGTTCCACCCCAGCGGCCCGGTGACGCTGCTGGGCAAGGCCGAGCACTGGCCGGACACGCCGACCTGGAAGAAAAAGATGGCCAAGTGCTACGCCGGTTATCTCGACAGCCTGGCGCCGGACCGGCGCGAACTGCTCAAGCACTTCGCGGTGCAGGACGTGGTCTTCAAGGTGGTGGGCGTGGGCAGCGTGGGCACGGTCTGCCTGGTGATGCTGATGGTCGACAGCTGGGGCAATCCGCTGTTCCTGCAGGTCAAGGAAGCGCGCCAATCCGTGATCGCCCGCTATGCCCGCGACAAGGCGCCCGCGCATGACGGCTATCGCGTGGTGGCGGGCCAGCGGCTGCTGCAGGCGGCCAGCGACATCTTCCTGGGGTGGTCGACGGGGCCGCGCGGCAGGCACTATTACTTCCGCCAGTTGCGCGACATGAAAGTGTCGGCCGACGTCGAGAGCTTCAACCAGAAGATCCTGACCGGTTACGCCCGCATGTGCGGCCGCGCGCTGGCGCGGGCCCATGCCAAGGCCAGCGGGCACTCGGTGGAGCTGGCCGCGTACATGGGACGCGCGGGCCAATTCCCCGAGGCGCTGCTGGCGTATGCGCAGGGCTACGCGCGGCAGAACGAGAAGGACTACCGCCGCTTCCTCGAGGCCTGCCGCGCGGGCAAGCTGCCCATGCGCACCGACGAGGACATGGCGGCGGACTTCCGCGTCTGACCGCGCCCGGCCGTCAGGCGCCGGCCACGCCCATGGCCGGATCGCTCACCGTGTGCGCGCCGGTCTCGACGCGGCCGGCGAAGCGGCGGTAGAACGCCGGATCGCTGGAGCAGGTGACGGCGAAGTCATACCACTGCCCGCTGGCCGCCAGCCCCCAGTTGCGAGTGGCCTTGCCGCCGCCCGCCACGTCCAGCGTCACCGCCGCGTCCTGGCGGTACGCCTGCGGCGCGACCGTAAAGGTGCAGGCCTTGGCGCCGGTGTTGAGCAGCTCGGCGTAGACCTCGCCGTTGGCGATGTCGTAGCAGACCCGGATCTCGGGCAGCGCGCCGCTGTCGGCGATGCGGTTGGTGTCGCCCTTGAAATGGCGGTGGTAGCCGTTGGGGCCGAGCACCCACAGGTCGTACATGCCGAGGTTGTCCTGCAGCGCGTTCCAGGTGTCGGACAGGGTCTTGCCGGCCTCGACCGCATAGCGGCGCGGCAACCGGTCCAGGTGATAGCGGTCGTAGACATGGAACACCGCGCCCTGCGTGCCGGTGTTGGCGAACACCAGCTCCACCGTGCCGGCCGCGGCGCAGCGCGCGCTGGTGTGCAGTTCGTAGGGCAGCGCGCGCGACGGCCGCGTGCCGCTGGCCTGCAGCGGCAGCTGCATATCGGTGGGCAGCGGCATCTGCGGCAGGGCCTCCTGCGCGGTGCGCAACTGGTCGGCCGCGGCGCGCGTGGCGCGTCCGGCCAGCGTCGGCAGCGACTCGGTGTTGGGCGTCTTGAAGTTGAAGGTGCTGGTCAGGTCGCCGCAGACCGCGCGGCGGAACGGGCTGATGTTGGGCTCGGCCACGCCGAATCGCGCTTCCAGGAAACGCAGCACCGAGGTGTGGTCGAACACCTGCGAGTTAACCCAGCCGCCGCGGCTCCAGGGCGAGATCACGTACATCGGCACGCGCGGGCCGGGGCCGTAGACGCGGCCGTCCTTGGTCGCCGGCTGGGTCGTGCTGCCGGCGGGCGAGGCGTGCGTGAAGTACTCGGGCGTCAGGTCGGCATCGGCCAGCGTGGTCTTGCCGGCCGGGCTGCCGCCGGCGTCGCGCGACGGCGCGGACGGCGACGGCACGTGGTCGAAATAGCCATCGTTCTCGTCGAAATTCACCAGCAGCACCGTCTTGCTCCAGACCTCGGGCACGGCGGTCAGCGCGTCCAGCACTTCCTGCAGGAACCAGGCGCCCTGCACCGGGCTCGACGGGCCGGGGTGTTCGCAGTAGATCGACGGCGCGTTCATCCAGGACACCTGCGGCAGCTTGCCGTCGCGGATGTCGCGCTTGAAGGCGTCCAGGTAGTTCTCGGGCGCGGCGCCCGGCAGCGTGTTGGCCACGCCCTTGTAGAGCGGATTGGCGGCATTGTCGGTGGCCGGGTCGTAGGCCTTGTACGGCAGCGCCTGGCCGGTGTTGGCGTAGGGCACGCCCGGCTCGCCGCCGCTGGACACCGGAAAGCCGGAGTTCACGTTGGCCTGGCGGAACGCGCGGAACGCGCCCAGCATGTTGTCGCCCCATTCATCGGGCATGTTCTGGTACGAGATCCAGCTGACGCCGGCCTGCTCCAGCCGCTCGGCGTAGGTGGTCCAGGTGTAGCCCTTGTTGACGTTGGCCGGCAGGCCGTCGATCCAGTCCCACTCGTTGTTGACGAAAGCGGTGTTGGTGGGCACGGCGCCGTTGGTGCCGGTCAGGTGGAACGAGCGGTTGGCGTCGGTGCCGGTATGCATCGAACAGTGATAGGCGTCGCACAGCGTGAACGCGTTGGCGAGCGCGAACTGGAACGGGATCTCGCGTTCCTTGAAGTAGCCCATCGAGATGTCGTTCTTGTGCGTCGGCCATTGCGCCATGCGGCCGCCGTCCCAGGCTTTCTGGCTGTCGTCCCAGCTGTGCGGGGTGCCGGAGACGCGCTGCGCGTTGTTGGTGGTGCCGTCGATGTGGAACGGCGTCAGCACGGCGCCGTTGGCGCGTTGCTGCTGCCAGACCTTGCGGCCGTTGGCGAGCGGAATCGGGAAGCGGTCGCCGAAGCCGCGCACGCCCTTGAGCGTGCCGAAGTAATGGTCGAACGAGCGGTTCTCCTGCATCAGGATGATGACGTGCTCGACGTCCTTGATGGTGCCGGTGGCGTTGTTGGCGGGGATGGCGAGCGCGCGGCGGATGCTGGGCGGAAAGGCGGCGAGCGCGGCGGCGGCGAAGCCCGCGCCCGTGGCGGTCTGGAGGAAATTGCGGCGGGAGGTCATCAGCTCTACTCGGGATCGTGGAGGTCGGCGCTACCGCCGCTTACGGGGCGCAACGCAGCTGCGGCGCGGTCGGTTGGGTGACCGGCGGCTGCGCGGGATCGTCGGAGGAATCGTCACCGCCACAGGCGGCGAGCGTGGCGGCCGCGAGCAGGACCGCGGCAAGGGTTCTTGCAAGACTCGTGGAGGGCATGGGGAGGTTCTTTGGAAAGAGGAGGACCGACCTTGCCGCGACCAGCCGGCAAGACCCCAGCGAGTCTAGGAATGCGACGTGACAGCGCCGTGAAAGGTGGCGTGCAGAAACGGGCCGCGGCGCGTGCGCGCGGCCTCAGTGTGTGTCCAGATGCGTCAGCGCGCGGGCCGGCTGAAGCGCTGCTCCACCACCACGCCGCCCCATTGCGTGCCCTCGGCTTCCTCGGTCAGCACGAAGCCTTCGGACTCGTACAGATGGCGCGCGGCGTCCAATCCCTTGAAGGTCCACAGATACGTTTCGTCAATATCGAGCGTGTCGACGAAGCGCATCGCGCGCGTCAGCAGCGCGCGGCCGACGCCGAGTCCGCGCAGCGATTCATCGACGATGAACCAGCGCAGATGCGCGGTGCGTTTTTCCAGGTCGCTGTCGATGGCGATGGAGGCCAGCGTGCGGTTGCCGTCGGCATAGCGCCACAGGTTCTTGCCCGGCGCCGGCAGCGACTCGGCGAAGGCCGCCAGGCCCGTCGCCACCAGGCGCTCGAACACCACGCCAAAGCCGGCGGCCTGCGCGTAGTAACGCGCATGCAATGCGGCCACGTCGCCGATACAGCCCGGCGCATAGCCTTCCTGGATCTGCAGCTCGATGGCGTCGCTGGCCTGGGCGGCGCGGGTGTTCGGATTCTCGCGCGCCAAGGCGTCGGCATAGAGCGACAGGTAGCGCACCAGGATCTCCTGGTCGGGCGGCGCCAGTTGCCGCAGGGCGCGCGAGACCTGCTCGGTGGCGAACTGGTCGATGCGGTTGCGCAGGTCCAGGCCGGCCGGCGTCAGCGACAGGCGCGAGGCGCGCGCGTCGCCGCTGTCGGTCTCGCGCGCCACCAGGCCGGCCGCTTCCAGCTTGGCCACCTGGCGGCTGGTGTTGGACTTGTCCAGCCGCAGCACCAGCGCCAGGTCGCGCGCCTGGATGCCAGGCTGCAGGCCGATCTCGATGATGGCGTGCACCGCCGACGGCGCCAGCTCGCTGCCGGCCAGCGACGGCCGCATGAAGCCGAGTTCGCGCACCAGCTTGCGCGAGAATTCCCGCAGGTCGCGGATGGTCTGTTCGCGGGATCGGGTGGGAAAGTCGATAAGATCCATGGTGGCGCGTCCTGAAGTTGCGGGTCGCAACCAATTTACTTGCGAATCGCAACCAACACAAGCCCCTCTGCTGCCTCATGAAAATCCAATTGCTGTCCGATCTGCACCTGGAATCCGACCCCACTTTCGTCGCGGACCCGACGCCGGGCGCGGACCTGCTGGTGCTGGCGGGCGACATCGGCTCGTACCAGCCGCGCTCGCGGCTGGCCACGGACGACTTCGGCCTGGGCCGCTATGCGCCGCGCCACGGCTGGCCGACGCCGGTGGTGTACGTGCCGGGCAACCACGAATACGACAACCTCGACTTCGACGAGACCCACGAGCGGCTGCGGACGCTGTGCGAGGCGCTGGGGATCCAGTGGCTCGAGCGCGAGACCCTGGTGATCGACGGCGTGCGGCTGGTGGGCACCACGCTGTGGAGCGACTTCGACGCGCTGGCCGCGCCGGGCGACACGCTGACGCAGGCGCTGGCCAAGCGCGGCAAGGCGTTCCGGGCCGCCGATTTCTACCTGGAAAAGGCGCAGATGCGGCGCCACGGCGCGCCCTTCATGGCCGAGCAGATGCGCGAGCAGGGCCTGGCCTGTCAGGCCTGGCTGGAAGCGGCGCTGCGCGCGCCGTTCGACGGCCCCACGGTCGCCATCACCCACTTCGCGCCGAGCCTGGCCAGCGCCGATCCGCGCTACGGCGTGACGCCGGGCACCGCCGGTTTCTGCAACGCGCTGGACCACCTGCTGCCGCTGGCCGACATGTGGCTGCACGGCCACCTGCACTGCCCGCTGGACTACGTGAAGGACGGCTGCCGCGTGGTCGCCAATCCGCTGGGCTACGCCCGCAAGGGCGAGCAGGAGGGCTACCTGCCCGACGCGTTGTGGGACGTGCCGCGCGCGTAGGCTGGCATCGCGGCGGCGTTCAGCGCGCCGCGGTATCGAGTTCGGCCAGCACCTGCCGGGCGACCTCGTCGAGCGAACGCCGGCAGTCCATGGCCACCCGCTGCAATTGGTCGTGCGCGGCCTGCTCGCTCAGGCCGTGGCGGCTGACCAGCAGCCACTTGGCGCGCTCGACCCGCCGCCGTTCCTCCAGCGCGCCGCGCGCCAGCGCCAGCGCGTCGTCCGACTGGCGCAGGCGCTGCGCCTGATCGCGCATCAGGTCGAGGATGGACCGCTCCATGGCCTCGCCCACGCCGTCCTGCGGCGGCACGTCGAGAATGCGGCCCTGCAGCTGGAACAGCATCGCCGGCGCGTCGTCGCCGGCGCGGTCGGCGAAGCGGCTCAGCAGCAGCCGGTGGTTGTCGAGCTCGGCGCGGGTCTCGACGATGCGGCGATGGCATTGCAGCGTCAGGGCCTCGGCCAGCAGGCTTTCGACCGCGCGCATGGCGTCGATGCGCTCGGTGCACAGGCCGAACCACAGCTCGGCCAGGCCGGCGTCGACGCGTTCGGCCTCGGAGGTCCGCAACGCCATGTCGCGCAGCCGCAGCACCGGGCCGGCGCCCTGCTCCAGCCGCTCCCACGCGGCCAGCGCGTCCGCGCCGGCGTACTGCGCGAAGCTGTCGAAGCAGCGCTTCTGCAGATCCGCCAGCTCCAGCACGCGGGCCTTCTGCGCTTCGGTGAAATAGCCGGCGGTGTAGCCCATGACGCCATAGGCGCGTTCCTGTCCGCACAGCTCCTTGCCCTGCATGAAATTGAGCAGCGCCACCAGCAGCCGCGTGACGCCCGCGTCGAGCGACGAGTCGGCGGCTTCGAACACCAGCGCGAACAGGCTGGCGATGAGCCGCGTGAAGACCGCGCCGGCCTCTTCCGCCGCCACGCGGCGGTCGCGGATGGCGCGGCGCGTGCGCGGCAGCTCGTCCAGGCGGTACAGCGTGTAGGCGATGCAGTTGAGCAGCCGCGCCTTGCCGGCGCTGCGGGTGGCATCCGGTTCCAGCCGGTCGAGGAAGCGGCGCACTTCCTCCTCGACCGCGCAGGCGTCGGAACTCAGGCCGGCCAGGGTCTGGCGCAGCGCGTCCTGGCCGCCGCACAGATACAGGTTGGACGAACCGCGCTCTTTCTGCAGCACGTGCACCAGCTTGCTGACCAGGGTGGCCAGCTCACAGGTGCTGGCCAACGCTTCGAGTCCGTGCAGCTCGCTGCGGCGGGCCGCCAGGAGGAAGCGCAGGGTCGAGGGCATGGCGTGCTGCGACATGGCGACGATCCTCAGGCCGCGGCGGGCGGCTGGACTTCCACCGCGTCGCCGTTGAAGCGCACCGGCCAGGCCCGCAGCGATTGCTCGGGATACTCGACACAGACGCCATCGCGCAGCCGGAAGTGCTGCTTGTACAGCGGCGAGGCCACCACCAGCTCGCCGGCCAGGTGGCCGACGATGCCGCGACCGATCACGTTGGCGCCCGACTTCGGGTCGCGGTTGTCGATGGCGTAGAGCGTTTCGCCGGCCACCGCCGGCAAGTAGAACAGGGCCACCTGGCGGCCATCGACCAGCGCCACCACGCCGGAATCGGCGACCAGGTCGCGGCGGGTGCAGACAGGCTGCCACGCCTCGGCGCCGGGCCGGGCATTGAATGGCGCCTCCTGGCGCAGGGCGATCACGACATTCGAGCGCATCAGGCAAGCTCCTCGGCGATGGGAATCACGCGCGCGGCGGGCGCGGGCCGCGGCTGGCCGCGCTCCTGCACGAAGCGGATGTCCGGATCCGCGGCGGCGCTGTTGACGAAGGTGCGGAAACGCTTGAGCTTTTCCGGGTCGGACAGGGCGTTGGCCCATTCGCATTCATAGCGGTCCACCACCAGCTGCATCTGCGCCTCCAGTTCGGCGCCCAGTCCCAGGCTGTCATCGATGACCACGGCCTTCAGGTAGTCCAGGCCGCCTTCCAGCGATTCGCGCCAGACCGAGGTGCGTTGCAGCTTGTCGGCGGTGCGGATGTAGAACATCAGCAGGCGGTCGATGTAGCGGATCAGCGTGGCATCGTCCAGGTCCTGGGCGAACAGTTCGGCGTGGCGCGGGCGCATGCCGCCGTTGCCGCACACGTACAGGTTCCAGCCGTTCTCGGTGGCGATGACGCCGATGTCCTTGCTCTGCGCCTCGGCGCATTCGCGGGTGCAGCCCGAGACCGCGAACTTGAGCTTGTGCGGCGCGCGCAGGCCCTTGTAGCGGTCTTCGATGCGCAGCGCCATGGCGACGCTGTCCTGCACGCCGTAGCGGCACCAGGTGCTGCCGACGCAGGACTTCACGGTGCGGGTGGACTTGCCGTAGGCGTGGCCGGTCTCGAAGCCGGCGGCGATCAGCTCGGCCCAGATGTCGGGCAGCTCGTGCAGTTGCGCGCCGAACAGGTCGATGCGCTGGCCGCCGGTGATCTTGGTGTAGAGCTGGTACTTCTTGGCCACGGCGCCGATCGCGATCAGGCCGTCGGGCGTGACCTCGCCGCCCGGGATGCGCGGCACCACCGAATAGGTGCCGTTCTTCTGCATGTTGGCCATGAAGGTGTCGTTGGTGTCCTGCAGCGGCACCCGGTTCGGATCCTGGATCGGGCGGTTCCAGCACGACGCCAGGATCGACGCCACCGTCGGCTTGCAGAGATCGCAGCCGACGTGGCCGCGGCCGTGGCGCGCCAGCAGTTCCTCGAACGATTCGATGCCCTGCACCCGGACGATCGAATAGAGCTCCTGGCGGGTGTAGGGAAAGTGCTCGCACAGGCTCTTGTCCACCGCGACGCCGCGGCTCGCCAGTTCGTGTTCCACCACCTGCTTGAGCAACGCCGCGCAGCCGCCGCAGCCGGTGGCGGCCTTGGTGCAGGCCTTGACGCCGCCGACGTCGGTGCAACCGCCATCGAGCGCGTCGCAGATGGCGGCCTTGCTGACGTTGTGGCACGAACAGATGGTGGCGGTGGCCGGCAGCGCGCCGGCGCCCAGCGCGGGCGCGGCCTGGCCGGCGGGCAGGATCAGGCTGGCCGGGTCGGCCGGCGGCGCGATGCCGTTCTGCGCGTATTGCAGCAGCGTGTCGTAGTAGCTGTTGTCGCCCACCAGCACCGCGCCCAGGACGCGCTTGCCGTCGGCCGACACCACCAGGCGGCGATACGACGCGCCCGCCTCGTCGATGTAGCGGTAGCTGCGCGCGCCGGGCGTGGCGCCGTGGGCATCGCCGATCGAACCGACGTCCACGCCCAGCAGCTTGAGCTTGGTCGACATGTCGGCGCCGGCGAACGGCGCGCTGTCGTCGCCACAGAGATCGGCGGCGGCCACGCGCGCCATCTGGTAGCCGGGCGCCACCAGGCCGAAGATGGCGCCGTCGAACGCGGCGCATTCGCCGATCGCGTAGATCGACGCATCGCTGCTGCGGCAATGGCCGTCGACGGCCACGCCGCCGCGCTCGGCCACCGTCAGTCCAGCCTGGCGCGCCAGGCCGTCGCGCGGCCGGATGCCGGCCGAGAACACGATCAGGTCGGTTTCCAGCGGCGCGCCCTCGGCAAAACGCATGCGGTAGCGGTACTGCGTGCCATCCTTGATTTCCTGCGTGGCGCGCGACAGGTGCACGCCCACGCCCAGCGCCTCGATGCGCGCCTTGAGCGCGCCGCCGCCGGCCTCGTCCAGCTGCACCGGCATCAGGCGCGGCGCGAACTCGACCACGTGCGCCTCCAGCCCGAGCGACTTGAGCGCATTGGCCGCCTCCAGGCCCAGCAGGCCGCCCCCCACCACCACGCCGCGCCGGGCGCCGTCGGCCGCCGCGCGGATCTGGTCCAGGTCATCGAGCGTGCGGTACACCAGGCGCGAGGCCCCGTCGGCGCCGGCGATCGGCGGCACGAAGGGATAGGAGCCGGTGGCCAGCACCAGCTTGTCGTAGCCATGGCTGCCGGCGGCCGTCACCACCTGTTGCGCGTGGCGGTCGATGCGCAGCACCGGCTCGCCCAGCCGCAGCGACAGGCCCGGCCGCTCATAGAACGCGGCGTCGCTCATGGCCATCGATTCGGCATCGCGCCCGCCGATGTATTCGGACAGGTGCACGCGATCGTAGGCGCGCCGGGTCTCTTCGCCGAACACCAGGATGCGGTAGCGCGCCAGCGCGCCGCGCTCGATCAGTTGCTCGACGCAGTGATGGCCGACCATGCCGTTGCCGATGACGATCAGGGTCTGCATGGGAGTCGTGGAGGTCGCTGTGCTCATGGGGCTATCCAGGCTGGGCCGTTCGGTTTTCAAAAGACAAACGGCGCCCGGGACTGGTGGGTCCGGGCGCCGTTGCCTGCAAAGCTTGCGTTGTCTGGCCGGACACGGGCCCGGTATGGCTATCAAAGCAATAAGCGTGCCATCGCGATGCCGCCCGCGCGGCGGCCCGCCGCCCCTTCCGCCGCGCACCCAAACGGGTCGGCGGCGCACCACGGCGGTG
>ERZ1739169.62-NODE-62-length-35158-cov-16.425975_pt1 | contig 35158 bp, 27 predicted proteins | sample MGYA00581756_ERZ1739169 | MGnify/ENA primary metagenome ERZ1739169 (study PRJEB40789, sample SAMEA7425667) | Salamandra salamandra | biome: salamander skin | place: Germany | collected 2020-03 | study: cvxcv | reverse complement strand
ATGCGAACAGGTTGCGCACGCGCTTGGCCACGTCCACGCTCGGCGCCTGCGGCGCCTTGGCCTCGCGCGCCGGCAGGTCCGGCAGCTTGGGCAGGTGGTCGAACAGCGGCAGCATGGCGTTGGTGATGTAGCGGGTGCGCGAGCCGTAGACGTGGCGGTCGCCCATGCCGGTCTGCTGGTGCACGTAGAAGCGCTGCGGCACGATCAGCTGCAGGCGTTCCTTGGCGCGCGTCATGGCCACGTACAGGAGGCGCCGCTCTTCCTCGATCTCTTCGGCGGTGCCGGTGCTCATGTCGGACGGAATACAGCCGTCGACCACGTTCAGCACATAGACCGCCTTCCATTCCTGGCCCTTGGCCGAGTGGATGGTGGACAGGATCATGTAGTCCTCGTCGCGCGAGGGCGCGCCGGATTCGTCGCTGGTGGCGTCGGGAGGATCCAGCGTCAGTTCGGTCAGGAAGCGCTCGCGCGACGGGTAGCCCGCGGCGATGCGCACCAGCTGGTCCAGGTCGGTCTTGCGCACCCGCGCATCGTCGTACAGCCGTTCGAGCTGGCCGGCGTACCAGCGCAGCGCCAGGTCGACGTCGGCGGGCCAGCGCAGCTTGGGGTCGGCCAGCGCCGCGTAGGTGTCGGCGAACGCGCCCCACTCCGCCTGCGCCGCCGCGCCCGGCTTGAATTCGCGCAGCGCGCGCAGCGGCTCGGCCGATTGCGCCATGGCGTCCATCAGCTTGCCGGCGGTGGCCGGGCCGATGCCGGGCAGCAGTTGCGCCACGCGGAACCCCGCCATGCGCCCGCGCGGGTTCTCGGCCCAGCGCAGCAGCGACAGCAGGTCCTTGACGTGCGCCGCTTCCAGAAAGCGCAGGCCGCCGAACTTGACGAAGGGGATGTTGCGCCGGGTCAGCTCCAGTTCCAGCGCGGCGCTGTGGCTGGAGGTGCGGAACAGCGCCGCCTGCGACTTGAGCGTGGCGCCGCCCTCGCGCTGCGCCAGCACCTGGTCGGCGACCCAGCGGGCCTGGCCGCCTTCGTCGCTGACGGTGACCAGCTCGGGCAGCTGCGACGACGGCCGGTCGCTCCAGAGATCCTTGGCATAGCGCTCGGCCGCCAGGCCGATGACGGCGTTGGAGGCGTTCAGGATGGGCTGGGTCGAGCGGTAGTTGCGGTCCAGCGTGATGACGCGCGCCGGCTGCGGAAACTGCGCCGGGAAATCGAGGATGTTGCGCACCGTGGCCGCGCGGAACGAATAGATCGACTGCGCGTCGTCGCCCACCACGGTCAGGCCGCGGCCATCGGGCTTCATGGCCAGCAGGATGGCGGCCTGCAGCCGGTTGGTGTCCTGGTATTCATCGACCAGCACGTGGTCGAAGCGCGCGCCAACGTCGGCGGCGATGGCCGCGTCGCCCATCATCTCGGCCCAGTACAGCAGCAGGTCGTCGTAGTCGAGCACCTGCTGGTCCTGCTTGGCGGCGACGTAGGCGCGGAACAGGTTCTTGAGTTCGTCTTCCCATTGCGCGCACCACGGAAAGGTGGCGTGCAGCACGTCGGCCACCGGCGTCTGGCTGTTGACCACGCGCGAATAGATCGCCAGGCAGGTGCCCTTGAGCGGAAAGCGCGACTTGGTGGACGATAGGCCGAGTTCGTGCCGCACCATGCCCATCAGGTCCTCGGCGTCGCCGCGGTCGTGGATGGTGAAGGCCTCGGACAGGCCGATGCGCTGGGCGCAATCGCGCAGCAGCCGCGCGCCGATGGCGTGGAAGGTGCCGGCCCAGGGCAGCGACGGCGCCTGCTGGCCGCCGCGCAGGTTCATGACCCGCTGCAGCACGCTGCCGACGCGGCGTTCCATTTCCTGGGCGGCGCGGCGCGAGAAGGTCAGCAGCAGCATGCGCTGCGGATCGGCGCCGTTCAGGATCAGGTGGGCGACACGGTGCGCCAGGGTGTTGGTCTTGCCCGAACCGGCGCCGGCGATCACCAGCAGCGGCCCGTCGCCGCCCGCCCCGCCGACGCCGAACTCGGCGGCCTCGCGCTGGGCGGGGTTGAGGTCGGCCAGGGGATCGGGACGGCTGGACGGGTTGGCGGGATTCTGGTCGGACATGGGGCGTGGAATGGAGGGCGGCGGGCGCGGTCGGCGCGGCCCGATACCTGGGGATATATCCAGGTATCATAACCGCATCGCCTCCCGCTCCCGCTACGCCCGATTTCCCCATGCGCCTGCTTGCCGGCACCGCTTCCTGGACCGATCCCACGCTGCTGGCGTGCGGCCGCTTCTACCCGCGCGAGGCGCACGACGCCCAATCACGGCTGCGCTTCTACGCCACCCGCTTCGGGCTGGCCGAGGTCGATTCCAGCTACTACGCCCTGCCCAGCGCCGACAACGCCTACCTGTGGGCGCAGCGCACGCCCGACGATTTCGTCTTCAATATCAAGGCCTACCGCCTCTTCACCGGCCACCAGACGCCGCTGGCCTCGCTGCCCGCCGACATCCGCCGCGAGCTGGCCGACTGGCCCGAACCGGTCATCTACCACCACGCCATGCCGGAGGATCTGCGCGACGAGCTCTGGCGCCGCTACACGCTGGCGCTGGAACCGCTGCGCATGGCCGGCAAGCTGGGCGCGGTGCACTTCCAGTACCCGCCCTGGGTCCGGCGCAACGCGCGCGGCCGCGCCCTGGTGGCCGAAGGCGCGCGGCGCCTGCCGGAACACCTGCTGTCGGTCGAATTCCGCCACCACAGCTGGTTCGACTCGTCCGAGGCCACGGCCGCCACGCTGGCGTTCGAGCGCGAGCTGGGCGTGGTGCATACCGTGGTGGACGCGCCGCAGGGGTTCGAGAACAGCGTGCCGGCCGTGTGGGCCTGCACCCATCCCGAGCTGACGCTGCTGCGCCTGCACGGGCGCAACGCCGCCACCTGGAACGCCAACGGCGCCGCGTCGTCGGGGCGCTTCCAATATGAATATTCCGAGGCCGAGCTGGCCGAACTGGCGCGCCGCTTCCAGGACCTGGCGCGGCAGAGCGCGCAGGCGCACGCGGTGTTCAACACCAACTTCGAGGATCAGGGCATGCGCAACGCCACGGCTTTCGCGGCGGCGCTGGGCGGCGCCCCCTGACCTGAATTACGCGGGCTGCGCCGCCACCGCCGGCGCGGCGGGCGTCATGCGCGCCACTTCGGCCAGGCTTTCCAGCAGCACCTCGAACTTGCGCGCGATGTCGTGCTCCGGCACGCAGGCGTAGCCCAGCAGCAGGCCGGGCCGGCGGCCTTCGGCGCCGACGTAGTAGCGCGACAGCGCGCGCGTCAGCACGCCCTTGCGGCGCGCCACCTCGACCACCCGCAGGTCGTCCATGTGAGACGGCAATGTCAGCACCAGGTGCAGGCCGGCCAGGCTGGCGTCGCGGTGCAGCCAGTCGGGCCCCAGGCGCCGTTCGATCAGGTTGACCAGCATGGCGCGGCGGCGCGCGTACAGCATGCGCATGCGGCGGATGTGGGCGGCGTAGTGGCCCTCGGCGATGAAGGTGGCCAGCGCCGCGTGCGTCATCAGGTGGCCTTCGCGGTAGAGCTCGGCGTGGGCCGCCTGGAACGCCGCGGTCAGCGGCTTGGGCAGCACCAGGTAGCCGACCCGCAGGCCCGGATACAGTGTCTTGCTGAAGGTGCCCATGTAGATCACGGGCGCGTCCGGCTCCAGGCCCAGCAGCGAGGCGATGGGCCGGCCCGAGAAGCGGAATTCGCTGTCGTAGTCGTCCTCGATGATCCAGCTGCCGTGGCGGCGCGCCACCGCCAGCAGTTGCCGGCGCCGCGCCAGCGACATCACCGGCCCCAGCGGATACTGGTGCGACGGCGTCACGAAGATGAAGCGCGGCGGCGCCATGCCGGGCGCGGCGTCGGCGTCCGGCAGGCGCATGCCCTCTTCGTCGACCGGCAGGTGCACCGTGTGCAGGCCGTTGGCCTGCAGCACCGTGCGCGCGCCCCAGTAGCCCGGGTCCTCGACCCAGGCGGTCTCGCCGGCCTCGCCCAGGATGCGGGTGGCCAGGTCGATGGCCTGGTGCGAGCCTTCGGTGATGAGGATCTGGTCGGGGTCGCAGTCGATCGAGCGCGTCAGCGCCAGGTGCTGGGCCAGCGCCTCGCGCAGCGCCGGCAGGCCGCCGCCGTAGGCATAGGTCAGCAGGTCGGGCGCGGGATTGCGCCACAGCGCGGAAAAGATGCGGCCGAACTTCTTGTGCGGAAATTCGGTCAGGTCGGGCACGCCCGGCATGAAGGCGCCCCACTGGTAGGGCGAGGCCGAGACGCCGTCGACGATGGCGGCGCCGCGCGCCGACAGCGCCGGACGCGGTTGCGGCACCGGCGCGCGGCGCGACTGGCGGCCGCTGGCCAGGTAGGAATCGGGCTGCGAGGCATTGACGAAGGTGCCATTGCCCTGCAGGCTGCGGGTGTAGCCCTCGGCCAGCAGCTGGCCATAGACGTGCACCACGGTGTTGCGGGCGATGCCCAGCTCGGCGGCCAGGTCGCGCGAGGCGGGCAGGCGCGAGTCGGCGGCAATCGAGCCCTCCAGGATCGCCTCGCGGATGCCGTGGTACAGGCGCTTGTTCATCGGCCCGCCGTCGGCATCGGCCAGGCGCAGCTGCAACAAGTCTCCGACGATGGACCGCAATTGGTTCTACCTGATTTATAAAAGTGGTTCCCACCAATGGGGCCATAGTAGCATTAAAGTAAGGGTTTACCGCCCACTTGCCATTCGAGGCTGAGATGAAGAATCAGGATTTGAATACCCGCCGTTCCCTGGCCACGCCGCGCGGCGTCGGCGTCATGTGCGACTTCTATGCCGTGCGCGCCGAGAACGCCACGCTGTGGGACGCCAACGGCAAGGAATACATCGACTTCGCGGGCGGCATCGCGGTGCTGAACACCGGCCACCTGCACCCCAAGGTCAAGGCCGCCGTCAGCGCCCAGCTCGACAACTTCACCCACACGGCCTACCAGATCGTGCCGTACGAAGGCTACGTCTCGCTGGCCGAGCGCATCAACCGCCTGGCCCCGATCGACGGCCTGAAGAAGTCCGCCTTCTTCACCACCGGCGTCGAAGCCGTTGAAAACGCCATCAAGATCGCGCGCTCGGCCACCGGCCGTTCGGGCGTCATCGCCTTCTCGGGCTCGTTCCACGGCCGCACCATGCTGGGCATGGCGCTGACCGGCAAGGTCGCCCCCTACAAGCTGTCGTTCGGCCCGATGCCGGGCGACATCTACCACGTGCCGTTCCCCAACGGCACCCAGTCGATCACCGTGGCCGACTCGCTCAAGGCGCTGGACCTGCTGTTCAAGGTCGACATCGATCCCAAGCGCGTCGCCGCGATCATCATCGAACCGGTGCAGGGCGAAGGCGGCTTCAACATCACCCCGCCCGAACTGATGGTGGCCCTGCGCAAGCTCTGCGACGAACACGGCATCCTGCTGATCGCCGACGAAGTGCAGACCGGCTTCGGCCGCACCGGCAAGCTGTTCGCCATGGAGCACCACTCGGTGCAGGCCGACCTGATCACCATGGCCAAGAGCCTGGGCGGCGGCTTCCCGATCTCGGGCGTGGTCGGCCGCGCCGACGTCATGGACGGCCCGGCCGCGGGCGGCCTGGGCGGCACCTACGCCGGCAACCCGCTGGCGGTGGCCGCGGCCCACGCCGTGCTGGACGTGATTGCCGAAGAAAAGCTGTGCGAACGCGCGGTGCAGCTGGGCGACAAGCTGCGCGCCCACCTCGAGGGCCTGCGCGCCAAGGTGCCGGGCATCGCCGACGTGCGCGGCCTGGGTTCGATGGTGGCGCTGGAACTGAACGACGCCAACGGCAAGCCCGACGCCGAGGCGGTCAAGAAGGTGCAGGCCCGCGCCATCGAGCAAGGCCTGATCTTGCTGAGCTGCGGCGTGTACGGCAACGTCCTGCGCTTCCTGTACCCCTTGACCATCCCCGACGCCCAGTTCGATCGCGCGCTGGCCATCCTGTCCGAGGCCCTGGCAGCATAGGAACCGGGCGCATTTCGTTCATCCGGCCGGTAGCGGCAGCCTCAACGGGCTTGAGCCGCGCCCGGCCGGATATCCGTTTTCCATGGCGTTATCGCGCCATCCCACAATCCTGAGCCGGCGCCCCCATCGGGATGCCGCGGATCCGGCTCCGCCGGTCCGCGGGCATGCCCCCTTGAGGGGGAAGCGCGCAGCGCTTCGGGGGTGGGCCTAACTCTTAGGACTATTGCAATGACTTCTTTGACCCATCCCCTGGCGCGCCCGGAACTGCTGCGCGACGCCTGCTACATCGACGGCAAGTGGGTATCCGCCGGCAACGGCCCGTCGATCCCCGTGGACAACCCCTCCACCGGCAAGACCATCGTGTCGGTGCCCAAGCTGGGCCGCAAGGAGACCGAGCAGGCCATCGCCAGCGCCGAGGCCGCCCTGCCCGCCTGGAGCGCCAAGACCGGCAAGGAACGCGCCGCGATCCTGCTGAAGTGGGCCCAGCTGATGATGCAGAACCAGCAGGACCTGGCCGCCATCATGACCTCGGAACAGGGCAAGCCCGTGACCGAGGCCGCCGGTGAAATCGCCTACGCCGCCTCGTTCCTGGAGTGGTTCGCCGAGGAAGCCAAGCGCATCGACGGCGACGTGCTGCAAAGCCCCAAGGCCGGCCAGCGCCTGCTGGCGCTCAAGCAGCCGATCGGCGTCACCGCCGCCATCACGCCGTGGAACTTCCCCGCCGCCATGATCACCCGCAAGGTCGGCCCGGCCCTGGCCGCCGGCTGCACCATGGTGGTCAAGCCCGCCCAGCAGACGCCGCTGACCGCGCTGGCGCTGGCGGTGCTGGCCGAGGAAGCCGGCGTGCCGGCCGGCGTGTTCCACGTCATCACCGGCAGCTCGCGCGAGATCGGCGCGGCGCTGTGCGAAAGCGACGTGGTGCGCAAGCTGAGCTTCACCGGCTCGACCGAAGTCGGCCGCACGCTGATGGAGCAATGCGCCCCCACCATCAAGAAGCTGTCGCTGGAACTGGGCGGCAACGCGCCGTTCATCGTGTTCGACGACGCCGACCTGGACCGCGCGGTCGACGGCATCCTGGCCTCGAAGTACCGCAACGCCGGCCAGACCTGCGTCTGCGCCAACCGCATCTACGTGCAGGCCGGCGTGTACGAGGAAATCGCCAAGCGCCTGGTGGCCAAGGTCAACGCCATGAAGGTCGGCGACGGCTTCGGCGACGGCGTGACGCAGGGTCCGCTGATCGACGCCAGCGCGGTCGAGAAGGTGCAGGAGCACATCGCCGACGCCACCGCGCACGGCGCCAAGGTCATCGCCGGCGGCAAGCCGCACGCGCTGGGCGGCACGTTCTTCGAGCCGACCGTGGTGCGCGACGTGACCCAGTCGATGCGCTTCGCGACCGAGGAAACCTTCGGCCCGGTGGCGCCGCTGTTCCGCTTCGAGTCCGAAGAGGAAGTCATCGGCATGGCCAACGACACCATCTTCGGCCTGGCCGCCTACTTCTTCACCCGCGACTACGCCCGCATCTGGCGCGTGTCGGAGGCGCTGGAGTACGGCATCGTCGGCATCAACACCGGCCTGATCTCCAACGAAGTCGGCCCGTTCGGCGGCGTCAAGCAATCCGGCCTGGGCCGCGAGGGCTCGAAGTACGGCATCGAGGAATACCTCGAGATCAAGTACCTCTGCGTCGACCTGGGCGCCTGAGCGCGTCCTGCCTCCCCCGGGCGCCCGCCCGGGGGAAGATAAACGGGGCTCCGGTCCCGTTTATCCCCAGGAATTGTGGACAACCTGGCAGATAACTCCTGCACAGGTACAAAATCCCCTTTAAGTTCATGCGGTTATAAATCGCGATCAAATGCCGCCCAGGCGTGATAGATTTGCGCGTTCCCTGGACGAGCGACTATGAGCAGAACCTTTACCCGTGAGGACACCCGCAAGCTGGCCGGCATCCTGGCCGAAGCCGCGCAGGCGGAGGTCATGCCGCGCTTTCGCAACCTGCCCGAGGGCAGCGTGCGCGACAAGAGCTCGCCGCGCGACCTGGTGACCGACGCCGACGAGGCCGCCGAGCGCCTGATCGCCGCGCGCCTGTCCAAGCTGCACCCGGGCGCCGTGCTGATCGGCGAGGAAGCCTCGACCCGCAACCCCGCCCTGCTGAACATGCTGGTGGACGCCGATCTGGCGTTCCTGATCGACCCCATCGACGGCACCCGCAACTACGTCGCCGGCCTGCCGCTGTTCGGCATGATGATCGCGGCCTGCCATCGCGGCGACGTGATCGCCGGCGTGATCTACGACCCGGTCAGCCGCGACAGCGCGCTGGCGGTGCGCGGCGAAGGCGCGTGGATGGAGTACGAGAACGGCAAGCAGGCGAAACTGGCGGTGGCCAGCCCCGCGCCGCCCGAGGACATGGACGGCCTGATCTCCACCGGCTTCCTGCCCGAGCCGCTGCGCACCACGGTCAACGGCAACCTGTCGCGCCTGGGCAGCACCGCCAACCTGCGCTGCGCCGCCCATGAATACCGCATGCTGGCGGCCGGCCACAGCCACGTCGCCCTGTACAACCAGCTGACCGCCTGGGACCACGCGGCCGGCTGGCTGCTGCACCGCGAGGCCGGCGGCTACGCGGCGCGCTTCGACGGCTCGCCGTACAAGCCCACCCACCGCAGCGGCGGCCTGCTGTACGCCCCGGACGCGGGCAGCTGGCACGCGGCGCGCAAGGCCCTGCTGGGCGATGACATCCCCGACGCCGAAGGCTGAATACCGGGGCCAGATGACCACGCGTTGGTCGAAAATGGCCCCAACATGCTCACAAAATCGGGGTAATCCCTAGGAATTATCCACAGTATCTGTGGACAACCCTATGGAAAGGTCTGTAACGGCGCAAAAAAATCCTTACAGGGCGGGCACTTGGTTAAACCGGTCAAAAACCGGCCGCTGTCCGTCCCGCTTTTATGCCGCCGTCAGCGCCTCCAGCGCCATGGCGCTGGGCAGCTCGACCTTGAGCGTCAACAGGTTGTCGGCCCGGGTGCGGCCCAGGTTGATGGCCGCGATCGGCATGCCATTGCGCGAGGCGGCCGTGACGAAGCGGTAGCCCGAATAGACCATCAGCGACGAGCCCACCACCAGCACCGCGTCGGCCGCCATCAGGCCGGCGTTGGCGCGGTCGACCCGCTCGCGCGGCACGGTCTCGCCGAAGAACACCACGTCGGGCTTGACGATGCCGCCGCAAACCGGACAGGGCGGCACCTGGAACGTGGCGAAGTCCACGCCCTCCAGGTCGGCGTCGCCGTCGGGCGCATCGTCGGCCTCGAAGGCGATCCAGCCGGGGTTGCGCTGGTGCAGCGCGTCCTGCCAGGCGTCGCGGCCGCCGCGCCAGTCGCAATTCATGCAGCGCACCTGGTCGAGCCGGCCATGCAGGTCGACCACGTCGCGGCTGCCGGCGGCCTCGTGCAGGCCATCGACGTTCTGCGTCACCAGGATCGACACCCGGCCGCGCTGCTGCAACTGCGCCAGCGCGCGATGGGCGGCATTCGGCTGTACCTTGCCAAAACGGCGCCAGCCCACCATGCTGCGGGCCCAGTAGCGCGCCCGCGCCAGTTCGGCGCCCATGAAGGTCTGCAGCGTCATGGGCGGCGAACGTTTCCATTCGCCGTCGGTGTCGCGGTAGTCGGGAATGCCGGAATCGGTGCTGACGCCCGCCCCGGTCAGCACGAACAGCCGCGGGTGGCGGTCGACGAAGCCGCGCAGCGCGGCCAGATCCGAAACACGTGTGTCCATCCAGGCTCCCGTATCGAATCCCGGGGGTCAGTGCCGCCCAGGCGAGAAACGGGCGGCGCCAGGGCCGCCCAGCCGAAACGCGGACGCCGTATCAGCCGCCCAGGCCACAATCCGGCATGTCGCTGACCAGGCTGGCCTGGGTCACGTTGCTGCCCGGCGGCACGCTGCGCGTGAGCCAGACGTTGCCGCCGATGGTCGAGCCCTTGCCGATGGTGACGCGACCCAGGATGGTGGCGCCCGCGTAGATGACCACATCATCTTCGATCAGCGGGTGGCGCGCCAGGCCTTTCTTGAGTTCGCCGTTCTCGCCCGGCGGGAAGCGCTTGGCGCCCAGCGTGACCATCTGGTAGAGCCGCACGCGGTCGCCGATGATGGCGGTTTCGCCGATCACCACGCCGGTGCCGTGGTCGATGAAGAAGCTGCGGCCGATGGTCGCGCCCGGATGGATGTCGATGCCGGTGTCGGCATGCGCGATCTCGGCCACGATGCGCGCCAGCATCGGCACGCCCAGGCGGTACAGCACGTTGGCCAGGCGGTGGTGGATCATGGCGGCCACGCCGGGATAGCACAGCAGCACCTCGTCGACGCTGTGCGCGGCCGGATCGCCCTGGTAGGCGGCGGTCACGTCCAGGTCGAGCGCGGCGCGCACGCGCGGCAGCTCGGCGCCGAACTGGCGCACGATCTCGATGGCGCGCAGCTGCGAATCGGCCAGCAGCGCCGGATCATCGCGGCCGACGTACTGCAGCTCCAGGCCGACCTGGTGCAGCAGCGCGTCCAGCGCCGCGCCGATGGTGTGGCCGACGTAGAAATCCTCGACTTCCTCGCGCAGGTCGATGGGCCCCAGGCGCATCGGGAACAAGGCGCCACAGAGATCCTTGATGATCTGGCGCAGGCTTTCCTGCGACGGAAACTCGCGCAGGCCGGCGTCTTCGCGCAGGCGGCCGCGCGGACCGCGCCAGGCCACGCGCGCCTCGCGCAGGCCCGAGACGATGCTATCCAGGTTCCAGTGGGCGGAAGGAAGGTAGGCCGGGCCGCTCATAGGAACAGCCCCTGCTGGGCGCCGGGCGGAACGGCAGACAAAAGAGAATCGAACATGAGGGGGCCTCGATGACGGTGCATCGCCCGCGGCGGCGGGGCCGCGCGGCGATGCTGCTTTGCAATATATCCGTCAACTGTAACCGCTCGGCCCGCTTCGCGGAACCCATCCGACACGGCGCAGGGGTTATGGCGGCGGCGGATCGGTGTCGTAGCCGCTCGGGTTGCCCTGCTGCCAGCGCCAGCCATCGGCGCACATGGCCTCGACCCCGCGGGTGCTGTGCCAGCCCAGCAGCGAGGCCGCCAGCGCCGGGTCGGCCCACATTCGCTCGATATCGCCGGGGCGGCGCGGCCCGGTGCGCAGCGGGATGCGGCGCTGGCTGACGCGCTCGAACGCATGCACCAGTTCCAGCACGCTGGTGCCGCGTCCCGTGCCCAGGTTGACCGCCACGAAGCCGGGATGGCCGGCGGCGTAGGCCAGCGCCTGCACGTGGCCCTGCGCCAGGTCCATGACGTGCAGGTAATCGCGCACGCCGGTGCCGTCCGCGGTGGCGTAATCGTCGCCGAACACGTTCAGGAACGGCTGCCGCCCCACCGCCACCTGCGTGATGTACGGGAACAGGTTGTTGGGCACGTCGCGCGGGCTCTCGCCGATCTGGCCGCTGGGATGCGCGCCGATCGGATTGAAGTAGCGCAGCGTCACCGCGCCGAAGGCCGGCTCGGCCGCGCACAGGTCGCGCAGCATCTGCTCGACCATCAGCTTGCTGCGGCCATACGGATTGGCCGGCGCCAGCGGATGCGCCTCGGTGAACGGCAGCGAGCGCGGTTCGCCATAGACGGTGGCCGACGAGCTGAACACCACCCGCGTCACGCCCTCGTCGCGCATGGCGCGCAGCAGCGCCACCGAGCCCGCGACGTTGTTGTCGTAATACTTGAGCGGGTCGGCCACCGATTCGCCGACGGCCTTGCAGCCGGCCAGGTGCAGCACCGCCTGCACCGGCTCGCCGCGCCGCGCCTCGCGCGCCAGCAGCGCCTGCACCAGGCCGGTCTGGCGGATGTCGCCCTGCACCAGCGGGATCGGCGTCCCGCACAGGCGCTCGACCCGCCGCACCGCCTCCGGGCTGCCGTTGCTGAAGTTGTCCAGCACCAGCGGCCGCTGGCCGGCGGCCAGCATCGCCACCAGGGTATGGGCGCCGATGTAGCCGGCGCCGCCCGTGACCAGCACGCGCATCTCGCTCATGCCCGGCTCCCCGTCAAAGATGCGCCGCCACGCCGGGCAGCCAGGCATGACGCGGCTGCGGCGCCTGGGCGTGGCCACGGTAGCGGTCGATCCAGTACGAGGTGGACGCGTCGTGGCCCCAGTCGACCACGCCGGCCGACACCGGCACCGCCAGCTCGCGCTCGATGCCGGTGGCCAGCCGCTTGCCCAGCTCCACGCCCCACTGGTCGAAGGGATTGACGCCCCACACCACGCTCTGCACGAACACCTTGTGTTCATACAGCGCCAGCAACGCGCCCAGCGCGCGCGGCTCCAGCTGGCGCAGCACGATCAGCGTGGACGGCCGCCCGCCCGGATGCACCATGTGGTGCGCCAGCGTCAGCGCCTGCTCGGGATCCTCGACATGGGCCACGTCCAGCAGCGCCTGCTCCAGGTCCTTGCCGCGCAGCAGCGCCTGGCGCTGCGCCAGGCAATTGGCCAGCAGCATGCGGTGGGCGTCGGGGCTGTCCGGATGGCCCTGCAGGCTGGCGATGAAATCGACCGGCGCGCCATGCGCGCTCTGGTGCAGCCATTGGAAGAAGGTGTGCTGGCCGTCGGTGCCCGGCATGCCCCAGATGATCGGCGCGGTCGGCACGTCCACCGCGGCGCCGTCGCCGCCGACGCGCTTGCCCAGCGATTCCATTTCCAGCTGCTGCAGATAGGTCACCAGGTGCAGCAGACGCGCGCTGTAGGCCGCGATGTTGAGCGAGCCGTGGCCCAGCACGCTGCAATTGACCAGGCCGGCCAGCGCCAGCTGCACCGGCGCATTGGCGCCCAGCGGCGCCTGCTGGAAATGCTGGTCCATGGCCTCGGCGCCGGCGCGCATGCCGATCAGCACGTCCGTGCCGACGGTCAGCGCGATCGACAGCCCGGCCACCGACCAGACCGAATAGCGTCCGCCGACCCAGTCGCACATGCGGAACACCTGGCTCGCCGGCACCCCGAGGGCGCGCGCTGCGGGCGCGTTGGCGGTGACCGCCGCCAGGTGCGCGGACGGATCGGCCACCCCGCCCTGCCGCAGCCAGGCGATGGCGGCGCGGGCGTTGTGCAGGGTCTCGGCGGTGGTGAAGGACTTGGACGACACCACCACCAGGCAGCGGCGCGGGTCCAGCCCGGCCACCGCGTCATGGAAAGCATGGCCGTCGATGTTGGAGACGAAGCGGATCTGGCGGCGCTGGCCCGGGCCGCCGAAGGCCTGGATCGCCAGGCGCGGGCCCCAGTCGCTGCCGCCGATGCCGATGTGCAGCACGGTGGCGAAGTCGGCGTTCTGGTCGACGTGCCGCACGAAATCGGCCATGCGCGAATACTCGCAGACCGAATCCCGGTCCTGGCCGTCCGGCTGCTCGCGGGTGCGGCCGGCCCGCAGCGCGGTGTGCCAGGCCGGCTTGCCCTCGGTCCAGTTGACCGGTCCGCCGGAGAACAGCGCCTGCCGCGCCGCATCCAGGCCGCGGGCGCGCAATAGCGCCAGCGCGGCGGCGTCCAGCGCGGGCGACTGCCGCTGCATGGTCAGGTCCACGCACAGGCCCGCCGCCTCGATCACCTTCAAGGCGCCCGCATCCAGCGCGGCGCCGTGCGCCGCTTGCGCGAAAGCGCGCCATTCGTGGCTGGCGGCGAGGCTGTCGGCCTCGGCCGCGGCCTCGGCCTCTCTCGCAAAATTCGCATTACCCATCGCGTGATGCTCCTTAGAACGGTAAACGGATATGGGGGGCAACGCGCCGGAACGCATTGCGGAAGTCCTCCTCGATGCGGGCCAGGGCGGCCACGGAGTCTCCTTCGAAGCGCAACACCACCGTGGGCGTGGTGTTCGACGGCCGCGCCAGGCCGAAGCCGTCGGCGTAGTCGACGCGCACGCCATCCAGGTCGTTGATGGACAGCGCGCCCGGGAACTGGCCGCCGGCGCGCAACGCCTCGACCAGCTCGAACTGCTCGCCCTGGGTGGTTTCCAGCTTGATTTCGGGAGTGGCGCAGGACTGCGGCAGGCTCTCCAGCAGCGCCGACGGATTGGGCGCGCCGGACAGGATCTCCAGCAGCCGGGCGGCGGCGTAGATGCCGTCGTCGAAGCCGTACCAGCGCTCCTTGAAGAAGATGTGGCCGCTCATCTCGCCGGCCAGCAGCGCGCCGGTCTCGCGCATCTTGGCCTTGATCAGCGAATGGCCCGTCTTCCACATGGTGGCCTTGCCGCCGGCCTCGGTGATGGCGCGCGCGACGTGGCGGCTGCACTTGACGTCGTAGAGGATCTCGGCGCCCGGGTTGCGCGCCAGCACGTCGCGGGCGAACAGGATCAGCTGGCGGTCGGGCCAGATGATCTGGCCCGACTTGGTCACCACGCCGAGCCGATCGCCATCGCCATCGAACGCCAGCCCGACTTCGCAGTCGGAGTAGCGCAGGCAATAGATCAGGTCCTGCAGGTTCTGCGGATCGGCCGGGTCCGGGTGGTGCCCGGGAAAGGCGCCGTCCACCTCGCAGAACAGCTCCGTGACCTCGCAGCCCAGCGCCCGGAACAGCGCCGGCGCCACCGCGCCGGCCACGCCGCTGCCGCAATCGATGGCGATCTTCATCGGCCGCGCCAGGCGGATGTCGCCCACCAGCCGCGCCGCGTAGCACGGCTGGATCTGCATCTGCGTGCGGCCGCCGGCCACGCTGGCCGACTCGATCGGCAGGCGCATGGCGTCGCGCAGCGCGGTGATGCCGTCGCCATACAGCGACGCGCCGTCCAGCACGATCTTGAAGCCGTTGTGGGCCGGCGGATTGTGGCTGCCGGTGACGGCGATGCCGGCGCCGGTGTCCATCAGGCGGGCCGCGAAATAGACCATCGGCGTGGTCGCCATGCCGATGTCGATCACGTGCAGGCCGGCCGAGCGCAGCCCGGCCTGCAGCGCCGCCGCCAGTTCGACGCTGCTCAGGCGCCCGTCGCGCCCCACCACCATGGCGCGCGCGCCCAGTTCCAGCGCCCGCACGCCGGCCGCCATGCCCAGGCTGTGGGCGAAGCGCGCGTCGATTTCATCAGGCACCGTGCCGCGTATGTCATACGCCTTGAAGACCGCATCCAGGATCTGCGGGGTTTCCCAGCCAAACGTTCCATGCATGCCAGTTCTCCGCGGAGGTTACTTGGGGCCGTTCTGCTTGAAATCACCGTAATAAGCCGCCCGCGAATAGCGGTATCCGCCATACTTGGAGCGGAACCCGAAACGCTCGGGCATCAGCTTCAGACCGTTGAACAGCACCCCGTCGACCGGGGCGCCGGCCTGGATCAGGCGCTTGGCGGTTTCGCGGATCTCGCCCACCGTGTTCATGCCGGAGCGCACCACCACCATGACCGCCGCCGCATGCGTGCCGACCACCGCCGCGTCGGGCGAGGACAGCACCGGCGCGGTGTCCAGGATGACCATGTCGTACTGGCTGGCCAGTTCGCGCAGGGTCTGGCCGAAGATCGGCGAGGCCAGCAGCTCCGAGGGATCGAAACTGACCGCGCCGGTGGAAATGAAATCCACCCCCTCCGACACGCTGTGCTTGCGCACGCGCTCCAGCGGCAGCGTGCCGGACAGCACCTCGAACAGGCCGTCTTCCTTGGGCACGCCGAAATAGCGGTTCAGCTGGCCCTTGCGGAAGTCGGCGTCGATCAGCAGCACGCGCTTGCCGACCCCGCCCTGGATGAAGGCGAAGTTGGCCGACAGGAACGACTTGCCGACGCCCGCCACCGGGCCGGTGAACATGACCATGTTGTTGGCCGACTGGCGCAGCGAGGCCTGCAGCACGTTGCGGAAGGAGCGCAGGCTCTCGATCGGCGGCGCGGTGCTCTGGCTTTGCGCCAGCAGCGCCGGCACCGTGGCGTTCTTGCGCCGGCTGCGGCGCCACAGCTTGTCCTGCAGGTCGCTATGGGGAATCGCGGCCAGCACCGGCAGGCCGGTGTAGCGCTCGACGTCATCGGGCTCCGACAGGCCGCCGAACAGCGCGTTGCGCACGAAGGCGCACAGCACGCCGAAGATCAGGCCGATGGCCGTGGCCACGGCGATGATGATGGCGGCCTTGGGACGAACCGGCTTGTCCGGCTGCACCGCCGCGTCCAGGATGCGCACGTTGCCGACCTTGCCGGCGCGGATCAGGCGCAGCTGCTGGGCGTTGTTCAAGAGGCCCGTGTACAGCTCGGTGTTGACGCGCACGTCGCGCACCAGCCGCACCACGTCCTGCTCCAGGTCAGGCAACTGCTTGATGTTGTTGCCGATGCGGTTGACGTCGCCGGTCAGCGAGGCGATCTGGCGGTCGATGGCGACGATGCTCGGATGGGTCGGCGCGAACCGGGTGATCAGCTCCTGGCGCTTGGCGCGCAGTTCCATCACCTTGGTCTGGGCGTCCACCGATTGCGCCAGGATCAGCTTGGCCTCTTCGCTCAGGTCGATGGTGCCGCGCTTGTTGCGCAGCGAGTTGTACTTGGTCTCGGCCGCGTCCAGTTCGCGCTTGAGCTGCGGCAGCTGCTGGTCCAGGAAGGCCAGCGACTTCTCGGCCTGCGCCGACTTGCGGTTGACGTTCTGCTGCACGTACTCCTGGCCGATCTGGTTCAGCACCGCCGTGGTCAGCGCCGGATCGTTGCCTTCCAGCGTCACCCCGATCACGCCCGAGGTGCGGCCGCGCTCGAAGATGCCCAGGCGCGACTGCACGTCCTCGATCGCCGCCAGGCGCGAGGTGCGCGACACGGTGTACTCCGTGCCGGGCCGGCCGTTGAGCGCATCGACGTGCACGTCCAGCGCGCCGCCGCCGGGCAGCAGGAAATGCTCGGGCTTGCCGACCGTGCCGTTGAAGGTGGCGCCGGTGAGCTTGTCGTTCAGGGTGTAGGCCCCTTCGCCCAGGTTGGTGATGCGAAAGGGCTTGCCCAGCCATTCGTTGGGCACGTCCAGCTGCGAGATCGAGATCGACTCGCCGCCCCAGGCGTAGCCGCCGCGGGGTAGCCCGGACGGATACGGCAGGCTTTCGTGGCGCTGCGCCAGCCACTCGCCCACCACCGGGAAATAGCGCGGCTTGGCGTGGATGTACAGCATGAACTTGTCGACGGCCGGCCCCACCACCATGCGCGAGCGCAGCACCTCCATTTCGCCGGAGGTCTCGGCCTTGGTGTCGAAGATGGCCGAGACGTCGCCCAGCAGGCTGCGGTTCTGGCCTTGCGGCAGCTCCTCCTCCACCTGGACGATGATGTCGGCCGAATAGACCGAGGGGGTCACCATGACGTAGGCGACGGCCCCCAGCAGCGCGATCAGGGTGATGGCGATGATCAGCCAACGGTTGGAGAAGATGGCGTCCACGTGCGAGGACAGCGGGGTTTCCTGCTGGCGAGCCGGGACGGAGGGCTCGAACGATTCGATGGGCAACGGCATGCAGCTCTCCAGGGTTACTTGATGGAATGCACGGTCTGTACCGTTTGTGCGCTCGGGAACAGATTGCTGATGAAGCGGTTCCACCGCACCAGTCCAGCCGTATCCACGAAGACGACATCCTTGGGTTGCAACTCGAACTTCTCCGCCACCGCGTAAGCCTGCGGCGAGGCGGCATTCAGGTGGAACACCAGCGGCGTGGCCTGCTCGGTGCTGCGCACCACGAACACTTGCGACGAGTCCGCGGTCAGCTGGTTCGGCCCTCCCGCCACGCCCAGCGCCTCGTTCAACGTCAACCTGCCATCGCGCATCACGATGGTGGCCGGCGTAGTCACTTCGCCGGTCACGAACACCTTGCTGTCATCCCTCGGGGTCACCCGGACGATGTCGCCCGACTTCAGCATGACCTGGTTCAAGTCCTGGCCGCGGTCGATCAGCGCGGGCAGATTCACGCGCGTCTTCTTGCCTTCGCGGATGACATAGACGCTGCTGCGGTCACCCGTGGGCAGTACGCCGCCCGCGCGGTTGATCGCTTCCAGCAAGGTCATGGGAATGTCGTTGATCGCCACCGTGCCTGGCGTCTTCACCTCGCCTTCGACGTAGACCCGCTTGCTGCGGTAGCCCAGCACGCGCACCGTGATCTGCGGGTCCTGGATGTATTTGCCCGAACTATTGACTATGAGATTGCGCGCCTGAAGTTCAGTCAACCCCGCCACTTTCAGCAGTCCCGTATAGGGAAATTGGATATATCCAGTGGAGGAGACCGTATACCCCGGAATGCCCGATGCGGTGTCCCCGAAGGCTAGTTCGGTCACCCCAGTGCCAATGGCGTAGGTTTGCGTCGGAAGCACGAGCTCGGGGTGATCCCAGACCACGATCGAGAGGATGTCCCCGGGGCCGATGCGATAGGGCTCGGCCTTGTCGACCAGCCGCGAAACGCCGTCGTTGTCCAGCAGCGCCTGACGCGCGCGGTTGTCGCCCAGCACCAGGGAGGGCGTGATCTCCTTGATCTGCGCCACCGAGTTCGGATCCAGGGGATCGACCAGGTGCTTGGCGTCAAAGGTCATGCCGGGAGAAAGGGCGCAGGCGCCCAGCGAGGACACGAGCGCGATGGCTGCGATGGCTCGGCTCAACGTTCCGAAAAATGTCGTCATGGCGAATCCACTGTGAATGACTTCGTTGCTTGGAAAGGAGCCCGATGCGTAACGGGTTGCGACATTCCACTCTCTTTTCCAGCCCCCGCACATTCGACGGATGCCCTAAGCCTTCTCCTACATCGTTTGGAGGTTTCGGGTGCGCCGGGCACTCAATAAGATTTCGACGGTAGCCACATGCTTTGCGGCGGTGCACCGTTGTTTTTCGCGCGGCCGCAGGGCGACTCCCCGAACAAAGGAGTACGCGATGGACCCGTCCCTTACGGACACGTCGGCGAGATCGAATCGATCCAGCTATCTGTACCGGCTGTTGGATGCCGCGATCGTCATCATCTGCGGCCTCGCCGTCACCGAGCTGAAGTTCTCGGATGAGGCGATGGCGGATCCTCCGCAGATCCACCTGTTCCTGATCTACCTGTGCGGCCTGGGCGTCATCGCGCTGTTCCCGGCCTTCCGTCTCTATGTCTCCTGGCGCGGCCGCCGCCTGACCGACCTGGTGGTGCGCAGCCTGGCGGCGTGGGCCCTGGTGTTCGCGCTGGGCATCCTGGTCAGTTTTCTCATGCATCAGAGCGCGGCGGTATCGCGCTTGTGGGCGGCGACCTGGTTCGGCTCCGTCGCCCTGGCGCTGGCCGGGGTGCGCCTGGCGGCCTACACCGTCCTGGGCGCGGCGCGCGACCGCGGCCTGGACCGCAAGCGCGTGCTGCTGGTCGGCTTCGGCGCGCTCGGCCACGACCTGTGGCGCCGCGTCGAACGCTACCGCGAGGCCGGCTACGAGGTCGCCGGCATCTACGCCGAAGCCCACGAGAACCTGCCGCCGCAAGTCCGGCGCCTGCACGAGCTGGATGCGTTGCACGGCTTCGTGCGCGAGAACGACGTGCGAGAAGTCTGGATCGTGCTGCCGATGGAGGCCGGCCAGGAATTGCGCGAAGTGCTCTACCACCTGCGCAACGACCTGGTCGACATCCGCTGGATCCCCGACGTGATGTCGATCCAGCTGCTGGGCCACCGCATCGGCGAATTCCTCGGCCTGCCCGCCATCCAGCTCAACAGCCTGCCGGCCGCCGGCGTGCGCGGCCTGGCCAAGGAAGCCTTCGACCGCGCCTTCGCGCTGTGCGCGCTGGTGGGGCTGTCGCCGGTGATGCTGACGGTGGCCTGCCTGGTGAAGCTGACCTCGCGCGGCCCGGTGCTGTTCACCCAGCCGCGCCTGGGCGTGGACGGCAAGGTGTTCCACGTCTACAAGTTCCGCACCATGACCGTGCACCAGGAGCACGGCGTGGTCACCCAGGCCACCCGCGACGACGCCCGCATCACCCGCATCGGCGGCTTCCTGCGCCGCACCAGCCTGGACGAACTGCCGCAGTTCCTGAACGTGCTGCGCGGCGACATGTCGGTGGTCGGCCCGCGCCCGCACGCGCTGGAGCACAACGAGCTCTACAAGGACCTGGTGCAGCGCTACATGATGCGCCACCGCGTCAAGCCGGGCATCACCGGCTGGGCCCAGGTCAACGGCCTGCGCGGCCAGACCGACACGCTGCGCAAGATGAGCGACCGCGTCGAGCACGACATCTATTACATCCAGCACTGGACGTTCCGGATGGACCTGATCATCATCGCCCGCACGGCGGTCTCCGGATGGACGGGCCGAAATGTCTACTGAACCGCTCGGCTGGCCCCTGATCGTCCCGGCGCGCGTGCGCTTCGCGCCCGGCCCGGCCGCGCCGGCCCCCGGCCTGCTGGCCGAGGACGACTTCCGCCGCGCGGTGGAGATGCTGCCGCTGGTGTCCATCGACCTGCTGCTGCGCGACGCCGAGGGCCGTTACCTGACCGGGCTGCGCAGCAATCCGCCGGCCCAGGGCGCCTGGTTCGTGCCCGGCGGCCGCATCCGCAAGAATGAGACGCTGGCTCGCGCGCTGCAGCGCATCGCCCGCGAGGAACTGGGCGTGACGCTGCCGCCTCACGCCTGGCGGCCGCGCGGCGTGTACGAACACTTCTATGACACCAATTTCGCCGGCGAGCCCGGCCGCGCCACCCATTACGTCGTCCTCGCCTACGAGGCCGACCTGACGCTGGACACCGCCAGCCTGCCGCTGGGCCAGCACCGCCGCTACCGCTGGCAGTCCCCGGCGGCCATCGCCGCCGATCCCGGCGCGCATCCGAACACCCAGGCCTACTTCAAGGAGTCAGCGCCATGACCCACCCCCACCCCCCCTATCGGGCCGTCATTCTCTGCGGCGGTTCGGGTTCGCGCCTGTGGCCCCTGTCGCGCGAGCTGCTGCCGAAGCAGTTCATCCGTTTGACCGATGACCGCAGCCTGCTGCAGAACACCCTGCTGCGGCTCGGCTCGGCCGGCGCCCAGGCGCGGCCGATGCTGGTGTGCAACGACGCCCACCGTTACATCGCGGCCGAGCAGGCGCAGGAACTGGGCATCCAGGATGCCGAGATCGTGCTCGAACCGCACGCCCGCAACACCGCGCCCGCCATCGTCGCCGCCACGCTGCGGGCGATGCGCGACGGCGAGGACCCGGTCATGCTGATCATGCCGTCCGACCACGTGCTGGAGGACGGCCCGGTGCTGGCCGCCGCCTTCGCCGAGGCCTACCAGGCCGCGCGCCAGGGCGCGCTGGTGACCTTCGGCATCACGCCGACGGCGCCGCTGAGCGGCTACGGTTACATCCAGGCGGCCGAGTCCGACGCGCTGGCGCCGGCGCGGCGCGTGCGCCGCTTTGTCGAGAAGCCCTCGCCCGAAGTGGCGCAGCGCTTCATCGAGACCGGCAGCTACTACTGGAACAGCGGCATGTTCGCCTTCCAGGCCTCGGTGTTCCTGGCCGAAATGGAGCGGCTGGCGCCGCGCATCCTGGAGCAGGTGCGCGCGGCGGTGACCGCCGGCCATGGCGAGAACAGCCTGTTCCAGCTGGACGGCCCGGCCTTCGAGGCCTGCCCCAGCGACTCGATGGACTACGCCATCATGGAACGCACCGACAGCGCCGTGGTCATCCCGCTGGCCGCGCCGTGGAGCGACGTCGGCGCCTGGGACGCGGTCTGGGGCATCGCCCGCAAGACGGCCGAGGGCAATTCCACCAGCGGCGACGTGATGGTCGAGGACTCGCGCAACTGCCTCATCCATTCGACCAGCCGGCTGGTGGCCTCGGTGGGACTGGACGACATCGTGGTGATCGAAACGGCCGACGCCGTGCTGGTGGCGCACAAGTCCCGCTCGCAGGACGTCAAGCGGCTGGTGGAGGCTTTCAAGGTCCAGCACCGCAGCGAGATGAACCATCACCGCGAAGTGCAGCGGCCGTGGGGCTCCTACGACTCGGTGGGCCAGGGACCGCGCTACCAGGTCAAGCGCATCACCGTGAAGCCGGGCGCGCGCCTGTCGTCGCAGATGCACCATCACCGCGCCGAGCACTGGGTGGTGGTGTCGGGCACCGCGCGCATCTACAACGGCGACAAGCAGTACCTGCTGACCGAGAACCAGTCGACCTACATTCCGCTGGGCGAGGTCCACAGCCTGGAGAACCCCGGCAAGATCCCGCTGGAGATCATCGAGGTGCAATCCGGCGCCTATCTGGGCGAGGACGACATCGTCCGTTTCCAGGACATGTACGGCCGTGTCTGAGCCCCGGTGCGCGGCCTCCTCCTTCTGGCGCCCGGGCGTGGCGCGGGTCTGCCTGCCCGCGGCGGCGCTGTTCTTCCTGACGCTGGTCACGGTGGGCAACCTGCCGGGCCTGGCGGCCGAAATGTCGGCCACCTTCGGCGACAAGCGCCTGCACCTTGCGGCCTACGCCTTTCTGACGGTGCTGATCTACGCCTCGGTGCGTCGCCGGCCCGCGTTGACGGCATTGGCGACGGTGACGGCGCTGGGCGCGCTGGACGAAACCATCCAGTCCTTTTTTGCCTATCGACAAGCTGATCTCTTAGACCTTCTGGCCGATATCTCCGCGGCGGGTGCGACAGTAATCTCGTTGAACATCGGTTCCGCAGCCTTCGGCTCCTTTCGTGCAGTGACTAAGTCTTAAGGATAAAACCATGCCAAAACGGGCACTGATTACCGGCGTCACCGGACAGGACGGCGCATACCTGGCCGAGTTCCTGCTGGCCAAGGGCTATGAAGTCCATGGCATCAAGCGGCGCGCGTCGCTGTTCAATACCGCGCGCATCGATCACCTGTACCAGGATCCGCATGACCAGCCGCGCAACTTCGTGCTGCACCACGGCGACATGACCGACTCCTGCAGCCTGATCCGCATCGTGCAATCGGTGCAACCCGACGAGATCTACAACCTGGCGGCGCAGAGCCACGTCGGGGTGTCGTTCGAAGAGCCGGAGTACACCGCCAACGCCGACGGCCTGGGCACCCTGCGCCTGCTGGAAGCCATCCGCATCCTCAAGCTGGAGGACAAGGCGCGCTTCTACCAGGCCTCGACCTCCGAGCTGTACGGGCTGGTGCAGGAAACGCCGCAGCGCGAAAGCACGCCGTTCTATCCCCGCAGCCCCTACGCCGCGGCCAAGCTGTACGCCTACTGGATCAGCGTGAACTACCGCGAGGCCTACGGCATGTATGCCTGCAACGGGATCCTGTTCAACCACGAATCGCCCAAGCGCGGCGAGACCTTCGTGACGCGCAAGATCACCCGCGGCCTGGCCCGCATCGTGCTGGGCCTGCAGGAATGCCTGTACCTGGGCAACCTGTCGGCGCTGCGCGACTGGGGCCATGCGCGCGACTACGTCGAAATGCAGTGGCTGATGCTGCAGCAGGACACGCCGGAGGACTACGTCATCGCCACCGGCATGCAGTACAGCGTGCGCGAGTTCATCAATACCGCCGCGCGCGAACTGGGCATCCTGCTGGCGTGGGAGGGCGAAGGCCTGAACGAGACGGCCACGGTGCTGTTCAGCCCGGTGCACGACATCAAGGCCGGCCAGGTGATCGTGCGGGTCGACCCGCGCTACTTCCGCCCGACCGAGGTCGAGACCCTGCTGGGCGATCCGACCAAGGCGCGCGAAAAGCTGGGCTGGTCGCCCCGCACCACCTTCGCCCAGCTGGTCAAGGAGATGGTCGAGAGCGACCTGAAGGACGCGCGCCGCGATGCCCTGGTGGAGCAGAACGGCTACGAAATCTACGCCTACAAGGAGTAGCCCGCCATGAGCCATCAGGATCAACGCGTGTTCGTGGCCGGCCATCGCGGCATGGTGGGCGCGGCGCTGGTGCGCGAGCTCCAGGGGCGCGGCTACCGCCAGGTCATCACGCGCAGCCACAGGGAACTGGACCTGGAGAACCAGAACCAGGTGCACCGCTTCTTCTCGACCACGCCGGTCGACGTGGTGTACCTGGCGGCCGCCAAGGTCGGCGGCATCCTGGCCAACCAGAACCATCCGGTGGACTTCCTCTACCGCAACCTGATGATCCAGTGCAACGTGATCCGCGCCGCCTACGCGGCCGGCGTGCGCAAGCTGCTGTTCCTGGGCTCGTCCTGCATCTATCCGCGCGACGCGGCGCAGCCGCTGCGCGAGGACGCGCTGCTGACCGGCCCGCTGGAAGCCACCAACGAGCCCTACGCCATCGCCAAGATCGCCGGCCTGAAGCTGTGCGAGGCCTACCAGCGCGAATACGGCGCGCACTTCGTCTGCGCCATGCCGACCAACCTGTATGGCCCGCACGACAACTACGACCTGCACAGCAGCCACGTGCTGCCGGCGCTGATCCGCAAGTTCCACGAAGGCCGCGAGGCCGGCGACGACAGCGTGACGCTGTGGGGCAGCGGCAAGCCGCTGCGCGAATTCCTGTACGTCGACGATCTGGCGCGGGCCTGCGTGATGCTGATGGAAACGCCGTCGGCCGAGGGCATGTACAACATCGGCGCCGGCCAGGACCTGTCCATCGCCGAACTGGCGCGGGTGGTGGCGCAGGTGGTCGGCTACCAGGGCAGCATCGTCTACGACGCCAGCAAGCCCGACGGCACCCCGCGCAAGCTGATGGACTCGTCCAGGGTGCGCGCGCTGGGCTGGAAACCGGAGATCTCATTGACCCATGGGGTGACGCTGGCCTATGGCCATTTCCTGCGCGAGCAGGTGCGTCCGCCGCTGCCCGTGGCCTGAGCGCCACGCCAACCGAGCACAGGCCTACCGATGTACCGACTCATCAGGCAGCACGTCGCCGGCAATGCCTCGTTCTGGGGGCTGGTGGAATATGGCATCGGCCCGGTCGCGGCGCTGGTGGCGCTGCCCATCCTGTTCCGCCAGCTGGGTACGGTGGGCTTCGGCCAGTACTCGATGATCATCGCGCTGGCCGGCTTCGGCAACGCCGCCAACCTGGGCGCCGCCGTGACCGCCACCAAGCTGGTGTCCGAACGCATACACGAACCGGGCGGCGCCTACCGCGCGGCTGGCGTCGCCATGTCGCTGATCGGCTGCGCGCTCGGCGTGGTGACGGCGGCCGCGGCGCTGCTGTGGGGCGTGGTGTGGCTGGGCTGGCCCGCCGCCACCTTCGGCGGCGTGGCCGTGACGCTGCTGGCCATGCCGGCGCTGGCCGTCTACCTGACGCAGCAATACGACCAGCTGATGTCCGGCTGCCTGAAGGGCCGCGAGGACTTCCGCGCCACCGCGCTGTGCGAGGTCTTCAGCCGCAGCGGCACCATGGCCCTGGCCTGCGCCACCGCCTGGCTGACCGCCTCGCCCACCTGGACCGGCCTGGCCCAGGCCGTCGGCCTGCTGCTGGCCGGCTCGGTCAAGATGCGCGTGTTCGCGCGCCGCTACGGCCATGCGCTGGTGCGCCCGGTGCGCGACCGCGGCGCCATGCTGGCGGCGTTCAAGTTCTCGCGCTGGTCCTGGCTCAACAGCCTGAGCGCGCTGGCGTTCGGCTCGGTCGACCGGGTGCTGGTGGGCAGCCTGATGGGGCCGGCCGCGCTGGCCATCTACACGGTCGGCGTGCAGGTCGGCCAGATGATCCACACCGCGTCGGTGGCGATCTTCCAGAAGGCCATGCCGCGCGTCAGCCGCCTGGCCGCCGCGCCGCCGCACCCCGGCGCCGCCGAAGAGGAAATCCGCCGCCTGATGTGGTGGAACCTGCTGCTGTCGGCCGGCGCCACCGTGGCGGTGCTGGCGGTCAGCCAGCCGCTGCTGGACCTGCTGCTGGGCCACGCGCTGGCCGCAGGCCACCTGGGCACCTTCCGCCTGCTGATCGCCGCCTCCGGGCTGCTGTCGCTGAATGCCGCGGCGCATTTTTCCCTGCTCGGGCTGGGCAATTCGCGCGCGGTCGCCATTCTCAACGGCCTGGGCGGCCTGGCCATGCTGTGCGTCATGGCCGTCCTGGTGCAAGCGGCGGGCGAGCACGCCGCGGCCTGGGGCCGCATGGCCTATGCGGCGATCACGCTGGCCGGCGTGGCGCTCGCCATCCGTCAATCCCGGCCCGACTACCCGGGCGCAATGCCTGCGGCCACCCGGTAGTGAACATGCTGAGGTCTTATATGCGCAAGCGTCACAACGAGTACTCGCGTCAACTGATCGACTTCGTGAGCGAGCTGCGCCCGCCCGCGCCGATCGCCGGCGGCCTGTTGCCCAAGCTGACCATCGTGACCCCCTCGTTCAACCAGGCCCGCTTCCTGGAACGCACCATCGTGTCGGTGCTCAACCAGGGCTATCCGCGGCTGGAGTACATCATCATCGATGGCGGTTCGACCGATGGCAGCGTCGACATCATCCGCAAGTACGAGCGCTACCTGACCCACTGGGAAAGCGCGCCCGACCGCGGCCAGTCGCACGCCATCAACAAGGGCTTCGAGCGCGCCACCGGCGACTACGTCGGCTGGCAGAACTCCGACGACCTGTACTACCCGGGCGCGCTGCGCAAGCTGGGCGCGGCGGCGGCGCGGGGCCGGGCGCCGATCGTCAGCGGCAACCTGTTCGTGGCCGACGCCGACAACCACATCTTCCGCAAGATCCACTACACCCCCGTCAACCGCGGCACGCTGACCGTGGTCAAGGCCTCGATCCCGAACCAGTCGGCGATCTTCCGCCGCGACCTGCTGCTCAAGCACGGCCTGCTGCAGGAAAGCATGCGCTACTGCATGGACCTGGAACTGTGGAGCCGCCTGCTGCGCGAGGGCCGCAACCAGATCGTGCCGGACGCGATGGGCGTTTACACCGCCCATGACGAGACCAAGACCGCGCTGATGCAGGACGTGCTGCTGGAGGAGCGCCAGCAGATCGTCGAGCGCATCCGCCGCACCGAACCGGGCATGGGCAAGCTGTTCGGCCTGTCGTGCCGCGCCTCGCAGGTGGCGGCGCACGCGCGCCAGGGCGACCTGTCGTACCTGGTCGAGAAGCTGGCCATCAAGCTGTTCGGACGCGACGACTGGGCCGCGCACTGACCCCACCCAGCCATGGAGCCGCCATGCATCCGCACCGCCGTCTTTCCACGCTGCACCTGCTGGGCCTGTTCGCCTTCACCGCGCTGGCGCTGAACGACGACCACTTCATCCTCGGGGTGGGCAGCTTCAAGCTGTCGCCGTTCGACGTGCTGTTCGTCGCCATCCTGGTGGTCAAGGCGCTGCGGCTGGCGGACCCCGCCGCCTACGCCCTGCCGCGCGGCACGCTCGGCATGCTGCTGGGCCTGCAGGTGCTGACGGTGATCTACCTGCTGCTGGTGTCGCTGCATCATCCAGGCATCGAGACCGGCGACGTCGCGCGCGACCTGCGCATCGTGTTCTATTTCCTGAGCGTGCCGTTCCTTTGCTACAAGGACATCGACAGTCCGGCGGCCTACGCGCTGCTGCAGAAGTACATCGTGGCGGCGTGCCTGGCCGTGGCCACGCTGATGCTGCTGGAGCAGTTGCAGGGCTTCAGCGTCGCCAACCCGCTGCGCAACGTGCGGCTCGGCGTCTGGGCGATTCCGTTCGGCGTGGTGTCGCTGCTGTACTTCCGCAAGACGCTCAACGTGTCCGGCCCCAAGGCCTACGCGCTGACGGTGTACATGCTGCTGGCGCTGGTGTTCTCGCTGAACCGCAGCCAGTACCTGCAGTTGATGGTGTCGGTGCTGCTGGCGGTGATGCTGGCGGCTGGTTCCGATGTGCGCCGCCGGGTGGTGATGATCTTCGCGCCGGCCGCCGTGGCCGGCATCCTGGTGTTCGCCAGCATCGGCTACCTGGACGTGCTGACCAACCGCGTCTTCAGCGTCGAGCGGCTGGACGAGGACTCCAGCTACGGCGCCCGCATCCAGGAGATGCAGGGCCAGATGGACTCGTTCGCCGAAAGCCCGGTGTTCGGCAAGGGCGCCGGCTTTCGCAGCTGGGTGATGGGCGAGAACGGCTTCGAGCTGAGCACCTTCGCGCACAACTCGTGGGCCTTCTACCTGATGAAGTTCGGCATCGTCGGCACGGTGATGATCATGCTGCCGCCGTTGCTGATCCTGCTGCTGTCGCTGTTCCGGCGCTACGCCCATCCCGGACTCGAACTGCACCGGCGCTATTTGCTCGCCACGGCGCCGATCTACATCTTCATCGACTCGCTCTCGGGGGGCCTGGCGTACGCCCCCAAGACCGCCTTCACCGGCTTCCTGCTGTGCTACTGCCTGTCGCTCATCCGCAATGCCCGGGCCATGCCCGTGCCCACGCCCGCACCCGCGGCTCCCAGCCCCCGTCCGGACACCACGCACCGGGCGTCACCGCGAGTACTGCCCCATGCCTGATGTCCTGTTCGTCGCGCCCGACCTGCACGGCGGCGTTGGAAGATGCGTCGCCTTCATCGCCGATGCCCTGCCCGAACGGGGCGTGGACGCCGCGCTGTTCCTGCTGCGTTCGCGCAACCGTGAATACCCGGTCGCCAATCCGCGCGTGACGCGGGCCCTGCCGGTGATCGAATCGCCCACCTCGCTGCGGCTGATGCTGCCGGTGGCGTTCTGGCGGCTGCTGGCGCAGATCCGCCGCGACCGCCCCGCCATCGTCTGCTCGCACGGCCTGCTGTGCAACATGCTGGTGGTGCTGGCCAAGAAACTGCTGCGCGGCAAGTTCGCCACCGTCGCCTTCGAGCACAGCAGCCCCGCCATCCATTACGGCGCCTCGCGCATGCGGCGGCTCAAGTGCTGGCTGGTGAGCCAGACCTACCGGCGCCACGACGCCGTCGTCGGCGTATCGCGCGGCGTCAAGGAAGACCTGGTCAGCATGTTCCCGCCGCTGCGCGGCAAGGTGCGCACCATCTACAACGGCGTGCCGCTGGACGACGTGCGCGAGCAGAGCGCGACGCCGCCGGCGTCCGAACCGGTGGCCACGCCGTACCACGTGGTCGCGGTCGGCCGCCTGGAGGCCGTCAAGGACTATGCCACCCTGATCGACGCTGCCGCGCTGCTGGACGACCCCGGCATCCGCTTCACCATCCTGGGCGAGGGCTCGGAACACGCCGCCCTGCAAAAGCGCATCGACGCGCGCGTCTCGCGCAGCCCGGTGACGCTGGCCAGCCACATCGACAACCCGTTTCCCGTGATCGCCGGCGCCGGCGCTTTCGCGCTGACCTCGGTGCGCGAAAGCTTCGGCAACGTGCTGGTCGAGGCCCTGTGCCTGGGGGTTCCCGTCATCTCCACAGATTGTCCGCACGGGCCGGCCGAGATCCTCGACGCCGGCCGCTACGGGCTGCTGGTGCCGGTGGGCGACGCGGCGGCCCTGGCCGCAGCGGTGCGCCGCCTGGCCTACGACGGCGACATGCGCGCGAGACTGGCGGCCGACGGCCCCGGGCGCGCCGACGCCTTTTCACTGGAGCGGCACTGCCGCGACGTCATCGAGCTGTTCCAGCCGCTGATGCGGCGCGGCGCCTCCTGAAAGGAAAGCATCATGTCCAAGATACCGGTATCCGTGGTCGTCATGACCAAGAACGAGGAACGCAACATCGCCAAGTGCCTGAAGGCGCTGGCCGACTTCGACGAAGTCTTCGTGGTCGATTCCAACAGCACCGACGCCACCTGCGCCATGGCCGCCGCGCTCGGCGCCAAGGTCAGCAACTTCCAGTGGAACGGCAAGTACCCCAAGAAGAAGCAGTGGTGCCTGGAGCAACTGCCCTTCACCCACCCGGTGGTGCTGTACGTCGACGCCGACGAGGAGATGACGCCCGAGCTGGCGGCCGAGATCCGCGCCGCGCTGCCGCGCTTCGCCGCCGGCGCCGGCGGCGCCTTCGTGCCGTTCGACTACGTGTTCTGCGGCAGGAAGCTGCGCCACGGCCATCGCGTCTACAAGCTGGCGCTGCTGGCGCGCGACCGTTCGCGCTTTCTCGACTACGACGACCTGGACGTGGCCCACATGTGGGAGGTCGAGGGCCACTACCAGCCCCAGGTGCAGGGCGAGACCTTCGCGCTGCGGGCGCGCATGGTGCACAACGACCACGACTCGCTCTACCACTACTTCGACAAGCACAACCGCTACTCCGACTGGGAGGCCAACCTGCGCATCAAGGGCCTGATGAACGACCCGCGCGAGGCCAACGTCGGCGCGCGCGCGCTGCTCAAGCGCGTGTTCCAGGCCATGCCGTTCAAGGCGCCGATCTCGTTCCTGCATTCCTACGTGCTGCGCCTGGGTTTCCTCGACGGCCGCGCCGGCTTCGACTACGCCATCGCCCGCGCCATGTACTACTGGCAGATCCGCATCAAGACCGAGGAAATCCGCAAGGCGCGGCTGGCCGTGCCCGAACGCCAACAAGGGGGAACGGTCGCCGGAGCCGCCAAATGAGCGCCCTGCAGCGGCTCGACCAGTTCGCCCTGGCGCCCGGCCAGCGCGGCCGCTCGGCGTTGACGGTGCAGCTGTGGTGGCTGGTGCAGGGGTCGCTGTTCCGCTGGTCGCCGCAGGTGGCCTATGGCTTTCGGCGCTGGCTGCTGCGCTGCTTTGGCGCCCGCGTCGGCCGCAAGGTCCTGATCCGGCCCAGCGCCACCGTGACCTATCCGTGGAAGGTGGAAATCGGCGACTACGCCTGGATCGGCGACGACACGGTGATCTACAGCCTGGGACCGATCCATATCGGCGCGCATGCCGTGGTGTCGCAGCGCAGCTACCTGTGCGCGGCCGACCACGACGCCGGCAAGCCCGACTTCCCGCTGCGCGAACGCGCCGTCCGCATCGAGGACGGCGCCTGGGTCGCCACCGACGTGTTCGTCGGCCCCGGCGTCACCATCGGCCGCGAGGCCGTGGTCGGCGCGCGCAGCTCGGTGTTCCGCAACCTGCCGCCGGCCATGGTGTGCCTGGGCAACCCCTGCCGTCCCGTCAAACCCCGCGTGGAGCCGCCAGCATGAAGATCCTTCTGTACAGCATCAACTACGCGCCGGAACTGACCGGCATCGGCAAGTACAACGCAGAAATGGCCGAATGGCTGGCCGCCCGCGGCCACCAGGTCAGCGTGGTCACCGCCCCGCCCTACTATCCCCAATGGCAGGTCCACGACGGCTATCAGGCCGGCCGCTACCGCCGCGAGACGCGCGCCGGCGTCGACGTCCGGCGCGCGCCCTTGTGGGTGCCGCGCAAGCCCGGCGGCGCCAAGCGCCTGGTGCACCTGGCCAGCTTCGCACTCTCCAGCCTGCCGTCGCTGCTGCGGGCGGCGGCCGGCCGGCCGGACCTGATCCTCGTGGTCGAGCCCGCCCTCTTCTGCGCGCCGGCTGCATGGCTGGCGGCGCGGCTGTGCGGCGCGCGCGCCTGGCTGCACATCCAGGACTACGAGGTGGACGCCGCCTTCGACCTGGGCCTGCTCAAGGGCGCGCGGCTGCGCGGTCTGGTGCAGCGCGCCGAACGTTGGCTGATGCGGCGCTTCGACCGCGTCTCGACGATTTCGCGGCGCATGCAGGACCTGGCGCTGTACAAGGGCATCGACCCGCAACGCGCGGTGCTGCTGCCCAACTGGATCGACGTCAACGCCATCGCCCCCGATCGCGCCGGCAACCTGCGCGCCGAGCTCGGCATTCCGGCCGACGCGGTGGTGGCGCTGTACTCGGGCAACATGGGCGGCAAGCAGGGCCTGCAGACGCTGGCGCAGGTGGCGCGGCTGCTGCAACACGAGCCGCGCCTGTGGTTCGTGTTCTGCGGCCAGGGCCCCGAACGCGCGCCGCTGCAGGCGCAGTGCGAGGGCCTGGCGCGGGTGCGCTTTCTCGACCTGCAGCCGTGCGAACGCCTGGGCGCGCTGCTGAACACCGCCGACATCCACCTGCTGCCGCAGCGCGCCGGCGCCGCCGACCTGGTCATGCCGTCCAAGCTGACCGGCATGCTGGCCAGCGGCCGACCGGTGGTGTGCGGCGCCGCGCGCGGCACCGAGCTGGCCGGCGTGGTGGCGCACTGCGGCCTGGTCACGCCGCCCGAGGATGCCGCGGCCATGGCCGAGGCGGTGCGCAAGCTGGCCAACAACGCGCAGATCCGCGAAACCCTCGGCACCGCCGCGCGCCGCCACGCGCTGCGCTATCTGCACATCGACGCGGTGCTGGCGGCCGCCGAACGGGAATTCGCCGCGGTGGTCGATCCCGTCGCCGCGCCAGCCGCGCCCAGCCCCGCCAGCGCCGTGCGCCGCGACAGCGGCCGCTGACGAGCCCCTCTCTCGACCAGACGGCATCCATGGCGGCGCGCTCCCGGGCGCGCCGCCATTGTTCAATGGGTGGATTTCATGTGGAGTCGCCAGGCTTGCCGCTGCCGCGCACCAAGCCCATCTGCACGGCGATGTAGGCCGCCTCGGCCTGATTGCGCGCATTCAGCTTCCAGTACAGGGTGCGCGCATGGCTCTTCACGGTGGCCACCGAAATACCCACGTGCTGGCCGATCTCGCGCATGGTCTTGCCCTGCACCAGCAATTGCAGGATCTCCTCCTGCCGCTGCGTCAGCTCGCGCAATTCCTGCACCGGGTTCTGCGAGGCGCCCAGCAGGCGCGCCGCTGGCTGCGGATAACACTCCCCGCCCGCCAGCACCAGGCTGACGGCGGCCGCCAGCGCATCGGGGCTGGAGGCCTTGGGCAGGTAGCCGGCCACGCCGGCCCGGGCGCAGGCCGCCATGACGCTCTGGTCCAGCACGGAGTACAGCGCCAGCACCAGGCGCGGCATGAACAGCGCCATCGCCTGCGACAGCAGGCCGATGTCGGGCTCGGCCACGCCGCTGCAGCCGACAACCAGCAATTCCACCGGCCGGTTGATCGAGCCGGGCATGTTCAAGAGATGGGCTGGCGAGATCGCCAGGATGTCCTCGGCATTGCGCACGCGCTCCAACACATGCTGGATAGCGACACGAAGCAGCGCGTAGTCTTCGATCAGAACGGTTGTCATCCCGGGGGGAACCTTGTGACACAGGGCCCAGACACGGTTCCCATGGCAAGGCGGCGCACGGCAGCGACGACGGATCAGGCGCGTCACCCGGCTCACGGGAATCTCGTCCGCCGCGGGGGGTGGCTCGGGCGGGCATTGTGATTCGCCGTCTCAACCCATGCTTGCGGACACAACCCATGCTATCAGCGGCTACGTTCGCTGAATCTCGTGCAGGAGGATGATTGGAGGAGGAATGCTGCGGCACGGCGACCGCCGATGCTGCAGTGAATGCCCTAGGCGGGATGGCGGGGGAGCATCCCGCCGGACCGCAGGGCGAGGGCCGCGCACCGCCGGGCAGGCGGCGCGAACCGGGGCCGGCTGCCCCGGCGCGTCAGCCCAGCTTGCGCCCGTACAGCTGCCCGGCGTCCACGTCGCGACCATTGGGTTCATGCCATTCCAGCGTGGCGCCGCGTTGCAGCGCGGCGTACACGGCTTCACCCTTGTTCTTGACGTGCAGGCGTTGGTACAGCGTGCAGGCATGCGTCTTCGCGGTGGCCACCGAGATGTTGAGCATGCGGCTGACCGTCTTGATGGGATAGCCCCTGGCCAGCAACACCAGCACCTCGTACTGGCGCGGCGTGATCTGCAGCAACTGCGCGCCGGCGCTGATCGGCATGGTGCCCTTGCCGGCGTCGTCGGCCTCGCGCGCCGGCAACACGCAGCTGGCCTGCGCCGGCGCCTGCAACGCCTGCTCGCTCGGGAAGCACTGCCCGCCCGCCATGACCAGGCGGATGGCCGCTTCCAGGATCTCCACCGAGGCCGTCTTCATCAGACAACCGTAGACGCTGGCGCCGGGCAGGCCCTGCACCGGCATCGGCAGCGGCATGACATCGGTCAAGAGCAGGATGCGCTTCGGGCTGAGTTCACGCTGGATCTCATGCAGCGTGCTCCAGGCTTCCTCGCTGTCCACCGGCAAGCCGTAGATCAGAAGATCTGCGCCGGCATGCGCCCCGTTGGCCTTCGAGACATCGGCCAACCCCATTCCCTCGATTTCCCACACATCGTCCAACTTGCTCAGAATCTGCCACAAACCCAGCCGCAGGAGCGGATGGGCTTCAATCAGGACCATCTTGGCCATGGTTTCCTCCCGGTTGTTCAACAGGCCTAGAAGGGATCTTCGCTGTGCTGAAGACTATTTTTTTTCCAACCCCGCGGGGTGGTCCGCGATTCCCGGAATATCTAATGACGCTGCACCGGGCCATTTGGGCTGGGAGACTTTCGTAGCCAACATAACGGATGGCATGAACCCATCTTATGGTTCGAAATTGGCAAAATCAAGACGTTGGCAAGCGATATAATCCGACAAAAACAGAAATCATTCGTTAGCCGTAAACGTTCTCATAAAACAGGATGAGGCACCCCTCTCATCCTTTTATCCGCTAGGGTTTTCACCGACCCCACCCGGACGGAGAGCCGCTTGGCAGGCCGCTGCCACGCCTGCGGGGCGACGCCGGCAGGGCCGTATCCAGGGCGCTCACAGATGGGAAGGGGCGCGACCGGCGCCAGCGGAAATGCAGGCAAGACTTGGCCAGATTCGGCGGCAGACTTGTCTATATGTTTCCACCGACACATTATGCCCGTGGCCTTCCGCCGCAATCGAAATATAGGTAACACTTTTATTTTCCGGTAGCTTGCGTCATTTACTCCATATACGCGAAGTCGAATACCGTATGGCCACCCTGATGATGCCAATGGTGCATTGAAGCATGGCGCTTTTTCAGGAAGCCGGCGTAATGGATTTCGCCATCGGTCTCGACGTAGGTCGACGGCGACAGCTCTTCGATCCGGTTGAGCGAGACGCCCTTGCCGTAGTGGCAGAAGCCCTGGTACTGGGCGCAGCGGATCACCTCTCCGCCAGGAGAGACAACGATTCCGGCGTTGCGGGCCCGCATCGGGTTGCGCACGATGGGGTTGCAGGCGTGTGGCGTCCAGTGGCTCGAGCGCGGCGAGTCGGCGAAGAACGCGAACAATTCATCGCAGTGATTCTGGCCGTCGGCGCGGTCGATATTGGTTAATAGCCACCAGTATTCGCCACGTTTGAAAATAATGGTATCGACCGCCGAAACATCGGTCATCAGCGTCAAATCCAATTCCCATTTCAATGGAAATTCGATGCATTTCCATAATTCTATACTGCGATTTCCGCACGTTTCCGGCACCATGTAGGTGGTTCCTTCATATTCAAATATATACGGAAACGATAAATGGTAAGGCAGGTTCAAGGCCGTCCCCAACAGCTGGAAAGCCCCATTTTCATAGGTGGCGACGGAGATCGTTCC
>ERZ1739169.61-NODE-61-length-35907-cov-29.889657_pt1 | contig 35907 bp, 38 predicted proteins | sample MGYA00581756_ERZ1739169 | MGnify/ENA primary metagenome ERZ1739169 (study PRJEB40789, sample SAMEA7425667) | Salamandra salamandra | biome: salamander skin | place: Germany | collected 2020-03 | study: cvxcv | reverse complement strand
CGCCGCACAATATATGTCAGACGCCCGCATGTCGGACCTGACCAAGACCGTCACCGACGCCGCCAACGCCATCAGCGCCGACCTCGGCTGGCTGACCAAATCCTGATCCTTTAGAGAAACGCCGGAGCCCCCATGCTGCTTGAGAACAAGGTCGTCCTGATTACGGGCGCATCGCGGGGTATCGGACGGGCGACGGCGATCGAGGCTGCGCGTCAGGGCGCCAATGTCGCCATCAACACCTTCCGCGATGATGCGGTCGCGGCTGAAGTGGTTGTCGAGATCGAGGCGCTGGGCCGCAAGGCCGTGGTGTTCGATGCAGACGTGGCCTTGCCGGAAAGCGCGGCGGGCTTCGTTCAGGCGGCGGTGGACGCCTTTGGCCGGGTGGACGTATTCGTGTCCAACGCAGGCATCTGTCCGTTCCACGCCTTCCTTGACATGCCGGTCGAGACGTTGCGCCGCACGATGGAGGTCAATCTGCACGGCGCCTATTTCATGGTGCAGGCGGCGGCCAACCAGATGGTCAAGCAAGGGGACGGCGGTTCGATTGTCGCCATCAGCTCGATCTCGGCTTTGGTCGGCGGCGAGATGCAGACCCATTACACCCCGACCAAGGCGGGGGTGCACAGCCTGATGCAGTCGTGCGCCGTTGCGCTGGGCCGCCACGGCATCCGCTGCAACTCGGTCCTGCCCGGCACCATCGCCACCGACATCAACAAGGACGACCTGGCCGATCCGGCCAAGCGCGAATACATGGAGGGCCGCATTCCGCTGGGCCGTCTGGGCCGACCAGAGGACATCGCCTCTGTGGTCGCCTTCCTGGCGTCGGACATGGCCAGCTATATGTCGGGGTCGGCCCTGCTGGTCGACGGCGGCGCCTTCGCCAACTTCCAATAGGACGCGACGGTGATCATTTCTTCGCCCGGCGATTATCGTGAGGCTGCGCGCCGCAAGCTGCCGCCCTTCCTGTTCCACTATATCGACGGCGGCGCCTACGCCGAGCAGACTCTGAAACGGAACGTCGAGGACTATCAGGCCATCGCCCTGCGCCAGCGCGTGCTGCAGGACATGACCAGCCTCAGCCTTGAGACGAAGCTGTTCGACGAGACGCTGTGTCTCCCGGTCGTGCTGGCGCCGGTTGGCTTGACCGGCATGTACGCCCGGCGCGGCGAGGTGCAGGCGGCCAGGGCGGCGGCGTCGCGCGGCGTGCCCTTCACCCTGTCCACCGTCTCTGTCTGCCCGATCGAGGAGGTGGCGCCCGCCATCGACCGGCCCATGTGGTTCCAGCTCTATGTGCTGCGTGACCGGGGCTTCATGAAGAACGCTTTGGAGCGAGCTAGAGCGGCGGGCGTGAAGACGCTGGTCTTCACCGTCGACATGCCCACGCCCGGCGCCCGTTATCGCGACGCCCACTCGGGCATGAGCGGCCCGAACGCCGCCTTGCGCCGCATGCTGCAGGCCATGACCCATCCGATGTGGGCCTATGATGTTGGGCTGCGTGGCGTGCCGCACGATCTGGGCAATGTCTCGCGCTATCTGGGCAAGCCGACGGGGCTAGCCGACTATATCGGCTGGCTGGGCGCCAACTTCGATCCGTCGATCTCGTGGAAGGACCTGCAATGGATCCGCGACTTCTGGGACGGGCCGATGATCATCAAGGGTATTCTTGATCCGCAGGACGCTCGCGACGCCGTCAGCTTCGGCGCTGACGGCATCGTGGTGTCGAACCACGGCGGACGACAACTGGACGGGGTTCTGTCATCGGCCCGGGCCTTGCCCGCCATCGCTGATGCGGTGAAGGGCGACATCCGCATTCTGGCGGATTCCGGCGTGCGCAACGGTCTGGACGTGGTGCGGGCGATTGCTCTGGGCGCGGATGCGGTCATGCTGGGGCGGGCCTTCGTCTATGCTCTGGCGGCGGGCGGGCAGGCGGGGGTGGAGAACCTGCTGGATCTGTTCGAGAAGGAGATGCGCGTGGCCATGACCCTGACGGGCGCCAAAACCATCGCCGGGATCACGCGCGACCTGATCGCCTGAAGCCATTATTTCGCTGGCCAAGGCGGCGGGCCTGTCTAAGAAGCGGCGGATGACCACCCGCCAGCCCGTCGCCCTGTCCGAAGAAGAGATCGCCGCCGTCCGTTCGTGGGTGATCCATGAGGACGCCCACGTCATCGCCTTCTCAAAGCCCTCGGGCCTGTCCAGTCAGGGCGGGCGGATCAAGGCGCACACGCTGGACGACCTGCTGTGGGCGTTCGCCCGCTCGAACGGCAAGCGGCCGGAACTGGTGCATCGTCTGGACCGCGACACGTCGGGCGTGATCCTGGCGGCCAAGACCAAACCGGCGGCCGGGTTTCTGGGCAAGGCGTTGCAGATGCGCCGGTTCAGGAAACAGTATCTGGCCCTGCTGTCCGCCGCGCCCGAACCGGGGTCTGGCACGATCGACGCGCCCCTGCGTCGCGAGGAGATCGGGCGTGAATCCTATATGCGGGTCGTCGCCTTCGACGCGCCGGGCGCCCAAGGCTCGCAGAGCCGATACCGGACGCTGGCGTCCAATGATCGGGGCGCGGTTGTCGAACTGGAGCCGCTGACCGGGCGGATGCACCAGTTACGGGTGCACATGGCGCATCTGGGCCGCCCCCTGATCGGCGACGTGCGTTACGGCGGCGCCCTGACGACCGAAGTCGGTCCTGCGCCGCGCCTGATGTTGCACGCCTCCAAGCTCAGTTTCCCCCATCCAGAGGGGGGAACCACGACGGTCGAGGCGCCGCCGCCTGAAGATTTCGCCAGGCTGCGAACCGCATTGGGTCTGTAGAACACGCTGCTTGCCGACGTGGACGCGGCGTGATCGACTGAAGGTCGAAGCTTTTTTGGAGCGCCCAGATGGTCGCGACGGTCCTGATCGCCCTGGTGGCCCTGATCCACGTCTATATCGTCGTGCTGGAGATGGTGCTGTGGACCACGCCGCGCGGTCGCAAGGCGTTCGGCATGAGTGTCGAGGACGCCCAGCGCACCAAGGTTCTGGCCGCCAATCAGGGGCTCTATAACGGGTTTCTGGTCGCGGGTCTGATCTGGGGACTGTGGCTGGGCGCGGGCGGTTTTCAGATCAAGGTCTTCTTCCTGGCTTGTGTGGTGATCGCGGGCCTGTTTGGCGCGGCGACGGCCAGCCGCAAGATATTGTTCATTCAGGCTCTGCCGGCCGCATTGGCTTTGATCGCGCTGCTGGCAGGTGTCTAATATAGGGAACGGCGGGGGCGCTGCGACGCTATGTCGATGAAAGGATGCCTGTGATGAAACGCTTGGCGATTTTGATGACCGGTCTTTCCGCGCTGGCCCTGACGGCCTGCGCCAGTCTGGCGCCCTATGGCGCGCAGCGCGGAGCGGGCGGACAGGGCTATTCGGAACAGCGTATCGAAAACAACCGATACCGCGTCACCTATAATGGCGTGGGGGCTGCGGGCCGCGTGGCGGACTGGGCGCTGGTGCGCGCTGCGGACGTGACGACGGAACAGGGCTATGACTGGTTCGAAATCACCCAGAGCTGGACCGACGGGCGACCGGGCGGGGCAGGCGGCGTCAGCCCCAGCGTCTCGGTCGGCGGCAGCACGGGACGTTACGGCGGCTATTCCGCATCGGGCGTCGGCGTCGGGCTGGGTCTGAACTTCTCGGGACCGCAGCCGACCTCGACCACGCTGGAGATCGTGCTGGGCCGCGGGCCGAAGCCGGACCGTCCGAACGCCTATGATGCGCGCTCGGTGCAGGGTTCGATCCCGCGCTGATCACAGCCGCCCTTCGCTTTCGTCGCCAGCGGCGTATATAGCGCCGCATAATGACGCGTTTTCTTCTCGTTGCAGCGGGTGGGGCCATCGGCTCCATGGCGCGCTATGGCCTGGGCGTCGCCGCTGGTCGGCTGGCGCCCAACGTCGTCTGGCCGCTGGGGACGTTTGGAGCCAACATCATCGGCGGCCTGCTGATGGGGCTGCTGGTCGGTTGGCTGGCCTTCCGCGGCGGCGCGCATCAGGAAATGATCCGTTTGTTCGCCGCCGTCGGCGTGCTGGGCGGGTTCACGACCTTTTCTTCCTATTCGCTTGAGGCGGCGCAGATGATCGAGCGCCGTCAGTTGGCCCTAGCGGCCTGTTATGTCGTCGGCTCAGTCGTACTGGCCATCGTCGCCCTGTTTGTCGGCCTGATGATCGCCCGCCGCGCCTTTGGAGCTCCCCTTTGACTGACCAACCGCCCGCAGAAGCCCCCAAGCGGGAAGTTCTCACCATCTACGTCGCCGAGGACGAAGACGGCATCCGCCTGGACCGCTGGTTCCGCTGGCGCTGGCCGCATCTGTCGAACATTCAGGTGCAGAAGATGGCCCGCAGCGGCCAGATCCGCGTGGACGGCGCCCGCATCAAACCCGAGGGCCGACTGACCGCCGGGGCCGCCGTGCGCGTGCCGCCGATTCCGGACGACACCTCGCGTCAGGCCGGGGACGTGCACACGCTGTCGGAAAAGGACATCGCCTTCGCCAAGTCGCTGGTGCTGTACGAAGACGACATGGTCATCGCCATCAACAAGCCGCACGGCCTGGCCGTTCAGGGCGGCACCAAGACCAGCCGCCATGTCGACCGTCTTCTGTCGGCCTGGGGTGAAGGGCTGGAACGCCCGCGCCTGGTTCACCGCCTGGACCGCGACACGTCTGGCGTCCTGCTGCTGGGCAAGGGGCCTGAGGCGGCCAAGCGACTGGCGGGCGCCTTCGCCCGGCGTCAGGCCAAGAAGACCTATTGGGCCATCGTCATCGGCAACCCGAAACCCTATTCGGGCCAGATCGACATGCCGCTGAAGAAGACCGGCATCAACGACTTCGAGATGATGCGCCCCGCCGAGCGTAAGGACCCGCGCGCCGAACCGGCAGAGACCGCATTCAGCACCATCAGCCGCGCCTCGCACCGCGCCGCCTGGATGGCTCTTCGCCCCTTCACCGGCCGGACCCACCAACTACGCGCCCACATGGCAGGCATCGGCCATCCGATCCTGGGAGATCCCAAATATGGCGACGACAAATCCAAGGAGTTGTCTGGGCCGTTGAAGCTGCAGCTTCATGCCCGCAGCATCGAACTGGATCACCCGCGCGGCGGCGTCCTGAAAGTCACGGCGCCGCTGAGCCCCGAAATGAAGGCCGGCTTCGCCCACTTCGGCTTTTCAGAAGACGAAGCCGAAGATGATCCCTTCCTGGGCGTGAAGAGAATTCGATGAGCCACATTCCCCCGTTGGACCCGATGGTCGCCGCCCGTAAGGGGTTTCGAGAGCTCGAGGACCGCACTCGGCGTTTCTGGAAAGAGGTGACGGTCGCGCCTCACGGCGATGACGGGTGGGCGGTGCTGCTGGACGGCCGCACGCCCAAGACGCCGGCCAAGGCCCCGTTGGTCTTGCCGACCGAGGCGGCTGCGCGTCTGGTCGCGGATGAATGGGCGGCGCAGGGCGAGTTTCTGGACCCGCACGCCATGCCCGCCACGCGCCTGGCCTCGACCGCAATCGACCGCATCGGTCAGGCGCGCGAGCCGGTGGCGGATGAGATCGCGGCCTATGCCGGGACGGACGTGGTCTGTTATCTGGCCGAGCATCCAACACCGCTGGTCAAGCGACAGGAGGGGGCCTGGACGCCGTGGCGCGAATGGGCTGCACGCGAGATGGGCGTGGTGCTGGAGCCTGCGGTTGGCATCATTCACCAACCGCAGTCGGAGGATGCGATCGCACGGGTGAAGGCACACGCCCTGACGCTGAATGATTTCCGCCTGACTGGTCTGGCGACGGCTGTGCCGCTGCTGGGTTCCGCCGTCCTGGGACTGGCGCTGGAGCAGGGCGCTCTTTCCGGTGAGGAGGCGTTCGACCTCTCTCGCATCGACGAACTGTTTCAGGAGGAGCAGTGGGGCGTGGACGCCGAGGCGGCTGAGCGCACCGAAGCGCGCAGGGCGGAAGCCTCATTGCTGGAACGATGGTTTTCTGCTCTCGCGCAATAACTTTCCATCACGGAAAGTTATGACTTGACGATGTGGAAAGTCATTGTCATTTTCCAATGCGGAAAGTGAGGACATCGCCATGTCACAAGACCCAGAAAACAGCGGCGCCATGTTGGCGGAAATCAAACGTTCGCAGGACGCCGTGAGAAACCGTGTGGCCAAGGCGTCCTGGCGTTATCAGCTGGTCTATTCCGCGTTTGCGGCTGTGATGGTGGGCGGTCAGGTCGCGCCGATGCCGCTCAATGTCCTGGCTTCGGCAGGGTCGGCTGGCGTGTTGATGCTGCTTTGGCGCAGGTGGTCGGAAAAGACCGGCGTCAGCGTCATGGGCTATACGCCGAAACATGCCCGATGGGTTGCGATCCTCTTGGGCGCGCTGATCGGCGGGCTGATGCTGGCGGGTGTCTATGCAGGACGGACCGGTCACTACTGGTGGGGGGCGCCTCTGGCGGTCAGCGGCTTCGTGTTGGCGATGATCCTGTCCAGCTTGTGGATGAGGGTCTATCGGGCAGAAACGGCGTATCGCCCATGACTGCGCCAGTCTTCGACGCGGTTATTCATGCGCCGGGGCGCCTGCAGATCTGCGCCATGTTGTCAGCGGCGGACGAGGTTGAGTTCAGTGTCGCCCGCGATGGCATCGGCGTGTCGGACTCTGTAATGTCCAAGCACGTCAAGCAGTTGGAGGAAGCCGGTCATGTGAAGCTGCGCAAGGCCGCCTTCGCAGGGCGGCAGCGCACATGGCTGTCACTGACAGCAGAAGGGCGCAAGGCGTTCGCGGGTCACGTCGCCGAGTTGACGCGATTGGCGGGACTGGCGGGTATTTCCGTCTAGCGTCCTTCGCCCTTGGCCTGGGTGATCAGGGCGTCGCGTTCCGCTGGCGTCAGATGGCGCCAGCGGCCTTCGGGCAGGTCGCCGAGCACCAGGGGGCCGACGCGGACGCGGTAGAGGTCGATCACCTCCAGCCCGACCAGTTCGCACATGCGGCGGATCTGGCGGTATTTGCCTTCCGTCAGGATGAAACGCAGGCGTTGCGGTTCGATCTGGGTGACGCGGGCGGGTTTCAGAGCCTTGCCGTTCAACTCCAGCCCGTGGCGCAGCTTGCTGAGCTTGCCTTCGGTGACATGGCCGTCGACGACGACGAGGTATTCCTTGTCCAGTTCAGAGGCGGGGCCGATTACGGCCTTGGCTACAACGCCGTCGGAAGACAGCAGCAACAGGCCGCGCGAATCCTCGTCTAGTCGTCCAATGGGGGGAAGCGAGGCGTCACGTGCTGGCGTCTCGCCTTCGCCGACGCGATTGGGCGTTTTCAGCAGGCGCACCGCGGGGATCTTGCCGGGGTCGGGCTGGCCCGAGACATAGCCGACCGGCTTGTGCAGCAGGATGGTCATGCCCGACGCCAGGGCATGCTGGGCCGTATCGTTCAGCGTCAGGGTCTGGCCGGGTTCGATCTTGCGGCCAGCGTCGCTGATGGTTTCGCCGTCGATGGAGACCAGACCTTCGGCGATCAGGCTTTCGGCCTCGCGACGTGAGCAGACGCCGGTCTGGCCCAGCCATTTATTCACGCGAACCGGTTCGTCGCCGTCATAGGTGCGGGTGAAGGCCATCGTGTTCCGTCCAAATCGATGGCGCTGTCTAAGGCCGTGCGGACATGTCAGCAAGCCGGAGCGTGCCATCTAAATCAGCGATGACCGACGGTGGCGCATGAAGGTTGATATTCGGTCGTTTGCCACTATATCTCGCGGCATTCCACAAATGATCGAAAGTGCGGGACGACGGTCGTCGATCCTGTCGATTTTCATTTCTCTGATCAGTTGTGACGGTGGTTCGGCAGCATGGGCTGCATGATCTGTCGTATTATTGAAACCCACAAAGGAGACGTCTTGTACGCTCAAAGCAAATCTTCCGCTCCCCGCTCGCGCACTGGCTATAACCGTCCGGTCCCCACCCGTCTGCGCATGGGTCTGGTGATGCGGCGTGGCATGGACTTCGGCGAACTGGGTGACGTGGAGGGCGCGCTGCGGGCCGAGGGCGTCGGTCTGGCCCCGATCTCGACGGGCGAAGGCAGCCTGGTCGCGGGCGGCGTGACTGTTCTGGCCACTGCAACGGCGACTGACATCGTCGAGGGCCGCTTGAAGGGTCTGGTCGTGCCGGGTGGTTCGGCGGACGAGGCCGGTCTGGCGGCCGTGCGTTCGTTGGTCGATCTGGCGCGCGCCAATGGCCTGACGGTCATCGCCCTGGCGGACGCGGTCGCGCTCGCCGCGGAAAGCTTCGGTGTGGCGGCTGAAGCGCCCGGTGCGGTGTTCAGCGACGACGGCGTGACTGTGTTGAACGAAGGCGCCCAACTGTCGAAAATCGTCTCCGCAATCGCCTGATCAGAAACACCGGAACAGCAGAATCAGATTGTTGGCAGGCATTTCGATCCTGAGCGTGGCCGCAAGGCCATGTGACTTGGCCAGAGCTTCGACCTCGGCGCGGTCGCGCAGACCCCAGGCGGGATTGCGTGATTTCAGGCTGTCGTCGAACGCGGCGTTTGACGCGGCCAGCGGGACCTCGGCTTCGCGATAAGGCCCGTAAAGAGCCAGCAGGCCGCCGGGGCGTCGCAGGACGCGACCGGCCAAACCCATCAGCCCCTCGGTCGCCGACCAGGGGCTGATGTGCGTCATGTTCGCGCAAAAGATCGCGTCAAACGGACCCGTCGGCCAGGTTGAGGCGTTGGCGGCGTCCAGAGGCAGGGCGGGGCGGATATTGGCGGCGCCGACCTGCTGGACCCAGGCGGTGATGCTGGCGCGGGCTTCGGTGCTGGGGTCGCTGGGCGTCCAGGTCAGGCCGGGCAGGGCGGTGGCGAAGCTGACGGCGTGTTCGCCGGAACCGGAGGCGATTTCCAACAGTGAGCCGCGCGCCGACAAGTGGGCGCGAAGCACGTTCAGGATGGCGTCGCTGTTGCGTCGCGCGGCAGGCGAGGTCAGGGCGCCGTCGGGCAGGGCGGCGATGATGTCGAGAGTTTGCACGGATGTCTTTCTAGCGCCGAACCGGCGACATGGCATCCGTGATCTTTTGCCTCAGACACCGGTGGACATGGACGGTTTCTTGCGCAGTTTGACGTGGCGGAAAGAGCGGAGCAATTCGCCTGTAACAGTGCGTGAACGTCGCGTGCTGATGGCCACGGCGGCGTCAGATCGTCGGGCTTGGATGCTCAGGAGAAGCCCTTTGTCGATTCCCGTAACGCCCGGACTCCGTCCAGCGCCCACCAACCATGCCGGACTGATCGCCTGGGTCGAGCAAATCACCGCTCTGACCAAGCCCGACCGGGTTCACTGGTGTGATGGGTCCGACGCTGAGAAGCAGGCGATCATTGCGGACCTGCTGGCCAAGGGCACGCTGAAGGAATTGGATCAGGCCAAGCGTCCCGGATGCTATTACGCCGCCTCTGACCCGCGCGATGTGGCGCGCGTCGAGAGCCGCACCTTCATCTGTTCGGAAGATGAAGCGGACGCAGGCCCGACCAACAACTGGGCTGACCCCATCGAGATGCGGGAGCGTCTGGATGGCCTGTTCGACGGCTGCATGGCCGGGCGTACCCTGTATGTCGTGCCCTTCTGCATGGGGCCGCTGGGGTCAGAAATCAGCGCCCTGGGCGTCGAGATCACCGACAGCGGCTATGTCGCCATTTCGATGGGCGTGATGACCCGCATGGGCAAGCCCGCGCTGGACCAACTGGGCGACAAGGGCGTGTTCGTGCCTGCCGTTCATACGCTGGGCGCGCCGCTGGCGAAGGGGCAGGCCGACGTGCCGTGGCCCTGCAACGACGACAAATGGATCGTCCATTTTCCCGAGACGCGCGAAATCTGGTCCTATGGATCCGGCTATGGCGGCAACGCCCTGCTGGGCAAGAAATGCTACGCCCTGCGCATCGCCTCGATCATGGCCCGCGACGAGGGTTGGCTGGCCGAACATATGCTGATCCTGAAGCTGACCGATCCGAAAGGAAGCGTGAAATATGTCGCCGCCGCCTTCCCGTCGGCCTGCGGCAAGACGAACCTGGCCATGCTGCAGCCGACGCTGCCGGGCTGGAAGGCTGAGACGATCGGCGACGACATCGCCTGGATGCGGTTCGGCGATGACGGGCGGCTGTATGCGGTGAACCCGGAGGCCGGCTTCTTTGGCGTGGCGCCCGGCACCAGTCGCGCGACCAACCACAATGCGCTGGAGACGCTGGCGTCCAACACCATCTTCACCAATACCGCCCTGACGCACGACGGCGATGTCTGGTGGGAAGGCCTGACCAAACAGGCGCCGGAAGGCCTGACCAATTGGAAGGGGCAATCGCACGATCATGCATCCGGTGAACCGGCGGCGCATCCCAACGCCCGCTTCGCCGCCCCTGCCGGTCAATGCCCGGCCATCGCGACGGAATGGGAAGATCCCAAGGGCGTGCCGATCGACGCCATCCTGTTCGGCGGACGCCGTGCCAGCGCGGTGCCGCTGGTGACCGAGGCTTTCGACTGGGAGCATGGCGTCTTCATGGGCTCGACCGTCGCATCGGAAGGCACGGCGGCGGCAGAGAACAAGGTCGGCGAGCTGCGCCGTGACCCGTTCGCCATGCTGCCCTTCTGCGGCTACAACATGGGCGATTATTTCGCACATTGGCTGAAGATGGGGCAGGGGCGTGACGCCTCGAAACTGCCGCGCATCTTCTTCGTCAACTGGTTCCGCAAGGATCAGGACGGCCGGTTTGTCTGGCCGGGCTTTGGCGACAATTCGCGCGTCCTGAAGTGGATTTCCGAGCGGATCGACGGCGAGGCGGAGGCGGCGGACACCGCCGTCGGGCGCGTCCCGACGCAAGGGTCGCTGGACCTTTCGGGTCTTGATCTGACCCAAGCCCATCTGTCGACCCTGTTGGATGTGGACGCCGAGGTCTGGCGCGAAGAAGCGGCCTTGATCCCGGCCTTCTATGAGAAGTTCGGCGACCGCCTGCCGCAGGCCCTCTGGGCGCAGCACGCGGCCCTTGTCGAACGGCTGGAGGCGCGCGGCAAGACGGTCATCGCTGCGGAATAAGCTGGGGTTTCCGGTCCAAACCGGGTTGCAATAAGAGCGTCACGGGTCGATCTGAGGCCCGTGACGACATCTCCTCCCATCGTGATCATCGGCGCGGGCGTTCTGGGCCTCTGCACGGCGTTCGAGCTTCAACGCCGGGGCCATGCCGTGCGTGTGATTGATCCGGGCGCGGCGAACGCGTCGCTGGTCGCGGCGGGCATGGTGGCCCCGGCGATGGAGGCGGCCATTGACGATGCGTCGGTGGAGCAGGCCCAGATATTCCGTGAGGGTCGTGACCTTTGGCCGTTGTTCGCCGAAGCAGCAGGAATCGAGCTGGCGCGCCGTCCGGCGGAATGGCGTGGCGGCGATGTTGATGGGATCGAGGCGCGGATGCAGGCGCTGGGTTTCGAGGCCCGTCGCGCGGGCGACCGCGTCCTTACGGATGAAGATTACCAGGTCGAGCCAGCGCAGGCTGTTTCTGCACTGAGGCGGGTGCTGGGCGATGCGGTGGTGCAGGGCCGTGTGAGTTCCGTCGAGCGCTCGGGCGGCCTGTCGCATGTCTCGGTGGACGGTGAAATCCTTCAGGCGTCGACTGTGGTGCTGGCGACGGGGGCGGCGGACGCCGTCGCCGGCCTGCCGCTAGCGGCGCATGACCTTGTCGCCGCGATCCAGCCGATCCGAGGCCAGATCGGCGTGCTGACACGGGCCTTGGTCGACCACACCGTGCGCGGACCGGGCGCCTATGTCGCGCCGATGGCGGGCGGTTCGGTGATCGGGGCGACGATGGAGCCGGGCCGTCGCGACTCGGCGCCGGATGTCACGACCGGGGAACGGCTGACGGATGCGGCATGGCGCGTGCTGGGCCAGCCGCCTGAGCTGCTTGAGATTGAATGGCGCGCAGGCGTGCGCGGGGCGTCAGCCGACGGACTGCCCATGGCCGGGCCTGCGCCGGATGGCGAAGGCCTGTTCTTCGCCCTGGCGCCGCGTCGGAACGGCTGGCTGCTGGGGCCGCTGGTTGCAGCCGTCGTCGCCGATGCGGTCGAGGGGCGCGCCCCTTCGCAGGAAGCCCGCGCCCTCGACCCTCGACGGTTCTAGTCCGCCATCGCGAAGCGGACTGTGAAGTTGACCGTCGCCCCATCGACGGCATGACCGTCAACTGTGCGCGGGTTCATGCGAAAGTCGCGCGTCAGGCTCTGGGCCGCGCGGCCAAAACCCTGGCCGTTCGGCGTTTCACCCACCACGCGGCAGCCGGTCAGACCCCCATCGACGCGAACCACGCAACTGAGGCTGGCGGAACCCGCCGTGCCGTTTTCAGCAGCGCGTGTCGGATAGGCGCGCGCCATCTGGGCGGCTGAGGGCCGACTGGCCCAAGTCGGGTTGTTGATCACCGAGGCGGCGCGGGGCGGGGTTTCGACCGGTGACGTGCCGCCTTCCACGCCGGTCGGCGCCGTGCTGACGATGATCTGGCCAGGAGGCGCGAAGGTCGTCGGGTTCTCCGGTGGGGTCAGCGGGATCGTCGGCACGTCGATCGGCACGGTCAGGACCGGCTTGTGGATCGGCGTCGGCGGGGCTGCCGTCACGGTCGGCGGCAAGGGTTTGGTCTCAGGCGGGCGGTACATAACGACGTCCACCGGATCGTTCGGCTGATCGGGCGCAACCATGCCGCTCAGTTCAAAACGCTGATTATACAGAACGACCCCTGCTGCGACGTGCAGGACGACCGATACGCCAATAGCGCCCCACATCCAGCGAGGGATGGGTTTTCTGCGTTCCCCGAAGTCGATGGGGCTGATCAGGCCGGGACCTCCGGCGGCGCGAATCATCATGATATGCACTCCCTCGTTCACCGCCCCCGCAGCGCCCGTAAGGTGAAGTTGAGCGTCAAGGTTGTGGCGGCTTTACGGCGGAGGTTTCGGGTTCGACCAACGTCGATCCTTAATGGCGCCGTTAAGGATTAGGGTTTCATTAACCATGGTCGCAGACCCTCCGCGCATGGGCATCGGATCGATTCCATCTTCCAGCGGCGTAGAGACGGCCATCCGGCGCGCCTCCAACGCCGTAGGCGTGGACTTCGATTTCCTGATGAAGACCGCCCGTCGCGAGAGCGCGATGAACCCGTCGGCTAAAGCCCGGACATCATCGGCGGCGGGCCTGTTTCAGTTCATTGAACAAACTTGGCTGTCCACGGTCAAACAACACGGATCCCAGCATGGATACGGCCAGTACGCTGACCTGATCCAGCGTGGATCGGACGGACGCTGGCGGGTCGATGGATCGGCGCGCAATGTGGTGCTGGATCTGAGGTTCGATCCGCAGGCGGCCTCGACCATGGCGGCGGAGCTGACGGCCTCGAACGCCGCCTATCTGCGCGGGCGAACGGGCAAGGAGCCGGGGGCAGGCGATCTGTACGCCGCCCACTTCCTGGGACCGGCAGGGGCGGCGAACCTGATGCAAGCGATGGACCGCAATCCGAACGGCAGCGCGGCGGCCCTGTTTCCCGATGCGGCGCGGGCGAACCGTAGCATTTTCTATCGTGATGGCCGAGCGGCGACGGTCGCAGAAGTTCACGCCAACCTGCAACGCACCGCAGGCCAGGGCGCGCCGGCGGCGGGGGCTGGCGAGCCACCAGTTGCGGCCCCCAGCCTGAGCGAGCGCGACCAGATGTTGGCCGCGCGGCTGGATCGGCTGAAACAGGATCAGGGGCTTCTGGCCCTGCTGCTGGGCCAGGACGGACAGGCCAGCAGCGGCTTCGGCGGCGCCTTCTCGCCACGTGGCAAGGAATCGACCTGAAACCGGTTTCGACAGGCCGATGGTAAACCGGACGTTAAGCATGGCAGTGTGATCGTAAGGGCAACGTCCGATTCCTTCACGAGCTGTCCATGACCGCCTACCGCGCACGATTGACCGAAGTGGACATCCGCCGCCTGATCAAGGCACCGGATGAAGATGAACGGGCCGAGGCGGCGCACAAGATGTGCCGCAGCATGGAGGCCGCTGAACTGGACAAGGCGGGCCGCGAGGCCGCGCAGAAGATCATCCGCCTGATGTCGCAGGACGCCGCCGAACTGGTGCGCCGGGCCATGGCGATCACGCTCAAGGCCTCGGACCTGATCCCCAATGATGTGGCGCGCAAACTGGCGGCCGATCTGGACAGCATCGCCCTGCCGATCATCGCCGCAAGCCCCGCCTTCAGCGACGACGACCTGATCGAGATCGTCCGCGCCGGGTCGCCGGTGCGCCAGACGGCGGTTGCGGGGCGTCAGCGCGTGTCGCGGGACGTGGCGACGGCGCTGGCCAATGAAGGGTGTGAACAGTCGGTGCGGACCCTGGCCGCGAACGACAACGCAGATATCAGCGAAACTGCGCTGGGCGTGGTCGTGGATCGCTTTTCGACCTCGTCTGACGTGGTTACGGCGGTCGCCTATCGTCAGGTTCTGCCGTTGTCGGTCACCGAAAGACTGATCGAACTGGCCAGCGACACGGTGCGTGAGCATCTGGTGACGCGTCATGCAGTTGCCCCGGAAACCGCCATCCGACTGGCCCAGTTTGCGCGTGAGCGGGCCACGATCGACCTGATCGACCAGGCGGCGGCCAGCGCCGATCTGCCCGCCTTTGTCGCCCAACTGAACAACCGCAAGGCTCTGACCGCGTCGCTGCTGCTGCGCGGGCTGGCGCGCGGGCAGATGGCCTTGTTTGAACATGGGTTGGCCGAACTGGCGCATACGCCGCATCAGCGCGCCTGGCTGATGGTTCATGACGCCGGGCCGCTGGGCCTGAAGGCCATCTATGACCGTGCGGGTCTTCCGCCGCGCCTGTTCCAGGCCTTCCGCGCCGGGGTCGACACCTGGCGGGCCCTGGCGGCCGAAGGGGCGGACACCTCTGGCGCGCCTTTCCGTCAGAAGATGCTGGAGCGGTTCGTGACCCAGCGCCCCAATGTGATGCGCGACGATCTGGCCTATCTGATGGAGCGGCTGGATCAGGCGCCGCTGCGTGAAGGGCAGGCCATCGCCGCCAACGCGGCCTGATCGAAAAAGGCCCGCCGGATCGGCGGGCCTTTTGTCTGTCTGAGGCAGTCAGTATTCAGCCTGCGCGGTATTCAGCCTGCCCTGTGTTCGGCGACCTTGGCTTCCAGGGTTTCGGCCAGAACCCGACCCGTGGGGTTTTCGTCGGTCTTGATCTGGTCGCGGACGATGGCGCGCAGGGCGTCGACATGGGCGTCCAGAATGACGGCGGGGGCCGTCATGCGTCGTGCCGGATCATCCAGCATCCTGCACAGCGACCCGGCGATGCGCGTGACCAGCGGGTATTCATAGGTCGAGCCCAGACCCTTCAGGTCGTGCGCGCGGAAATACAGCGCCTCGGCGGTTTCGGGGGTGTAGCCCTTTTCACGGATGTCGGCCTGGGCCTTGTCCAGCTTGGTGATTTCGTCGTTCAGCCACTGCCCGAACTGGGCCGACATGGCCTTCAACGCCTCTTCCGCCTTGGCGATGGCGTCGGCGTTGATGTTGAACCCGCCGCCGACCTTCATGCGAAGCGTGTTGGGGGGACGGCTGATATGCGCCGGGTTACTCATGGCGATCTCCAAAAGCTATCGCCCAAAGCTTAAGCGCGCGCCCTTAAGAAGGCGTGACCGGTCAGTTGGTGAACTGCTCGGCCATGACCCGCTCTTCGAAAGAGCGCCCTGCGTCGAACAGCATGGTCAGGGTGACGTCGCGACGTTCTCGCACCTCCACGGTGGCGACGCGGCGGACTTCGAAATTGTCGGCGGTGGCGGAGACAGGGCGCTTGCCCGGCTCCAGCACATCGAACCGCACCTTGGCGCCATGGGACAGCAGGGCCCCGCGCCAACGACGCGGTCTGAAGGCGCTGATCGGCGTCATCGCCAGGACGCGGGCGTCCAGCGGAATGATCGGGCCATGCGCCGACAGGTTGTAGGCTGTGGACCCGGCAGGCGTCGCCACCAGGCAGCCGTCGCAGGACAGCTCCTCCAGACGCACCCGGCCATCGACCGAAATCTTCAGCTTGGCGCTCTGGCGCGTCTGGCGCAGCAGCGAAACTTCGTTGATCGCCAGGCCTGTCTGCACTTCCCCGCTTTCATTCCAGGCGTCCATCTGCAGCGGATGAATGACCGTGCGCTCGGCGGCGCTGATCCGCTCCAGCAGATCGTCTTCCTCATAATCGTTCATCAGGAAGCCGACCGAGCCGCGGTTCATGCCATAGACGGGGGTGCGGCGTTTCAGGTTGGCGTGAAGCGTCTCCAGCATCTGGCCGTCGCCGCCGATGGCGACGATCACATCCGCCTCGGCCTCAGACACAGCGCCATAGCGCGCAATCAGGGTTCGCCGCGACGCCTGGGCTTCCGGGCGGTCGCTGGCGATGAAGGCCAGGGCAGGGGGCGATTCAAGCTTGGTCACGGGCGGACGTGAACCGACGCGGCGGCTCAAGTCAAACGTTAGAAGGCGTTTCCATCATTTGGCGAAAGGCGCGCGCCGCCGCCTGAGGGTGCATGGCGCTGGCGCTCCACCGGGCTTCCGTCGGCAGGCCGCCCGTCAGTTTGCGCACTTCGGTCAGCAGGGAGGCGAAGACGGCCCGATCCACGCCCACGGCGACGCAGGCCAGATAGAGGGCTTCTGCGGTGGGCGCGCGCACGGCGGCGCGTATGGCCGATATCGGAAAACCGCCCAGGGCGGCCAGGGCTTCCTCAAACAGACTGAGGCGTTCTTCGCGCAGCGCGCGGACCAGCAGGCCGGGGCGAAGCTGGCCCGATGTTTTCAACTTGTCGACCAGACGGCGCTCCATCTCCGGTCGGTCGTCCTGTTCTGTTCGGCGGCCTTGTGCAGACATGGCGCGCCAGCCTGCAGCGCCCGCCGTTCTGGATGCGTCGTCGGCGGCCTGCTGTATGGCCGCGTCCAGCAACTGATCATCAATGCGGAAACGTTCGCCGATGGACTGGCGCAGGGCCTGGCCGACCCATTGATACAGTTGTTGCGCCTGGGCTTCGCTGAGGCGCGGGTGCCGGGACAGGGGGGCGCGCAAGCCCGCGATGCGGCGCGATTGATCCACCAGGCGCCCCATCGAGGTGTCCGTGATCAGGGCGGTGCGGTTGGAAGCCAGCGCCGTCATGGTCACGGCGTCGCCACGCTCTATGATGGCGTCCGCAACAACGCCCGACAGGTACGGACGGCGGGCGACGGCGATCTGATGCTCCAGGGTCGCCTCAACCAGGACGCGGATCAGGTCTGCGTCCTGCAACAGGGGGCTGGCGGCGAGGATCGGCGCTGCTATCTCGATCTCATCCAGCGCCAGCATGTTGATCAGGGCGGGCGGCGCCCAGTCGACCTGTGACAGTCGTTGGGACAGGATTTTTCTCACATCCCGCTCAGCCTGACGCGCCAGGGTCAGGAAGACATCACTGAGCACCGGAGCAGCGCCGCTCTCGGGCGGTGAAGCTTCGCACAGGGCGACGATGGACAGGAGCAGCCGTTGACGGTCGTCAATGTCGCGGCTGCGCGCCAGTTCGACGAGGCCACGGCCGTCCCGATCGGAGACGGCCTTTTCGGGCGTCCGCATTTGAACGACAGCAGGCACGACACATCCCCCGACGGGCTTTGAGGTTCAAACGCTACGGCGGAGGTCATGAAGGGCGGGTTAACTACGCGCGTCGGCTGCCGCATGACGTAACGTCAGCCTTGTTCTGCGCGCCTTGACGCCGTCTCCAAGCCGGTGGACGCTGACAAAAAGCCCGACAGAGGCGCAATCGATGACAAGAGGAAATCATGGCCGACGGCAGCGCTGCATCACTGAAAACCCGCGTGTCGGAGGCCGAATGGCAGACCCGCGTGGAGTTGGCCGCCCTATACCGTCTGGTGGCCTTGAACGGCTGGGACGACATGATCTTCACCCATATTTCGGCGCGGGTGCCGGGGCCGGAACATCATTTCCTGATCAACCCCTACGGCTATTATTTCGAAGAGATCACCGCCTCGTCGCTGGTGAAGGTCGATCTGGAAGGAAACATCGTTCAGGACACGACCAGCTTCATCAATCCGGCGGGCTTCACCATCCACTCGGCGGTCCATGCGGCGCGTGAGGACGCCAAGTTCGTCGTCCACCTGCACACCGTGAACGGCGTCGGCGTCGCCGCCCAGCAGCACGGTTTGCTGCCCATCAGCCAGAACGCGTGTTTACTGCAGCATCAGGTTGCTTATCATGGGTACGAGGGGTTGGCCCTGAACCATGACGAACGCGAACGTCTGGTCGCCGACCTGGGGGACAAGCCGCTGATGTTGCTGCGTAATCACGGCACCTTGGCGGTCGGGGAAACGGCGGCTCAAGCATGGATCGGCATCTTCTTCCTGGAGAGGGCCTGCGCGCAGCAGGTCGCGGCGCTGTCAGGCGGGCGCGACCATGTCCTGATCGCACCGGACGAGGCGCAGAACGAAACCAGGGAGCAGGGTCGGGGGATCGGCTTCATCTCGGGCCTGGCCTGGCCGGGCGCGCTTCGCCAACTGGATCGCAAGTCGCCCGGTTACGACGTCTGACGACAGCGGGGGCCGGGGCGTGCGTCCTGGTCCTGATCCCCTCGATGGCCGCCGCCGGCGCCTGGACCCAGCCGAAAGGCCAAGGACAGGTGATCGTGAAATACGAGGACATGCGCGCCGACGAAGGCTTCGACCCTTCCGGCGACACCTTGCCCCTGCTTGCGCGGCGCAGGGACGCGGCGGTGGGGCTGTTTGCAGAATATGGTCTTACGGATCGGCTGACGCTGCAGTTGAAGGCTGACTGGCAGAGCGGCGAAGACGCCTTCGTCGATTATGAGGGCCGCGGTCCCGTCGAACTGGGGCTGACATGGAAGGTCTGGCGGGACGATCACAATGCCGTCAGCCTGTATGCCGGATACGCCGAGGCGGGAGAGGGTCGAAACGCCGGTTACGCGGCGCCGGGCGTCGGCGGGCGCGACTGGGAGATGCGCGTCTCTGCAGGCCGGTCGTTGAAAGCGGCGGATCGGTTGGGGTTGGACAGCGCCTTCGTGGAGGTCCAGGCGGCGAGGCGGCTGCGCAGCGATCTGCCAGATGAAACGCGCGCGGACTTCACCGTGGGCGGACGGTTCGGCGGCCATTGGATGGTGATGGGACAGGCGTTTGGCGGTGCGGCTGACGGCGGCGCGCGCTGGGCTTCGGTCGAGGGATCGCTGGTGCGGGACCTGGGTGAATGGAGCGTCCAGGCCGGATGGCGCGAAACCGTGGCGGGGCGCGAGACGCCGATTGCACGCGGTTTCACCCTGGCGATCTGGCGACGGTTTTGACGCGACGGAACTTGCGACGGATTTCTCTTCGATCGGCGTTAGACTCTGAACGTTCGCCGCTTCATTATAGACACTTAATGTTGCGCCTGTTCCTTGAGTCGCTAAGCGTGCGCGGCTTCACCATGTGAGAGACACCGCGTGTTTAAACGGCACTTTTTCCTGATCGCTGCTGGCGTGTTGCTGGCGCTCATGGTCGTTGCGGCTGTTTTGAAAATTGTATTCGCCCACGATGGTCCGCAAGCAGGGCCGGGCGCTGGCCGCGGCGGCGCGCGTGGGCAGCAGGTGTCCGAAGCCGTGGTCGGCACGCGTCAGTTCTCGGACCAGATCCGGGTGTTGGGCGTGGCGCGCGGCGTCAAGTCGGTCAACATCACCTCGCCGACGACCCAGTTGATCACGCGCGTGATGTTCGTTGACGGCCAGCAGGTGTCGGCAGGCGCGCCTCTGGTGGAACTGCAGGCGCGCGAAGAAGAGGCGACTGTGATCGAGGCGCGGGCGCGGGTCGCCCAGGCGCAGCGGGAATATGACCGCTACAAGAATCTGACCGACCGGGGCGTGGCCCCGCGCATCCTGCTGGAGCAGGCCGAGACGGCTTTGGCCACGACCCAGGCGTCCTTGCAGGCGGCGCAGGCCCGTCGTGGCGACCGCGTGATCCGCGCGCCCTTCGCGGGAACGCTGGGTCTTACGTCTGTGACGCCGGGAACTTTGATCAATCCGGGCGCCGTGATCGCAACCCTGGACGACACCTCCAGCATTCGCGTCGATTTCCCCCTGCCTGAGCGTTACCTCAGCCGCCTTCAGCCCGGCACGCCGATCACCGCCACCGCAGACGCCTATGGCGAAGAGCCGTTCCAGGGACGGATCGAACTGATCGACACACGGGTCAATGAAACGACGCGCGCCGCCACGGCGCGGGCCATCTTCTCCAATCCGGGCGGCCGCATCCGTCCGGGCATGATGATGCGCGTCGCGGTGCAACAGGGTCAGCGTCAGGCTGTCGCTGCGCCCGAAGCCGCCATTCAATATGAAGGCGCAGGCGCCTTTGTTTATCGCATCGCCTCCGGTCAGAACGGCTCGAACGCCCAGCGGGTCGAGATCACCACAGGCACGGTCGAGAACGGCTATGTTGAAATCCTGTCGGGCGTCGAGGCGGGCGAGCGCCTGGTCGGCTCTGGCCTGAACCGCATCCAGCCCGGCGCCCCGATCAGCGTCGCGGGCGCTCAGGGGCAGCAGGGCGCCGCCCAGCAAGGCGCCCGCAAATGATGCTTTCCGACCTATCGGTCCGGCGTCCGGTCTTCGCGGCGGTCGCCGCGATCGTACTGTGTGTCATCGGCGCCGCCGCCTTCTTCTTCCTGCCGGTGCGCGAGTTGCCGGATGTGGATCCGCCGATTGTCTCGGTCAACACCACCTATGCCGGCGCTTCGGCCGAGGTGATCGAAAGCCGGATCACTGAGCCCATCGAGCAGCAGGTGGCGGGCATTCAGGGGATCGAACGGATCACCTCGGTCAGCCGTGACGGCCGCTCCAACGTGAACATCGAGTTCTCGCTGGACCGCAAGATCGACGACGCCGCCAACGACGTGCGCGACCGCGTCAGCCGCGTGGTGGGTCGTCTGCCGGATCAGGCCGACCCGCCCGAGGTGGCCAAGGCGGATTCCGACAGTCAGCCGATCATGATCGTCTTCCTGCGCTCGACCAGCATGAACCGTCTGCAATTGACGGACTATGCCGACCGTTACCTGGTGGACCGCATCGCCACCGTGCCGGGCGTGGCCACGGTCAACATCTATGGCGAGCAGCGCTATGCCATGCGGATATGGCTGGACGCCACGGCGATGGCCGCGCGTGGACTGACGGTCAATGACGTCGAAACCTCGCTGGCGAACCAGAACGTCGAACTGCCTGCGGGTTCGCTGGAATCCACGGACAAGGACTACACCGTCCGCGTGGCCCGCACCTATGCGCGGCCGGAAGACTTCCGCCAACTGCCCATTGGCACGCGGGGCGCGTCCTCGGTGTCGGCCGCAGTGGCGACCGGGTCAGGCAGCGGATCTTCGGCCATCATTCAGGGCCAGCCGACCTATGTGACGCGCCTGGGCGACATCGCCCGTGTCGAGGAAGCGCCCGCCGAGGCGCGCCGCCTGTTCCGTGGCAACGGCATGGACCAGATCGGTCTGGCCGTGACCCGTCAGGCCCAGTCGAACGACCTGGCCATCTCTGACGGCGTCAAGAAGATGATCGAGGAGATCCGGCCGACCCTGCCGCCGGGCGTGACCATTGAAATCGGCTCGGACAACTCGGTCTTCACCTCGCACGCGATTGACGAGGTCTGGATCACCATCGGCATTTCGATGGCGCTGGTGGCCCTGGTGAACTTCATCTTCCTGGGCAGTCTGCGGGCGGCGTTGATCCCGTCCATCGTGGCGCCGATCTGTCTGCTGGCGACCTTCATCGTCTTGGCCCCGCTGGGCTTCTCTCTGAACCTGCTGACGCTTCTGGCCCTGGTGCTGGCCATCGGCCTGGTGGTGGATGACGCCATCGTGGTGGTCGAGAACATCCAGCGACGGCTGGATCACGGAGAGCCGCCTCTGGTCGCCGCCGAGCGTGGCGCACGTCAGGTCTTCTTCGCCGTTGTGGCCACGACCATCGTGTTGCTGTCGGTGTTTGCGCCTCTGCTGTTCCTGCCCGGCTATGTGGGGCGTCTGTTCGTCGAACTGGCCGCCGCCATCGCCGCCGCCGTGGCCTTCTCCGCCTTCCTGGCTCTCAGCCTGTCGCCGATGCTGGCCTCCAAGATCCTGAAACCGGCCCAGACCGGCGGATGGGTGGCGCGGCGCGTGGATTGGGCGATGGAGCGGCTCAAGAGCTCCTATGCCCGCTCGCTGGACATGCTGCTGGGTCGTCGTATCGCCGTGGTCGGCGTCGGCGCAGTGATCGCCCTGGTGGCGGCAGGCGCGCTGGGCATCTTCATGGTCCTGCCCAATGAACTGGTGCCGAACGAGGATCGGGGCCGGGTTCAGGTGCGCGTCGCCGGACCGAAGGGCGCCGGTTTCGACTACACTCGCAAGATCATGCTGGGGCTGGAGCCGCTGCTGGCCGAATACCGGGCCAATGGCGAGGCGGATTCCTTCCTGATCTCCGCACCCGGATTTGGCGGCGGCAGCTTCAACTCCGGCAACGCTGTGCTGAACCTTGCCGACTGGTCCAAGCGTGACCGCAGCGCCGCCGACATCGCCCAGGAGCTGAACGGCAAGCTGCGCAGTCAGACGGACGCCCAGGTCAACGCCTCGACGCCCGGCGCCTTCCAACGGGGCGGGGGCAACTCCAACTCCATCGAGCTGGTCGCCACAGGCAATGACTACCGCCAGATCTACAACTGGCTCCAGCCCATGCTGGCGGCCGCCCAGGCCAATCCCGGCTTTTCCCGCCCGCGCCTGAACTACGAGCCGAACTCTCCGCGCCTGCTGGTCGATGTCGATCCGCAGAAGGCGGCGGCGCTGGGCGTGTCGTCCCAGTCCATCGGCCGTGCGCTGGAGACCATGTTCGGTTCACGCCGCGCCACGACCTACATCAAGGGCGGCAAGGAATATGACGTCATCCTGCAGACCGACCGCGACAACCGGCGCGAGGTCGCGGACCTTGAGGCCCTGTATGTCGCGACCGGCGGCGGGCAACTGGTGCCGTTGTCAGCGGTCGTCACCACCAAGACGACGGGCGACACGCCGGATCGGCGCCGTCTGGATCGCCAGCGGTCGATCTCGCTGCAGGCCGACCTGAACCCCGGAACGACTATCGACGACGCTATTCAGTTCCTGAAGGCCGAGGCCGCCAAACAATCCCAGAGCGGCGTGACCATTCAGTGGGGCGGCGCGGCGCGCGACCAACAACAGGCGGGCGGCGCGGTCGTTGCAGCCTTCGGACTGGCGCTGTTGCTGGTCTTCCTGGTGCTGGCGGCCCAGTTCGAAAGCTGGATCACGCCTGCGGTCATCATGTTGACGGTGCCTCTGGCGGCGGCGGGCGGGCTGTTCGGTCTGCTGATGGCCGGGTCCAGCCTGAACATCTACAGCCAGATCGGTCTGATCATCCTGATCGGGGTGGCGGCCAAGAACGGCATTCTGATCGTGGAGTTCGCCAACCAGCTGCGGGATCAGGGACGGTCCATCCGCGAGGCGATCATCGAGTCCTCGTCTCTGCGTCTGCGCCCGATCATCATGACCTCCATCGCCACCGCCTTCGGCGCCCTGCCGCTGGTGCTGTGGCAGGGGGCGGGCGCAGGCAGCCGTCAGACCATCGGCGTGGTGATCTTCACCGGCGCCATGTTCGCCACCGTGCTGACCCTGTTCGTGGTGCCGGTGATCTATGGCGTTCTGGCGCGCTTCACCAAGTCGCCCGAGTGGACGGCCCGCAAGATCGAGGAATGGGAAGCCCAGGAAATGGAGCGGGGCGGCGAGAAGCCTATTCCGGTGGAATAGGCTTCGGCCCTCAGGAAGCGGGCGCTGGTGCGGGTTCCGCCTGGTAGCCCGTCTCCACCTTCAGGAAGGCGATGACGTCGCGGCGGTCCTTGTCGTCGGGCAGGCCGGGGAAGGTCATCTTGTTGCCCGGCAGGAAGGTGCGCGGGTTCTGGAGCCAGTGATCCAGCTTTTCGGCGTCCCAGGTGAAGTCCGCGGTCCGCATGGCGTTGGAGTAGCTGTAGCGGGGACGCTCGCCCGCCTTGCGGCCAAAGACGCCGTACAGGTTCGGACCCGCCATGTCCGGTCCGCCTTCGCCAATGGTGTGGCAGGAGCGGCAGCGGGCGAAGGCGCGGCGGCCGTTCTCCAGATCACCTTCGTTGTACGGCGCGGGCAGGGAGGCCAGCAGCGTCGCCTTTTCGACATCCGACAGAACACGGGCCAGTTTGGCCGGCGCGGCGGCGGGCGCAGAGGACGTGTCCGCTCCGCCATTGCCGCAGGCGGCGAGCATCAGGATCGGGGCGGCGGCAAGCGGGGCGAAGCGGTTCATGGCGGTTCCTGTTTGGCCCCTGATACCGCAATCGTCCAGCGCGGCAATTGGGCAAGCTGTCCTGCTGGCGCGGGGCGCGCGCGGCTGATAATCACTGTCACTGAATATAGGGCCGCAGGGGTGCGCCGCCCTTCCGTGCGAGCGTAGATTTGACCGACACCATCAAGCTGAGTCAGGCCCGTCGCGGCGATCGCGGAGTGATCGTCCAGGTCGGCGCCCATTGCCATCATCAGGCCGACGCGGTCGAACTGGAGCGCCGCCTGCTGGAGCTGGGCTTCGTCGAAGGCGCCCATGTCGAACTGCTGCATGAGGGCCTGTTCGGACGTGACCCCATCGCCATGAAGGTGGACGACATGCGGGTTGCCTTGCGTCGCCACGAAGCCGAAAGCTTGATGATCCAGTTGGACGCCGCCTGATGGATGTTGCGCTGAAAGCCGCCCGCGTCGCCCTGGTCGGCAATCCCAACAGCGGCAAGACCGCCCTGTTCAACGCCCTGACCGGCGCGCACCAGAAGGTCGCCAACTACGCCGGTGTCACGGTCGAACGGAAAGAAGGCCTGATCCGCGCCGCATCGGGCCGCACCCTGTCGGTGCTGGATCTGCCCGGCACCTATTCCCTGCGCGCCCGCAGCCCGGATGAAGAGGTCACCCGCGACGCTGTTCTGGGCCGTCTGGCGGGCGAAACGCCGCCGGATGTGGTGGTCTGCGTCGCCGACGCCACGAACTTGCGTCTGGTGCTGCGCCTGATCCTGGAGCTGAAGGCCGTCGGACGTCCGATGGTCCTGGCGCTGAACATGTACGACATCGCCCAGCGTCAGGGCCTGCGGATTGATCTGGAGAAGCTGGGCGCCGAACTGGGCGTGCCGATCATCACCACGGTCGCCACGCGCAAGCGGGGGATCGACGATCTGATCGCCGCCGTCGAACAGCAGGTGGATGTCGCCGCACTGTCTGAAAGCCAATGGCATAGCCCCGACGCCGCCGCCCTGCGTTCCGCCGCGCGTGAGGCCGAGCGGATCATGAAGGCCTGCGTCCGCCCGCCCGAGCGGCCTGACACCCTGACCGGCAAGATCGATTCCGTCCTGCTGCATCCGGTCGGCGGGCTGGTGATCCTGATGGCCATTCTGTTCGTCATGTTCCAGGCCGTGTTCAGTTGGGCCGCGCCCCTGATGGACGGCATCGAGGGCGGCATCGGCTGGATCGGGGAAATGGTCGCGGCCATCCTGCCTGACGGCCTGTTGCAGAGCCTGATCGTGGACGGCGTCATTTCCGGCGTCGGCAGCGTGCTGGTCTTTCTGCCGCAGATCCTGATCCTGTTCCTGTTCATCATCGCGCTGGAAGACTTCGGCTATATGGCCCGGGCGGCCTTTCTGATGGACAAGATCATGGGCGGGGCGGGTCTGCATGGGCGGGCCTTCATTCCCCTGCTGTCCAGTTTCGCCTGCGCCATTCCGGGTGTGATGGCGGCGCGGGTGATCGATTCAAAACGCGACCGGCTGACGACCATTCTGGTGGCCCCGCTGATGACCTGCTCGGCGCGCATACCCGTCTATACGTTGATCATCGCCGCCTTCATTCCCAACCAGACGGTGTGGGGGTTCGCCAACCTGCAGGGCGTGGTGATGTTCGGCCTCTATGCAGCCGGCATCTTCAGCGCCCTGATCGTGTCCTTGGTCATTCGCAAGATCTTCTGGAGAGGCGCGGTCGAGCCCTTCATGATGGAACTGCCCACCTACAAGGTTCCTGACCTGAAAAGCGTCGGCTTCAACCTGTGGCTCCGGGCCAAGATATTCCTGACGCGGGCGGGCCGGATCATCCTGCCTGCCGTGGTCATTCTGTGGGTGCTGGCGACCTTCCCCTATCCGCCCGAGAACGCGACCCTGCCGGCCATCGACTATTCGTTCGCGGGCATGTTGGGCCGGGCGCTGGAGCCGATCTTCGCGCCCATCGGCTTCAACTGGCAGATGGTCATCGCCCTGATCCCCGGCATGGCCGCGCGTGAGGTGGCGGTGGCGGCCCTGGGCACCACCTACGCCATTGCCGACGCCGAGAATGCGACGGGCCTGCTGGCCTCGACCCTGGCCCAGCACTGGTCGCTGGCGACGGCGCTGTCGTTCCTGGCCTGGTACATCTTCGCGCCCCAGTGCGTGGCGACGTTGGGCGTGGTGCGTCGTGAGACGAACTCGCTGAAATGGACCTGGGTGATGATCGGCTACATGTTCGGTCTGGCCTATCTGGCCTCGTTCGTGACCTATCATGTCGCGGTGTCGATGGGCGGGGGCTGACGCCGCCCGTCGGTATGATCAGCGGCCGGTCGTCAGCTTGACGATGATGATCGCCGCCGTGTCCAGAATGGCCTCTGGGGTGTCGGCGCGGCGCAACAGGTCGAAACTGGCCGCCGTCGATTCCGCGATGGACGCGATCTGGTAAGAGGCCAAGCGCGGGCTGTAGTCTTTGGGATGCAGGCCGCTGGCATGGGCCTGGGCAACGCGGCGCTCGATGGCCAGGTGAAGACGGCGCAGGCGGCGCACTCGACTTTCGACAAAGGCGGCGTCGCCATTGTCCGCCAGCATATGCTCAACGCGCAGAACCTGGCCGTGAGTGCGCCAGATCTCCATGATGTCGAGAATGAAGGCCCGCCCGATGGCGAAGGCCTTGTCGCCCGGCCAGTCGGCCTGGAAATGACTGGACAGCCCCTGGAAGTCGGCGGCGGCGGCTTCGCACAGCGCCAGAACCGGCTCCTCCACTGTTTTGAAATAGGTGTAGAAATTCGACGGCGAGACACCAGCGCGGGACGCCAAATCAGCGACGCGGATTTCACCGTAGTGGCGCTCGTTCAAAAGCTGGCGGGTCGCGTCGAGGATCGTCTGGCGCGTGCGTCCGCCGCGTGCGCCGATCTTGTGTCCCAGCTTGTTCGTGTTTTCGGCCATGTCCCCAGATGGTCGAGCGGTGGTGACGCGAACGCTGGCTTAGCGAGTTTCCGAAAAATCGAGTGCGCCTAAGTGTTTGCTTTCATCCAATCAGCCGGACCCGTCAATCCCTGCAAATGTCGCTCAGGCCTCAGCTTTTGAACAGATGGATCAGATCGGGGCGCACCCGCACTGTTTGGCCAACGCTGAGTTTCGACAGCGGATCATGCGCGGGGCGTTCCAGATCCAGCGCCTGTCCCTCGATCTCGATGCCGATCCGAGTGCGCGGGCCGCGCGGGCTGAGGGTGACGATGCTGGCGGCGATACCCTTGTCGCTCAGGATCAGGTCTTCGCCGCGAACGGCCAGAATGACCTCCCCCGCGGGGGCGTCCTTGGGTGCATCTGTCGTCCAGCCATCGACGGTCAGAACGCCATCCTGCACCTTGGCGGGCAGATGGACGGCGCCGCCCAGGAAGTCGTGGACGAAGGCGGAGGACGGGTGCTGGTACAGGTCCAGCGGCGTGTCGACCTGTTCAATATGGCCATCCTTCAGGATGGCGACACGGTCCGCCAGGTCCAGCGCTTCTTCCTGATCGTGGGTGACGAAGACGGTCGTGACGCCGGTCTCATCGTGGATGTGCCGCAGCCAGCGCCGCAGTTCACGCCGCACCTTGGCGTCCAGCGCGCCGAACGGTTCGTCCAGCAGCAGCAGGCGCGGCTGGATGGCCAGGGCGCGGGCCAGGGCGACGCGTTGGCGCTGGCCGCCCGAAAGTTGGGCCGGATAGCGTTTGCCCAGGTCTTCCAACTGAACCAGCCGCAACAGCTCTGCGACCCGTTCCCTGATGGCGGATTTCGACGGGCGGTCTTTGCCCGGCCGCACATTCAGGCCGAATGCGATGTTGTCGGCCACCGTCATGTGGCGGAACAGGGCGTAATGCTGGAAGACCAGACCGACCCGCCGCTCGCGCGGGGTTTGGGCCAGGAAGTCCTCTCCATCGAAGGTGACCGATCCCGCCTCTGGCTGCTCCAACCCGGCCATGATGCGCAGCAGGGTGGTCTTGCCCGAGCCGGATGGGCCGAGCAGGGCCAGGAACTCGCCGTCGCCGACCTCCAGGTCAACGTTGCGCAGGGCGGTGAAACCCCGAAAACTCTTGCTCAGGTTCTTGATCGTCAGTGGCATTCAGTGGCGCCTCGTGGCGGCGAGTTCGTCGGCGAAGCGCCATTCCAGCAGGCTCTTGATCAGCAGGGTGATCAGGGCCAGTCCCGCCAGCACCGTGGCGGTCGCAAAGGCGCCGACGAAGTCATATTCGTTGTAAAGAATCTCGACGTGCAGGGGCAGGGTGTTGGTCAGTCCCCGGATGTGGCCCGAGACGACCGACACGGCCCCGAACTCGCCCATCGCCCGGGCGTTGCACAGAAGCACACCATACAGCAGCGCCCAGCGCACGTTCGGCAGGGTGATCTTGGAGAAGATGGCCCACGGCCCGGCGCCAAGGGTCACCGCCGCCAGTTCCTCATCCGCGCCCTGTTGCTGCATCAACGGGATCAGCTCACGCGCCACGAAGGGCAGGGTGACCAGAATGGTGGCCAGCACCAGCCCCGTCCCGGTGAAGATGATCCGTATGCCCAAGGCATCCAGCAGGGGCGCGAACCAGCCTGCCGAACCGAACAGCAGAACCCAGACCAGGCCGGAGATGACCGGCGAGATCGAAAAGGGCAGGTCGATCAGGGTGGTCAGCAGGGCCTTGCCGCGAAACTCATAGCGGGTGACGCACCACGCGGCGGCCAGGCCGAACAGGGCGTTCAGCGGCACGGATATGGCCGCGACCAACAGGGTCAGACGCACAGCGGCCCAGGCGTCCGGTTCGTCGAACGCCTTCAGAAAACCCTCGACGCCTTTGCGGAAGGCTTCGGCGAAGACCATGCCCAACGGCAACAACACGATCACCGCCAGCCACAACAGGCCGATGCCGATGATGAAGGGCGCGGCGCCCCGCACCGGTGATCTGCGCACGGCGCTCATTTGCGGCCTCGACGCAGCAACAGGGTCTGCAACCCGTTCATGACCAGCAGGATCAGGAAGGACAGACCCAGCATGGCCAGGCCAATGGCCGCCGCGCCTGCATAGTTGAACTGCTCCAACTGGATCACGATCAGCAGGGGCGCGATCTCGGATTTCAGCGGCATATTTCCGGCGATGAAGATGACCGAACCATATTCCCCGACCGCCCGCGCGAAGGCCAGGCCTGCGCCAGAGATCAGAGCGGGCAGGACAGCGGGCAGGATGACCAGACGCGCCCGCTGGAATGGCGTGGCGCCCAGCGTCTCGGCGGCCTCCTCGACCTCGTGATCCACGTCCTCCAGCACCGGCTGGACGGAACGCACGACGAAGGGCAGGCCGACGAACACCAGGGCCAGCAGAATGCCGATCGGAGTGTAGGCGATGCGGATGCCCACATCATTGAACCACGATCCGATCGGCCCGTTCGGCGCATAGATGGCGGTCAGGGCGATGCCAGCGACGGCGGTCGGCAGGGCGAAGGGCAGATCGACCAGGGCGTCGATGATCCGCTTGCCCGGAAAATCATAGCGCACCAGCGCCCAGGCCAGCAGCAGGCCCATGACGCTGTTGATCAGGGCGGCGACGCCCGCGGTGTAGAAACTGAGCTGCAGGGCGGATAGAGCGCGCGGCGTGGTGATCTGTCTCCAGAACCCGTCAAAACCCAGCTCCCACGGACGCACGATCAGGGCCGCCAGCGGGATCAGCAGAAACAGCGACAGATACAGGACGACGAACCCGAAGGTCAGGCCGAAACCGGGCAGGACGCTCGGCTCCTTCCAGCGCCATCGTCGGGGCAGCGGAATGGATGTCACGCGCCGCCGCTCGGCTGGTAGATGCTGTCGAACACGCCGCCGTCGGCGAAGTGCTTCTTCTGGGTTTCGGTCCAGCCGCCGAAGTCGGCGATGGTGGCCAGCTCAAGCTGCGGGAAGCTGGCGGCGAACCGTTGGGCCACGGCCTGATTGCGCGGCCGGTAATAGTTCTGGGCGATCAGAACCTGCGACGGCTCTTCGTAGAGATATTTCAGATAGGCCTCGGCGACGGCGCGCGTGCCCTTGCGGTCCACCACCTTGTCGACGACGGCGACAGGCGGCTCGGCCAGGATGGAGAAGGGCGGCACGACGATGTCCACCTTGTCCGCGCCCAGTTCCGCGACCGCCAGATGGGCTTCGTTCTCCCACGCCAGCAGCACATCGCCGATGCCGCGCTGGACGAAGGTGGTGGTCGAGCCGCGCGCGCCCGTGTCCAGCACCGGCACATGGCGGAACAGTTCGCGCAGATAGGCGGTGGCGGTCGCCTCGGTCGCGCCGGGACGACGAATGGCGTCGGCCCAGGCCGCAAGATAGTTCCAGCGCGCGCCGCCGGAGGTCTTGGGGTTCGGGGTGATGACCTGAACACCCGGACGAACCAGATCGGGCCAATCCTTGATGGCCTTCGGATTGCCCTTCCTGACCAGGAAGACGATGGTCGAGGTGTAGGGGCAGGCGTTGTCCGGCAGGCTGGTCTCCCAGTCCCGGTGCGTCAGGCCGCGCTCGGCGATGGCGTCGATGTCGGCGGCAAGGGCCAGGGTGACGACGTCGGCCTGCAGTCCGTCAATGACCGCGCGGGCCTGTTTGCCTGACCCGCCGTGCGATTGTTCGACATTGACGCCGGGCTGGCCGGTCTCGCGCCAATGCGCATCAAACAACTGATTATAGGCGCGGTATAGTTCTCGTGTCGGGTCATAGGAGACGTTCAATAGAGACACGCCGCCCGCGCCTCCGCCCGAACGGGGCGAGCAGGCGGCCAGCGTCAGCGCACCTGCGCCCAGCAGCAATCCGCGGCGATGAAACATCAATGTCCTCCCTGCCCAAGGCCGTGAAGTGACCGGATAAATCCCCATCTGCCAAGTGGGAGATGAGACACGATTTCTGAAACGTGGTCCCAGCTTAACTCATGACATCGCACGCCGTTGCGAAGCGCAAGGACGGCGTGACGTGTGGAATTGACGCGGAAGGGCGGGGAAGTGGTGCCGGCTGCAGGAATCGAACCCGCGACATCCAGTTTACAAAACTGGCGCTCTACCAACTGAGCTAAGCCGGCGTCCTTGATGGACAGGCGCGCCTTATGCGGACGGATTGCATAAGGCGCAAGATGGGTCAGTCCAGTTTCTCGGCGATGCGGGCCGCCAGAGCCTTCAGGGTGTCGGCGTCGGCCATCGGCGCATGGCCGTGGCCCTTCAGTTCGCGGCTGCTCCAGCGCGGTATGATGTGGAAATGTAGATGGAAGACCGTCTGGCCGCCTGCGTCGCCGTTGAACTGCATGATGGCCAGGCCCTCGGGCTGAAGGGCCTGCTCGACGGCCTTGGCGGTGCGCTGCAGGGCGGCGGTCAGGCGGGCCAGAACCTCCGGCTCGACCTCCAGCAGATTGCGCGCCTGCGACTGCTTGGCGATGATCAGGACATGGCCTTCCGACTGAGGAAAAACGTCCATGAAGGCCAGGACGTGCTCATCCTCCCACACCTTAACCGAGGGGATTTCGCCGCGCAGGATCTTGGCGAAGATATTGTCGGGGTCATAATCGCCGTGCAGGCTCATGGGGGGCTCCGAAGCGCGTTGTCGATGCTGGATAGCAGCCGATGCTGAGGAACGGGAGCCTTCGTCCGCATCGCGCGTTATGGTCAAGCTTCAAAACATTTTCATCGAGGACGACATGATCCGCTTCATCATCCAGGCCCTGGTCACAATGGCTGGCCTCTGGCTCTCGGCCAAGGTGGTGCCGGGCGTGGACTTCACCAACAACGGGTCATTGATCGCGGCGGCGATCATTCTGGGCGTCGTCAATGCGGTGGTGCGCCCGATCATGGTGGTGCTGACCCTGCCGTTCACGGTGCTGACCTTCGGTCTGTTCCTGCTGGTCGTGAATGCGGCGATGATCGGCCTGACGTCGCTGTTCCTCGACGGGTTCGCCGTCCATGGCCTTTGGGCGGGAATCGGCGCGGCGATCGTGACAGGCGTGGTCAGTTGGATCGCCGGAGCCTTCATCGGCGGTGGGGAAGAGCCGCGTCGGGGCTGAAATTGAAAGAGGGAGCGGTCATGCACTGACCGCTCCCCCATTCGTCTTACTGGGCGAGACGTCTATTCCTCGACCTTGGCCTTTTTAGCGGGCGCCTTCTTGGCGGCTGGTTTCTTGGCCGATTCCTTTTTAGGTGCTGCCACCTTCTTGGGGGAGGCGGCTTTCTTGGCGGCGGGCGCCTTCTTCTTGGGCGCGGCACCTGCTTTTGCGGCCAGCAGGGGCAGGGCGTCTTCCAGCGTCAGGTCTTCCGGGGCAGCGCCCTTGGGCAGGGTCGCGTTGATCTTGCCCGACTTGACGTAGGGGCCGAAACGACCGGCCATGACGTGGATCGGCTCGCCCGTCTCCGGGTGGGCGCCAAGGTCCTTCAGCGGCGCGGCGGCGGCGCCGCGTCCTGGACGACCCGCACGCTTTTCAGCCAGCAGGGCGACGGCGCGGTTCAGGCCGACCTCGAACACTTCATCGATGTCCGAGACGTTGGCGTAGGTGCCCGCGTGCAGCACGAAGGGACCGTAGCGGCCAAGGCCTGCCGTGATCATCTTGCCGTCTTCCGGGTGAACCCCGACCTCGCGCGGCAGGGCCAGAAGGCGCAGCGCCCGGTCCAGATCCAGCGACGCAGGCGACCAGCCCTTGGGCAAAGACGACCGTTTGGGTTTCTCTCCATCCGGCGGCGTGATTTCGACATAGGGGCCGAAACGGCCGATCTTCAGCTGCACGGGCTGGCCGGTCGCCGGGTCGATGCCCAGTTCGCGGTCGCCGCTTTCCGCCGATCCGTCCTCGGCCGAGGGCGAGGCGACGGGGCGGGTGTATTTGCATTCCGGATAGCGCGAACAGCCGATGAAGGCGCCGAAACGGCTGGTCTTCAGGCTGAGCTGGCCCTCATGACACAGCGGGCATTCGCGCGGGTCGGAGCCGTCGCCCTTGTCCGGGAAGATATGGGCGCCCAGGCTTTCGTTCAGGGCGTCCAAAATGGCCGTGGTGCGCAGTTCGCCGGCCGCGTGGGTGGCGGCGTGGAAGTCCTGCCAGAACTCGCGCAGCAGCACCTTCCAGTTCAGGTCGCCTGCCGACACCTCGTCGAGGCGCGTCTCAAGCGCGGCGGTGAAGTCGTATTCGACCCACTTGCTGAAGAACTGCTCCAGGAAGGCCGTGACCAGCCGTCCCTTGTCCTCGGGATAGAAGCGGTTCTTGTCGACGCGGACATATTCGCGGTCGCGCAGGGTCGACAGGGTCGAGGCGTAGGTCGACGGGCGGCCGATGCCCAGTTCTTCCAGCTTCTTGACCAGGGTGGCTTCCGAATAACGCGGGGGCGGTTCGGTGAAATGCTGGTCGGTGCGGATGGCGTCGACCTTGGCCTTGGCGCCTTCCTTCAGGGCGGGCAGGCGGCTGGTGTCGTCGCCTTCGTCCTCTTCCGAACCCTTCTGCTTTTCGTCGCGCCCTTCTTCATAGACGGCCAGGAAGCCGTCGAAGGTGACCACCTGGCCGGTGGCGCGCAGGCCGGTCTGACCATCGGGCGTTTCGATCTCGACCGTGGTGCGGTCCAGACGCGCGGCCTCCATCTGCGAGGCGACCATCCGCTTCCAGATCAGCTCGTACAGGCGCTGCAGGTCGGAATCGAGGCGCACTGAATCGGGATGGCGCGCGATATTGGTCGGCCGGATCGCCTCGTGCGCCTCCTGGGCGTTCTTGGCCTTGACCTTGTAGAAGCGCGGTTCGGACGGGACGTAGGCGGGGCCGTATTCCTTGCCGATCACTTCGCGGGCCTGGGCCAGACCTTCCGGGCTGACCGAGACGCCGTCGGTACGCATGTAGGTGATCAGACCGCCGGTTTCGTCGACGCCTTCATACAGTTTCTGCGCCGCCTGCATGGTGCGTTGGGCGGTGAAGCCCAGCTTGCGCGAGGCTTCCTGTTGCAGGGTCGAGGTGGTGAAGGGCGGCGAGGGATTGCGGCGGACCGGCTTCTTCTCGACCGAGTTGATGGTGAAGTCGCCGGCGTTGATCGCGGCGCGCGCGGCGCTGGCCGTGGCTTCGTCCTTGATGTCCAGACGCTGCACGCGCTTTCCGGCGTGCTTGACCAGACGGGCGGTGAAAGGCGGGCTGTCGGCGTTCAGGTCGGCCTCGATGGACCAGTATTCCTGAGGCTTGAACTTCTCGATCTCCATTTCGCGATCGACGACGATGCGAAGGGCGACGGATTGCACACGCCCGGCCGAACGCGCGCCCGGCAGCTTGCGCCACAGGACCGGCGAAAGGGTGAAGCCCACCAGATAGTCCAGCGCGCGGCGGGCCAGATAGGCCTCGACCAACTCCATATCCAGCTGGCGCGGATTGGCCATGGCCTCCAGCACGGCGGACTTGGTGATGGCGTTGAAGGTGACGCGTTCGACGTGGGTGTCCTTCAGCGCCTTCTTCTTGTTCAGGACTTCCAGAACGTGCCAGCTGATCGCTTCCCCTTCGCGGTCGGGGTCGGTCGCCAGGATGACGCGGTCGGCGCGCTTGGCGGCCTCGGCGATCTCCGACAGGCGCTTGGCGCCCTTGGCGTCCGCCTCCCAATGCATTGAAAAGTCGTCGTCGGGCAGGACCGAGCCATCCTTGGAAGGCAGGTCGCGGACGTGACCATATGAAGCTAGGACCTCGTAGTCCGAGCCCAGGTATTTATTGATGGTCTTGGCCTTTGCGGGGCTCTCGACGATGACGAGGTTCATGATTGGTTCGGTCTCGGGAAGGGGCGCGAACGTGGTTGGAGCGGAGCCGCGTGTCAATCGTCGGCTGCATCGCGCACGTATAGGTAGTTTTAATCTGAATATGTGCTTGTATAGGTTGTCGGACTGATTCCAAGAGTTATAGCCATGGCGACCGCTCATCCCGGACCCCGCTCAAAGCCGCCTGCACCTCTGTCGGCGGGTTCGCCCCAATTCCCCACGCGCCATTATATTGGGGCCATGTGCCTGGAGATGGCGCGCATGGCCAAGGAGGACGGCGACGAGGTGTTGGCTGACGTCTTGCGCAAGGCGGCGCAGGAAGCGGGTGCGCCTAGAGCCTAGGACGCGCTGAGCGTCGTGTGAATCGGGACGCCGTTCTTGATCGCCAGGGTGACCGGCGTGCGTTCCGCTACATCGGCCAGGCGCGCCTTCTGTTCATCGGACAGCGATCCTGACGGAACCAGCACCCGGTCGATTCGCGGCGGGTGCTCTCCACCTCGGTATTCCAGGCGGACCTCCAACGCTTCCAGCGGCCATTCCTTCTTGTCGGCATACATCTTCAAGGTGATGGCCGTGCAGGCGCCGAGCGCTGATATGAGAAGGTCGAACGGTGCCGGACCCGCGTCCTGACCACCCAGCCGCTCCGGTTCGTCCGCTATGAAGCTGTGCTGCAGGTCGCCGCCAGTCGCGATGCGGGTAACGTACCGCGTTGCGCCGATGTTCGCTGTCGCTAGAGCCATATTGACCTCCCCGTGACTGTTCCGCCCAAGATGGCGCCGTTCAGACGCATCGCCAACAGACGCTCCGTGAGCAGGGAGGATTTCTCAATCCGATCAAATGCCTGAGTGGCTCCGCGGGTA